>VFQR01000993.1_pt1 | contig 26179 bp, 16 predicted proteins | sample 3512321 | NCBI WGS metagenome assembly VFQR01 (sample SAMN10412374, study PRJNA504923) | tailings metagenome | isolation source: Relicate 3 Philex TSF1 revegetated site | place: Philippines: Tuba, Benguet | collected 2017-08-29 | reverse complement strand
CGTATTCACAATGCTTCTACAGCCATTGAACCCTCGTAATTTGGCTACAGTATTGTAATTAAGGAAGAAATATGAGCAGAAGTTTATGGCAGGAGTCACCAAAGTAAAAATAAAGGAGTCAGCCAAGGAATTACATGAGCTGCTAAGAAAACAAAAAACAGCATTAGGTAAAGAACGGATTCAAGCGTTGTATTTACTGAAGATAGGGCAGGTAAAGACAATACAAGATTTGGCAGTGGTATTGTAATTATCTTTATCATTTTTTTAGTGAAATGGTATTAGTACTATTCTGCAACATCCAAAATTGCTACATCAAGGCAACGTCTCAGCTCTTCTGCAAGAATTTGGACATGCGGTTCGAGCAACATTGTATAATGATTACCAGGAACAATATGGAACTCTAAAGACTTTTGAGATAGTTGACTCCAATTTTTCCATATTAGAAATGGATTATTAGTAATTGTAGGTGCAATATCCAGAATTTCCCTAGCTTCAAATAGACTGATCCGATTTGGATAAACTTCTGGAATGTAATTCTCTACGCGTTTTAACGAAGTTTGAATAGCTATTTTATAGGTCTGTAACAGATGATAAATTTCTGCGAAACTAGTATTTTTAGGTAATATTTCTAGTTCTATTGCTTCCTTTAATAAGTAATTTAATTGTTCATTGAAGTTCACCGTTTTTAGAACATCGTATTTGAGTATCAGTTCTTTATTGTGACGCGCTCCCAAATAACTGGCAAATAAGTACACAAAAGTGTAGTCTTTATTAAAAGGCAAGTTGATTATATTAGCAACATCTAGTAACGCGAGCAGAGCTACTTGCTGTCCTTGCCTATATAACTGCTGCGCTATCTCTAACGCTATACAGCCTCCTAATGACCAGCCTCCCAACAAGTAAGGGCCTTGTGGCTGAAGATTCTGCAAAACCTTGATACACTTAGATGCTACCTCTGATATGGGAATAGAAGACAGAAACTCATTGTTAAGACTTTGATAGTTGTCAAGTTCTGGTGGTTGTAATACGTAAAATGGTTGGTCATTAGTTAAATGACGTGCAAGATTATTGTAGCAAGAAACATCTAAACCACCTGGATGTATACATACAAAAGGTAATCTTGAACCAGATGGCTGAATACATTTAAGTAAATCCAACGATAAATTATGTTTAATTTTATGTTCTACTAAATTTTTAGTAGCTTCAGAGCTTAGAGCAGAAACATTGTTCATCTTTTCCAGCAGCTTCATAACAAGTTCAAATAAGCTAGACTCTTGGAAAAAACTTTCTGTCTGTACAGTTATTTCTAGGTTAGTTTCCACCCAATTTTTTAGAACCAATGCCATAAGGGAATCTACTCCTATATCTTGAAGTGACTGCTCTTTATCAAGTATTGATATTGGCAGATCCATTACCCTGGCTACTTGTTCTGCTAAATAAAAATTGAGTAACTGCTGACGCTTTTGCTGATCTGCCGCCAAAAGCTCTTTGCGAATCAGATTTGGTTTAGTTTGTTCTATATTTGTAAATAAAGTTGTTGATTTTTCTGGTTGGGTAAATGGTTTTTGATTTGCTTCAGGAGAACCATTCTGAATCGAAGCAGAAGATATTACTATAAATTGTTTCGAAACTGCTGTAGAAGTAGACTTTGAGTCAGCTATGAAATTATCATAGTTATCTGCTTGTAGAATCTCTTTACTATCCTTCTTGTCTAATTGTTTACTTTGAGAATTTTCTACCCAATAACGTTGGCGCTGGAAAGGGTAAGTAGGTAATGGTAGACGATAACGAGGATAGTCGGCGTCAAAACCAGACCAATCTACAGACAGACCATGTGTATATAAACGTGCTAAACTATCTAGCAACACTTGCCAATCAGGCAAACCTGGACGTAGAGAAGGTAAAAATAGACCCACATCTGGCGGCAGACAATCACTTGCCATTCCTAGCAAAGTCGGTTTGCTACCAATTTCGATAAATAACTCATATCCTTGTTGAGCAAGGGTTTTCATCCCCGCTAAAAAGTTCACTGGTTGCCAAGCATGTTTACACCAGTAATCAGGACAAGCAATCTCAGTAGTCATCACTTCTCCAGTCACAGTAGAAACAAAACTGCTCTTAGGAGGGGAATAATTCACAGTTGCTAATACCTGTCGAAATTCTTCTAAAATTGGCTTGATCAACTGCGAATGGAAACCACGAGAGACATTCAACTTTTCTGTATGAATCCCTTGTGCTGTCAAGGATGCAACCACTGCCTGAATCGCTTTTGGCTGACCGACAATTGCTGTATTGTTGGGTGCATTCATCGCCGCGATCGTAATCTGATCGGCGTAAGGTTGAATGGCAGCATCAACCACTGCGGCACTCGCCAATACAGAAACGATTTCTGCTTCTGGGGTGAAGCTTTGCATCAAACGCCCACGCTCAGCTACTAGTTTTAATGCCTCTTCTAGACTGAAGACATCTGCAACAGTGGCAGCAACGTATTCTCCCAGACTATAACCCATGACCACATCTGGTTCTATGCCCCAAGAACGCCATAACTGAGCTAGGGCATACTCCATTGCAAACAGGGCAGGTTGAGCATATGCTGTATCCTCCAGCAGTGATGCTCCATCATTGTCTGCATACAAAACTTGGACTAAGGATTTGTTCAGTAATGGTTGCAGGATTTGGTCACAAGAGTCGATGGTTTGACGGAAAGTTGTTTGAGTTTCATACAGTTGCCGTCCCATACCCAAGTACTGTGAACCTTGACCTGTGAACAAAAAGGCTACTTGAGACCGTTTTGTCCTTTGTACTTGCTCGTACACTATCCCTGGTGTTGCTTGGTCAGTTGTGAAATCTGCTAACTTTTGTTGCAGTTGTATGACTGATTTGGCTATTACAGCCACTCGGTGTGAGAAATGCTCCCGTCCAGTATTGGCTGTAAAGCAAATATCTGCAAGATTAAGATGGGGATTTTTGGCTAGGTGAGCTTGATATCGAGCCGCTAATTCTTCTAGAGCTTTTTGCGATTTGGCTGAGAGTGTTAGTAAATGCAGAGGTCGCTCTAGTTTTGCTGTGGTTATCTGTACTATTGGTGCTTCTTCCAAAATCACATGGGCATTTGTACCGCTAAATCCAAAGGAACTGACTCCTGCGATTCTCTTTTTCTCGCCTGTTGGCCAAGCTACGGGTTTTGTTGGTACTTTGACTGGTAATTCCTCCCAGTTGATGTGTGGGTTGGGCTGCTGAAAGTGCAGATGTGCTGGAATTTCCCCGTGTTGCAGTGATAGCACTACTTTAATTAAGCCTGCCACTCCTGCTGCTGCTTCTAGGTGACCGATGTTAGTTTTTACTGAGCCTATTAATAATGGTTCTTCTGACGAGCGTCCCTCTCCTAATACTGTTCCTAAAGCTCTGACTTCTATTGGGTCTCCCAACGGTGTCCCTGTCCCATGTGCTTCTACATAACTCACTTCATTTGGTTCTAATTTAGCGTTATTGAGTGCATCTTGAATTAATCTTTGTTGAGCTACTGCATTAGGAATTGTTAAACCACCACTAGCGCCATCATGGTTAACTGCTGAACCCCGAATCAAAGCTAAGATGTTGTCTCCATCAGCTAAGGCATCTGAAAGGCGCTTGAGGATCAAAACCCCGCAGCCTTCACCCCTACCAGCACCATTACCGGAAGCATCAAAGGTTTTGCAGCGTCCATCCGGTGAGAGAGTATGAGATACAGATAGAAAAACAGTAACTTCAGGTGAGAGGATGAGATGTACTCCACCAGCGATCGCCATATCGCATTCCCCAGTACGTAGGCTTTGACAAGCCAAATGAATCGCCACTAACGAGGAAGAGCAAGCTGTATCAACTGCTATGCTAGGGCCATGTAGTCCCAAAATATAGGACAATCGACCGGGTGCAAAACTAAAGCCATTTCCGGTTCCTTCATAAGTGCCAATTTTGGTTAGATCGCCAGAATAAAACTGTAATTGTGCATAGTCATTCTGACCAATTCCTACAAAAACACCTGATTTGCTGCCATGAAACTGGTTTGGTAAAAAACCTGCATTTTCTAATGCTTCCCAGGTTACTTCTAACAGTAATCGCTGTTGGGGATCTAGACTGATTGCTTCTCGAGGGGAAATACCAAAAAACTGAGGATCAAACTGGTCTACCTGTTGTAAAAATCCACCAAAGCGAGTACATATTTTCCCATAAACATTGGTGTCTGGGTTGTAATAAAAGTCAGCATCCCAACGATCTGCGGGAATCTTAGTAATTGCATCTGTACTATTTTCTAATAGCTGCCAAAATTTTTCTGGGTCATTAGCACCCCCAGGAAAACGACAACTCATACCAACGATCGCAATTGGTTCAGTTTTTGTACGTTCAACTGCTTCAAGTTTTTCAACTGCCTCATCCAAGGCAAGAAGAAGCCGCTGTGATTCAGAAATATTCATATTATTCATATTTTTATTTTTCTTTGAGTAAAGTTTCTAGTCTGTTAAGTTTCTCAGCGATTAGGGCTTCAATTTTATTTGAGGAGAGCTTTTCAATCTCTAACCTAGTTTGAACTTTGCCTTTGTTACCGTTTTGAGATTTAGTATCAGCTTTGTTTGCTGTCTCCCACTTCAGTACTTTTTGAAGCAGGTATTTGCTTAAATCTTGAATACTTGGCGCTTCAAAAGCTAAAGTCGTAGGTAAGAAAACTCCTAAATTGATCTCTAAGCGGTTTTTCATTTCAATAACCATTAGAGAATCCATCCCCATATCAAAAAAACCTTTTCGTGACTCAGGAAGTTGGGAAGAGTTAAGCCCCATAATCTTTGCAACTTCGATTTGAAGATGAGTCACTAAAAATTCTTCACGTGCGTTTAGTGGTGTTTTCTCTAATCTTTGCAATAGATCATTTGGCTGCATGTAAACTAGATTAACTTGATCTTTTGCTTTGGTTCTGCCCACAATATCAGACAATAGCGGTAATTGTCGCTGAGTGCTAAATTCCTGTTGGAAAACTGACCAATCTATAGGTAGGACGCTAATTTGTGGGTTAGTTTGTCCTAAGAATAGATTAAGTGCTAATAATCCTTGCTCTGAAGTAATCGAATTCAATCCCATTGCAACCATACGGGCTTGGGAACTGCTATCGAGCCTAGCTGCCATTCCAGCATCAGCCCACAGCCCCCAATTTATACTCAATCCCGGTAAACCTAGCTGCCGACGATAATGGCACAAACCATCTAGGAAAGCATTGGCGGCAGCATAATTGCTCTGTCCCGATGAGCCAATCAGTGAAGCAATAGAAGAGAAACAAACAAAAAATTCCAATGGGCAATTCTGCGTTAGTACGTGTAGATTCCATGCTCCTTTGACTTTTGGCTCCATCACCTGCCTCAAGCGTTCCCAGTTCTGCTGTAAGATGATGCCATCATCTAAAACGCCGGCAGCATGAATAATACCCCGCAAAGGTGGACAAGATGCTTTAACTGTTTCCAGCACTCCAATCATATCTTCTGTGCGAGATACATCCGCCTGAGCAACAAAAATCTTGGCTCCTGACTGCTCTAATTGGTTTAAGGTTTCCTGTCTAGCACTGGTAGGACTACTGCGCCCAACTAACATCAGATGTCGCGCACCCTGATGTACCATCCACTGAGCTACTTTTAATCCTAAATCTCCTAAGCCACCCGTAATCAGATAGGTAGCATCTGGTCGTAACTGTACCTCTTGAACTTCCGGTAGACTAGTTTGTACTAAACGAGCTACGTAACACTGTTCATTGCGCAAAGCAATCTGATCTTCTCGTTCTGGATTCAAAATTTCTGCCAATACCAACTCTGCTTCATTTGGGTTTACCTGGGAATCTAAATCCAGCATTCCTCCCCAGATTTTTTGATGCTCTAGAGCAATCACTTTACCCAACCCCCATAATGGAGTTTGATTAACTACTATGGGTGTTTGACCTACTGGCACTGCACCTCGTGTCACCAACCACAACTTAAGAATGGTGATTGACATATTCTGTTTAACTAACGCCTGTACCAGATGTAATGTACTACTACAAGTAACCTGTTGGGTTTGTTCAAGACTAGGAACTGTTAGTTCTTCTGGCTGAGTTGCGTCTAAACTCCATAAGTGGAGGATTCCTATTAAAGGTAATGCTCCAGAATTAAATACCTCTTGCAAGAGCAGATCAAAATCTTTTGCGCGAGTTGGATTGATAGTCCAAGTTGCAGTTTCTTTTTGCTCATATCTATCTCCAGCATAAACCAGCATGCAGTTATGACCGTGCTGTTGTAACAGATTGGCTATGGCTTGCCCTAGACCACCAAATTCAACGAAAATTAGCCAAGTGCCTGGTTGATGTAATTGACTTATTTGGAGAAAACTCTGCGATCGCTTAGATTTAGCTTGCCATTCTACTTGATAAAACCAATTTTTAACAGTAATAGCTTGTGTCTCTAATTGGCGTTGCTGTAATAATACTTTCAGCAACTGAGGGAGTAATTTTGCTTCATCTTGAGAAAAATTCTTAGCTGTTTGCAGATGTTGAGTTAATTGTGCAATATTTCCCTGTTGCAGAAGGTTAATGATTAAAGATTGAGAATTTTCTTGTGAGAGAGGTGGTATTTGTTTGGGTTGGCTGGCAATTTTGCCAAACCAATAGCTCTGGCGTTCAAAGGGATAAGTAGGCAATATTACATGTTGCCTAGGATAATCTTGATCAAACGCAAACCAATCTATTAATAATCCACGCACATACAATTGTCCCAAGCTTTGGAGTAGTATCGCCCAATCCTCATACCCAGGACGCAAACTGGGAAGCCAAAGTCCTTGAAAATCTAACAGACAGTTGCGCCCCATACCTAATAAAGTTGGTTTTGGCCCTACTTCTACAAAGGCATCAATATCAGAGGCGTGAAGTGTTTGCAAGCTAGCAACAAATTTTACTGGAGAACGTAAATGGCAATACCAGTAATCCGGGTTGATGTCTGCTGCCATCAATTTTTCTCCCGTAAGATTTGAAATGATGCTGATTTGGGGAGCAGCATAGGTCACGCTGGCAGCTACCTGATGGAATTCTGATAGTATCGGTTCCATCAAAGGTGAGTGAAAGGCATGAGAGGTCTGTAACTTTTTAGTTTGGATGCCTGCACTGTTCAAAGCAGCACAAATTTTTTGGACTGCTTCTTGCTCACCAGAGATAACTGTACTTTTTGGCCCATTGTAGGCAGCAAATCCTACCTTTTGTTGATCGATTTCCGTAATTGCCCGTATGGTTTCCTCACTAGCAAGCACTGCCACCATCTCTCCTATTTGTGGCAGGCTCTGCATCAAACGTGCGCGAACGGCAACTAATTTTAGCCCATCCTCTAAACTGAAGACCCCAGCCACAACTGCCGCAACATATTCCCCAACACTATGACCCATTACCGCATCTGGTTTTATTCCCCAGGATTGCCACAATTGTGCTAAAGAATACTCTAAGGCGAAGAGAGCAGGTTGGGTATATGCTGTCTGGTTTAGTAGAGATGTATGTCCTGATTCGGGGTAGAGGACTGAGAGTAGAGGTACTTCTAGATAAGGAAGTAAAATTTCATTGCAGCGATCAAGGGTGGCACGAAAAACAGGGGACGTTTCGTATAGTAGGCGTCCCATACCTGGATACTGGGAGCCTTGACCAGTAAATAAAAACGCTATTTTGGGACGATTTTTAGCGTTAATTGTGTTAATTGCTATGCCGGGGATCTGCTCACCTGCAACAAAGTCATTAAGTTTTCCTTGCAATTCTATATGCGATGAGGCAATCACAGCCAGGCGATAATCAAAATGCGATCGCCCAGTATTGGCTGTAAAGCAAACATCTGCAACAGGTATTTCTGGATTGGCTCTGAGCAATGCTGTATAACGCTGTGCCAAATCTTTCAAAGCTGTCTCAGTTTTGGCTGAAAGAGTCAGGAGGTGTTGGGGGCGTTCTATATTCAACAGTTCTCGCTTGGTAGTTGGTGCTTCTTCTACAATGACATGGGCATTAGTTCCACCGAAACCGAATGAAGACACACCAGCAAATCGCCGCTTTTCTCCTCTCGCCCATTTCTGACGTTCAGTGGGAATTGATAATGAAGTGCCTTCTAGGGAAATATGCGGATTGAGCTGATTAAAGTGCAAGTGAGATGGAATTTCCTCATGTTGCAGGGAAAGTACAACCTTTATTAAACCAGCAATACCAGCAGTAGCTTCCAAATGACCAATATTGGTTTTCACTGAGCCTATCCAGCAAGGCTGTTCTGGAGAACGTCCTTCCATTAGCACTTCTTTTAAGGAATTTACCTCAATAGGATCTCCTAACGAGGTGCCAGTACCGTGAGCTTCTACATAACTTATTTGTGCCGCTGCAAGTTTGGCATTAGCTAAAGCTTGGCGAACAACTGCTCGTTGAGAAAGTCCATTAGGGGCTGTCAGTCCATTACTACGACCATCCTGATTGATCGCCGAGCCTTTAATTAGGGCTAGGATGTTATCTCCATCCCTCTGAGCGTTAGAGAGAGGCTTTAAAATTATTACTCCACACCCTTCAGAGCGTACATAACCATCAGCAGCAGCATCAAAAGTTTTGCAGCGACCATCTGCCGCCATCATATTGGCTTGGGAGAAAACTACATTCAATTGAGGAGCTAGAATTAAGTTTACTCCTCCCACAATTGTCATCTGGCATTCTCCTTGATGTAAGCTCTGACATGCCTGATGAACTGCTACCAGTGAGGAGGAACAGGCGGTGTCTACCACCCAACTAGGCCCATGCAAATCCAGTATATAGGATACGCGATTAGCTACAATGCTCAAAGCATTCCCCGTACCGAAATAGGCATTTAACGAACTTGGGTCGTTAAATTGCATTAGAGAATAATCATAATTGCAAATACCAATGAACACCCCTGTTTGGCTGCCTGCCAGCCGATCTGGTGCAATAGCTGCATTTTCTAGAGCTTCCCAAGTCACCTCCAGCAGCAATCGTTGTTGAGGATCTATGCTTTCAGTTTCTCGAGGAGAGATGCCAAAAAATTGAGGATCAAACTGATCTACTTGCTCTAAAAAACCACCCCAGCGGGTATTCATTTTACCTGGAGTTGCTGGATTAGGGTCGTAAAAAGTACTTGGATTCCACCGGGATGAAGGCACTTCTTGAATAGCATCAATTCCCTGATGCAACAATTGCCAAAACGCTTCTGGATCTCTAGCACCAGGAAAACGACAACCAATACCCACGATAGCAATTGGTTCTGCTGTTGTCTGAGGCTTAGCGCTGATGGAATTGAGAACTGAAGCCTTTGATTTATGAGTCAGATGCTCGACTAGAGTCTTAATTGTGGGATACTCCCACAACAAGGTAGGGGAAAGATGACATTGAAGCCATTCTTCTAAGTCCCCGACCAAACTCACTGCTTCCCTTGATGACAAACCATAACGGACAAATGGTTCTCGAATATCTATATCTGCGGGAAAAATGTTAAGTTTTGCAGAAAGTTGAAATAATAACCAATTTTGAATTCTTTCTTCAAACTGATGAATTACAGCTTCTTGTTGTCCACTTCTCGAAATTTGCTGTTTATTTAAAGCTTTTCTCCATTCGCCAAAAATTTCTAAACTTCCTTCTAGAAAAGCTTTGCGGCAAGCACTGCGCTGAATCTTCCCACTAGAAGTCTTCAGGATACCACCTTTTTTCAGTAACGACACAGCGTAAACTTCTAGCTCATGTGCTTGGGCTACTGCGTGACGAATAGCTTTTACGACCTCATCAATATTTTCAACGGCACGTTCCACTTCCGCAGCCACAACCAACCGTTCTTCTTCTTCCACTTCTACCGCAAATGCAGCGCAATGGTTAGAACGAATTGAAGAATGACACTCTTCTACTGTCCATTCAATATCTTGGGGATAATGGTTAGCCCCCCCAATAATAATCAAATCTTTTAACCGACCAGTAACAAATAACTCTCCGTCTTTGAGAAATCCTAAATCTCCAGTTCGCAGAAAAGATCCTTCGCCAGTATCTGCTAGATAAGCTTGAAAAGTTTGCTTTGTTGCTTCTGTTTTATTCCAATATCCTAGAGCTACACTAGGATCTGATATCCAAATTTCCCCTACTTCATCCGATTCACAAGTTCTGAGTGTTTCTGGATGAGCGATCGCCACCTTCATTCCACAGATAGGAACTCCACAGCTAACTATAGTAAGTCCTCCCTTTCCCGGAGGTACTTCAACTATGCGGTTTTTTTCTAAAGCAGCAGCTGAAACTACACAACTAGTCGGTTGATCTGTATGCCGTTTGGTTGCAACTAACAGAGTAGCTTCTGCTAATCCGTAAGCTGGATAAAAGGCTTCTGGACGAAATCCATAGGGAGCAAATTTTTTAAGAAAACGTTCTATAGTAACTTTATGAACAGTTTCTGCACCGTTACTAGCTGTACGCAAGCTACTCAGATTTAAGGTTTTAAGTTGTTTTTCTGTAATTTTATTTAGACAATAATCGTAAGCAAAATTGGGGGCTTGGGTATGAGTTACTTTATATTTTGAAATGACTTGTAGCCAACGAACGGGGCGCTTTAGAAAAGCTAAAGACGACATAATGTAGCATGGGATTCCTGTACATAAAGGTTGTATCAGCCCGTCAATCAGCCCATAATCATGGAAATAAGGCATCCATGTGACAGCCACGCTGTCGGAAGTGTATCCCCATGCTTGTTGGATGTAAGTAGAATGGTGGATAACGTTCCCATGACTAATCATTGTGCCTTTGGGCGTAGAAGTAGAGCCAGAAGTGTACTGGAGATAAGCTAAATCGTCATTGGTGATTGCTGGAGGTAGCCATTTATGTGCTAGTTCTTGATCAATTTCCTCGCTAGCTATCCAGCTCATAGTCTGAAATAATTCTGATATCTGCTCTTGGGTATTTGTCAGCTGCGATATGATTTTGCGAGTAGTCAACACCAAAGATGCTTGAGCATCTTCTGCAATTGCTTGTAGCCTGGGCAAAGCACGTTTTAATCTTGCCGAATCAGGTGGTGGTGCGGGAATCGCAATTGCCTTCGCATACAAGCAGCCAAAGAAACCAGCAAGAAATTCTAATCCCTGTGGATATAATAAAAGCACCCTTTGTCCAATTGCGTTTTGGGATTGAAGGTAAGAGGCGATCGCACGTGCTTGCTCATCTAATTGCTTGTAAGTTAGCTGACCTGCTTCTGTCTCTCCATCCATTAGAAAGGTATAAGCCAACTGGTTCGGTTGGTAAAGTGCCCTGTAAGTTAAGAGATCAACTAAAGTAGCAAAGTTTGGGGAAATTAAGTTGTGACGCATCTTATTAAATTTCCAGCTTAGTTTATCGTCAAAGTGTAGAGCAGGACAGAGACTGTAATTTGCAGATGTAGCTAGCTAGCCAGGAATAAAACTAGAATAAGTTTAGATGACTCATGATTCATGTACAAGCTGCTGTTATGAGCAGCTATAGCAATCCTATTTGATTCGTGAAAAATAGGAGATTTGGACAGACTTGGAGGATAAGGTAGACTTGGGGGAGGTATTTCACAAATGATTTAGCACTGGTATATTAGTAGCTTTATGTCCTAGCCCATGACATTAATTTTTTGGCTTTGCACAATATAGATAAGTTTTAAACTCGGAGCTAATTTTTTTAATCATAGCTCTAATTTACTATGTCAATAATTTTAGTTTCTCACTTCCATTGATTACTCTAATTTGTGATTTCAGCCTTTAACATCTTCATTTATATATCTCAGACTTATCTCTCTAGCGTCAATTCTTATTGCTCCTTATTGACAAGAGATTTTGATGCCATTTTTCTGATTCATGGTTGCTCAAATCTCTTTTTTGACTAATGATGTCTGGTTTGATTCTCACTTGACTTTTTCCTCTCCGTAATTTCTCTTTGTAACAGTTAGGGGTACGGAAAATAGGCTATAATACCAGTTTTTTACATGACAAAGAAGTTATCTCTAATCATCTCCTGCAAACTGTGATTGAATGCTTGGCAAATAGTATCTAAATCTTCTTGTGTGTGGCTACCATTCAGCATGAGAGTATGTAACTCAGGCATATAAACCCCATGCCTACGCATATAGTAAGCCAAGGCTAAATTAGCTTTGAAATTACTACCAGCCTGCTTTTCTCTGAAGAATTTAATATCCTTATGTGTAAATGACAATGAGAAAATGGATCGATTAGCTCTGACTTTAAATTGAACAGCGTGATCTTGAGCTATCTTTAACAGTTCCTGTGCTAACCAGTTCGTTTGTTGCTCTAACCGCGTATAAATTTCCGGGTGCTTTCGTAGATAAGTTAAAGCAGCGAGACCCGCACTACAGGTAAGGGAATTACCCGTCATTGTACCGCCAATAAATGCCTTACTTTCGTAGTCAACAAATGGATCTCGTGAACTTTTTGCAATGTTAATCAATTCTTCCTTACCGACTACAGCTCCACAAGGAAGCCCTCCACCAATAATTTTGCCCAAGCAAGTTAAATCGGGAGAAATACCTGTTAAAGTTTGAACTCCTCCATAAGCAACTCGAAATCCCGTCACTACTTCATCAAAAATCAGTGGTAGATCTAGTTGAGTGCAAAGACTCCGCAGTTCCGTCAAAAATTCTTGATCATAGGTAGCCATCAGTGAAGGCATGGGTTCACAAATTACGCAAGCTAGCTCATCTGCTGCTTCTCGCAGACGTTCTAAGCTTCTGGGATGACCGTATTGTAGGACAAGAGTTTCTTGAACTGTACCTTTGTGGCAACCTTGAGTGCCATCAATTGGTTCTGGTTGGTCCTTAGAACCAGTAAAGCGAAACCATGAACTTACCATTCCTTGGTCAGAAAAACCGTGGAAATGTCCTTCAAACTTGGCTATTTTATCGCGCTTGCGATAAACTCTACACAATCGCATGGCATGTAGCGCTGATTCTGTACCAGAGTTAGAAAATATAGCCTTATTTGCACTCGGAAAAGCATCTACAATAGTTTCTGCTAATTGAACCTCTGGTAAATTACCCATAACATTGACGCCTCCCATTTGTACTGCTTCTATAAGTGCAGTAGTAACGGCAGGATGGGCATAACCCAAAAAATGAGGTCCATAACCACAGGAAATATCTACGTATGTATTTCCGTCAACGTCTTCAAGCTTGCAGCCACTAGCTTTTTTAATAAACAGGGGATAAGTACTAGGGAAAAAGTAGCGGTCAATATGAGTTGGTGCAATCAGAGAATTCTGAGCGCGATCGCGTAGTTCTATTGAATTAGGGCTATGTTCTGAGAAATAATGATCAAATGTTTCCTTAACTGCTGTGTTTATGTAAGGAGAAAAGCGATCAATAAATTTACGTACGTTAGCCCAAATGTCAATATCAGGGTCAATTTGGTTTAAAAATCCCTCAAATGAAAGCAGTAAAAGGTCAATTTTTGTGAAGGTTGTAGTATATTGCGCTTCGTATTTTCTAAGAACTTTGTTGATATCTTGAAAGTAGGCAATTGTTGACCAGCGGCTTTTACGAACTTCAAAGTGCAATTTTAAAACATCCACTACTTCTTGGTTATATTGCGCCCATTCTCGTAGAAGTTTATCTTTATTAACAACAAAATATTTTGTAAAGCGGTCAACTGCTAAATCCCACTCTTTTCGGTTGCAAGCAAAATAAAAAGATGATAATCCCCATTTTTCATCTTCGCTCAACTTAACAGTAATTCCAAAGTCAATAAAGATTACTTTGCCATCTTTAGTAAAGACTATATTTCCAGGATGAGGATCGCCGTGGCTATAACCATCAAAATAAAGCATTCCCCAAATAGCCTCTTGGAAGCGTCGTGCCAGTAGAGGAGCAGGTAAATCTACTTGATGTGCATCTTTGCCTTTAATACCTTCTATAAATTCCATAACAAGTACACTAGAAGTGCATAATTCTGGAATTAAAGCTGGAATACGGACATAGGAGTGATTTTTGAAGTTATTATATATATCCTGTTGGCAAGCTGCCTCCTGTTTCATATCAGTTTGGGCAATCAACAGAGTATATAGCTCTTGAAATCTTACAGGCAAGTTTAATGGTCTAACACTGGGCAGTAACCAATGTGCAAATTTGACGATAAGCTGTACACTATCTAAATTTTGTTTCAGTTGCTGTCTGATATTTTTTTTAACAATCTTGACTGCTACTGTCTGTCCAGTTTGCAATATTCCTTTATGAACTTGAGCGATTGAGGCACTGGCAATAGGCTGAAAAGAAAATTCTTCAAAATTCTCCTCTATAGATTGACCTAGCTCTGTTGTAAATACTTCTCTAACATACTCTTTACTACAAGGAGGAGTATTATCTTGTAATTCACGTAAACGATTAGCAATTTCTTTGCCTATTAAATCTGAACGAGTGGCGAGAATTTGTCCAACCTTGATATACAAAGGTCCCATTCGTAGCATATATTTATAAATCCATTCGCTACGAAGTGACTGACGGTCTTGCTCATTTTTACCTAAACTTAAAAAGAAGTGAGCTATTAAGTGTAAGACAGTCAAGTACAACAACTTAAAAAACTGGAAAATAATCATTGCATTCATTCCCAATGAAACTTACCTCTTTCTATTGCCTTACCCTGATGCAGAGGCTTTTAATTAGCGCGGCTTTAGCCTCTTAGGATTTGTGTAAAAATAACCTGAACAATTTTTATATGGAAGCTAGATTTGCAATCCGTTTGAAATAAAATTTGTACAACTTATTTTACATGATGCCTTAATTGAGTTCCATGCCCATGAGGTACTTATCTAAAGAGGGTGAAATACTGAGTCGTGAAGGCGGATGAAATGAGAGTGCATGGGCAGAAACAAACAAGTAAGAAACCTCAGGTGAACCTATAAAAGCCATACCACCTAGTAGTTCGAGAGCAGTTTTAGTAGCACGTTCAATTGCCCCTTGTGTAGCAAAACGTATAAACAATGACTTCGCTAGTAATTCTTCTTCACTACAGTTATTCAGCATGATTGAATAAGCCAAGCCTTCTAGCGCTGCCATGGAATTTTCTAGTTCAATACCTAAATATGCTCTTTCAATCGATGTACCCTTGCTGGACACTATTACACGCTCAACTAGGGCGCTAGCAATTCCAAGATAAGAAGCTGCCATAATGACTTCAAACCAAAGAAGACCTTTAGCTTGAATTGTGTTGATGTATCTTGGATCGCCTGCCCGATAAATGTTACTTTCTGGAAGAAAGACATCATTAAAAATTACTTCATCACTTTCTGCCCCAGCCAAAGCCCAGTTACCCCAAAATTTTCGGCGTTCTATACCTGGAGTATCAGCAGGTAATATAGCTAAAGCTAGCTCATCTTCTCCTTCTGTACTCCCTGGTATCATGACACCAAAGGTAACCACATCCATTGAGTAAGCTAAACTACATGGTTTTTTGCTACCACTTACTTTGTAACCACCAACGATTTTAGTTACCTGCATTTGCATAGCAAACATATGTGCATTCATTTGCCCTTCAGCAAAAGCTGAAGATACATAGAATTTGCGTTCTGCTATGTCTTTTATAATTTTAAGTTCAGACTCATGACTAATTAGGTCAATCAAGACTAAAACTGTACCATGATGCATAGTTGTAGCAACTGCAAGTGAAGGAGAACGACTGGCAATAGCTCTTTGCATCTGCACAGCTTCAAGTAGTGATGCTCCTAAACCACCATACTGGCTCGGTATTAAGATATTTGTACCACCCTGTTCACGGAACTCAGATATTGCTGGATTACCAGGCTTCTCCATGTCTAATAGTGGTATTTTTGCTAGAGTTTCATCTAGTTTTGGTAAGTATTTTGCAAGTGTGGCGCGTTCTTGCTCCAAAAAACCCATCTAGTTCTCCTCATAATTGTATATAAACTTGACTTTTGCTTTTGACACTTTGTTCTGCCGTTTTGCATGTTTTGTATTACCGAAGAACTTCTGCAATATAGCTGCGCTTACAAATGCTAGAAAGGTAAACTTAAAACTGGGTTCTGGTATAGATTGAACATTTGTCCCGACAAAGCGATCGCTCCACTGACGCGCCGCGCTGTACCATAAAGCAGCATTCAAACTCAAATTAATATCGTGCCCTGCATTGGGTAGTACATATGCTTGTAATTGTGCTTCCGGTGAGTAGAATGGTGCTTCAAATGCTATGACATTCTGAATGCTATCGCAGATATTACCAGTACAGAAAGGATTATCTTTTTCACCAATCGCCAGTAAAGTAGGTACTTTAATTTGTTTTGAACTATCAGAGAAAACAGCACTTGCCAGTGATGTAAGTTCACTAGTTGTTACCGTGGATTTAATCTGTTCGTCTAATGCAATGACTTGTGGATCAGTATTAGACTCGTTGTAGTAAAGCGAACCTCTTGTTCCTGGTAAGGTTGTCAAATATCCATCCGGCAAATTTTGATTACTTAACACTGGATCAAGTTGGGCTGAATAAAAAGAGTTTAATGCAAAGTTGGCATACTCTGTATTCACGTTATGTAAAAAACCTGTCAGAATCACCCCATCAACACCGCCGTACTGGCTCACGGCATTAACAATTGGTCCGAAAGACCCAAAGGAATGCCCTACGTTGATAATGCGATCAAACTTAACTCCTTGTATATTGCCATTCCGTAAAGCTTGATTAATTTGAGCCAGCACATAAGTATTAGACTCTAATGTTACTTGGTTATTAGGTGGACGTGAGCTATTGCCAATTCCAATCCTATCAATATTAAAAGTGACATAACCAGCTTCTGTTTGAGAATTCACATAAGAATAACGCCCATTATCATAAGGAAAATCCCAATAATTATGATCGTAGGTAAGACCAGAAACTAAAACTTGAACGGTTCTTCCTTCAATTGGATATTGACTACACAATTCACCATAAATCTGATACTGAACTGGTTCACCTGGAGCTAGTGCTACAGGCAAGGACTTCTCAATGCAACTAGTAGATAACATTGTTGCCGCTTTAACAGTTTGAGCTGCTAATGGGTACAAAATCGTTGCAGATGCACCTAATAGAGGCAATACAGTTATGGAAAAAAGTCTTTTCACATCTATCCCTTAAATTGAAGTAAATGTACCTTAAAGACTATTAGGTAATATCGTGTCCGGCTAAAGACTTATCATTAGGTCTATGGCTTATGTCCACAAACACAAAAGCCTGTAACAGCACTAAAGAAACGTCCAGCATAGCTAGCTTCTTCCAGATAAACTAACCATTCTTCTGCCTCTTCCGCTAAGACAATACCATTTTCTTGAGCATACTTTGCAGATTTAGTCAAATCAAAAGAGTGACTAGCCATGTTAAAGTCTCTCACTATATATGTCTCTGGATTAACGGTAATATCCTTCAGCCCCAAATCCTTGAAAATCGTGGGTAATTGATGTGCTAACCAACCGTTAGGAATATTGTCACAACTAATATTCAAAATCTTCCGGGTCAATTCTCGGTTAGGCATGTCAACTATTAGTGTTGCCATATCAGGTTCGCTAATATCGATACATGCTCCTGAACGAGCTAGACGTACCATTTCTGTGATTGCCTTTATAGGTTCTGCTAAATAAATCAACACACGATCAGCTCGGCAAACATCGAAGCTATTGTCAGAGAAGTCAATAATGTGGGCATCACTTAAGTAAAACTCTAACGGTAAATCCAAATTCTTGGTTCGCTGGCGAGCCTCAGCAATCATGGTTTCACTGCTATCTATACCTACAACTCGACCAGATTTGCCTACTTTTTTAGCTAATACTTGTGCATCTTTACCTACTCCACAACCAACATCTAAAATGTGATTCGATTCTTGAATTTTTAAACGGGCAAAGCCTCGATTCTTATAACCTTGAAACCATTCACTTTCATTAAGGTTATCCAAATAATTTACGTAGTAAGTTGGATCCTTTGTCCGATCAACTTCACTAAACCCAAGCAGACCAAGCTTTTCCATACTTATCTTTCCTAGAATACACCGTCAACTCACATAAGTTGAATGATTTAAAATTCACCATACCGTAGCTAAATAAGCGGTTAATGGTTAATGTCTAAAACAATCACAGCTTAAGCCATCAAATTAACAAGTCCATAATAAATACAAGCTATGCTACCAAAGACGTACACAAACGAGGTGAGGAAAAAACCGAGCGCTCTTCCTGGAGAAGGTCCGTAGGTTTTTATCAAACCCCATGCATGAGCAATCCTAGCCACAGTAAGACTACTTCCAAAAAGCCATAATAGCCATGTTTGTGCTTGCATTAACTCTAGCGCCAGTACAAACAATAATGCATGAGGTACGTACTCAGCAAAATTGCCATGAGCACGAACCTTCCTTTGTAGTAGTCCATAATCATTGACTTTCACTTTTATCAATTTCTGAGTTGATTGCTCAACCATAGATGCCCAAGGATTAGGATTTGCTAACGGATCCGGTTGTGCCGCTACATCTTCCTTAGATTCACCATGCCAAACTCTTGTTTTTGTTCGTTCAAATGCTGCAATGTATGAGAGAGAAAAAGCGATAATACCATTAATTCCAATAAAAATAGTTGAGATAGGAACAGTATTTTCAATCATCTTGAATTATCACCAAAATTTACAATGCTGCCTGGAGTTATTAATTTTTTAGAAAAGTTGCTTGAATATTTTACTTAGATAGTATTTAATTCAAGTACTATAATTTAATTATATTATAATTTGGATCTAAATAAATTATAATTTTTTTAATATTTTTTTATAAATTTAAGCTATTTATTTTACTAATTTAATAATAAAAACGAATTCTAATTATTGCCATAAGCTATTCTTATTTTTAAAAAAGATTTATGCCTAAGATGAAGTTAAAAATCGATAGTCTTGTTCATTTGTATAAAGTTTAGACCAATCAATTTGTACTCCAGCCAGCCAGATCTGTCCAAGGGTGTTTAATAAAAATGCGACATCAGATTCTTTTTCATATGGATGACGTAATGAAGAAAGTATCATTTCAGAGGTACATTCTGGATGTTGGATTGCCATTGCACTTAAAGTTCTCCCAGGACCAACTTCTAGCAAAATATGGTTTGGATTTTGAAAAATTTCCTCCAAACCTTGTGAGAAGCGCACGGTTTGGCGCATATGTCTAGTCCAATACTTAGGATCTGTTACGTCTGTTACATGAATCCAAGTACCACTGACATTAGAGATATAAGGTATTTGTGGTACTTTAAAAGTTACTTTTTCTACATGTGATTGGAATGATGATAATATGGAATCCATTTCAGATGAGTGAGGAGCATGGGAGGTGTCCAAACAAAGACAAACTACTCCTTGATCACTCAACTGGTTATCCAATTCCTCTAACATATTCTTGGGCCCTGAAATCACACAGAGGTTTGGCCCATTAATCGAAGCTAAAGAGAGCCTTTTACCTAAAAGTGGGAGAACTTGGTTCTCGGAAAGCTGGACAGCAAGCATGGTACCACCAGGTAGCTTTTGCATAAGCTCACCACGAGCAGCTACTAATTTTAATGCATCTTCTAAAGAAAAAACTCCAGCCAGGCAAGCAGCAACGTATTCGCCAATACTATGACCTATCATTGCTTGAGGACGTATACCCCATTTTTCCCATAATTTAGCCAAAGAGTACTCAATTGTAAATAATGCAGACTGTGCAATCAAAGTCTGTTTTATTTTTTGTTTAGCCTCATTGATATATTTTTCGTTAGGGTATATTATCTGGCGAATATCAATTTTTAAATCAGCTTTTAATAACTCCGAGCAAATATCAACTTGTTCTTGAAATGTTTTTTCGACTCGATAAAGTTCAAGCCCCATGTTTATGTATTGTGATCCCTGTCCTGGAAACATAAACACGATAGGTCTTATTTTCGCTTCTTGAAAGTTGGTAAATATACGTTTCTGATCCAATGTTTCTAAGGCATTTACTGCATTATCATGGCTATTACAAACAAGCATTCGCCGATAGATAACTGCTTTTTGAGTAACTTGATTGTTGTAAGCTATGTCAGTTAAACTCACATCAGTAGACTGTTTTAAGTAGTTAATCAAATTTCTAGTAGCTACCTCCAAATCTGAACTAGTATCAGCAGAAATAATTAATACATTCCAAGGTTTAAAATTGTCTAACTTTTTATCCATTTACTTTACCTAAAAAAATTAACTGTCTTCTTCTTAGAATAATTAGTTTTAAAAGTTAATAGTTGTAATTTTTATTTTTGCATTTCTGGAACCCGAATCGCATAAAGATTATAAATATTTGTAGCTGTGTACAAGCTATCTTGCTCTGCTACAACACTATAACCCTTGCCGCTTAATAATGAGCTAACTTGAGCTAAACGATTTGATTCATTATGTACTTCAATGACAATTTGTCTAATTTTGTGCCAATCATTTTGATTGATCCCTAAAAGCACGTCAAATTCGCTTTTTTGTACATCAATTTTTAGCAAATCTATGCGAGCAAGATTATTTTCACTAATAATTTCGGAAATAGTTTTTAATTTACAGGTAAAGGTTTTACTCTTAAAGCGCTCCTCTAATAGTTCTTCTGTGTATTGTAAGACTTGATCCATTTCAACCATTCCTGCTTTTTGTTGATTGAGCATGATTGTTTTTAAAATCTGCTTTTCTTCTTCTTTATTGGGATAGAAGGAGGACATCCCAGAACTGTTAGGGTAAAAAGTAAATGTAGTTGTTTTATTTACCTTAGATAAACCACAATTAAAAAACTTGATTTTCCCTCTACATTTAGATGTGTTAGCTTTCAAAATATCAAAAGTAGGAGGTGAAGGTTCAAAAGCATAGATTGTAGCATCACTACATTCTTGATCTGCAAAAAGCGTAAATAGGCCGATATTGGCACCTACATCAAAAATACAATCTCCTGGATAGAGTGTAATACCGTTTTTAGCATAAACTTTATGTTCAAAAATGTCTTCGTAAAAATGATCTGTCTCAGCTTTGCTTTGATGAATAATTTCTATACCATTTGCTAGTTTATAAGTAAGCCAATTAGGAACCTTAAGTTCATTTTCTAACTGCCAATTATTTGGTGATAAAGATTTTAAATTTTCTCTGTCTAGAGTTTTATCTTCTGCTAATAAATCTTCCGCAATAGTTTTAGCTAAATCACCCACAGTTGAGTTTGCAAATATAGTACTCAAAGGTATTGCTTTGGAAAATTCATTCTTGATTTGAGACATTATTTGAATAGCTATTAAAGAATGACCTCCTAAACTGAAGAAATTATCATAAACACCTATTTTATCCAGCTTGAAAACTTGCTGCCAAATTTCAATAATTTTTTTCTCTATATTATTTCTGGGCGCCAGGTAGTTATTTTGTAAATTTAAGCGTATACGTTGCTCTTGACCTAATTGAGATGAATTTTGCTCTTTCAAATGTGAGGTATTTAGTGATGATTCTTTTTTCTTAACTTCTACCCCTTTTTGCTGATCTTCAAAAAGGTAAGTAGGTAAAGGAAGTATAGAACGATCCTGACCAGCATAAAGTTTAGACCAATTTACTGATACTCCTGTAAGCCAAAGTCTACCTAGCGTGTTAAATATAAAGGCAAATTCTGACTGTTGATTATAAGAATTCGGTAATGAGGAAAATACTAATTTCTGAGTGACATTGGTGCTAGCTGGATGTTGCAAAACTATACTACCTAATGTTTGGCCAGGCCCAACTTCTAAAAAAATAGAATGGGGTAGTTGGCATAATGGTTCAATGCCATCAGCAAAACGTACAGTTTGGCACAAATGTTTACCCCAGTAATGGGGGTCGGTTGCTTCTGCTGCCGTGATCCACTTGCCTGTAACATTAGAAATGTATGGAATTTCAGGTGGTTTAAGATCAAAGCTATTGACTAGCTCTATAAAAGGATCGATGATTGCTTCCATGACAGGCGAATGAAAAGCATGGCTGGTCTGTATTTGTCTACAGGCTATTCCATTATTAATTAACTGTTGCTCTAACTTCGTTATGGCTTCTACACTACCTGCAACTACAGACAGTGTTGGGCCATTGACAGCAGACAAACAGATATCCTCAGTGAGCAGTGGTTCTAGTTCAGATTCTGACAGAGATACCGCTAACATGGCCCCAGTAGGCAACTGTTGAATGAGTTGACTTCTTCTGACAACTAAAGTCAAAGCATCCTCAAGAGATAAAACTCCAGCTAAACAAGCCGCAACGTATTCACCAAGACTGTAACCAAAATGATTTCACCAGATGCCAATTTGGGAATCCAATGTTCTTTTTGTGATTTACTACCCCATTTGATGATAGCGTGAGAAACCATCGAATGGACTGTTAGCAAACTTCGTAATGAAGAGCATCCTCTTCCTATCTCTTCATTCAAAATTCCATAAGTGATCATATCCATACCACTGTCAAACTTATTTTTGGGCAGAATAGCACCCAGATAGCCTTGGTCAGCTATTTTATCAATTAAAAACTGTGGAGTATACTCTTCCCTGTCAGCTTTATCTGCATAAGGCATAATTTCTTCATCCACAAAGCTTCGGAATGCAGCTTTAGCATTTTTCTGCTGAGGAGTTAATTCTATTTGCATTGCAACACTAAATCTATTATTAAAACTTAATCAAGTTATTTGCTTTTGGTGATTATTAATCCTGTGCATATATAGCCATTTTTCGTTCAAGTAAACTACAAATAGCATTTATACTTTTAAAATTATCAAGTTCTAAATCTTCATTATCTATAACAATTTTAAACTCTTTTTCTAGAAAAAGAACTAGTTGCATTGCAAACATTGAGTTGACAAAACCAAGAGAAAAGATATTTTCATCATCTTGCAATTTATAGCTAGTAAAATACTGCGTGAGAAAGTTTTGGATTTTGATTTTAGCTTCTTTCATAGTGAATTGTTTTAATAATTTCAACTTGATATTTATTAAAAGGAGAATTTCCAAGAAATAACACATTAAACTTTATAGGTGTAGAAACCCTGTCCATTTTTACGGCCATATAATCCGGCATCTACCATTTTTTTAAGTAAAGGGCATGGTCGATATTTACTATCATTGAAACTGTCATACAAAACTTCAATTGAGAGGAGAATAGTGTCTAATCCTATTAAGTCAGCTGTTTCGAGTGGTCCCATTTTATGACCAAAGCAGGTTTTAAAGATTCTATCTATTTCTTCTGCTGTAGCTACTTGATCTTGAAGGAGAAAAACGGCTTCATTAATCGTTAACATCAGAACTCGATTAGAAACAAAGCCTGGAGAGTCATTTACTAAAATACATTCTTTTCCCATCTGAGCTAGTAATTTCTTGGCAGTCTGAATAGTTGCTTCAGAAGTGTGATAGCCACGAATTGTTTCAACTACAGGTTTCAGTGGTACAGGATTCATAAAATGCATCCCAATGACTTGAGAAGGACGTTTTGTAACTGAAGCAATGCGAGTAATGGGTATAGCGGATGTATTGGCTGCAAATACAATGTCTTTCGCACAAATGACATCTATTTTTTCATAGATGTCTTTCTTTATTTGCCATTTTTCTGTAGCATTTTCTATGATAAACTCTGCATCTACTAATGAATGATAGTCAGTGGAAAACTTTATTTTAGTGAGTACATCTTCAGGTTTATTGATTTTTTCATTTTTTGCGAATAAACTCTCAAAACGCACATTATTTATAATTTCGTGCTTTGCACGTTCTAGAATTTCTTTTGAAATATCTAGAATAATTACTTGATGGCTATTTTGGGCTAGGCTTTGTGATACACCTACTCCCATCACACCTGCTCCTATAACGCCTACTACTTTAATATCCATAACTTAGGGTGAACGTTAAATTTATCGAAATAAACAGTTAATTGCACAACCTTAGCAATCTTTGTTATGTATCAAAGACTAGTCAAAAAACTAAATTTAGTAAACCTAAAACTTTTGCAATTCAACGAAACAATAAGCTTTCAGACTACGTTTTTAGTCTAGCTTAAAGCGAACATTTGTTCTATTCGGCAGAGTCTAGCTATAAAGCAAGAGTTGAAACGCTTGTTATACAGGCATTTCAGGTGATTAGCTTTGAAGCCTGAAATCAAATACAGAAAAAGCTTAGAGAAAACTTTGCGATTTATTGAAATTACATAAATCGAACTCAATGCAATACAACGCAAATCTTGGCGAAGCTAAAGAATAACTACCTCATTAGTTTTCTAGTTAAGCTACATAATACGACGTTTTGTTATTAAACAAAAAAACCTTTTTTTCTTTTTTTGATAAAAAATCGGCAATTATTAACTGAAAAGACTTTTGGCAATTTTTAACTTTTGTTAAGAGTCTAGTAAGGCTTAGGATTTATTGTGAAAAATAAAAAATTGTTATGTGAAAAATAAAAAATTGTTATGTGCTTACGTTTAAGGCAAGCTTTAGATGCTTTATTAATTAATCTTCAACAACAAACAGATATTTCTGACTTTTCACGGGATGTGGAAAGGGGAGATTGGTTCGCGAATGATATTCGCGAATCACTGTGACTTTTTATATTTATACCAATTTAATATGAAGCTGCATAGAAAAGAGCTTCTAAAATAAAGTTATAAGATGAGATAGATATCACCTCGTCAAATGTAAGTTGCTCTAATAATTGTTGTACGCGATCGCGTAAATCTTGCAAAGAAGAAAAAAGTTCATTTTTGAGAGATTGTTTGAGAAACTGCCAAAGCCTTTCAATTGGATTGAGTTCAGGGGAATGAGGAGGTTGAAGCAGGGGAATAATATTTTCAGGCCAGTTAATTGCACCACTGATATGAGCAGGGGCTTGGTCAATTTGTAAAATTGCATAATCTGAGCCTAATTGCTGAGATAGCCAGTCTAAAAATTCTTGAAAATAGTCACCGTTAAGTTTGGGGTATTCTTGCTGAAAATGTCGCCCCGTCAATGGTTCAATTGCGCCATAAATCCAAAAATTTTCCCTTCCCCATTTAACGGGTACGGTTGGCTTGACTCCAGAAGCCGTAATTACTTTTCCTGTTAAAGTTTTCAATCCAAGCCTTGTTTCATCCTGACACAGAAAATGGACGCACTTGCCAAGTGCAAGATGTTTTTCTAGGCTATCTAGGATAATACCGAGTTTTTTTTAAACTCAGATACCAACTTTTCGTCTTGTTTGTGGCTTTGAGGACGAGGTACTTTTAGTTTTGCCCCTAACGTATATCGAACCAACGAGTAAACTGTTCCGTATTCTAGCTCAAGCCCATGTTCTTGTTTTAACCATTCAACTATTGCACCATAGCTCGCAAACCCTTTCCCTGTTTTTAACTCTTCCTTAAGTGCTGTGATCGCGGTGTCAGTTATTTTCCGTTTTGCACAAGAAGAGCTTTTTTTATTTCTAGTAATTCAGATAGCCCACCCGACCTATATTTTTGTAACCACCTTGTCACAGTTGAGGTATCTTTCGCCAAGCGTCTTCCAATTTCTTGCTGCTCCTTAACCTGCTCGCTTTTTATCCACCAAAGCATAATAAGCTTTTCTTTCTGGTTCCCTAAATTGGCTGTTTGTAGACGTTTTTTAAGTTCTTCTTCGCTCTCTGCTATTTCAATCTTAAAAGGACGGCTCATGGTTATTTTTATTTATCAAGTTTATTTTTTCTATTATATGCAGCTTCATATTAAATTGGTATAAGTATTTTTTTTCCCAACGGCAAGGTTGCCAAACCGTGAGCTTTAATGGACTTGAATTATTGCCGATCATAACGATTAATTTTTCTAGTACTTAATAATTGATATTTAGTCTAATTCTAACTATCAACTATTTTTCAATTTAGAATTCATAGTGTTTTGAAGTCTAGTTAATACTTGACTGGACTTCTTGGTTATTATAATCATAAATTGCAACTTGGCTATATTCATTCAATAGTAATATTGCATCGCTTTTCCTACTCTTTTAGCTCCTGTTAGCATTGCCGATAAATCTTACTGGTAAGTCAGTAGTACTGCATTAAAAAGTCAATCTTCTGTACCATCTTTTGAACTTTCTAACTTATTTAGCGCATCCGAAATTGCTTGCCTGATAAATTCTGGATAATTAGGGACTTCCAAAAAATAAAATCACCACAAGATAGAAATGATAATCATTATGAGG
>VFQR01000991.1_pt1 | contig 26233 bp, 23 predicted proteins | sample 3512321 | NCBI WGS metagenome assembly VFQR01 (sample SAMN10412374, study PRJNA504923) | tailings metagenome | isolation source: Relicate 3 Philex TSF1 revegetated site | place: Philippines: Tuba, Benguet | collected 2017-08-29 | reverse complement strand
CCTGGCGGAGGGCGACCGCATCCAGATCGTCGGCCACACCGTGCATATCCACGTTCATATCGAGGATTGCGACGGCGACGGACAAGCGGACGACACCTGCATCGAGCTGTTCTCCGACCAGGGCGCCAATGGCGGCGCGCATCACCTGGATTATCTCGGCCACATCCATGTGCTGAACGCGATCCTCACCGCGGCGCAGATCGGCGTGGATCACCACCGCACCTACGGCGCCTATGACGGGCCCGGCCAGGGCCCGCATCGCTTCGAGGATGCCGGCCGCTTCGAGAATGACAGCCGGGACTGGTCCTTCGGCCATGACCTGCCCGGCGTGCTGCGCCAGGGTGGCACGGCGGCGGATTTCCTCGCCGGCGGCCTGGACAGCGACAGCCTGTTCGGCGCCGAGGCGGCCGACACGCTGCGCGGCAATGATGGCGACGACATCGCCGATGGCGGCGCCGGCAACGACCTGCTGATGGGCGGCAATGACGACGACCTGCTGCTCGGCGGGCTCGGCGACGACTCGCTGGATGGCGGCGCCGATGAGGACAAGCTCGCGGGCGGCATGGGCCGCGACACGCTGTTCGGCGGCATGGGCGACGACCAGCTCTTCGGCGGCGCATCGGGGGATAGCCTGGATGGCGGCCGCAACGATGACAGCGTGCTCGGCGGCGAGGGCGGCGACATGCTCCGCGGCAACACCGGCGACGACAAGCTCTGGGGCGGCAACGGCAACGACATGCTGGATGGCGGCGACGGCAACGACCTGCTCGCCGGCGGCTTCGGCGCCGATCGCCTCTATGGCGGCCGCGGCAACGACACGCTGATCAGCCGCTCCGACGATGGCGAGCCGGAGATCTGGCAGGCGCCGGATGATCCGCGCATGACAAGCGACGTCTTCGCCAGCGGCGACACGCTCTATGGCGGCGGCGGGCGCGACCTGTTCCGCTTCGAATTCGTGATCAACGCGCTGGAGGAGGTGGCCGAGGCGCATGCCGATGCGAATGGCTGGATCAACTGGGGCGGCGTCGCCGGCGAGAATGATGGCCTGCACGACCACTGGGTGGACGGCATCGGCACCGACTGGGTGATGGATTTCAGCCTGGCCCAGGGCGACCGCATCGAGATCGCCGGCCACACCGTGCACATCCATGTCCACCACGAGGATTGCGACGGGGACGGCCTGGCCGACGATACCTGCATCGACGTGTTCTCCGACCAGGGCGCGAATGGCGGCGCGCATCACATGGACGAACTCGGCCATATCCATGTGCTGAACGCGCTGCTGACCGAGGCGCAGATCAGCGTGAACCACCACAAGACCTATGGCGCCTATGACCGCCTCGGCGAGGGGCTGCACCGCTTCGAGGATGCGGGGCTCGGCGTGGACAATGCGCGGGAGTGGGGGCTGATCGTGCCGGTGTGACGCGGCGACGCCCGCCGCCGGAGCGGTGATTACCGCTTCCACCGCCCCGGCAGCGGGATCGGCTTCGTCGTCGTGCCCTTCGGGCTTGGCAGCACGGTCGGGCGGAAGACGCTCTTCTTCGCCGCCGCCACTGCCTGCGGCTTCGGCGCGGGCGGTGGCGCCTTCGGCATCTCCGGCACCTGGCCCTGAGCGACCTTCGCCAGCGCCTCCAGCAGCCTGCGCGCCTCGCGGATGCGCGCCTCGTAGGGCATCTCCTGGGCCAGCGCGAGCTTGTGGTCGGGGCGGAGCTTCACGGCACCGCCCTGCCCCGCGACCCATTGCACGAGCCCGCCGGGATTGGCGAAGCGGTTGCCCCGGAAACCGAGCACGATGCCCTTCGGGCCGACATCCAGCTTCTCGACACCGGCCTTGCGACAGAGCTGCTTGAGCAGGACCACCTTGAGCAGCGTATCCGCCTCGGTCGGGAGCGGCCCGAAGCGGTCGGCGAGCTCGGCGGCCATCGCCTCGATCTCCGCCTCGTCCTGCAGGGCGCCGATACGGCGATAGAGACCGAGGCGCACGGGCAGGTCGCGCACATAGGCCTCGGGCAGCATCACCGGCAGGCCGAGATTGATCTGCGGCGTCCAGTCCCGATCGTCCACGACGGCGCCGCCATGCTTCACCGCGTTCACCGCCTCCTCCAGCATCTGCTGGTAGAGCTCGATGCCGACCTCGCGGATATGGCCGCTCTGCTCGTCGCCGAGCAGGTTGCCGGCGCCGCGGATGTCGAGGTCATGCGACGCCAGCGTGAAGCCGGCGCCGAGGTTGTCGAGCGTCTGCATCACCTCCAGCCGCTTCTCGGCGGCCGCCGAGAGCCGGTGCGTCTGCGGCCAGGTCAGGTAGGCATAGCCGCGCTGCTTGCCGCGGCCGACGCGGCCGCGCAGCTGGTACAGCTGCGCCAGGCCGAACATGTCGGCGCGATGGATCAGCAGCGTGTTCACCGCGGGCATGTCGAGCCCGCTTTCCACGATGTTGGTGGAGAGCAGGATGTCGTGCTTCTGCTCACCGAACTCGGTCATCACGCGTTCGAGCTCGGTGGGCGAGAGGCGCCCATGCGCCTCCGTCACGCGCGCCTCCGGCACGATCTCGGCAAGCCGTTCGCGGACTTTCGGCAGGTCCTCGAGCCGAGGGACGACGCAGAACACCTGGCCGCCGCGAAAACGCTCGCGCTGGATCGCCTCGCGGATCACCACGCCGTCCCAGGGCATGATGAAGGTGCGCACCGCGAGCCGGTCCACCGGCGGCGTCGCGATCACGCTCATCTCGCGCACACCGGTGAGTGCGAGTTGCAGCGTGCGCGGGATCGGCGTGGCGGTGAGGGTCAGCACATGCACATCGGCCTTGAGCTGCTTCAGCCGTTCCTTGTGGGCGACGCCGAAATGCTGCTCCTCATCCACGATGACCAGGCCGAGATCGCTGAACTCGACGGATTTCGCCAGCAGCGCGTGGGTGCCCACGACGATGTTGATGGTGCCGTCCTTCAGCCCCGCGCGGACCTCGTTGGCCTCCTTCGCCGTGACCATGCGCGAGAGCTGCGCGACCTTGATCGGCAGGCCCTCGAAGCGGGTCGCGAAGGTGCGGGTGTGCTGGCGCGAGAGCAGCGTGGTCGGCACCACCACCGCCACCTGCGAGCCGGCCATGGCGACGCAGAACGCCGCGCGCAGCGCGACCTCGGTCTTCCCGAACCCGACATCGCCGCAGATCAGCCGGTCCATCGGTCGCCCGGCCGAAAGGTCCTCCAGCACCTCGGCGATGGCGCGCTGCTGGTCGTCCGTCTCGGCGAAGGGGAAGCGGGCGCAGAACTCGTCCCAGGCGCCCTCGGGCGGCATCGCGGCCAGCGCCTGCCGGGTGGCGCGTTCGGCGGCGACGCGGATCAGCGCGGCCGCCATGTCGGCGATGCGTGACTTCGCCTTGGCCTTCCGGGCCTGCCAGGCACCGCCGCCGAGCTTGTCGAGCGCGACGCCCGCGGCCTCGGAGCCGAAGCGCGACAGGATCTCGATGTTCTCGACCGGCAGGAACAGCCGGTCGCCGCCGTCATAGACGAGCTTCAGGCATTCATGCGGCGCGCCCGAGACCTCGATCGTGGTCAGGCCCTCGTAGCGCCCGATGCCGTGCTCCTGGTGGACGACGAGGTCGCCCTCGGCGATCTCGGTGGCGTCGGCGATGAACTGGTCCGCGCGGCGGCGGCGGCGCGGCGGGCGGGCGATACGCTCGCCCAGCAGGTCCTGCTCGCCGGTGACGACGATGCCCTCGGCGTCTTCCTTCCGCGCGCCTGGCGGCGCGACAAAGCCGCGCTCCAGTCCCAGGATCGCGAGCCCGACCGCGCCCTTCGCCTGCTTCTGGAGCTGCAGGAAATCATCCACCGGCTCGCAGGCGATGCCGTTCTCGCGCAGCAGGTTGCCGAGCCGCTCGCGCGAGCCGCGCGTCCAGGCCGCGAGCACCGGCCGATGGCCGCGCGCCGCCATGGCCTTGGCGTGCTCGGCGTAGGCGGCGAACACGTTCTCGCCATTGGCGCGGACATCCGTGAACAGCCGGCCCGGACGGCCGCCGGCGTCGATCACGCCCGGCAGGTCAGACGCCGCCGCGAAGGGCACGAAGCGCATCACGCGCGGCTCCGCGAGCATCGTCTCCCAGGCATCGAGATCGAGATAGAGCCGGTCCGGTGGCGCCGGGCGATAGGGCATCTCGCCCTCGCGGGTCGGGCCGCGGCGCGCCTCGTAATGGTCGGCGATCATCTCCATCCGCACCGCCAGCGCGTCATCCGCCTGATGGTCGAAGCTGACGGTTGCGCCCTCGCCGAGATGGTCGAGCAGGGTTTCCATGCTCTCGTGGAACAGGCCGGCCCAATGCTCCATGCCCGGATGCCTGCGGCCCGCGCTGACGGAGACGTAGAGCGGGTCCTCGGTGGCGGCGGCGCCGAACAGCTCGCGATAGGCGGTGCGGAAGCGGCTGATCGAGGCCGCATCGAGGAACAGCTCGCCGACCGGGCGCAGCGTGAGCCCATCGAGCTTCGCGCCGCTGCGCTGCGTGGCGGTGTCGAAGCGGCGGATGTTCTCGATCTCGTCGCCGAACAGGTCGAGGCGGACGGGATCGGGCTCGCCGGCGGGGAAGAGGTCCACGATGCCACCGCGCATCGCGTATTCGCCATGCTCCATCACCGTGCCGGTGCGGTGATAGCCGTTGGCTTCCAGGAACTTTCCCAACTCCGCGGGATCCGTTCTGCCACCCCGGGTCAGGCTGAGCGTGGCACCGCGGAACGCCGCGCGGGGCGGCACCTTCTGCACCAGCGCATTGACCGTGGTGAGCACGATCCGCGGCGTCGGCGTCCGCTCCGCCAGCCGCGTCAGGGTGGCGACGCGCTCGGCCACGATCTCGGGGTTCGGCGAGACGCGGTCATAGGGCAGGCAGTCCCAGGCCGGGAAGCGGAGCACCTCCGTATGCGGCGTGAAGAAGGCCAGCGCCTCCTGCAGGCGCGCCATCCGCGCATCGTCGCGGCAGACATGCAGCACCGGCCCGCGCGTCTCGGCACGGCGGCGGCCAAGGAGGAGCGCGTCGTAGCCTTCGGGGGCGCCGTGGACGAGGATCGTGTCCATTATCGGCGCGGCCGATCCAGGCCTTCGCGCGTTTCCGCGCTCCGGTCATCCGGTGCGGGCCTCAGTTCCGGCGGCAGGCCCGCGCCGCTTCCGCCGCATTCCTTGGCCATGCGCGCCAGCATCGGGCTTGCGACCTCGGCGGGGATGGCACGCCGGCCAGACAGCCAATCGGCCAAATCCACATCGGGCAGTTCGAGCACCTGCTCCAGCTCGTCCAGCTCGGCCTCGGTGAAGGCGGCGACATGGCGCCGCACGAAGCCACCGATCAGCAGATCGGCCTCCTTCGTGCCGCGATGCCAGGCGCGGAACATCAGGCGGCGGCGCCGGGGGGAGAGAGTCTCGTCGGACATGTCGCGGGGGGGCATATAGGCCGGCATGGGAATCCTGTCAGCCCGACCGGAAAGCATCGCCGAACCGCTTCTCGCGCCGGTCTCGACGCTGCCCGGCGTCGGCCCGACGCTCGCGAAGCTGCTGGAGGAGGCGACCGGCGGCGGGCGCGTGCTCGACCTGCTGCTGCACCTGCCCGAGCGCGTAGTCCAGCGCGAGCGCGCGCCGAGCCCCGCCGAGGCGCCGGTGGACCGCGACTGCATCCTGGACGTCGAGGTGAAATCGCTGCGCGCGGCCCGCGCGCGGGCCACGGGGCGACCGTATGTGGAGGTCAAGGCGCTCTCGGGCGGCTGGCCGCTCACGCTGCGCTTCATCAATGGCCGGCTGGCCTGGATCGAGAAGCTGCTGCCGGCGGGGTCCGTCCGCTTCGTTGCCGGGCGCGTGCTGGCGGAGGGCAACCGAGGCTGGGCCATGCTGAACCCGCTGAGCGCGGAGCGGCCGGAGGGGCTGCCGCTGGTCGAGCCGGTCTGGCCGCTGGTGCGCGACCTGACGCCGAAGCGCCTGCGCATGGCGATGGACGGCGCGCTCGCCCTGCTCAAGCCCTTCCCCGAATGGGCCGATTTGGCGCTGGTTCGGCGGGAAGGCTGGCCGGGCTTCGACGCCGCGATCCGCGCCTTGCAGGCCCCTACCGGCCCCCTTCCCCAGGCCCCACGCCGGCGGCTGGCCTATGACGAGCTGCTCGCCGGCCAGGTGGCGATCGCGCTGGTCCGCCGGCGCCAGCGCGAGCAGCCCGGGCGTGCGCTGTGCGGCGATGGCCGGTTGCAGGCGAAGGCGCTCGCGGCCTTCGGGCATCCGCTCACGCCCGGCCAGGCACAGGCGGTGGCGGAGATCGAGGCGGACATGGCCGCTCCGCACCGCATGCTGCGGCTCCTGCAGGGCGATGTCGGCGCGGGCAAGACGCTGGTGGCGGTGCTCGCCATGCTGCGCGCGGTGGAGGCCGGGGCGCAGGCCGCGCTGATGGCGCCCACCGAACTCCTGGCGCGGCAGCATCTGCGCACGCTGGTGCATCTCTGCCACCCCGCCGGCGTGCATGTGCGGCTGCTGACCGGCAGCGTCACCGGCAAGGAACGGAGGGACGTGTTGCGGGGCCTTGCCTCCGGCAGCGTGCAGATCGTGGTGGGCACCCATGCGCTCTTCCAGGACGCCGTGGCCTTCCGCGACCTCGGCCTCGCCATCGTGGACGAGCAGCACCGCTTCGGCGTCGGGCAGCGGCTGATGTTGGCCCGCAAGGGCGAGGCCGCGGACATGCTGGTGATGACCGCGACGCCGATCCCCCGCACGCTGCTGCTGACGCAATGGGGCGAGATGGCAGTGAGCCGGCTGGAAGGCAAACCCGCCGGCCGGCAGCCCGTGACCACGCGAATCGTGTCCGAGGAGCGCCTTGCGGATGTCGTGGAACGGCTGGGCGAGGCGATGGCGCGGGGGGAGCGGGCCTATTGGGTCGTGCGCGCCGTCACCGGCGGTGAGCGCGACGATTCCGTCGCGGCGGAGGACCGTTTCGCAGAGTTGTCGCAGCGTTTCCCGGGCCAGGTCGGCATGGCGCATGGCGTGCAGGACCTGCCGGTGCGGGAAGCGGCGCTCGCCGATTTTGCCGCCGGCCGCACGAAATTGCTGGTCGCGACCACCGTGGTCGAGGTCGGCGTGGACGTGCCGGAGGCGACGATCATGCTGATCGAGCAGGCCGAGCGTTTCGGCCTGGCCCAGCTGCATCAGTTGCGGGGGCGGGTGGGGCGCGGCCAGAAACCCTCATCCTGCCTGCTGGTGCACTCCGCGGGCCTGTCCGATTTGGAGAAGCGCCGCCTGCTGGTGCTGCGCGACACGGAGGACGGTTTCCTCATTGCCGAGGAGGATTTGCGGTCGCGCGGCGGAGGCGACGTGCTGCGGGACCGCCAGTCGGGCCGGCTGCTCGGGCGGCTGGCGGACGCGATCGAGGATACCGAGGAAGTGGACCGGCTCACCCGTATCGCACATCGGGACGCACAGGCGCTGCTGGAGAGGGACCCGCACCTGGCCAGCGAGCGCGGCAAGGCGGCGCTGACTCTGCTCGCGCTGTTCGGGCACGACACCACGATGGCGGTGATGGGGGCGGGCTAGGCGCCCCACGCGCTGATCAGCGCGATGGCGACGCCGACCGCGAGGATCACGCCGGCAAAGATGAACCACGGCATCGCTTCGGTGGCAGCCGTCTCCCCGCGCAGCCGGCTGACCGACGGATCCGCCCGATCGTACAGCACTTCAATCGGCGAAGGCGGCCGCTGGTCCAGCGGGATCGCCGAGCGCCGGCATCCGGCATGCCGGATGCCGGCCACCTCGTACTCCCACTCGATCGTGTGGACGGTCTCCAGCACCCGGTCCGGCTGCGCGTCGTTCTGCTGGAACTGGTTGGTCACCCATTCGGAGCGCATCTCGTTGCGCGTCAGCCGCGCCATGGTCGGCACGAGACGCGCGGCGCGGCGCCATTCCGCTACCAGGATGAAAAGGCCGCGCCCGGCCACCACGGCAGCGAGGCACAAGGCGACGATGGCGGCCATGGTCCGTCCTTGCCCGTCGGGACGCGCGATGATCGCGCCAGCCCGCCCTGCCGGCAAGGCGAGGCGGCGCCGGGGGATTGCATCGCCCTGCAGCAGGGTTCAAATCGCGGCCCGTCTCCCGCGGCGGCAGGCCCGGCTGGGGAGTTGCCCCAGGACATCACAAGGAGGGCTGCGTTGGCCGCGTTGATCGAGATCGAGCGCCTCACCAAGCGCTTCGGCGCCTTCACGGCCGTGGACGATGTCTCGTTCAGCGTCAGCCGGGGCGAGGTGCTGGGCTTCCTCGGCCCGAACGGCGCGGGCAAATCCACCACCATGCGGATGCTCGCCGGCTTCATGACGCCCACCTCCGGCACCGCGCGCATCTGCGGCGAGGATGTCGTCGAGAACCCGGTCGCCGCCAAGCGCCATCTCGGCTTCCTGCCCGAAGGCGCGCCGACCTACCCGGAGATGTCGGTCACCGGCTTTCTTCAGTTCTGCGGCCGCGCCCGCGGCTTCCGGGGCGGCGCGCTGGCCGACCGGGTGGCGCATGCCATGGCGCTGACCCAGCTCGAAGGCGTGCGGCTCCAGCCGGTCGAGACGCTCTCCAAGGGCTTCAAGCGCCGCGTGGGCCTGGCGGCAGCGCTGCTGCACGACCCGCCGGTGCTGGTGCTCGACGAACCCACCGACGGGCTCGACCCCAACCAGAAGCATGAGGTGCGGAACCTCATCCGCTCCATGGCGCATGACAAGGCGATCGTGATCTCGACTCATATCCTCGAAGAAGTCAGCGCCGTCTGCACCCGCGCGGTCATCATCGCGCGCGGGACGGTGGTGGCCGACAACACGCCGGCGGAGCTCGAGGCGCAGGGCCCGAGCCTGGAATTCGTGTTCCGCGCGCTCACCATGCCCGGCAGCGTCCCCGGCAGCGCCGCCGAGCCGGTGCGGGAGGTGGCGTGATGGGCGGCGTCCTCACCGTCTTCCGGCGGGAACTCGCAAGCTACTTCGCGACCCCAGTCGCCTACGTCTTCATCGTCATCTTCCTGGTGATGGCCGGCGCGCTGACCTTCACGCTCGGCAATTTCTTCACCCGCGGCCAGGCGGACCTCCAGCCCTTCTTCACCTTCGTGCCCTGGCTGTTCCTGTTCCTCGTGCCAGCGCTGACCATGCGGCTCTGGGCCGAGGAGCGCCGGCTCGGCACGATCGAGCTCCTGCTCACCTTGCCGCTGGCCCAATGGCAGGCCGTTGTCGGAAAATTCCTGGCCGCCTGGGCCTTCTGCGCCATCGCGCTCGCGCTGACCTTCCCCTTGGTGATCACGGTCAACCTGCTCGGCAACCCCGACAATGGCGTGATCGCGACGGGCTATCTCGGCTGCCTGATGGTCGCCGGCGCGTTCCTCGCGATCGGCGCCGCGATCTCCGCACTCACCAAGAACCAGGTGATCGCCTTCGTGCTCGCGGTCGCGGCCTGCTTCTTCCTCGTCGCCGCGGGCAGTCCCGTGGTGACGGAGTTCCTTTCCCGCCGCATCCCGCAACTCGCCGAGATCGCCCGCGCGATCAGCGTCACGGAGCGGCTGGGCGGCTTTTCCCGAGGCGTGATCACCGCGCGCGACGTGATCTTCTTCGCCTCCTTCATCGGCTTCTTCCTCTTCGCCAACACCATCGCGGTGGATCAGAGGAAGGCGGACTGACCCATGGCCTCGATCTCGACCCCTCTCGTCAAGCGCCGCGGCTTCTGGGCCTTCGTGGCGCTGCTGCTCGGCGCCGCGCTCGCCATCGGCGTCAACATGCTGGCCGACCGGCTGCTCAACCGCGCGCGGCTCGATCTCACGCAGAACCAGCTCTACACGCTGTCCGACAGCACCAAGCGGGTGCTCCAGGGCCTCAACGACCCGGTGACGCTGCGCCTCTTCTATTCGCGCCGCCTGGGTGCCGCGATCCCCGCCTATGGCGCCTATGCCGACCGGGTGCGGGCGATGCTCGACGAGTATGTGGCGGTCGCCGGCGGCAAGGTGCGGCTGGAGGTGCTGGACCCGGAGCCCTTCTCCGAGACCGAGGACCGCGCCCAGGCGCTGGGCCTGCAGGGCGTGCCGGTGGATCAGTCCGGCGAGCAGGTCTATTTCGGCCTGGTCGGCGTCAACCTGCTGGATGACGAGCGCACCGTGCCGTTCTTCCAGCCGGACCGCGAGCGGTTCCTGGAATACGACCTGACCAAGCTGGTCTGGGAATTGTCGAACCCTCGCCGGCCGGTGCTGGGCGTGATGTCCTCGCTGCCGCTGAACGGCGATCCGCGCGCGATGATGATGCGCCAGCCGGGCGTCGGGCAGCCCTATGTCGTGATGAACCAGCTCCGCCAGTTCTACACGGTGCGCGACATCGCCGCCGACGCCCAGGTGATCGAGCCGGAGGTGCAGGTGCTGCTCGTCGCGCATGCGCAGAACCTGCCCGAGGCGACGCTCTACGCGATTGACCAGTTCGTGATGCGCGGCGGGCGGCTGATCGCGCTCACCGATCCGCACAGCGAAAGCCAGGCCTCCCGCCCCTCCCCCGGCCAACCGCCGGCGCGGGAGACGGCGTCGAGCCTCGACCGGCTGCTCAACGCCTGGGGCATCGAGGCGCCCTCCGACAGGGTGATCGCCGACCCGCGCGGCGCCTGGCGCGTCCGCGCCGATCCGCGCGACCGCGTGCAGGCGGTGGACTACCTCGCCTGGTTCAACGTCCCCGCCGCCGGGCTGAACCGCAGCGAGATCGCAACCGCCGAGCTCTCGCAGGTCACCGTCGCCTCCGCCGGCGAGGTGCGGCTGCGGCCAGGGGCCCAGGCTGGCGCGAGCCTCGAATTCATCCCGCTGGTCTCCTCCTCCGAGCGCAGCCAGATGATCGAGGTCGCGAAGGTGCGGGAGCAGCCGAATCCCGCGCGCATCATCGCCGACCATGTGCCGGAAGGCGGGCCGCGCGTGATCGTCGCGCGGGTGCGCGGATCGCTCTCCAGCGCCTTCCAGGAACCCCCTGCCCCTCCCGAGGGCGCGGAGCGCCCGGCGGATTTCCCGGCGCATCGCGCGCGTTCCGAAGGGCCTGCCAACCTCATCATCGGCAACGATGCCGACATCCTGGAGGACCGCTTCTGGGTCCGCGTGCAGGATTTCTTCGGCCAGCAGATGGCAACCCCGTTCAGCGACAACGGCGCCTTCATCATCAACATCGCCGACAGCATGGCCGGCGGCGAGGCGCTGGTGAGCCTCCGCTCGCGCGGCGAATCGCTGCGCCCCTTCGAGATGGTGGAGGACATCCGCCGCACCGCGGAGGCGCAGTACCGCCAGACGGAGCGCGGCCTGCAGGAAAGGCTGGAAGCCACCGAACGCCGCCTGCGCGAACTGCGCCAGGGGCCGCAGGGGCAGCAGGCCAACACCGTCATCACGCCGGAGCAACGCGCCGAGATCGACCGCGCGCGCGAGGAGATCCGTCGCACGCGTGGCGAACTTCGCCAGGTGCAGCTCGAACTCCGCCGCGACATCGAGCGGCTGGAGACGGGCCTGCGCATCATCAACATCGCCGTCGTGCCGCTGCTGCTGACCATCTTCGCGATTGGCCTCGGCCTGATACGCGCTCGCCGCCGGGCGGAGGCGCGGGCATGAAGCGGCGCAACCTCCTCCTCCTCGGCGGCGCGGCCGCCGCCGCGGTGGGCGGCGCGATCCTGCTGACGCCCGACAGCACCGAGCCGCCACCCTCCAGCGCCTCGCCGCTCGCCTTCCCCGGCCTTGCGCCGCTTCTCGCGAACGCCGCGAAGATCGAGGTGACGCGGCATGACGGCACGCTGGTCATTGATCGCGCCGACGCGGATCGCTGGGTGCTGCCGAGCAAGGCGGGCTACCCCGTCCGCCCCGAGCGCGTGCGCGAATTGCTCGTGGGCCTCACCGAGCTCCGCCTGACCGAGCCGCGCACCGCCAACCCGGAGATGCAGGACCGGCTCGGCGTGGACGATCCGACGAAGCCGGGCTCGACCGCCGCGCTGCTCCGCGTGCTGGATGCGCAGGGCGCGCCGATCGCCGAGCTGATCGTCGGGCGGCGGCGGATGCGCGTGCAGGGCAACGTCCCTGAAAGCGTCTATGTCCGCCGCCCGCGCGAGGACCAGGCCTGGCTGGCCGAGGGGCGGCTGCCGCTCGACGCCGACGCCAATCTCTGGGTGGATCGCGACCTCGCCAACATCGCCCGCGACCGCGTGCGCGAGGTGCGCGTGACGCGGGAGAGCGAGGCGACGCTGGTGATCCGCCGCGGCGGCGATCCGGACGGCAAGCTCGCCGTGGTGGAGCCCGCGGAGACGCCCGAGCTCGACGAGATCAGCCTCGACGAAATTGGCCGCGCCTTCGAGTTCCTGACCTTCCTCGAAGTGAAGCGCGCCGCGGAAATCCCGGGCGAGAAGCTTGGCGAGGCGCGGTTCGAGCTCACCGACAACCTCAGCATCGCCGTCACCGTCCACAAGGATGGCGAGACGATCTGGGCGATGCTGGGCGCCGAGGGCGACGAGGAGGCGCAGCGGCTGAATGCGCGCTGGCAGGGCTGGGCCTACCAGGTCGGCCAGTGGAAGGAGAAGGCCTTCGTGCCGCGCCTCGCCGATCTGCGCCGCGAGGAGCGGCGGCCGACGGAGCAGCCGGCGGGCGATGCACCCGCCACGGAGCCGCCCGCCCAACCCGCGCCGCAGTGACGAACCCGCGCGAGCATCCTACCCGGCCCTGGGTCGGCATCGGCGTGCTTGCCTTCCGCGGCGCCGACATCCTGCTCGTCCGGCGCGGCCGGCCGCCGCGGCTCGGCGAATGGTCGCTGCCCGGCGGCGCCCAGCGGCTCGGTGAGCGGGCCGAGGAGTGCGCGCGCCGCGAATTGCGGGAGGAAACCGGCATCGAGGTCGGCGCGCTCGACCTGCTCGCGGTGGTGGACGCGATCACCCCCGGCGAGGCCGGCGCGCCGCGCTTCCACTACACGATCATCGACTACCTCGCGCGCTGGGAAGCCGGCGAGGCGCGGCCCGGCGGCGATGTGACCGCCATCGCCTGGTGCGACAGCGCCAACCCGGAACCCTACGGCCTCTGGCCCGAGGCGCTGCGCGTGATCGGCCTGGCCCGCGCGCGGCTCGGGCTCGCGTAGCTCACCGCCGCTGCTGCGAGCCGACGCCGACGAGGAAGAAGACCACGCCCGCCAGCAGCGGCGGCAGCCAGGCGGGCGTCAGCGTCAGGGGGTGGATGATGTTGCTCCACAGCCCCGGCGAGAGGTGGCGCTGGATGCCGATCTGCAGGTTGGTCAGCAGCGAGGGCGAGATGGAGAACATAACCGCCCCCACGGTCCCGCCGGGCCCGAAATAGGCGACCGCGAGGATCGCCAGCAGCAGGCAGATCGCGCCGATCAGCCTCATGCCCAGAGGCGCTCACCCTGCAGGTTGGTGTAGAGCCCAGCGACGAACTCGCCATAGCCGTTGAAGATGCGCGTGGGCACGCGCTCGCTGGTGCCGATCAGCCGCTCCGTCGCCTGGCTCCAGCGCGGATGCGGGACCTCGGGGTTCACATTCGCCCAGAAGCCGTACTCATTGCCCTGCAGCGTCTCCCAGAAGCTCTTCGGGCGCTGGTCGGTCAGCGTGATGCGGGCGAGCGACTTGCCCGACTTGAAGCCGTATTTCCAAGGGAAGACGATGCGGAATGGCCCGCCGTTCTGCGCCGGCAACGGCCTGCCGAAGATGCCGGTGACGATGAAGGAGAGCTCGTTCGCCGCTTCCTCGATGGTGCAGCCCTCGATATGCGGCCAGGGGAACCAGCTCTGCCGCAGGCCGGACATGTGCGCCGGCACCTGCGCCGTCTCCAGCCGGACATATTTCGCCGAGGCCTGCGGGCGGACGATGTCCAGCAGCTTCGAGAACTGGAAGCCGGCCCAGGGCACGGTCATCGCCCAGCCCTCGACGCAGCGCAGGCGATAGACGCGCTCCTCGATCCCGATGCGGGCCATCAGGTCGTCCACGTCGAACTCGCCGGGCTGCTCGACCATGCCGTCCACCTTCACGGTCCAGGGGCGCGTCGGCATGCGCAGCGCGGTGCTCCAGATGCCCTTGTCGGAGCCGAATTCGTAGAAGTTGTTGTAGGTGACCGGGTCGCGCTCCGGCGTCAGCGCGCGGCCGCCCTCGTAGCGCGGGTTGCGCGGATGCGGCGGCAGGTCGGGCACGGTCGGCGGGTTGCGCATGTAGGGATCGGGTGTCTCGCCGCGCCGGAAAAGCCATTGCGCCTCCGCCGCCGTGGGGGCGGCGAGCAGGCTGCCGGCGGCGATACCCTTCATCAGCCGGCGGCGATCGAGCCAGGCCGATTCGGGCGTGGCCTGGCTCTCGGGGATCTCCCAGCCGCGGCGGCGCTTGATGTGCATGGTGGTCTCCGTGAAACCCGGGCCCGCAGCCCTAGAGGAAGGGGCCGCGCCGCGCCCCGTCAAGGCTCGCGACGCGGCAACAACGCGGCCGGCGGCAGGTCCGGGCGGGTGGTGACGCGGAACAGGCGGTAGCGCTCCGCCTCGATCCCCCGTCTTGCCCGGACAAGGCTGCCGGCCTCGCGCGCGACGGGCTCTGCTCCTGGCCAATCCGGCGCGCTGTCCCGTCTTTCGCTCTGGACCAGCAATCCGGTTACGCCGGAAGGCGGCGTCGGCAGGTCGAACAGCGCCCAGCGCTCGTCGAGGGCGATCACGGGGATGCCGGGCGGGAGGCGCAGGGCGAGTTGGGATGCGAGGCCGTATTCCTCCGCCGCGACGAAGCCCGCGCCCAGCCGGGCGCGCTCGGCCTCGACGGCGGCTGCCAGGCCATCCCAGCCGCCGAGGCGCGCGAGCGTCGTGTCCAGCCGGCGCGGCAGCGGAAGCGGGGCCAAGGCAGCCTGGAGGCAGATCGCGCCCGCCATGACAAGGCCGACCGCCACGCCCGGCCGGCGCCAGCCGCGCAGGCGGGCCGGCGCATAGGCCGAAGCGGCCAGGCAGGCGGCAGGATAGAGAATGGCAGGCCAGTTGCCCTGCACCCGGCTGCCGGTGGCCTGCCAGAGGAACAGCAGCGCGCCGGGCAGCACGAAGGCGGCGAGCAGCGCGCCCGCCGCATCGCCCCGCCGCGCCCAGGCGGCGGTCGCCACCGCCGTGCCCGCCACGGCGAGGACGAGGATCAGCGGCGTGGCGAGCCCCACCTGCGTCCCGAGCAGTTCGCCGATGTAGCGCAGCGTGAAGCCGGCCTCGTCCGCCGCCGCCCGCCCGCCCTGCTTCGCGAAGGAGGCCCAGCCATGCGCGGCGTTCCACGCAACCACCGGCGCGAAGACCAGGGCGGCCAGCGCGCCGCCGGCGTAGAGCCGCCCGTCGCGCCACCAGCGCCAGGCGGCGCGGCTGCCGGCCAGCCAGGCCAGCGCGCCCAGGCCGAGCAGCACGGCGGTGTATTTCGAGGCCAGCGCGAGTCCGGCGAACAGCCCGAAGGCCAGCCACCAGCGCCCATCCTGCGTGGCGTGCAGCCGCGCGATGGCCCAGAGCGCGGCGCACCAGAAGACCAGCAGCGGCAGGTCCGGCGTCATCAGCACGCCGCCCAGCCCGACGACCAGCGTCGCGTTGAACAGCAGCGCCGCCCAGGCGCCGGGGCGCTGCGCCGGGAACAGCGAATCGGCCGCCCGCGCGAGCAGGATGGAGGCGATGGCGATGGCGATCGGCCCGGCAAGGCGGATGCCGAACGCGCTCTCGCCGCCCAGCAGCGTGCCGGCGCGGATGAACAGCGCGACCATCGGCGGGTGGTCCAGGTAGCCGGGCTGCAGCGCGCGCGACCAGACCCAGTAATAGGCCTCGTCGGGAGCGAGCGGGACGAGCCCCGCGACCAGGAGACGCAGCGCGGTCAGCGCCGCGAGCCAGATCAGCATGCCGCCGCTATAGCGCGCAGCGGGCGGGACGTCAGGCGCGCGGGATGTCCGGCAAGCGGGCCGGCCGCCAGCCGGCGGCCTCGGCGCGGCGGAGGCGGAGGTTGAGGACGACGAGCGTGGCCATCAACGCCGCCTGCATGGCGCAGAAGGTGGTGACGGAGAGCAGCCCGAGGCTGGCGCCGACGATGACCCAGAGGACGTTGCCGAGCGCCTGGGCGCTGTCGCGCCAGAGATCGGCCTCGTCGAACCGGCCCTCTCCGCGACGGATCTGGCGGACGCGCTGCAGCACCTTGGGGATGCCGGAGAACGCCACCATCGAGCCGGCCAGGAAGCCCAGCAGGTCCAGCATGGCGATGCGGTCGGCCGGAATCAGTGTCCGGATGACCTCCACCATGGATAGTTCGGACATGGCACCCTCCATGCACCGTCGCCCGGGCGTCGCCTCCGCCCGCTGGTCCGGCCGATCCAGACCCATCTCTTGAGACAAGGACGTTAAAAAATTCGAGACGGGCCGGATCAACCGGTGTCCGAAAGTTACTTCACTTTTCCGCGGGTTTCCATGTGTGACGACATATCCTTGCCGTTCCGCACAATGGGAGGTGTGTGCGTTTTGTTGCATTCGGTCATTTTTGAAACGTTATCGGGCGCGCGCCAGCCATGCGCCCTCCCGCCTTGCCAAGGCCGCCACCGCGTTCGCCAATGATCCGCGAGGCCCGCACGACGGCCGGGAGGAAGGATGTCCATGCTCAATCGCCGCGCCGCGCACCGCGCGCTTCTCGCCATGGCCGCCGGGCTCGCGGCCGGTCCGGCCCGCGCCCAGGCAGCCTACCCCACCCGCCCGATCCGCCTCGTCGTCCCCTTCGCCCCCGGCGGCGCCACCGACATCATCGGACGACTGATGGCGGCGCGGATGCAGGTGGAACTCGGCCAGGGCATCGCGGTGGAAAACCGCGCCGGCGCCTCCGGCATCCTCGGCGCCGAGAACATCGCCCGCGCGGCGCCGGACGGCTACTCGATCCTGATGGGCTCGGTGACCACCCACGCCGTCAACGTGCCGATGTACGGCGCGCGGCTCAGCTACGACCCGCTGCGCGACTTCGCGCCGATCACCCGCGTTTCGACCGGCTACAACGTGCTGATCGTGCACCCGGACGTGCCCGCCCGCAGCGTGGCGGAGCTGGTCGCGCTGGCCAAGGCGCGGCCCGGCGCGCTCGCCTACGGCCATGGCGGCAACGGCACCTCCACACATCTCGCGGGCGAGATGTTCAAGCAGGCGGCGGGGGTGGACATCCTGATGGTGCCCTTCCGCAGCACCTCGCCCGCCACCGCCTCGCTGCTGGCCAACGAGGTGCAGGTGATGTTCGACACCTCCACCTCCGCGCTGCCGCTGGTGCGGGACGGGCGGGTGAGGCTGCTCGCCACCTGCGCGCCGACGCGCCGCCCGGCGATGCCCGATGTGCCCGCGGTCGCCGAGACGCTGCCGGGCTTCGAGATGTCGACCTGGAGCGGCCTCTTCGCGCCGGCTGGCACGCCGGCGCCGATCCTGGCGCGGCTCGACCAGGCGGCGCAGACAGCGATGCGGGACCCAGCCGTGCTGGCGCGATTCGAGCAGCTCGGCAACGAGCCCTTCCCGGCCGGGCCGGAGGAATTCGCCCGCTTCGTACGGGAGGATATCCAGCGCTGGACGACGATCGTCCGCGCAGCGCGCATCACGGCTGAATGAGAGAGGATGTTCGGATGACTGTTGGGTTCCGCATCAGGACCGACATCACGCGCGTCGATGCCGCGCTCGCGGCGAGGGCGGAGCAACTGCCGGCGGCGAATCTGGGCGACGTGATGAACCGCATGCAGGCGATGCGCGGCGGTTTCCTCGCCTATGGCGGGCGCAAGGTGGTGGCGGGGCCGGCCTACACCGTCCGCGCGCGCGCCGGCGACAACCTGATGCTGCACGAGGCGCTGGATCTCTGCGAGCCCGGCGACGTCGTGGTCTGCGACGCCGGTGGCGACATGGGCACCGCGATCATGGGCGACATCATGGGCCGGCACGCCGAGCGGCGCGGCATCGCCGCGATCATCATCGACGGCACGATCCGCGACGTGGAAGGGCTCGCCTCGCTCAAGCTCGGCGTCTGGGCGCGCGGGGCGACGCCGGCGGGTCCCTACAAGGATGGGCCGGGCGAGATCGGCTATCCCATCTCCTGCGGCGGGCTGGTGGTGATGCCGGGCGACCTGATCGTGGCCGATGCCGATGGCGTGGTGGTGATCCCGCGCGACGACGCCGCTGCGGTGGTCGCCGCCGGCGAAGCGCATTCCGCGAAGGAGGCGGCGACGATCCGGTCCATCGCGGAGGGCCGCGTGGACCGCGGCTGGGTCCGGCAGTCGCTCACGGCGAAGGGCGTGACGCGGGGGTAGGGTTCCCGTTCTCCCGCCATCCTTATCCGCGGGCTGGCACGACCATGCTAGGCTCGCCGCCCACGACCAGGAGGCGTCCCGATGCATGAGCACCGCGCCGATGGCGCCGAGCGGCTGCTGCTGCCGCGCGGCGACGACGCGCCGAACAACCCGCGCCTGCCGGTGCTGCTGCATCGCGGCGCGCTGCCCGCCGGCGACCCCGCGGCCGCCGAGGCGCTGTTCGCGCGCCATGGCTGGCGGCCCGCCTGGCGGGACGGCATCTACCCCTTCCTGCACTATCATCCGAACGCGCACGAGGCGCTCGCCATCGCGCGCGGACGTGTCCGGGTGCGACTCGGCGGCAAGGCGGGGGTGACGCTCGACCTCGAGGCCGGCGACATCGTGGTGCTGCCGGCCGGCACCGGGCACCAGAACCTCGACCATTCGCGCGACCTGCTCGTGGTCGGCGCCTACCCGCCGGGCGAAGAGGAGCCGGAGCAGCTCCGCGACGATCCCGACGAGATCGAGGAGGCCCGGCAGCGCATCGCCAGCCTGGCCGACCCGCCCGCCGATCCGGTCACCGGGCGCCCCTACCCCACCGCCTGATCAGCGATCCGCGCGGAAGGCGTGCAGCATGAACCACTGCTCGGGATGCGCCCGCACCAGCGTCTCGATCGCGGCGTCCAGCGCGGCGATGTCCGCGAGCACGCCGGCGCGGCCGCCATCCGGGCCGAGCGGCACTTCCGGCAGGAAGGTCACGCGGAACCGCGCCGCCTCGCCCAGCCGCAGCCCATAGGCCGGCACGATCGCCGCCCCGCTGCGCCGCGCGAGCCGCACCACGCGCATGATGTTGCCGGACATGCGGATCGGCCGGCCGAGCGAGGGCGCCTGCACCCGCCCCTCCCAATCCTCGTCCACGTATTGGAGCAGCGCGGCCTTGCGCGCCTCCAGCACGCGCAGGGCCTCGAAGGGTGCGGCGAGGGTCGGCAGGATGAAGCCGGACTCCGCCGCGCCGGCCGTAGCCTGGCTTTGTCGGCGCATCCGCGCGGCGATGCGCATGCGGAAGCGATTGGGCAGGGGCTGGAAGGTGCCATGCACGGGAATGCCGAGCAGGTGCAGCGCGCCGGGGATGGTCTCCCAGCTTCCGACATGAATACCCGCCACGATCAGCGGCCTTCCGGCGCGGAGGATGGCGCGCGGGATGTCGCCGCCCTCCACCGCGATGCGGCCCTCCGGCACGATCCGGTCATGCGCGGCGAATTCCGCGAAGGTCCGCCCGACATGGCGCCAATGCGCGGTGAGCAGCGCCTCGATCTCCGCCGCTGACGCGCCAGGTCGCATCAGCCGCAGCGCGGCGCGGGCGCGGTCGGAGGCCATCCGGCGCTTCCGGCCGCCCCGCTCGCCGAGCCGCGCGCCGATGTCGGAGATGCGATCGGTCGGCAGCAGGCGCAGCGCGCGGTGCAGCGCGAGGTCGGAGGCGCCGACCAGCGCATCCTGCACCCAGTAGCGCCAGAGCGCGCGCCGCTCGGACCAGCGCCAGGGCGGCGCCGGGTAGAACTGCTCAAGCACGCGGGCGCACCCGCATCGGGAGGGCGTCGCCAGGCCGCAGGGTGAGGCGCGCGACGGGCATCACCCGCGTGCCAGGCTCCAGTTCCAGCTCGACCGCCTGGACCAGCGTGGCGAGGCAGAGGACCGCCTCGGCAAGGCCGAGATGCTGGCCGGTGCAGACCCGCGGACCGACGCTGAAGGGGATGTAGGCGTGCCGATGCGGCCGCGGCGCGCCGGGCAGGAAGCGGTCGGGGATGAAGGCGTCGGCATTCTCCCAGAGCGACGGCTTGCGATGCAGCAGCCAGGGCGCGACGAGCACCATCGTGCCGGGCTTCACGTCCCGCCCGGCGATGCGGCCCGGCGCGATGGCCTGGCGCGACAGCAGCGGCACCGGCGGGTAGAGGCGCATCGTCTCCTCGACGACGGCGCGGGTGAAGGCGAGCTTCGGGAGATCGTCCAGCGTCGCGGCACGGCCGCCGAGCGCGGTCGCGAGCTCCGCGCGCAGACGGGCGAGGCTCGGCGCGTCCTGCGTCAGGATGAACAGCGCCCAGGCGAGCACATTGGCGGTGGTCTCGTGACCGGCCATGAACAGCACGATCGCCTCGTTGCGGAAGGCGCGCGCATCCATCGGGCGATCGGTCCCCGGCACCTTCGCCTCCGCCATGCTGCGAATCAACGAGGCCTCCCCATCCTGTTTCGCGAGGATGTCGGCGATCAGCCTGTCCACCACGGCGTGGATGCGCGCCACCGCCTGTCGCAGCCGGCGGCCGAGGGGGCGGGGGATCCAGTCGGGCAGGCCGAGCAGCGAGATCAGGTCCGTCTGGTCCACCAGCGCCTGGTATTCCGCGAAGGCGGCGACGACGGTGGCGGCGGCATCGGCGCCGAGGCCACGGCCGAAGATGGTGCGGCAGATGATCTCGGCGGTCAGCCGCCCCATCTCGCCCAGTACGTCGAGCGTCGCGCCGGGCGGCAGGGCACGCCAGGCTGCGGCGCGCTCGGCGGCGGCCTCGGTGATGGCGGGCGCGAGGGCCGGCAGCCGCGTGGCATGCGTCACGGGCGCCACGACGCGGCGGCGCTCGCGCCAGAGCGGGCCATCGGAGACGAAGAGACCGTCGCCAAGCAGCGGCGCGAGAGCGTGCCGGTGCTGCGGCGATTTCCGCTGGAACGCCTCGTGCTGCTCGACGAAGGCTTCCGCGACGGTCTCCGGGCTGTTGCAGATGACAAGGTCGCGGAACAGCACGCGCGTGAAGGTCACGTCGCGGTTGAAGGCGCCCTCCGGCCAGACGGCGAGGTAGTTGTGGCGCGCCGCCGCGATGAGCTGGCGCAGCCCGAGCGAGCGCGACAGCCGCGGCGGGAAGGGCGGGATGTAGGGCGCCATCGCCGGTCAACCCGGCGCGCGGGCGAAAACCTGCTTGATCGCGAGGCGCGGGTCGTCGGCTGGCGGCGGCGACGCGCGCAGATCCTTGAGCGCGAGATGGCGCAGGAAGCGCGCCTTGAGCCCAGCCGGTGGCAGGCCCTTCGCCGCGACGAAATCGCGGACCAACGTATCGGCATCGCCGGGCAAGGCAGCATAGCCGCGTTCGTAGATCAGCGCCTTCACCGCGGCGCTTTCCAGCGTGCCCCGGGCCTGGCGGACCTCGCGCTTGAGCTGGCGCTTCACGTCGCGCCAGCGGAAGGGCGAGAGCGGGCGGAACTCGTAGGTCGCGTCGGCGACGCCGATCAGGCGGGAATTGTCCCAGGGCGTGCCGATCGCATCGAGGTCATGCGCGGCCATCGAGCCGATCAGGCCGTCGCCGCGATAGAGGAAGAGCGGCAGGCGAAGCCCGGCCGCGACCAGGCGGTCGAGGAAGCGCGGCGTGCAGGCGAAGAGATTGCCGCTGATTCCCCCCCCTTTGAGGAGCTGCGCGCGCATATAGGCCGAGGACCGCCCGCTCACCGGCACGGCGGAGGCGACATGCGCGTGGGGGTGCGCCGCCAGCGCGCCCTCGATCGCTGGCAGCGCGCCGGCATGGGCCGTGATGTAGCCATCCACGAAGAAGGCGAGCGCGCCGGGATCGCGCAGGCGATGGACATACTGGTTGATCGCATTCGCCTTGTCCGCGCCTCGGCTCGCATGGATCTCCAGCGTCGCGTGCTTCAGACGCAACCCCTCGGCGATCGCCAGCGTGTCGTCGGTGCTGCCGTTGAGCAGCAGCAGGATGCGCGCCGGCACGCCTTCGCAATTCGCGTCGAGGCTTTCGAGGCAGGACGCGATGGTCGCTGCCTCGTTCATCGCGAAGACGGCGATGGTCCAACGGTAAGGCGTCACATCCCCTCGGCGGTCAGCACGATGCGGCCGGTCACCTTGCCCGCGCGCAGCCTTTGCAGCGCGGAATCCGCATTGCGCAGCGGCTCGCGCGTGATCGGGATGCCCGCGACCTTGCCGCCCTGGGCGAGCGAGACCAGCGCGCGCAGCTCCTTCGGGTTGCCGACATAGGAACCGCGGATGGTCAGCGCCTTCTGCGCCATGATCGGCAGCGGCAGCGCCATCTCCCCGCCGAACAGCCCGACCTGGATCAGCTTCCCGCCCTTGATCAGCGCGTCGAAGCAGAAGCGCGAGGTCGTGCTGCCGTTGACGAGATCAATGATCGCCTCGACCGGCCCGCCGCAGAGCTCCATCAGCCGCTTCGAGACATCGGGCAGGCTGGCATCCAGCGTGTCGGAGGCGCCGGCCTCCCTCGCCGCCGCGAGCTTCTCCGCGCTGACATCCACCGAGACGATGCGCTTGTGGCCCATCGCGCGCAGGATGGTGATGGCCTGGAGCCCGAGGCCGCCGGCGCCGACCAGCACGATCGGTTGGTCGGCCGGCATCGGCATCACCTTGTTGATCGCCGAATAGACGGTCACGCCGGAGCAGGCATAGGTCGCGGCCAGCGCGTGGTCGAGGTCGCCGGGATCAATCAGGTGCCGCGGCTCCGGCGCGATCACATGCGTCGCGTAGCCGCCATTCTGGAACACGCCCAGCGCACGGCCGGTGACGCACATGTTGTCGTTCTCGGAGGTGCAGCGGGCGCAGGTGCCGCAGCCCACCCAGGGAAAGACGATCCGCGTCTGCCCGACAGCGAGCCCCTGCCCTTCCGCCTCCGGGCCCCATTTCAGCACGCGCCCGACGATCTCATGCCCCATCGCCAGCGGCAGCTTCACCCCGCGGTCGCTGAGCTTCATCACGCCGCGGCTGCCGAGGTCGTACTGGCCTTCCCAGATATGGATGTCGGAATGGCAGACGCCGGCATGGGTGACTTCGAGCAGCACCTGCTTGCCGGTGGGTTCCGGCGTCAGCCACTCCACTTCCTGGAGCGGCTGCTGCGGCGCGATCACGGCCCAGGCGCGCATGTGTGGGGTCTCCCTGACAGATCGTGCCATGAAGCGGCCGCCGGCGGCGCCGGTCAATCAGCCCGGCACCGTCGGATCGGTCATGCGCCGGTGCTCCTCCAGCGCGTAGCGGTCCGTCATCCCGGCCAGGTAATCGCACACCGCGGAGGCCGCCATCGCGCTCCCGGCCTCGCCGGCGCGGAGCTGCCACCAGGGCGGCAATTGCCGCGGCTCGCCATGCAGAAGCTGGAACATCACCTGCAGAGCGCGCTTGCACTTCTGCGTGGTCCGGTTGACGCGCCAGTGGCGGTACATCCGCTGGAACAGGAAGGCGCGGAGCTGGTTGTTGGCCTCCAGCATCGCCTCCGAGAAGGACACCACCGGGCGGCCCGCGGCGCGGATGTCATCGGCGCTGCCGGGCGCGAGCTGCGCGATGCGGGCGCGCGCCTCGGCGACGACGTCATTGACCATGGCGTTGATCACGCGCCGCACCGTCTCCCCCACTGCGCGGTCGCGCGGCAGGGTGGGGTTGTCGCGCTTCGCCTGCTCGAAGGCGTCGCCCACGAGCGACAGCGTCGCGGCTTCCTCCAGCGTGAACATCCCGGCGCGGATGCCGTCATCCAGGTCATGGTTGTTGTAGGCGATGTCGTCGGCGATGGCGGCGACCTGCGCCTCGGCGGAGGCATGCGTCGAGAGATCCAGCGCGTGGCGGCGGTCATACTCGGCGATGTAGCCGGTGGGGCGCCGCACCGGGCCGTTGTGCTTCGCAAGCCCCTCCAGCGATTCCCAGGTGAGGTTCAGCCCGTCGAAGCCGGCATAGCGCACCTCCAGCAGCGTCACCGCCTTCAGCGACTGCGCATTGTGGTCGAAGCCGCCATGCGGCTTCATCATCGCATCCAGCGCATCCTCCCCGCCATGACCGAAGGGCGGGTGGCCGAGGTCATGGGCGAGCGCCAGCGTCTCCGCCAGATCCTCGTCCAGCGCCAGTTCGCGCGCGATGGAACGCGCGATCTGCGCGACCTCCAGGCTGTGGGTCAGCCGCGTGCGGAAATGGTCGCCCTCGTGGTAGACGAAGACCTGGGTCTTGTATTGCAGGCGCCGGAAGGCGGTGGCGTGGATGATCCGGTCGCGGTCGCGCTGGAAGGGCGAACGCGCGCCGCCCGTGGGCTCCGGGTGCAGCCGGCCGCGGGAACGATCGGCGCGGACCGCCCAGGGGGCGAGGCGCTGCGGGTCCATGCTGTCTGGCTAGCATCATCGGCGCGCGGTTGGAAACAGGACGGTGGCCGTCCTATATTCCCGGAATGTCCGCACCCGCTTTCCGCGTCACCCCGCGCGCCGCCGCCCAGGTCGCCGAGATCGCCGCCCGCGAGGGCAAGCCACAGGCGGGGTTGCGCCTGGCCGTGGATGCCGGGGGCTGTTCCGGCTTCCAGTACCGCTTCGCGCTGGAGGATTCGCCGGAGGCCGACGACCTCGTGTTCCAGGAGGGCGAGGCGCGGGTCTTCGTGGACCCGGTGAGCCTCGACCTACTGGCGGGTGCGGAACTGGACTGGACGGATGCGCTGATCGGCGCCCATTTCGCGGTGCGGAATCCCCAGGCCGTCAGCGCCTGCGGCTGCGGGACGTCTTTCTCCGTCGCCTGATCGTCCCGGTGGGTTGATCCGACCGGCGCGGCCGGCGAAGCTGGCCGAGGCCGTGAACGCGGCCCGCGCCCAAACCGACCGCGACGGCAGCGCGCCAGTGCCCGGCGCGAAGGCAGGCCGGCGGAGCCGGCGCCCCCCGTCTGAGGGCATGCATGAAACTCGCGACCTTCAACGTCAATTCCATCCGCCGGCGCGCTGGGCATGTCCGCCGGTTCCTGGACCGCGTGCAGCCGGACCTGCTGTTCCTGCAGGAGCTCAAATGCCGCGCGGAAGAACTGCCGGCGCTCGAGTTCGAGGGCAGCGGCTACAGGATCGAGGCGGTCGGCCAGGGCGGCGGGCGCAACGGCGTCGCGGTGCTCGGCCGGATTCCGTTCGAGGTGGTGGCGACCGAACTGCCCGGCGATCCCGCCGATGCCCAGGCGCGCTACATCGAGGTCGCCGCGGCCGGGATGCAGGTCGCCGGCATCTACCTGCCCAACGGCAATTCGGGCGGCGATGAGGGTTTTGGCTACAAGCTCGGCTGGATGGCGCGGTTGCGGCAGCTCTGCGCAGCGCGGCTCGATGCCTTCACGCCCTTCGCCGTGCTCGGCGATTTCAACGTCTGCCCGACCCCGCTCGACATGGCGCCCGGCGTGCTGAAGCCGGGTGACGCGCTGATCCGCCCGGAGACCATCGCCGCCTGGCGCGCGCTGGAGCATCTCGGGCTGACGGATGCGGTGCGTGCGCTGCATCCCGGGCAGCGCATCTACACCTACTGGGACTACGGATCGAGCTTCGACGCCAATGCGGGGCTCCGCATCGACCACGCGCTGCTGAGCCCCGAATTGGCGGAACGGTTGGTGAAGGCGGAGGTGGATGTGGCGCCGCGGGCGGAGGACACTCCGTCGGACCACACGCCGGTGGTGGTGGAGTTGGGCTGAGGCGCCCTACACGGCCCGCGCGATCCCCAGGAAATCCTCCGCCACCAGGCTCGCGCCGCCGACCAGCCCGCCATCCACGTTGGGAAGCGCCAGGATCGCCCTTGCGTTGCCCGGCTTCACCGAGCCGCCATACAGCACCCGCATCGTGGCGCCCGTCGCGCCGAAGCGCTCCGCCAGCAGCGCCCGGATCGTGCCGTGGATCGCGGCGATATCCGCCTCGGTCGGGGTGCGGCCGGTGCCGATGGCCCAGACGGGCTCATACGCGACGACCCCCGAAAACCCGTCCGGCAGGCTGCCCGCCAATTGCCGCGCGACCACCGCCTCATGCTCGCCGGCCACGCGCTGCGCCTCCGTCTCGCCGACGCAGACGATCGGAACCAGCCCCGCCGCCGCCGCCGCCGAAACCTTCGCGCGCACCTGCGCATCCGTCTCGCCATGATCGGTCCGGCGCTCGGAATGGCCGAGGATCACATGGGTCGCGCCCGCATCGCGCAGCATCGGCGCCGCGACGTCTCCGGTATGCGCGCCCTTCGCCGCCG
>VFQR01000990.1_pt1 | contig 26234 bp, 20 predicted proteins | sample 3512321 | NCBI WGS metagenome assembly VFQR01 (sample SAMN10412374, study PRJNA504923) | tailings metagenome | isolation source: Relicate 3 Philex TSF1 revegetated site | place: Philippines: Tuba, Benguet | collected 2017-08-29 | reverse complement strand
ACATGGCTCGGAAGGCGCCGTATCGTGTCTCTGCCGTTGGTTCGCTCATGAGCTCGCGAAGTTTGACATACGATTCAGCGTCTTCGATTGTCGACAATGCCGAAAGAGCAAACACGCGAAAGGCCGGTTCTTCCCGCACGCACTTTTCCAGCACATCCACGCCCGAGGTATCCCCTAAGTACGCCAGTGCGACAGCCGCATAAAACTGACATTCCAGCAGCGGAGCTTCCAATGCTCCCTTTAATGTCGGAATCGCATCTCGACCCACAGCTTCCAGTTGTAGCGAGGCACTTTCAGCTTTATCCGGTTCAAAGATATCCTTGGCCAGCTTCTGCAATCTGACCCGGCGTGTGACTGTCGTTTCTCGAAAGGCGATGCTCCGAATCACTTGCAGATAGCGAGGATAATTCTCGCGGTAGGTTGGGTGAATCTTCAGAATGATTTTCTGATCCGTCTTGGCTTCTGCCATCGAAACTTTGATCCCCGATTTGTCGTAATCGTGAAAGCGAATGCCAATCGCTTCGGCAATACGCGAAGAGTTACGGACAGATCGCACATCGTTCCGCAGAAAAATGGCCAGATCTCGTTCTCGAAGAACTGTCGCACCACCCAGAACTCGCCCCATCCGCTTTTGCAGCTCGACTTCAGATTTCGAGCCCCCCAGAACCGACGACGTGAGGATCGGGCCTTTGGCCTTCGCAAAGGTATGTCCTTCGAGCACACCACGCCCTGGCACAAACGCATGTTCCGTCAGATCGCAGTCGAGCAGATAACCACCTTCAAGACTCGTGGCTTGTGCACTTTCGGGAATTTTGACTTCCACATCAATGGTGGCCCCTTTTTCAATCAAAGGTGGCAGGTAAGCCTTAATGACCACCAGGGCCGTGTTCGGCGAAGCCAGAATCTGGTTGGGATTGGGAACATTTCTTCGCTTCATGTCTTCCAGCAACAGCGAGCGGAATTGCGAAGGAGCAGGGTCTCCCCCAGTTCCATTCAGGCCGACCACCAGACCGACACCTTCAAGCACCACAGGCTCAAGCCCTGCGAAACTTGCATAAGTTCCAATCAGAGGAGTCTCGGTTTTTGTGGCGAATTCATCTTCGATCTCTTCTTCAGATTTCGATTCCGATGCAGCCTTGGACTTCTCAGATTTACCGAACTTGAAGGGATTCATCGCCATATGAGTAGCGCAAAACCCCGTGGTGGCGAACAGCACCATCAGCGACCAGCAAAATCGATGTCCAGAGATCATGGAGAACTCCCGGCGGGAAGCGGCCTGTTGGCACACTCTTTATGCGAACGAAAACGGATCAATCGTGTTGGCAAAGGGTCTTGCCACTCGAAAATCAGTAAGTTTGAAAAGCGAAAAACTTGAGGTGAAAACTCAAAGGGCAGGCGGGAATGGTATGAAAAGAGAGGGAATCAAAAATCGACGTGAGCAGGAGGAAGGCAAGCCTTGATTCTGAAGAGTAGTTTCCGGGGGTCAATCAGGTCAAGACGAGGTTGATTCACCGATCATGGAACAGGCGATGAATTTCTGGAAGTTGAGATATTGAAAAGATTTGTCGTCACCGTGTTTGGCATTTGTTAGACTTTTATTTATCCGTATTCATGGCAGATCACGGCATTTGCCGGATCCGCCATGGCAAAGTTATCCACGAGACATTGCACGCAGCGAGAAATCGTAGTCCGGCTTGCAGAAGGATCCACTCACGATGTCAGCCAGCCTGATTATCACTTGCCCCGCCTGTCAGCGGGAACTGAAAATTCATGATCGTCGTATGCTGGGCCGGAAAGGGAAGTGCCCGAAATGCCAGCATGTCTTCGTGATGGAAGAACCACCAGAGGTCGTGTTAGAAGCCGTTGATGAAACTCAAGCGGCTGAACCCATCCGGTCGGCACCTTCACCAGCCGCTCAGGCCCAGCCAATGACCCACCCGGCGGGATTTCCAGGGGCCTTTCCCGGTCTTGATGTCGAACCGACTTCGATTCGCTCGATGAAATCCAAGCGTAAGCCCAAAAGTCTAATCAACCGATTGGTCGGCCCGATCCTGGCACTGGCTGTGGTCGCTGGTGGTGCCGCCGTCGCTTATGTTTCCTTCGGGTCTTCCGCTGTCGGCAAGCCAGCAGCTTTCTCCCCCAATCCCGCCGAGTTACAGCCAGCCGTCAATCTCACAGCCACCACTCCTGTGACAGCTCCCAAGTTTACAATTGACTCCATCGAGTTTCAGCCGCCCACCACGAAGCAGCCACTCGTACTCCGTTATGTCCCTGCGGGAACACGCGTGATTATCCATCTGCGTCCCGCCGATCTGTGGAAAGCGAATACGCTCGAAGAAGAAGTTCGCTACTCATTGGGGCCCATTGCCGAGTTCGCCGCATCACAGATCAAGCTCTACTCCGGGGTAGAACCTGCCAACGTCGAGCAGGCCACGTTCTGCCTGATACCCACACAACGTGGTATGGCCCCCAGTGTCTCTGCCGTCTTTACTTTCGTCGAACCCATTAAAAAGAGCGATTTTCTCGAAAAGTACGGCGGACAGCGTGATGACACAAATGGTTATCCCATCTATCTCACCGATAAACTTGGCTACCTGCTTTCCAGTGATGCCAAAACCATGGCCATCGCTCCAATTGAACTCGCCCCCGAGATGGCTCAGGCTTCAACCAATCCCAATCCGACGATTGGCGGAATTGAAGAATTGCTGCCACTGCTCGATTCCAGTCGGCAGATGACAGTTGTGTTTGAACCTCTGGCTGTCCGGCTCGATGCCGAATTTCTGGTCCCCGCTCCCGCCCGCCCGATGCTCGACAAAATGCTGGACTGGCTGGGTGATGATGTCGAAGCGGCCGCATGGAGCCTGCATCTGAGTGAAAAAGGTTTGTTCTCGCACATGTGGCTGAGAAACTCGAATGTCATTCAGCCCAATCGACTCGCCAAACTGATCGATCAGAAGCTCGATGCGTTGCCGCAGATTTTTTTGAGTGCCGTTCAGTCCATGTCACCGCGCGAGATGGGGAAGCGCCAGTTAATTGGCCGTTTTCCAGCGATGGCCAGAGCCTTCAGTATGGCCAGTCGTACCAAAGTTGGCTCCCATCATGTCGAAGTCATTACTCCCTTGCCCGAACGAGCCGCACCCAACCTGGCGCTGGCAGCACTCTTGGCGTGGGATGAATCGACCCGCACCGATTTCTCACGGAAACCTGCCGCCCAGACCATGGCTCAGACGAACGCTCCCGCAGCAGGCCCCAAACTTCCTGAGGCTTTGAGTAAGGTGATTGATGTTGACTTCCGGCGAACGCCTCTCCAGGAAGCATTTGCCTACGTCGCCGATGAGTTGAAGATCACCATCGATATCGATGGAGATGCTCTCAAACTTTCAGGTTACACCAAAAACATGCCTCAAGAGTTCCAGATGAATCAGGTGAGTGCCAACAAAGCCCTCGCTGAAATCCTGAAAAAGTATGACAAAATGTGCCTCGTGATTGATCAGAAGCAGAATCGAGTCCTGGTAACGACCTATCCTGTCGCGGAAACACAGAAGCTGACCCCTTATGTCTTCCCCAAGGAATAGTCGATACCTCCTTGATCGTGTCGTTGACGAAAGCTGACGCAAACGGTCAGTACTGCTTGGATTCGTCATTGTGCTGGTCATTACCTTAGCCGTGTTGATTTTCGATCTGGCGAAACTTTGTTGATCTGGTGGGCTCAATGCCATTTCCTGCCTGCCCTAAGTGTCTGGCTCCGATTCGTATCCGCGATCGGAAGTTTGTCGGTCGGGAAATTCCCTGCCCAAGCTGTGCTGCGCCCATTGTGCCCCTCGTGACTGGGCACGATGAATGGCAAGTCATCCTTCCAGAGGAGTACGCTAGACAATCCGCAGCGACAGGCAATTCTGCGAAATCGAATCTCGAAAAACAGAATGCAGGGCTGCATGCATCAACAGGCCCGGCTGTCGTCAAACCACAGGGGGCGGGAACCCCGCGTCTTGGCGCCCGGCAGTTCAAAGCCCCTTCACCCTTTGTCATGGCCTGGATCGGATCGGGTGTTATCACGTTTTGTATTGTGATGGTCATTGTGCAGTCCTTTTCGCGTCGGGATCATCGGGCCACACATTTAGTGACTCCCCAACCTCACGAAAGCTCACAACAACCTCTGCCGTTACCCGAGAATTCAATCCCCGGTCAATCTCCACCTGGTCAATCCTTACCTGGTAAAGCGGAGACTGTGCCACAGCCACTCCCCGCCTCGCATGAAAAGCTCTCCAGCCTGGGACAGTGGCTCTCTGGCGAACTCGCCAGCCAGGGAGCATTTCCAGCCGCCACCATGGGTGAGAGCGATAACCCGGAGGAAGCCTGGGGTTGGCTGAATCGATACGTCGCTCAGACTCAGCCCACAATTGTGCCACCACCTTTTGAAGGTTCATGGCGCGGCCCGAATCACGATCGATTTGTGCGTCGTCGCATGAATTCCCTCTTGATCAATGAGCAGGAGGGCCTCATCGGCAGTGATGGATATCCAGCAACTCAACTCGTTGGTGTGGCGGGAATCGGCATCGATGGCCCCAACTTACCAGCAAGTTCAGAGTATGCCGGGATTTTTGCGTACGGTCGAACAACCCGTCAGCGCGACATTCTCGACGGATTGAGTCAGACGGCCATGGTCGCTTCCGTAAAGAAAGATCTCGCCTCCTGGGCCAGTGGAGGCAAGGGGAGTATTCGTTCGCTGACAGCGGCACCTGTGATTGATGGGCCGGATGGCTTTGGAATTGTCGGGCAATCGGGGCAATTGCTCCTCATGGCGGATGGAAGTGTCAAAGAACTGAACCAGTTGACAGATCCCGTCATCATGAGGCGCATGTTCACCATGGCAGAGGGGATTGACCTCACGGAGGCCGCCTCTCCCGACACTCCACTGTTCCCCGCCAGAACCCCATCTCGTCAGACCATTCCTATGGCAGATTCTCCTGGCGGCAGTGAATCTGTGGCTGACAGTCAATCTTCAGTTCCCACCGCGATCACTCCCGAAAAGGATGATCCCGCTGCTGAAAAACCGCATGGTAATGGGGAAAAATCCTCAACGGCCGAAGTGGTCGCTCCACCTGCCGCTCAGGCTCCCTTGCCCCCCGCTGTGGTCGTACAGAAACAGGATTTAAAGATCAATTTAGGACTGTCGCTCCTGAAATTTCGGACAGATGAACCTGTGCCTCGACGAAGGTTAGTAAAATCAGCCGCTGATCTTCTGGGGGCTCCCGTCACCACTCCAGAGGGACCTCTCCCGGCAGAACTCGTGGAAATTCTTGATCAGAAAATCACCATCGATCTCGAAAAAGTTTCGATCGAGAATCTGCTCAATGAGATCTTTCGCAATTCTCAGGCCGGCTGGAGTCTTCAGGAGGGTCGATTGCTGATTCAGCTCAACAGCAATGTCGTCCCAGGCCAGCCGCCGGCAACGGGGGAAGAACCTCGCGAAGTGGCGGTTCCATAAGTTGACGGACTTTTTGCGATGGGTGCTCATGGATCAATTGAGGATCCGCAGCACAGATTGAGTACTCAAAGGTTGATGATGGAACTCGACGATACGATCTGCTTTTGTTTCCATATCACCAAACGGAAGGTGATGAACTTCATTCGTGTTCACCGCCCCCGCGTGGCCAGTCAGGTCAGTGAATGCGGAGGTGCAGGGACGGGTTGCGGCTGGTGTCGTAAGTATCTCAAAAGGTACTTTGACGAGTCACAAGGGCGCATGCACTCGACATCGGGTGGACTGGATCCCCACGCAGAAGAAGCCCCGGAAATCTCCCTCGAAGAATATGCGACCTCTCGTGCGGCCTATATCCGGGCAGGTCACGGAAAACCAGCGGCAGGTGCCATCCCTTTACCCGACGTCACCACAGAACCAACTCGACAGCCCCCCTCCGACCAGCAGTCGCCTGAGTAGCTGATCAATCTTCTGATTCCGCTTCCACGCTTCGCCTCGCTCCCAGTGCGACGCTTGCAGCTCGGAGCTGTCTTTGACAACAACACTTGATGTGAACATCCACCAAGGGTGGCCCGGCCATCTTGTGGCCGGGTTGCCGTGACTTTTCACGGCAACAAGAAGCCGCGCCATGCACATGCCCCTCCGAAACCCTCGCCCACGTCTTCGTGGGAGAGGGCAGGGTGAGGGTCTTCTCTCCGTCTGGCTATGCAATGTGCCATGCTTGCAGCTCTGGGCAAGCATGTCTTCTGGACCAACAACGCGCAGTTGTTTCCTCAAAACCAAGGGTGGCCCGGCCAACTCGTGCCCAACTTGCTCACATAGGTCGTCGTGCAATTGCACGACAACAAGAAGCCGCGCCATACGCATGCCCCTCCGAAACCCTCTCCCGCGTCTTCGTGGGAGAGGGCAGGGTGAGGGTCTTCTCCACTCTTTCAACCGTAGGGTGCCATGCAGCGCCAGCGAAATGCACCAACTCTTCACCCTTAGCGCATTCGCCCGAAACCTCCGAACTTCAATCCACCCTCCCGCGAAGCCGCGAAGTTACCAAGAAGATCAGCCCAGGCAGAGCAGGCTTCCACCCGCCTTCCAGGCTCTTCCTCCCATCTTCGTGCTCTTCGTGCCCTTCGTGGTACCCCCACATCTCCTCCGTTGCAGCTTGCCCTCTATTTCGTGCCATGTGCATGCTCCTCCGAAACCCTCGCCCACGTCTTCCTGGGAAAGGGCAGGGTGAGGGTCTACTCCCTGTCTGATTGTGCAAAGTGCCATGCTTGCAGCTCTGGGCAAGCATGCATTCACAACCAGCAACCCGCCGTATTTTCCTGACAAACGTATAACCGGGGATCACCAGGGTTGCTGGGGTCAAACGTCCTCGTTTGCCCCCAGGCGATTCGACTCTCAATACTGATGGCAAATTCGATCGAATGCCATGAAAGGATGTCTCAGATGAATTTGTGATAGTATTCGAAGAGTGGCCCCAGTCGAATCTCCGATTTCGACCGGAGTGGTGAAGCCACAGGAGGGCGTTGGCAGATATACAACTCCGTCAAGTTTCCACCTAAAATCCTCAGAGACTCATATGACATTTCTTCGGGAAACAAAACCTCTTTTGCCTCCAGCCCACTGGTAGCTCGCAGTCGAGTAACCTGTGCCACTCCGCGACAAACGTGGTATCAAATACCGAAACCGGCCGGTTTTTAGGGAACTCCACAATGTTAAATACGATTAATTCATCGTTTAAACTGTTGGCTAAAGGGCCACCGGCCACGCAAGAGCAAATTGACGCTGCAGTTAGGTATTTTGGAAGTCTTCCACAAGAGTTCATTGACTTGATACGTGAAGCGACCGACGTTGAACTCCAACACCAGGACGGACAGTATCTTCGCTTTTGGGGGCCGGTCGGAAGTGTAGAGATGGATGAAGCAAACGAGATTCGCAAGTACATGCCGGAGTGTCTACCAATCGGTGACGATGGAGGAGGTCATGTGATTTTCTACGCAAAGGGCGACTTTGGTGAAGGACTTTACCACGTTGGATTTGGAAATTTGGGTATGGAAGATGCGGTTTGGATAGCAGATACGTTGGGAGGTGTGTTGGCTAATGCAAAGGGTATCGGGTCGTTCTGACGCAGGACTACCCCAGTTAAAACTCCGATTTTTATCGCGGTGCCCAAACCGCAAAAGAGCACTGGCAGAGTCGCATCTAAGATCCTGAGAGACTCACATGGCAGTTCTTACGCCAGCCAACCCTCTTATGCCCCCGGCCCACAGGTAGCTCGCGAACGAACACCTAACCCACCCGGCTCAGTATCAGTCGGTTTTGACTTCAATCTTCCTGGGGATGGCCTTCGTCGCGCGGGGGAGGAAAACCTCCAGCACGCCGTGGGCGAGTCTCGCTGTGATTTTCTCGTGGTCCACTTCGTCATTGAGAATAAATGATCTCAAAAAGTGCCCGATGGGATACTCCTGATGCAGAGTCTGGACCCCTTCCAGCCATTGAGTCTGGACACGACCGTAGAGTGTCAAACGGTTGTCTTGAACCTGCAGCTCTAATGTCTCCAGAGTGACTCCTGGCAAATCCGCCAGCAGAATGAGGCCATCCGGCCGCTCGAAAATATCAATCGGCGGTGTGAAAACCACTTGTTGTTCGACCGGCTGCTCAAGAGCGGCATCTCCCGGGTGACGAAGTGATGCTCGACCGGGCGGAATCTCGGGTTGTTCAGCTCTCATGAGATTCCCTTTCCTTGGGTTCGATCAATCCGGAAACCTGACCGGGCTCAGTCGCAATTCTCCGCGCCGGTGTCGGGATCGCTTCCGGGACCGACTCGACGGGAGGAGGATTTTCGGCAACAGCCGTAACCTGAATTTGCCTGGCCGGCTTGGGAGGCACTTTAGGCAGACGAATCAGGAGCACACCGTTGGAAAACTGTGCCGAAACCGCTTCTTCACGAATCCCATCGGGCAGCTTGAGAGTCCGCTGCCATTTGCCGCGAGGTCGTTCCTGCCGGCGAAAGGCTTCATCAGGAACACCTTCCGGGCCCAGGTGCCGCCCTTTGAGCGTAAGAGAGCCCTCGTTGACGCTGATATCCAGTTCTTCCAGACGGATTCCAGGCAACTCTGCAGTGATCAGCAGTTGGTCAGGAAGTTCATACAGATTCACAGCAGGGTAATGTCTGACAACGCGCAGTCCCTGAAGAACACCCGCGAGCAGGGAATCAACCTCCTGCTCGAAGTTCTCCATGGCCTGCCAGGCATTTCCCCATCGAAAGATGGCCATATTGCTTTACTCCTGAATCAACATCAAACTTCTAAAGACGCAACTGACATGCCAGTCAGGTGTGATTCATCGCCCGAATCTCTGATTTGACACAAAGGTATTCAGCAATTTGAGTTAAAGAGCAAGACCAGATTCAGGGCCCAGGTGCTCCACGAGGCGTTTGGCGGTAGGAGTGGGAATGAGGCTCAAAATCATCTGCCACTATGGCAGGTTCTGATCGATCCTGAATTCTGCCTCCTCACCAGCCTGATCCCTGCCAGCCTGAATCCCTGCCAGATTCGAGGGAAATCTGCCCCTTTCGAAATCGTGCCGTCGGGCGATCAACAAATTCACACAACTTTTCACCGTGGTGCTGCAGCCACGATTCATCAATGACGTTTGCTGAATGGAAGCCTCACGGGGTAACATCATGGATGACATCGAAATGATTCGCCTCAGGGGCTTGGGCCATCGCCTTGAAAAAGCGTTGATGGAGTGCAGTCCCCGGGCAAAAGTGACTTCAATTTCCAACTTACAGCCTGAGGATGACACCGTGAAACTGCTGCTTTGTGTCGATGCATCGGGATCATCAGACCGAGCGATCTCCCGCGTGACTGAACTTGGTTTAGGTCACTCCAAGTCAAACTCAGTGACACTCTTTACCGTTTGCGAATCACTTCCTGAGCATGTTTTCGAGATCAGCGAAAAAGTGGGCATGCACGCCAAAGAGCTCGCCTCAGCATGGTCTTTGAAGTCGCGATCTGCAGGGGAACAGGCGTTGGCTCAAGCGAAGGCCAAGCTGCTGGAGAGTGGTCTGCCGGAATCAGCCATCCACATCAAGCTGTGCGTCGCTGATGCCACTCCTGAGTCACGCCAGGTGGCAGCCGCTGCCAGCCTGATTGAAGAGATGACCAGTGGGAACTACGACCTGGTGGTCATTGGTCGCCGTGGTGCCAAACATCTCTCCGAAAACCTGATTGGCAGTGTCGCTGATAAAGTGATTCGAGCCGCTTCCGGTCGAAGTGTCCTGCTGGTCGATTAGACATCGTAGCGACTTCCATATCTTTTGTGCCTCGAACAACTGGCTTTCCGCTCTGAATGGCGTGGTGTTTGCCTTGCAGGTTGTGTCCCCAAGATTTGTGCACTGAGATTCCCGTAGAATCGATAGGACACAACCCACCTCAAACCACCGGCGGCAGCTCGTCGCAGCAGAACTGGTGAAATCGAGTCGACGATATTGTTGCCGTCTCGCTTTCGCAGGGTTCAAGGCATAAACTGAAGTTGTGTCGAATTTAACAGGCGTACTGGTGCTGAAAATGTCGTCAAACCATCGTCTGGTTTCCAATCGCTGATCCTTTCCTGTATTGCGGATAATATTCCGCATGGCACCTCTCTGGTGCCAGGTCACCACGCTGAAAGATTCTGCTATGGACTTCGCTGTCTGTCCCAGTTGCAAGCAGTCGGTCCTGGATGATGATGCCGTCGACTGCCCCTTCTGTGGTGCACCGATGAAAGGCGGCCCCAGACCTGGTGGCGCTCCCGCCAAACCGGCTGCCTCCAAAGCGGCACAGTCTTCAAAATCTGTTTCCGCCAGTGCAGCCAGTGCCGCCAATACAGTGAATCGTGGTGCCGCCAATAAAAGTGCCGGCAGATCGTCTTCTGCGGATCAATCTTCGGGAACTGATGACCTCCCGTTTGAAACCGAGACAAAAGCCGCTACGACCGTGGCGGTGGCCACTGCGACCAAACAGCGATCTTTCCGCGTCGTCTGCCCCATGTGTGAGACGGTCGGATACATCTCACCAAAATCAGCGGGTACAAGAGTCAAGTGCGCGAATCCCAAATGCCTGGTTCCCACGTTCGACGCTCCGCAATTGCCTCCACCCGAACCAGAAAAACCACCCGAACCTCCACGTAAGCCAAACTATATTCTTCTTGGGGGAGGAACTGCCGCGATCTGCATCATTGGCGGCATCGTCGCTTACTTTGTCGCCAGTCAGCCAGCGGCAAGTCCTGTAGCTGTCAACCGGATGACTCCCGAGGAAGCGGCCCGCCTGCTGGCCGAAACCGCACCGGCCGCCAATACCGCAAGCAATCAAACCAAAAATTCCGTCACACCCGACGGCACTCCACAGACCACGACAGAAACAACACCCAACCCGGGCGATACGAAAACCGCCGCAGGTTCGACAGTTGATCTTGCCAAAGAGCTCCCCATTCTCATTGAGAAGACAGTCCTGATCAGGGGCAGCCAGAATCGCAGCTTGCCCTTTTCTCGGCAAATGGCTGCAGAAGCCTATGCGCTTCTTGGCAATATTGAAAAAGCACAAGAGCAGGCCGTGGCCTTTGATCGTGTGGGGCAGAATGTCCCGTTCTACAAGATCTCCATTCTCACAGAACTCGGCTGGGCTCAACTGCGAGCGGGAACCAGCGACGCCGCCAAAGCTTCCGCCCTCGCGGCCCACAATCTTGTCAACAAACTTCCCGGCAACGGACGCTCTCGGCTCATTTTTGCCTCGCGTCTGGGAAGCCTGCTGATTGCGACAGGAGAGGCCGACAAAGCCACTCAGTTAGCGAATGACTACGCCACCACGTGGAAACCGGGACTGATTGATTCCAATCAGGTGGCCGAACGGCTGGAACGCCAGGATGGTCAAGTCGCGGCTTTGCTTCAGGCAGGTCTGGATGACTTCGCTGGCTCAATTGCCCAGGTGACAGCCACCCGGCCGGGAGTTGTCTGGTTTGAACCGCAGGCGGCAGCGATGGCAAGATCGGCTGCAGCTCACGGTTTTAGCGAGAAGGCGATCTCCTGGGCGATCAGCCAGCCGGAAGTTCGACAACTCGAAGCACTGGGTGAAATCGCTGCCTTCGAAGGCGCAACCGCACCACCAGATGTCACTGCGGAAGCTCTGAAAGCCAAATTCGATAGCTGGGGTGCCAACGCTTCCGTCATGAAGTTGCCAGCCTCGAAAGCTTATCTCTTCGCGCGGGGCGCGGCGGCAGTCGCTTCGGTTTCGAAGCCGGCAGCCCTCGGGCTCATCAAAGAGGCCCAGACACTCCTGGAACCAGTAGAGCTTCCGGCTCCTATGACCTGGCCCAAGACTCAGGGATTGATTAATCCACAACTGCCAGCGATCGCGCCATTAGAACGACTCTTCGTGGCCTGGGCAGAAGTTTCCATCGCCTGCCAGTTGGCGGGAGATACCGCTGGTTGTGATGCAGCGCTGAGCAAAGCTCTGGCAACACTGCAAGGAGTTGGTCCGGCTCTAAACTATGTCGATCAGTTTCTGGAGCAGCTCAATGGCCCGGATGTGGCCAGCATTCGCGATCGACTCAAAGACGAACTGGGAATTCGAACAGAAGATGCCGCCCGGCAGGCTTTCTCCAGTTATCGCCGGGGAACTTTGAATTATCGAGAACATGCCGCCATTCGATATGATCTCGAACTCCAGGCTCTGGATCGGTTGGCACAGGCCGGCGGTCAGGCCATTGTCTGGAAGAAGCTTCAGGAGCTGGCGTCTGACACGAATGCTGTCCAGAAGCAGGTTCCCAGTGAAATCTCGATGAAGCTGGTTTCTTCCCTAGCAACGGCATTCCAGTTAGCAAATGAACCGACACAGGCACAGGCTGTGACTGACTGGTATTCCGGCGTGACGAGAATTGGGGCCATTACACCCTCGGCAACATTACTGGCCGCTTCTCGGTTTGGCGCCAAAGATGGTGCTGGTGCAGCGGCTGTGCTTAAAGAGGCTGATGCTCCCACACGAGCTTTGATGACCAGTCTTCTGGCCGGTCAACTGAAAGAAGTCGGTATGGTTGAGCCCGCACTGGTCTTGATCGGGCAGACGAGCGATTTGAGCGTGAGGGAAGAGGCCTCGATATTCGCGGCACATGCTGCCCATCATCAGGGAGAAGCCGCCAAAATCGTGACTCACCTGCAGACACTTCCACAAGCTACCGAGCGGTTATCCTGGATTCGCGGCTTATCAATGCCCATCAAGAAGTAGCGATTGACCCGAATCATGGATGATGGCGGTACTCAGAGCCAGATTTAGCAAGCTGGGATCGAGTACTGAGAACACTTGCAGTGACGAAGAGATGTCATGCCGCGATTCGCACTGCTGGAACACGATTGGCCCGCAAACCATGGAGATTTTCTTCTCGAAGTCCCCGGGCTCACATCTCGCGATGGTCTTGGGCTCTGTTGGACATGGCGACTTCCCGGGGATCGAAAGGACTGGGAAAAACTGTTCTTGCAGGGTGGCTCGATCGAAGCCGGACGGAATACCGATCACAGAGCCCATTATCTCAATTATCAGGGGGCTGTGACTCCCGCCGCCGATGGCACCCCTCGCGGCTTCGTGACAATTGTCTTTCAAGGGGAATTTCACTGGGCGGAACTATTGGAACTTTCGCCGCTGGAAGGTCCGCCCGTTTTGCCCGATTACCTGCAGATCGCCTTTCAGGTTCATCCGGCAACACAAACGATGGCCGGTCAGATGCAACTCTTGAAGTCGCCCACAGGCTGGAAAGTCACGATTCTGCCCGAGACGAATTCCAGGGCTCTCAAGACAGATTGAGTGCATTCGTAATACAATATTGCAACACAAGCGTAACGCTGCGTGACGAGTGGCATGCTCTCTCGATGGAAGCATTCTGTCCGCCAGTGAAAACTCATCAGGGCCTGTGAATTTTATGAATCTTGTCAATCGTCTGGCGGCAGAAACCAGCCTCTATCTCAATCAGCATGCTCAGAATCCGGTCGCCTGGCAGCCGTGGGATGATGAAGCGTGGAAACTGGCACGCGAGCTCGATCGACCAGTCTTTCTGTCGATCGGGTACAGTGCCTGCCACTGGTGCCATGTGATGGAGCACGAAAGCTTTGAGAATCCACGAATTGCCGAACTGCTCAATCAGTGGTTCGTGAGTATCAAGGTCGATCGCGAAGAGCGGCCAGACCTCGATCAGATCTACATGGCCGCCGTAATCGCCATGACTCAGCAGGGTGGCTGGCCAATGTCAGTTTTCCTCACGCCTCAGGGGCATCCGTTTTATGGAGGAACCTATTTTCCCCCGACCAGCCGCTATGGGCGTCCGGGGTTTGCTGAAGTCCTCGCTGCCATCCACGATGCTTGGCAGAACCGTCGTGAAGTAGTAACTGAGCAAGCCTCTCAGTTAACCATGACCGTCCAGGATCAGCTCTCGGAACGTCAGGAGCCAACGACTCTTCATGAGAATCTACTGGAAAAGGCGGGCCGCACGCTGGTGCGAGTTTGTGATCGTGTGAATGGTGGTTTTGGACATGCCCCCAAGTTTCCTCATGCGATGGATTTACGGCTCGCCTTGCGCCTCGCGCATCGATTCGATACGACGGAAACAGCCGAAGTCGCCGAGTTGGGGCTGACGGCGATGGCCAAAGGGGGGATTCACGACCACCTGGGAGGCGGCTTCGCCCGCTACTCGACCGATGAAGTCTGGCTGGTACCGCACTTCGAAAAAATGCTGTATGACAACGCGCTCTTGCTGCAGGCCTATCTGGATGGCTGGCAGTTCTTTAAGACCGATTTTTACCGCCGGACGGCCCAGTCGATGGTCCATTACGTCTTGCGGGAAATGCAGGTTCCCGGGGCCGAACTGTCGGGAGGATTCTGTGCGGCCCAGGATGCTGACAGCGAAGGTGAAGAGGGGCGATTTTTTGTCTGGTCACAATCCGAAATTCGCTCTGTCCTCGCAGGAACTGAACAGGGGAATGATGATTCGCGGCTCTTTGAGCGGGCCTACGGTGTGACCTCGGGAGGGAACTGGGAAGGTCATAACATTTTGAATTTGCCGAAGACGATCGCCGCACTCGGACGCGAACTCGGCATGGCGGAAACTGCCCTTGAGCAAAAGCTTTCACTGCTGAGAGCGAAGTTGTTTGAGCACAGGAAAAGTCGGATTGCCCCAGGTCGTGATGAAAAACTGATTGTCGCCTGGAATGGTTTGATGATCTCTGCACTGGCCCGAGCCGGACTGGTGCTCGATGATCAAGAGGCACTTCAGGCCGCTCAACGGGCCGCCCGCGTGATTCTCGACATGGCGGAGAGCCTGCCCTATGGCTTGCCTCATTCGATTCAGAAGGGGCAGCCCAAGCATGGTGCCTATCTGGATGATTATGGATGCTTTTTGGAAGCACTGATCGAGTTGTTTCTGGCGGATGGTGATCCCTCCTGGTTATCGCGGGCTGTTCCACTGATCGACCGCCTGGTGAATGAGTTTCACGACGATGAACACGGCGGGTTCTACTTCACGAGTAATCAAGCCGAGAAACTGATCAGTCGCAGTCGGGATTTTCAGGATAACGTGACACCCTCTGGCAATGCGGCTGTCGCCAATGCACTCCTTAAGTTCAGTCGAATCACATCAGACGCTCGCAGTGAAGCGTTGGCACATGAAGTTCTGCAGGCCGCCTCGGGCCTCATGCAGCAATCCACAATGGCTACAGCCCACTCGCTGGCCGCTCTCGATTGGTGGCTGGGCCCCAGTTACGAATGTGTGTATGTACCCGCTGAGACGACATCCACAACGGATTCTGGACCTTTGAAACAGGATGCCGTTGACCGAGTGGCCCATGAACTCTACCTGCCGAACGTCCTGTTCCTCACAGGAAGAGCGCAATGGGAGGGCACACTGGCAGCCGGGCTGGTGCAGGGGCGCCTGGCTCCTGCCAGTGAACCGGTGCTCTATGTCTGTCAAAAGGGCGTCTGCCAACTCCCCGTGGTCGGTGAAGCAGCAATCATCGCCCGACTCAAAGGATTAGCACAGAGCATCGATGAGTAACTCAGCAAGTAATGCTCACAAAAGTATCTGGCATGAGTACCGTCAGCATCAATTGACCGGTACGAGACCGTAGCCATTGGTCTGGCGGTTCATAAGAGTCGTCATGGCCGATGTCGTAATGATCACCCCTTCGCCGACCTGCATGTGAGCGATTTTCTTACGGGCTAAGGTCTGGCCGCAGACCATGATTTCAACACCTGCCTGATTCAGCTTTTTGATCAGCTCAAGATTCGGGTTTGGAAGACTTGCTGCTGCACTTCCCTTGTCATTCGTCAGGATCGAAAGTGCTGCATCACCGTGCATGATGACGGCGATGTTGACATCACTCGCTTTGAGACCGGCTGCCCCATAAAGATTCAGCAGGCGGGCAGCACGTTCCAGCCCGGCATTGACCTCTCCCGCAGCAGACGATGCCGTGACATCGAAGATCACTTTGGCGCCACTTCGCGGTCCTTCCGGAGCACCGGTCAGTTCCGCCACACCGCCAATGCCGGGAATAATGGACGACTTGAGATCTGGCACACCGGCAGGTTTCTGAAACTCAATCAGATAATTGTCGCGAAGTGCACCGGAGCGTTCACCAACATAACGAAATCCCGTGGAGAGAATCTCCTGTGTGACGACATCCTGACCTGCGCGAACGTGACTGAGTGTCCATTCCGAACTTTGCCCTTCAATACGCCGAAAATCGACCACAATCAGCCGTCCGCCAGGCTTCAAAGCCTGAAAAATCGAGGCCATCATTTTCTGAGGAAACTCGAAGTGATGGTAGGTATCGCAAATAAAGGCGAGGTCGATCGATCCTTCAGGCAGGTTGGCAGAAACGTCCTTGCCCAGCACTGTTTCTACATTCTGCTGTCGAAGTTTTTCACTGGTGGACTGGATGTGTTCGAGAAAGTTCTTCGAGATATCAACAGCAATCACACGTCCCTGTTCCCCCACAAGCGGTGAGAAAGCTCTGGTGAAGAGACCGGTCCCGGCACCAATATCGGCGACGACTGAGCCAGGTGATACTCGGCAGGCTTTGAGAATCTCCTCACGCTGGTGAAAGACCTCGCGGCTTTCGATTTCGAATTTCTCGATGAACTCCTGCGGTTTTGCGTTTTCAAACGAGCGATTAATCCCGGGCTTGACGCTCGTCTCCTGAGCCATAGTGGCGGTGGAGAAGTTGATCAACAGACTCGCCACATACAGGCCCGGAATCAGCAGCTTTTTCGCGAGTGAATATCGCAGTGAATTCATGGTCAATCTTTCCAACTGAGTATCTGCTTTGAGCATATTCTCGAAGCTAAAGGAAATTCTTCAAGCTGTCAGGTTTCGCACAATGACCATCGTCGCCACCAAAACAATCGCCACGACAAACGTTTTCTGAAGTGCGGGGCCCGAGAGTCGCTTGGCGAAGGCCTGTCCAGCCACAACACCCGCCAGGCCACCCAAAACAAATGGGAAAGTGATTTCCAGATCGACAGTTCGTCCGGCAAAAGTTTGAGAGATCACTCCCGAGAGGCTCACCAGTGAAATTACAAACAGAGATGTCCCCACCGCTTTATGAATAGGCATACCACTGAAAAGCACCAGGGCCGGGATAATGACAAAGCCCCCGCCGACACCAAACAGACCGGCAATCACACCTGTCAGCACACCGACCATCAAAAGCAGTGCCGCGCATCGGGAGGTAAGTATCAGTTGCCCCGATGGACTGCGCTGGCATGTCACCTCGTCATCATGTTCTTCATGACCAGTCGGCTGGCAGAGTGAATCTGTGACGAAAGGCTTTGTCGCTTTTTTCCACATTCTTTCAGCGACGATGAGCATCAGACCGGCAAAAGCCAGCATCAGCACTGTCTCTGGAATCAGGTTGGCAATCCACGTTCCGGCTGGTGTCCCGATCATGCCCGATAGGGCAAACAGGAATCCTGTCTTGAGATCCACCTCTCCCATCCGCCAGCGGGATAAAAATCCGGTAAAGGAAGTCAATCCCACAGCGATCAGCGAAATCGTGATGGCCTCACGGGGATCCACACCCAACCCGTAAACGAGAAGTGGAACAGCAAAAATCGCTCCACCACCTCCCGTCAGCCCCAGTGAGAGCCCCACCAGACTCCCGGCGATGATGGCCAGGAAGTGATGAATCTGCAGGCTGAACTCCATCCATTCAGGCCACGACATCAACATGGCTGGGTCTCCTCAAACGGGATTCCTGCCTAGGCACCAACAACGTGCTGGTCCACGCTCGGATGAACGACCGGAAGGTTGGCTCGCTTCCAGGCATTGAGGCCACCTGCCAGATTGAGCACCTTCAGACCAGAGCGGCTCAGGAGGCTGGCAGCAATCGCTGATCGTCCCCCGCCTTGGCATTGCACCACGAACGTTTCATCGGGCGATAACGTCTTCGAGGACTTCCGGAGCCCACCCAGAAATGCGTGCGTGGCCCCTTCAATGTGTTCTTCTGAGAACTCGTGTGCCGAGCGGACATCGAGCAGTTCGATGGAGTGATTCTCCATGAGCTCTTTGAGTTCTGTCGGAGAAATCGACCGATAGGCTCCCTTTGCCAGATCACTCTGTTCGAGCTCAGAGCGATCGACGTATCCCTGGATATTGTCAATGCCGATAGATCGCAGAGCTTTCAGTTGAGCAGGCAGACCTTCTGAGTTGGAGATCAGCAGAACCGGTTCGCCATCGTCCACTAAGAATCCACTCCATTGGGCCAACTGGGTTGCCGGAATGTTGATGGCTTGAGGAATCGATTTCTGGGCGTAGAGCGCAGCGGGTGAAGTGTCGATCACCAGCCTGGTACCTTTGACTTCGACCAGTTGTTCCATGTTCAGACGCGAAACCGCAGGAAGTTCACGAATGAGTTGAGGACCAACTTTGTTCACACGCTTCATGACGGCGAAATAGGGAGGTGTCTCAGGCTGATCATCGAGAATGTAGTCGACAAAGGCCTGTTCACTTCGAATCTGCAGTGCCGGGTTAAAGAGCTTTTCGTAACCCACAGTGGAAGAGGGAATAGCTCCTAAGCCTTTGCCGCAGGCACTTCCGGCACCATGGGCAGGCCAGACCTGCAGAAAGTCGGGCAATGCCTGAAACTTGTTGATCGAGTGAAAAAGTTGGCGGGCTCCAACTTCAGCACTTCCAACGACACCCGCAGCCGTTTCGAGAAGATCCGGTCGACCAATCGAACCCACGAAGACAAAGTCTCCCGTAAAGATTCCCATGGGTTCGCTGGCACCACTGCCACGATCTGTGAGCACGAAGGAGATGTGTTCCGGAGTATGGCCCGGCGTGTGCATCACTTTAAGCTGCACATTCCCGACACCAAAGACATCACCATCGTGCAGCAGCTGCACCTGATGCTTCGAGATGTACTGATACTTCCAGTCGGCAGGGCCTTCATCAGAGAGATACAGCGTCGCGCCCACTCGATCGGCAAGTTCGCGTGAACCGGAAACAAAGTCGGCGTGAATGTGTGTCTCTGCCGCCCCCACGATTTTCAGGCCCTGCTCCTGAGCCGTTGCAATGTAGCCATCGACATCGCGACCAGGATCAATCACAAGGGCCTGACCTGTGCGCTGACAACCAACGAGATAGGAAGCATGGGCGAGTGCCGGGTCATAAAAATATTTCAGAAGCATGGCAAATCTCCTTTCGAGTTTTGGGGAGTGACTTCGAAATGGGCGCACTTTCTCCGAGTTCCCGTTTTCAGCGGGATGAAAGACGCCTGGCGAGAGAACTGTCTAATGAGAAGTGGCTGGCGGGCTGGTGAGATTCAGACTGCACGAGGAATTCGAGCGGGGAGTTGAATTCCACGGCATGCGAGCGATCAATAACCCCATGGCGCAGGTATCAGTCACGCCGGCAAAGACCAGGCCGGCTCCGACAAACGCAGCCAGTCCGAAGGCGTAAGGAGTGACAAAAGCTCCCAGGGCACAGCCCAGAACGACCAGCGAACCAGCCGCGATGCGAACCTGTCGCTCCAGCGACATGACTTTTTTGCCACGATGAACCGGCAGGCCGGCTGCCTCCCAGGCCTGAGTTCCCCCCTCGATGTTGATGGGCTGCCAGGGGCCTTTGGCCAAGAGTTTTTCGCAGGCTTTCTTGCCTCGACCTCCAGAACGGCAGATCAGATAGACCGTCTTACTCTCAGGATTTACAAAACGGGAGAGCTTCTCCGCTTCGAGCTCATCCAAAGGAATATTGACTGCACCATGAGCATGCACTTCCTGAAATTCCAGGGGCGTGCGAACGTCAATAATGGTCACGGGTTCTGCAGCATCGATGCGGCTTTTCAGTTCGATGGGCAGGATGGTGGGGATCGTCATGGCAACCTCACTGTTTGAAATGTAGGAACCTGTCGAACTATGTTACTGGATCTGTGCAGTTCTCTTTCAGAAAATTGACGAAATCGATCCCTTCTTTGAGGAAATTTTCCCCAGGGGCTCTTGGCGGCTGGCCCGATCGCATGGATTCGACAGCATGGTTATGACGTAAGGTGTTTTTAAGTAATAAGATGCGGCAACCATTTGTTCATTTCGGGAAATCCTCGCTTCCGGTTCGCAAACGAACAGTCAAAGTTTCGCTGATCGCTGAGCTCGCGCCGGCTTGGCAGAAATCGACCGGGAACTGTGCGGTTGTGTCTCTTCGGAAAGTCTCTCTGGCCGATACTGACAGGAGGAAGCGACACTTTTTCGGGAGACCGCCATGCCGCCACGCTTCAAGCCAGTGCAGAATTCGGTCGCCAGCGCGGTACCAACGGCCTTGCCATCGACTCATGTCGAAGGGTTTGTGGCCTATCTTCAGGGGGAGTGCGGGCTCGCGCGGAACACGGTCATTTCCTACGAACGCGACATCAAAAGATTCAGCGACTGGTTCCATGAATCCGGTGTGCCGCGTGTGACGGACATCACGCTCCAGGATCTCTCGGGTTACTTGAGATATCTGCACGAGTTGAAACTGGCGACCAGCACAATTGCCAGGCATCTGGTTTCGCTGAAGATGTTCTTCCGGTATCTCATGCTGGAAGGGATTCTCAAAGAGAGTGTCGCCGATCTGCTGAACTCTCCCAAGCTTTGGGAACATTTGCCAAAAGTGCTTTCAGAAGATGCGATCAATCGTCTTCTCGATGCACCAATGCATCAGGATCTGAATCCTTATCGCGACCGCGCGTTGCTGGCTGTGTTGTACGCAACCGGCTGCCGGGCCAGTGAAGTCTGCAGTCTGAAAATGCGAGATCTGCAACTTGATGAAGGCTTTTGCCGCTGTTTGGGCAAAGGGAATAAGGAGCGTCTGGTCTCTTTGAATCCCGTCGCAGTCGCAGCACTGAAGACCTATCTGGCCAGAGAGCGCCCCGCTCGCGCGGGAACGAACCTCGACAGCCCCGTGTTTACCTCGAGATCTGGTCGATCCATCGACCGCATTCAGGTCTGGAAACTCGTCAAGAGGTATGCCTCGCGGATTGGATTAAGCGATGCGGTCACGCCACATACTTTGAGGCACAGTTTTGCCACCCATATGCTGGCCAATGGAGCCGAAATTCGTGCACTGCAGGAACTGCTGGGGCACGCCAGTATTCGCACAACTCAGATCTACACCCATGTCGAACATTCCCGGCTCAAGGCCATCCACAAACAATGCCACCCCCGCGGGTAAAAGAAAAAGACCTGCACCAACGCGAGGTTGATGCAGGTCTTGAAAAGTCATCGCTCAGCTTTTACTTCGACTACGCGCCTGGTGCCGGAGCAGCAGGTGTTGTTTCAGGAATCGGAGCGATCGGTGGTTTGGCGGTATCGGTGGGTGTCGGCACACCAGCAGCCGGTGCCGAAACTCCGCCACAGCTTCCATCGGCACAGCCGCCCGCACAAGCTCCAGTTTCGCAACTGTTGCACGCGGTCGTTGGGCAGACAGTCTGGGGCACTAACCGACAGACTTCGTAGTTCTCGACGCGGGGAACGCAACGCGTCACATAGCGAGTGCAGTTCACGTTCTCTGTGCGAGGAACGCAGCGTGCCACGCGACGAGTGACTGTAAATGGCTCCTGACGGGTCACGCAGAACGGAACGCGGCAAGTCTTCGTTTCGGTAACCATTTTACAGGTACGAACGGGAATCTTGCGGACACATTCTTCGCTCACCATCTTGCAGGTGCGAACGGGAACCTTCTGGCTCACAACCTGTTCGGTCCAGCGGCAAACCTGCACAGGAACCTGATCAACCACAGTTTCGCAGGTCATGCGGCAAACTCGCTGAGGAACCTTAGTCACAACCACTTCGGGAACGAGGCGGCATACTGTGACCGGGCACGACTGACGAACCTGACGTGTCACGTAAGTGGTGCAGGGGATCTGGCGTTCCACAACTTGTGGGCACCAGACACGACGGCAAACCACGGGACCAGGTCTTTGAACCATCGTCAACCGCGGACATCCACAGGCATCTGGAACCAGAGTGGGGCAGCAGCGACCAGGGAGTTGAACCTGTTGTGTCACCCAGCGGCCACAATCCTGACGAACTGTGCGGAAGGTTGTCACTGGCTCGCAGACATTGAAGCAGCGTTCCTGGTTGACTGTTTCTGTCACCTGACGCATGACCGTCTGGCGGCACTCACGCTCAATGGTTTCAAAGACGGGACGCTGCACCACACGACGGCACTCACGCATTTGTGTTTCATAAACCGGGCGGCGAACTGTGTAGCTGCAGTCGCGGAAGCTGGTCTCAAAGACTGGCTTCTGAACTGTGTAACGTTCTTCCCGGCAACTGGTTTCGTAGACAGGCCGGCAGACCTGATACGATTGTTCCCGGTACTGGGTTTCCACCACGTTGCGGTAGCACGTTTCCTGGACATCTTCGAATGTCTGGTCGTAGACCGTGCGCTGAACTACGAACTGCTGTGGCTCTTGAACCGTGTCGTACACAGTTCGCTGACAGGTCTGCCGTTCAACCCGGCAGGTGGTGTAGCAGGCCGTCGGCTGGCAGGCTGTGGTTGGACAACAGCTATAGCTGGCTGCCCCACAATATCTGGCCGCTTCAGCGAACTGTCCACTTGCCATCGTGACCAGCGTGATCGCTGCGCTGATCCAAAAATTCTTCATTTCCGTTCCCCCTGGAGAATACTTGCCGTCATGTTTGTTCAGTCGTCCCGCTCAATCCCGAAGTTCATTGAAGGCTTTACGACCTGAAATGACTTGGAAAATCATGTTTCAGGCCGGCTTCAATGTCCGCATCACTTGGTGATGAGTGGGTGGGTGTGCAGTGACAGGAACCGCGTTTACCCGACTTTAACCATTTTCCTCAATGCCGCCGAATCGCTGGATTCCCTAAAACTCCAACAGCCCGGCATTATGCGCATTCTGACACACCAGTTGCAAAGGAATAGTTCTGCAGGGAGGGGGCCGTCCGCAAAAACTGTATGCAAAGGCGATCAAGTTTACCCGAACACCACAGACGTGATGCCTGGTCACTGCCAAAAGATAGATCGAATTCATGCCAGCAGAGCCACTTCTTTGCAGAAGACGATGCTCCACGTCATGTGGTCTTCAGATAATCGCCATCATGACGATCATACCGCCCAATCACAGAGTAACGTGTCGAGCCGAAAAAACATGGAAAAATTGTCGGGCTCTGCAGACTTTCAATTGGACGGATTGTGATCACCGTGTCCGTCATCGAATGATTTCTCGGTCACTTGTCACGTTCCAATCTCCTCTTAAAGGATTTCAAGCTCTCAAGTTACGGAGAAATGGGCGGCACGAGTCTTCCTGCGAATCCCAATGAGAAGCTGGTTTTCGCGCCGCAGCTCCTTCGAAAACCTGCTCTTTGATAGTCTGTGAAGCCGGCAGAGACTATTGTCAGATATTCAACTTCTCCCACGGAATCAGCTCTGGTCTCACCGAATGCACATTCTCTTAGTCAACGATGACGGCATCCACGCGCCCGGCCTCAATAGCCTGCATGCCGAACTGGTAAAGTTCGCCCAGGTGACCGTCGTGGCTCCGGCAGTCGAACAAAGTGGGGTCGGGCATTCGATCACTTATCTGCATCCACTTCTGGCCCATCGAGAATATCGCCAGGACGAGTTTTTCGGATGGAAAGTCGAGGGGAGCCCCGCTGACTGTGTAAAACTCGGCATCATGGAACTGGCGCAGCCTCGGCCCGATCTGGTGGTGAGTGGCATCAATCATGGCGCCAATGTGGGCATCAACATTCTGTATTCAGGAACCGTCGCCGCCGCGATTGAAGGGGCTTTTTTCGGAGTGACCTCATTCGCATTGTCTCAATGGCTGGGGAACAGCGCCCCGAGATTCCCGCAAGCGGCCCGCCTGGGGGCTCAACTCATCCAGCAGATTATGGCGCAAAATCCACCCGCAGGATCACTCTGGAATATCAACTTTCCCAAATGGTCTAACGAGGACCAATCGTCTGCTGAACCATGGCCCAGGGGAGTCAGGTTGACTTCGATGGGAGTGAGCAGGCAACGCGAAACTTTGGAAAAACGGATCGACCCCCGAGGACGCACCTATTATTGGACCGGCCTGGAGCCCATTCACGGTCATGAGCTGGTCGAAGGGAGTGATGTGGCGGCTCTCGTCGAAGGCTACGTGACCGTGACCCCACTGCACTTTGACCTCACCAGTCGATCTCAGCTTCAGCAAGCCGAGGCGAACTGGTCACCTCTTGTCATCCCTCCGCAGCATCATCAGGAATGAGGCTTTGGAACGATCACCCGAAGTCCATCCTGAGGCATCAAAACCAACGTCGAATGACATTCGGCAGTTGAGATATCGAGATGCGCTCTTTGGAGCGTGGCTGGGTCTGTGGATCAATCTGGCATTGGGAATCACCAAGCTGATCGCCGGGCTGATCGGTCAATCCTTTGCGCTCCTGGCCGATGCCTTCAACTCGTTGAGTGATTGTGTCACTTCGTCAGCGGTGATCTTCGCACTCAATTATTCGCAAAGGCCCGCCAACTCGAATCATCCCTATGGTTTCTCGAAGGCCGAGGCTCTCGCGGGCTCGCATGTCGCTCTGGCCATTCTCATTTCATGTTTTCTGCTCGGATGGGAAGCGATTGAACGGCTCACAGTCCAGCATGGCTTACCACCCTGGTGGACGTTGGCCGTGGCGGCCGCCAATGCGGTCATCAAAGAGTCGCTCTACTGGTACAAATTGAAGATCGCCAAAAGCACTGGCAGTACGGCCCTGCTGGCACATGCGTGGGATCACCGCAACGATGCCCTCTGTTCTGTGGCTGTGCTCATTGGCCTGACAGTCGTCCGCATCGGTGGCGAAGCCTGGCGGTCTGCCGATGAGGTGGCTTCGCTCGTGGTGGTGTGTGTGGTCGGTTTCTCCGCAGCCAGCATTTTTCGGCAAAGTCTTCGCGAAATGCTCGATCTGCAAATCGATGAAACCGAAGTGGATGCCATGCGCGCCACTGTCCAGAAAGTTCCCGGAGTGCAGGGCATTGAAAAGTTTCGCGTTCGAAAATCAGGGATTGAACAGATTGCCGAGCTGCACTTGAGGCTCCCTGCAGAAATCACAGTCTTTGCAGGACATGCTCTCGCTCATCAGGTGAAAGCCGAACTGATGCAGCAGCATCCCATGCTGAGAGATGTGATCATTCACGTCGAACCGGCAGGTGAGTCAACTGGCCATATTTCGCCGGGAGTCTCAGCAAGCTGACCACAGGAACGATCTGGCAATGTCTTCACAGAAGTTGTTACGCCCAGATGGCACCTTCCGGGAATCGGTAAGCCGCAATGGTCTCAGGCAGCATTTCAATGCTGTAACCCGGTGCCAAAGGAGCCTGATAGCGCCCATTCTTCATGGAAATGGGATGTATGAAATGTTCATGCAGATGACCGGCATGTTCACAGAAGCGATTCTCCCAACTACCACTGATTGCGATAAAATCGATCATCGAGAGATGCTGAACGTATTCGCATAACCCGACACCCCCGGCGTGGGGACACACGGGTATCCCAAATTTTTCGGCCAGCAGCATGACTGCCAGAACTTCGTTCACACCTCCCAGGCGGCAGCTATCAATCTGACAGATGCCAATGGCCCCCGCCTGCAGAAACTGTTTGAACATCACTCGATTCGCGCAATGCTCACCTGTCGCAACGGCTATCGGATGCACCGCTTTGGCAATGGCCGCGTGACCAAGAATATCATCCGGGCTGGTGGGTTCTTCGATGAACCACGGCTCGAACTTCGCGAGTTGCCTCACCCAGTCGATGGCCGTCGAAACATCCCAGACCTGATTCGCATCGATCATGAGGCGGCGCTCAGGGCCAATCTCTTCACGAATGATCGATAGGCGGCGGAGATCGTCTTCGAGGTTTCGCCCCACTTTGACTTTGAAGACTTCCCAGCCTTGCGCCAGATTGGAGCGACACAACTGTCTCAGTTTCTCATCGGAGTATCCCAGCCAGCCGGCACTGGTGGTATAGGCGGGATAGCCATTGGCCAGCAGTTGCTCGACGCGTGCCGATTTGCCAGCCACTTTTCGTTCGAGACGTTCGATCGCTTCAGCGGGTGTCAGTGCATCGGTCAGGTATCGGAAGTCGATACAGTTGACCAATTGTGTGGGAGTGAAGTCGGTGACGAGTTTCCAGAGGGGCTTCTGTTCGATTTTCGCCCAGAGATCCCAGAGCGCATTGACCAGAGCCGCCGTGGCGAGATGG
>VFQR01000989.1_pt1 | contig 26252 bp, 24 predicted proteins | sample 3512321 | NCBI WGS metagenome assembly VFQR01 (sample SAMN10412374, study PRJNA504923) | tailings metagenome | isolation source: Relicate 3 Philex TSF1 revegetated site | place: Philippines: Tuba, Benguet | collected 2017-08-29 | reverse complement strand
GCGAATGGCATGCGCTTCTCCGGCATGTCACCCGACGGCGTGCTGCCCGAAATCATCGAATATCCCGACCACCCCTGGTTCGTCGGTGTGCAATTCCATCCTGAACTGAAATCGCGTCCCTTCGATCCGCATCCGTTGTTTTCGTCGTTCATCGGAGCAGCGGTCGAGCAGAGCCGGCTCGTCTAGTTCGCGATGGCCCGCGGCATCGACCACGTCATTCATCTCGTTCGCGATCTCGAGGCGGCGGCTTCGACCTATGAGAGGCTGGGCTTCCTCGTAAGCAGCCGGAACAAGCATCCCTTCGGTACGCATAACCGTATCGCGCAGCTTGATGGTTCCTACATCGAGATTCTCGAAGTCGCGGAGCCGGAAAAAATCCAGGGCGAGGGTACGCCCGTATCCTTCGCGCATTTTCATCGCGACTTTCTTGCGCGCAACGGTGAAGGATTGAGCGGTCTCGTGCTTGCAAGTAACGATGCGCAGGCGGACAAAGCTGCGTTCGACAAGGCGGGCTTCGGCGGGTTTCCGGTGTTCGACTTCGGGCGCACGGGAAAGCGTCCCGACGGCAGCGAGGCGGAGCTTGCGTTTTCGCTCGCCTTTCTGCGCGAGCCAGAGTCTGCCGATGTGCTGACCTTCGTCAATCAAGCCAAGCGGCCCGAGAATTTCTGGTTCAAGGAGTTGCAGGCGCATGCGAATGGCGTGCGCCGTGTCTCCGCAGCGGTCTTCACCGCCGACAGCCCGACCGATCATCAGTACTTCCTGCAGGCATGGACCGGCATTCGCGCGCCACGTTCGACCTCGCTGGGCGTGGTGGCGGAAACGCCGCGCGGCACGCTGCAGATCATGGAGGCACGGCCCTTCGAAGATGCCTTCGGCGAGGTTCCGCCGGCAGGGAGCGGGCTGCGGTTTTCGGCCGTGGTGTTTGCCGGCGACAGCGGGAAAATCCGCAACGCGGTTTCTAGGAGCGGTCTGGCTGCGCAGGAACGCCATGGCCGGCTTGTCGTCCATGCGCACGGCGCAGTTCTCGCCTTCGACGCCGGTTGACCGCGCCACGGCCCCGACGCAAGGTCCGCCGCCATGAATAAACCGCTCGCCAACCCCGCTCCGAATGCCGTCGTTTCCGCCGGAGGCACGCGTTTCGGAAACGATCTTCCGCTCGCGCTGATCGCGGGCCCCTGCCAGATGGAAAGCCGCGCGCATGCGCTCGAAGTCGCAGCCGCGCTGAAGGAAATCACGGGCCGTCTCAAGATCGGGCTCGTTTTCAAAACCTCTTACGACAAGGCGAACCGCACCAGCGCGAAAGCCGCTCGCGGCATGGGCATCGAAGCAGCACTTCCGGTGTTCGCCGAGATCAAGTCATCGCTCGGCTTGCCGACGCTGACCGACGTCCACGAGATCGATCAATGCGCACGCGCGGCCGAAGCCTGCGACGTGTTGCAAATCCCCGCGTTTCTCTGCCGGCAGACGGATCTTTTGATCGCTGCGGCGAAGACGGGCCGCGTCGTGAATGTAAAGAAGGGCCAGTTTCTCGCGCCGTGGGACATGAAGAACGTCGTCGAGAAAGTAACCGGTGCCGGCAATGCGAACGTGCTCGTGACCGAGCGCGGTGTTTCCTTCGGCTACAACACGCTCGTTTCGGATATGCGCGCGATCCCGGTGCTGCGGGATACGGGTGCGCCGGTGATCTTCGATGCAACCCACTCGGTGCAGCAACCGGGCGGGCAGGGCACGTCTTCGGGCGGTGAGCGCAAGTACGTCGGCGTGCTGGCGCGTGCCGCCGTTTCCATCGGCGTCGCGGGCGTCTTCATCGAAACACATCCCGATCCGGACAAGGCGCCGTCGGACGGTCCGAACATGATCCCGCTCAAGGATCTGGAGCGGCTGCTTTCCGACCTGATGGCCTTCGATCAGCTCGCGAAGTCGAAGCGCTAGTACCGGAAAGTATTGCAGCCCCATGAACCGCGCGCTCGTTGTCGTAGGCTTCATTGCGTTCTCGACGAGCCTGTTCATGCGTGCGATCGATCCGGTCGTGCCGCAGATTTCCGGCGAGTTCGGCATGCCCGCAGCGGATGTTGCGTTGCTTGCTACCGCCTTCGCGCTGCCGTTCGCCATCGTGCAGCCTTTGCTCGGACCGGTCGGCGACTTCTTCGGCAAGACCAAACTGATGATCGGCGGGATGGTCCTGCTAGTCGCGACGACGTTGATCGGGGCCTTCGCGCAGAGCTTCACCTGGTTGCTGGTGACGCGGATTGTTGCGGGTGTCGCTGCCGGTGGAATTTTCCCGGCCGGGCTCGCGTTCGTTTCGGACTCCGTTTCCGTCGAGCGGCGGCAGGTCGTGCTCGGCCGCTATGTCGCGGCGGCCCTTGCCGGAAATCTCACCGGCGCCTGGGCAGGCGGGATCGTCGGCGATCTTACGAACTGGCGCGGCGTTCTTTTTGCGGCGACCGCCTGCGGTGCGCTCGCGCTGATGCTGGGCCTCTGGGGCTTTCGTGGCGTGAAGCACGAGAAGGGCGAGAAGTTCGATCTCGCCTTTGCGGTCAACAGCTACAAGACCATCTTTTCCAATCCGCGGGCGAAGTGGACCTATCTCGGCGTACTGCTCGAGGGCATTGCGATCTTCGGAATCTTTCCGTTCGTCGCGATCCTGTTGCACGAAAGCGGCGAATATCGCGCGACGATTGCCGGTTTTGTGATCGCGGGTTTCGCAATCGGCGGCGCGGTGTTCGGGTTGATCGTGCCGCCGATGCTGCGCATTTTCGGTACACGCGGCTTGATGATCTGGGGCGGGCTGATTGCATCATCGATGCTGTGCCTCTCGACCCTGCGGCTGTCCTGGCCGGTCGAGTTTGCGGCCTTCTTCGTGATGGGCATCGGCTTTTACATGATGCACAATTGCTTTCAGCTTGCCGCTTCCGAAATCGCCCCGAAAGCACGCGGCTCTGCGCTGGCGCTCCATTCGTCGTTCTTTTTCATCGGTCACGCGGTCGGCCCGGTGTTCTATTATTGGGGGCTCGCGCATGCGGGCATCGTGGCGACGCTTCTCGCCGCCGCTGCGATCATTGCCACAGCCGGTGTAGGCGGCGCGCACTTCCTGTTTCCGAAGACGAAATAGAATCGAACGAGGGCTCAGCGACGCCAGACGTTCTCATCGGTCAGGTGCACGCCGCCGATCCAGCGGTCGATGCCGTTCAGCGTTACGAAGTCGGCTTGTCCTTCAAGAACCCGGTGCGCAGTCTCGGTAAGCTCGATCTGTGCGTGCGCGTATTCGAGCGTCTGTTTTGCGCGGCTTGCCTGCGCGATGCCGCCTTCGGGAATCCCCCGGATCAGCGGCTGGGGGGCGAACGCGAGCGCATCGAGACGATGAAAAAATCCGAGGTCGCCGAGAAACGGCAGCGCTTCGGTTTGCTGGTAGTGACGGAACGCAAGCGTGGGCGCGATCGCGCCGTCGCGGATCGCAAGCAGAGCCTTGCGTTCGATACGGCCGAGGCCGTCTTCGCGCGCCGGGTATTCTTCCAGCAGGCGGTAAAGCGCCGAACGCGCTTCCGGTAACGCGCCATTGGCACCCGTGGCTTCGATGACCGGCCCCGGCGCAGGACTGCGGAACGCAGTCCAGAGCTCCACGCCTTCGGCGCGTTGTTCGTCCGTGACCCGGGCGAGTTGCGCGGCCATGGCGTCGATGTGCTGCACGAGCGGCGGAGCGGCGAGCGTAAGCCACAGTTCGGGACGGACCGGCAGCGCCTGAAAGCGTGCAAGCACCTGAATCAGTTGTAACTGGTCGTGGAGATCGGTTTCAAACCACAGTTCGACCCGGTCGTCCGGTTGGATGCGGTCGAAGGCTTCGTCGCGGCGAGTGAAGTCGGCGCGCACGTCGCGCATGCCGAACGCTTCTTCGATATGCTTGGCGCGGATGTCGGCTAAGGTCTCATCGTCAATTCCGCTAGGCACCGGGCCTTCCACCAGCACGTCGCGCCAGATGAGAATTTCCGCGTCAGGAAAATGCGCGGCAAGCGCATTGGCGGCGTGATCGCCGTTGGTGATCAGAACGCAAGTCATTGCAGGAGTTTAGCCGCGGCCGCGATAGGGCGCGACACCCTGTTCGGGCAACCATACGCCGGAAGGCAGCTTTCCGTGCTGCCAGAACACGTCGATCGGAATCCCGCCGCGCGGATACCAGTAGCCGCCGATGCGAAGGAATTTTGGCGCCAGAAGCTTCACGAGGTTGCGGCCGATCGCGACGGTGCAGTCTTCATGGAAACCACCGTGGTTGCGGAAGCTCGCGAGGTAGAGCTTCAGCGACTTCGATTCCACGAGCCACTTGCCGGGTGCATAATCAATGACGAGATGCGCGAAATCCGGCTGCCCTGTGATCGGGCAAAGTGTCGTGAATTCGGGTGCCGTGAAACGGGCGGCGTAATTGGTGTCGGGGTGCGGGTTCGGCACGCGGTCGAGGGTTGCAGCGTCGGGCGAGACCGGAATCCCCGATACCTTGCCGAGATGGGTCGGTTTTTTCATGCGGCGGAACGTAGCCGATTGCGGAAATCCGTGCACCCGGCGCTTTTCCGGCTGCACCGCTTCCTGTAGAAGCCCGGCATCTCCAGCCCAAGGCCTGCCATGACCGCAATCACCGATATCCGCGCCCGTGAGATTCTCGACAGCCGCGGTTTTCCTACCGTCGAAGTGGATGTCCTGCTCGAGGACGGAACGAAGGGGCGCGCGGCCGTGCCTTCCGGCGCCTCCACGGGTGCGCATGAGGCGGTCGAGCTGCGCGACGGCGACAAGAAGCGGTATGGCGGCAAGGGCGTGCTGAACGCGGTCGCCGCTGTCAACGTCGAGATTTTCGACGCCGTCGGCGGCATGGATGCCGAAGAGCAGACCAAGATCGACCACGCGATGATCGCGCTCGACGGCACGCCCAACAAGGGGCGGCTCGGCGCGAACGCCATTCTCGGCGTCTCGCTTGCCATCGCGAAGGCTGCCGCGGCGGCTTCCAACATGCCGCTCTATCGCTATGTCGGCGGAACGAGCGCGCGGGTCCTCCCAGTGCCGATGATGAACATCGTGAACGGCGGCGCGCATGCCGACAATCCGATCGACTTTCAGGAATTCATGATCATGCCGGTCGGCGCGGAAAATTTCCGCGAGGCGCTGCGCATGGGCTCCGAAATCTTCCACACCCTGAAAAAGGGTCTGAAGGACGCCGGCCACAACACCAATGTCGGTGATGAAGGCGGCTTCGCGCCGAACCTGAAGGACGCCGACGCAGCCCTCGGCTTCGTCATGAAGTCGATCGAGGCCGCCGGATACAAGCCGGGTTCGGACGTTTTGCTCGCGCTCGACTGCGCCTCGACCGAATTCTTCAAGAACGGCAAGTACGAATACGAAGGCGAGGGCAAGTCGCGCGATCCCGAAGCGCAGGCGAGCTACCTTGCGGACCTGTGCAAGCGCTATCCGATCATCTCGATCGAAGACGGCATGGCCGAGGACGACTGGGCCGGCTGGAAAATCCTTACCGACAAGATCGGCAAGAACGTGCAGCTCGTCGGCGACGATCTTTTCGTCACGAACGAGAAGCGCCTGCGTCAGGGCATCGAAAAAGGCGTGGGTAACGCGATCCTCGTGAAGGTGAACCAGATCGGTTCGCTGACCGAGACGCTCGACGCGGTCGATACGGCGCATCGCGCAGCCTATCGCGCGGTCATGTCCCATCGCTCGGGCGAGACCGAGGACGCGACCATCGCCGATCTCGCGGTCGCAACGAACTGCGGGCAGATCAAGACCGGCTCGCTCGCCCGCTCGGACCGCACCGCCAAGTACAACCAGTTGCTCCGTATCGAGGAGGAACTCGGTTCCGAGGCGCGTTACGGCGGGCGCCAAGCGTTGCCGAGCTAAGCGCTGCCGCGTTAACGCGCGGGCAACTGCTACCCACTAGTAAGGTGGGTATGGTGACGCGTACGCGGTTCGGCCGCTTTTTCCGTGTTCTGGGCCTCTATTGCATCGCAGCGGCGATGATCGCCTATTTTGCGTTTCACGCGCAGCACGGGAACTACGGGATCGAGGCGGGCCGGGCGCTGAAAGAAGAAATCGCCAACCTGACCGTCGAACGCGATCAACTCGTACTGGAGCGTACGGCGCTCGAGCATCGCAACCATCTGCTCAACACCAACCAGATCGATCCGGACCTTCTGGAAGAACTGGCGCGCAAGGATCTCGCTTTTGCGCTGCCAAACGATCTGATCATGATCATCCGGCGCTAACGCATAGCTTTCGCAATCCTGTTGCGCGGCAAGCGAAAACTTCGAAATTTCGTTTAGTTTCAATCGCATCCGTCTGGCATTCCAGCGGAAGCGGTAGCGTGCGCAGTCGATTTGCGCTAATCGAAGCGAACGGGAGTGAGACAACAAAAATGCCGGCCGCTGCGAAAGCTGACAAAGCTGACAAGTCCGTTTCACGCGCAACGAAAACTGCTGCGTGGGGCAAAGAACAGGAACTCAAAGCCTATCGCGAGATGCTGCTGATCCGCCGCTTCGAAGAGAAGGCGGGACAACTTTACGGCATGGGGCTGATCGGCGGCTTCTGCCATCTCTACATCGGTCAGGAAGCCGTCGTCGTCGGCATGCAGATGGCGCTGAAGCGAGGCGATCAGGTGATCACCGCCTATCGCGATCACGGCCACATGCTCGCCTGTGGCATGGAAGCGAACGGCGTCATGGCGGAACTCACCGGACGCCGCGGCGGCTATTCGAAAGGCAAAGGCGGCTCGATGCACATGTTCAGCATCGAGAAGAATTTCTACGGCGGCCACGGCATCGTCGGCGCGCAGGTTTCGCTGGGCACGGGCATCGCGTTCGCGAACCGCTATCGCGAAAACGGCAATGTATCCCTGACCTATTTCGGCGACGGCGCGTCGAACCAGGGTCAGGTCTACGAAAGTTTCAACATGGCCGAGCTCTGGAAGCTGCCGGTCGTCTACATCATCGAAAACAACAAATACGCGATGGGCACGTCAGTCGAGCGTTCGTCCGCGCTGCAGGATTTCTCGCGGCGCGGCGCATCGTTCAACATCCCCGGCGAGAAAGTCGACGGCATGGATGTCCGCGCGGTCTACGAAGCGGGCATGAAGGCGGTCGAGTTTGCACGCACCGGGCAGGGCCCGTTCATCCTCGAAATGCAGACGTATCGCTACCGCGGCCACTCGATGTCTGACCCCGCAAAGTATCGTGCGAAGGAAGAGGTCGAGAAGATGCGCACGGAGCGCGATCCGATCGAGCGCGTGCGCAACCGCATCCTCGAAAGCAAACTCGCGACGGAAGACGAGATCAAGAAGATCGATGCCGAGATCCGCGGGATCGTCAACGAGTCCGCGGAGTTCGCAACCAACGATCCGGAGCCCGATCCGTCGGAGCTCTATACCGACGTATTGCGGTAAGGGATCGCGATGCGGACCACCGGCTTCCTCGTCGCTTACGCCGCCCTGATCGGGATCGGACTGAGCTGGCTTGCAGCCGTATTTTTCTACGTGCGTACGCATGCCGTGCTCGCACCCGAACAGCAGCATCTTCGCGGCCAGTTGTTCTTCAACTGGCTTTTCGTCAACGGAAAGCTCACCGGAGAAGCGCGCGAGAACGCGCGTAAGGTTCATATCGCAATGGCCGTATTCTTCGTGTGCCTCATTCTGGCGGGTGGCGCGTTCATCGTCGCCGTCGCGCCGCGCTAAACAGGGTCCGCAATGCCGATCGAAGTTCTCATGCCCGCGCTTTCGCCCACGATGGAAAAGGGCAACCTCGCCAAGTGGCTGAAAGCCGAAGGCGACAACGTCAAGGCCGGCGACGTGATCGCCGAGATCGAGACCGACAAGGCGACGATGGAAGTCGAGGCGGTCGACGAGGGCAAGCTCGGCAAAATTCTCATTCCCGAAGGCACACAGGACGTCGCGGTGAATACGCCGATCGCGCTGATCCTCGGCGAAGGCGAAAGTGCGTCGGACGCGCCGGCAAAGTCTCCGCCGACGAAAGCCGAAGCGCCCGCGAAGACCGCAGAAGCCGCGCTGGAGAAGCGTGAAGCGCGTGCCGAGAAACCCGTTGAAGCCGCGCCTGTCGAAGCCGATGTGCCTGAAGGCACCGAGATGGTGAACATGACGGTCCGCGAAGCACTGCGCGACGCGATGGCCGAGGAAATGCGCCGCGATGCGGACGTTTTCGTCATGGGCGAGGAAGTCGCCGAGTATCAGGGCGCCTACAAGGTCACGCAGGGCCTGTTACAGGAGTTCGGTGCGCGGCGCGTGATCGATACACCGATTACCGAGCACGGTTTCGCAGGCGTCGGTGTCGGCGCTGGCTTCACGGGCCTCAAGCCTATCGTCGAATTCATGACGTTCAACTTCTCGATGCAGGCCATCGACCAGATCGTGAACTCCGCCGCGAAGACGCTCTATATGTCGGGTGGGCAGGTCGGTTGCTCGATCGTATTCCGTGGTCCCAACGGTGCGGCTGCGCGTGTGGCCGCCCAGCACAGCCAGGACTTCGCTTCCTGGTATGCGCACGTGCCGGGGCTGAAGGTCGTGTCGCCCTACACCGCCGCCGATGCCAAGGGCCTGCTGAAGTCCGCGATCCGCGATCCGAACCCGGTCGTGTTTCTCGAGAATGAAATTCTCTACGGCAAGACGTTCCCGGTACCGAAGCTCGACGACTATCTCGTGCCCATCGGCAAGGCGCGCGTTACGCGCCCCGGCAAGGACGTGACCATCGTGGCCTGGTCCATCGGAATGACCTGGGCGCTGGAAGCGGCTGAGGAACTTGCGAAGAAGCACATCTTCGCGGAGGTGATCGACCTTCGCACGATCCGTCCGCTGGATATGGCGACGATTGTCGAGTCCGTGAAAAAGACCGGGCGTTGCGTCACGGTGGAAGAAGGCTGGCCGCAGTTCGGCGTCGGCTCTGAACTTGCCGCGCGGATCATGGACGAAGCCTTCGATTATCTCGATGCGCCGGTGCGGCGTGTGACCGGCGAAGACGTGCCCATGCCTTACGCCGCGAACCTCGAAAAGCTCGCACTCCCGACGGCCGCAAAGGTGGTCGAGGCGGTGCGCGCCGTAACCTATCGCTGAGGACCCTCGCGATGCCCGTCAATATTCTGATGCCAGCGCTTTCGCCCACGATGGAAAAGGGCAACCTCGCGAAGTGGCTCAAGAAAGAAGGCGACAAGGTCAAAGCCGGTGATGTGATCGCCGAGATTGAGACCGACAAGGCGACCATGGAAGTCGAGGCGGTTGACGAGGGCACGATCGCGAAGATCATGGTGGCGGAAGGCACTGCCGACGTTCCGGTCAATCAGGTGATTGCCGTGCTCGCCGAAGAAGGCGAGGACGCGAGCGTTGCTGCGAAGGCAGCACCCTCCGCGCCAAAGCCGCAGGCTGCACCGGCCACTGCGCCGAAAACGGAAGCGCCGAAAGCCGCCGCCGCGCCAGCGGCTCCTTCGGCGGCTCCGCAATCGAACGGCAGCGGTGCGCGCGTGTTCTCGTCACCGCTCGCACGGCGGCTCGCGAAGGATGCGGGCATCGATCTCGCCCGCATATCCGGCAGCGGCCCGCATGGCCGTGTCATTGCGCGCGATATCGAAGCCGCGCGTTCCGGCGGCGCGCAGATACGCGCCCCTTCGGCACCTTCAGGCAGCACTATGCCGGGCATCTCGGTGCCGAGCGACGACCAGATCCGCGCGCTGTATGAAAACGGCAGCTACGAGCAGGTTCCGCACGATTCCATGCGCAAGACGATCGCGCGGCGGCTGCTGGAGTCGAAACTCACCATCCCGCACTTCTATCTGACGGCGGATTGCGATATCGGCGCGTTGCTGCGCGTTCGCGAAGAGATCAATGCCACCGCGCCGAAGGACAAGGACGGAAAACCGGCATTCAAGCTTTCGGTGAACGATTTCGTCATCAAAGCGATGGCGCTCGCGTTGCAGAAAGTCCCGCACGCGAACGTAACCTGGACCGAGGGCGCGATGCTGCGCCACCGGCATTCGGATATCGGCGTTGCGGTCGCCATCGAAGGGGGGCTCGTCACGCCGGTCATCCGTCACGCGGAAGGCAAGTCGCTTTCCGCGATCTCGAACGAGATGAAGGATTACGCCGCGCGGGCCAAGGCAAAGAAGCTCAAGCCCACGGAATTCCAGGGCGGCACGACCGCGATCTCAAATCTCGGCATGTATGGCGTGAAGGACTTCGCGGCTGTCATCAATCCGCCCCATGCGACGATCCTTGCGGTCGGCGCGGGTGAGGAACGTGCGGTCGTGCGTGATGGCCATGTCGTGGCGGCCAACATCATGACCGTCACGCTCTCCTGCGATCACCGTGCGGTCGACGGCGCGCTCGGGGCGCAACTGCTGGCGGCGTTCCGTGAATCCGTCGAGAAGCCGCTCTCGCTGATGGCGTGATATACTGCCGCCCCTGGAGCGGTTCATGGCACGGTCGGAAAAACCCCAAAACGGCAGAAACAACGCAAACATCTTCGCGTATGTTTCCTTCTTCGTCGCTGCGCTGTCGCTGGTGACGTCGATGTACCAGGGATACCTGAATACGCGGTTTGTGGAATTGGTGCAGTCGAGCGTTTCGCGCGGCGAGACCGCCCGCGTCTGCAAGGATCTGATCGACGCCTTCTTCCAGATCAAGTTCCGGACGGCGACGCTGAGCGCCACGCTCGATCGCGAAAAGAACCCGAATTCGCCCGGCGTCGTGACGGCTGCGTCCGAAGCGCAGAATGCGGTCAGCCGCTTCGGTGCGTATGGCACCTATCTCGCGAACTTCCAAGGCGAGCAGAAGCGCTACGAATACACCATGCTCGCGCGCGAACTCGCGCGCATCGTCGAAATCGCGCAGAGCGCGCCGGTGACGGACACCGCGAAACTCTTCGACAAAGCCGACGCGATGTTCGGCGTGATGAACGCCGACTGCGTAAAGGGCGTTACCCAGCTCTAGGTCAGGTTTTCGCCGGCACGGCGCTTCGTCTGCGTTCGAACCACTGTACGGTCAGTACGAAGCCGCAGATTACGAAGCCTGCAATGTCGGACCAGACATACGGCACAACCAGCAGCAATCCGCCGCCAACCAGTAATGCCCTTTGCCATGTGCTCGCGCGGGACAGGAAGTAGCCGTGCAAGCCGCCTGCGAGCAATGCAATCCCGAGCAAAGCGAGGATGAATCGATAGGCGATCCACACCCAGCTGTCATGGATCATCAACAGCGCCGGCTCGTAGACGAACATGAAGGGCACGATGAAGCCGGCTGCGCCGACCTTCACGGCGGCTATGCCGCTCTTCCAGAGGTCCGCCTTCGCGATTCCCGCGGCGGCGAAGACCGCGAGCGCGACCGGCGGCGTGATGGCCGAGAGCACCGCGAAGTAGAAAGCGAACATGTGCGCGGCTTCTTCGATGACGCCGAGTTTGATGATCGCAGGAATCAGAAGTGCAGTGAGGATGATGTAAGCAGGGGTCGTCGGCATGCCCATGCCGAGCACGATGGCCGCGACCATGGTCAGGACCAGCGCGAGCAGCAGCGTATCCTTCGCGACGTGCGTTACATACTGCGTGAAGACAATACCGAGATTGGTCTGCGTAATCACGCCGATGACGATGCCGGCGCAGGCGCAGGCCATTGCGACGCCCAGGGCATTCTTGGCGCCATCGTAAAACGCCTCGATCACATTCTGCAGCGTGCAGTTCACGCGGGTCGATTTGCGGAGGGCTGCAACCGGGAAGCATGCGACCGTGCCGGCAAGTGCCGCGAGCGGTGCGCTGTACCCCGAATACATGACGACCAGAATGATGATGATCGGCAGGAACAGATGGCCGCGTTCGGCCATCACGACCCTTAGCTGCGGCAGCTCCGAGCGTGGAACGCCATGAATGCCGTGGCGCTTGGCTTCGAAGTGCACCGCGCAGAAGCAGGCGGCGTAATAGAGAATGGCCGGGATCAGCGCCCAGATGACCACCTGGCCGTAGCTGACCTGCAGGTTCTGCGCGAGCAGGAACGCCGCGGCGCCCATGATCGGCGGCATGATCTGTCCGCCCGTTGAAGCCGTGGCTTCGACGCCGGCTGCAAAATGCGCAGGAAATCCGGAGCGTTTCATGAGAGGAATGGAGATCGGCCCGTCCACCATCACGTTCGCGACGGCGCTGCCGGAAATCGTGCCGAACAAGCTCGAGCTTACGACCGAGACTTTGCCCGGCCCGCCCGCGGTGTGCCCCGTGAGCGCCATGGCGAAATCCATGAACAGCTGGCCGGTGCCGGTCCGCTCCATGAAGGCGCCGAACAGCACGAAGATCAACACATAGGTTGCGGACACGGATATTGGGATGCCGAAGATGCCCTCGGTGCCCATGTAGAGTTGATCGAGAATGCGCGTCGGCTCCTTCCAGAAAACGTAGAAGCCGTAGATCAGGAAGACGAGGGCCGTTATCGGCAGCGCGAGCCCGATGACCCGGCGTGTCGCTTCGAGCACGACGACGATCATGATCACCGACATGATGATGTCCCCGTTCGACAACGGGTCGATGCCGAATGGGATGCGCTCGTCGATGTATTTCTGGTTCCACAGAATGTAGACGATCGGTGCGAGGCTGACGGCCAGGATCAGGTAGTCGAGCAATCCCGGTGCGTCGCCATCTTTGCGGCTGAAGGTGGAGTAGACGAGCAGCGTCAGCGTCACGGCGAACAGCACGTGGGTGCCGCGAAACAGCAGCGCTTCCGAGGAGCCGAAGACGATTGCCCAAATGTGGTAGAAGCACATGGCTATCGCAATCAGGACGGTTGCAAGCTTGAAGATGCTTGCGTGATTCCACGCCGTCGCGGCAGCGCTGTTCGTGTTCATGTGTCGATCATCCACTTTGGGCACAAAAGAGTAACGGCGCGGATTTTGGTCCGCGCCGTTTTGGCAAAACGTATCAGTTCGTGGCGACGTTTACGCCTTTTTCCTTGTAGAAGCGGGCCGCGCCCTTGTGGAACGGAACGCCGATGTTCTCGGCCATGTCCTTGGGCGTGAGCTTCGCCATGCCCTTGTAGACGGAGGCGAGGGTCGGAACGTTCTCGGCGATCGATTTCGTGATCGCGTAGGCGACGTTCTCGGGCAGGTTGCAGCTTGCGACGACGTGGGTCGCGTAGCCGATCACCCGGACGTCCTTGTCATTCTTCGGATAGGTGTTGGCCGGAACCGTGACCAGCGTATAGCCCGGGTTCAGCTTCTTCATGCCGTCGATGTTGCTCGAAAGATCGAGCAGCTTGACGTCGCGTGCGGCGGCGAGATCCATGACCGCACCCGACGGGATCGCGGTACCGAGACCGAAGGCGACGGCGTGGCCGTCCTGCACCTGCGCGACCGAGTCCGTATACGACACGAAGCTCATCTTCACGTCGTTGTAGGACATGCCGTTCACTTCGAGCAGCTGCTTGGTGATCAACTCACCCGTGTTGCCGCGCTGCTGCGTCGTGATGCTCTTGCCCTTGAGGTCGGAGACCGTGTTGATGTTCGAGTCGGCGCGCACCACGAGCTGGTAGTACTGCGGATAGAGCGTCGCAATGTTGCAGACGTTGGTGTGCGGCGTCTTGAACGGCTCCTTGCCGGCGATCGCGTCCACCGTCGAGATCGAGTTGCCGAAACCGACTTCCGCTTTGCCTTCCTGTACGCCGCGTACGTTCGCGATGCCGGCGCCTGGAAGGTTCTGCACCTTGAGTCCGGGAACTGCCTTCTCCCAGAGGTCCTTGAACTGGCCGCCCAGCGGCACCCAGACGCCGCCCTGCGGGCCGGTCATCAGGCGGATTTCCTGCGCAGTGGCGGGCGTAGCGATAGCGACAGCAATACCCAAAGCGAGCATCGCCGCAGTCGTGTGGCGTTTCATCCTTCTCTCCCAAGATGCGGAGGGCACGTTGGCCAGCCGCTTGTTATTCTTGAATCAGAGGGTACGCGGCACGGGGCGGCGGACACAAGGGTCCCCGGCATAGATTTGCCCCATGCGGAACCGGCAGGGCTGGCGTTCCGCGTTGCGGCTGACGAGACGTTGTTTGCCTGCTAAATGCCCAGCAGACATTCATTGGGCGCTGCAGCATGGCTGAATCGAGTTTCGATGTGTTGATTATCGGCGGCGGGCCGGGTGGCTACGTCGCGGCCATTCGTTCGGCGCAACTCGGCTTCAAGACGGCAGTCGTCGAACGCGCACATCTCGGCGGCATCTGCCTGAACTGGGGCTGCATTCCCACGAAGGCGCTGCTGCGCTCGGCCGAAATCTACCACTACATGCAACACGCGAAGGACTACGGCCTTTCGGCTTCAAATGTTTCGTTCGATGCGACCGCCGTCGTTGCGCGTTCGCGCGCCGTCTCCAAGCAGTTGAACGGCGGCGTCGGCTTCCTGATGAAGAAGAACAAGATCACTGTAATCGACGGCGAAGCGAGAATCGCAAAGCCGGGAACGGTGACCGTTACGGGGAAGGGCGCGGGCACCTATCAGGCGAAACACATCATCGTTGCGACCGGCGCACGGCCGCGTGTGCTGCCGGGCATCGAACCGGACAAGAAGCTCGTGTGGACTTATTTCGAGGCCATGGTTCCGGAAAAGATGCCGAAGTCGTTGCTCGTCGTCGGCTCCGGTGCGATCGGCATTGAGTTTGCGTCGTTCTACCGGACGATGGGAACGGACGTGACCGTCGTGGAGGTGTTGCCGCAGATACTTCCGGTCGAAGACGATGAGGTCGCCGCTTTCGCGCGCAAGCGTTTCGAGAAGCAGGGCATCAAGGTGATGACCGGTGCAAAGGTGACGAAGCTCGAGAAGAAGTCCGACTCGGTCGTTGCCACGATCGACGATGGAAAGGGCAAGACGCAGACGCTCGAGGTCGAGCGCGTCATCTCCGCCGTCGGTGTCGTCGGCAACATCGAAAACCTCGGGCTCGAAGCGCTCGGGGTGAAGACCGATCGCGGTACGATCGTCACCGACAGCTATGGCAAAACGAACGTCGCCGGCATTTATGCCATCGGCGACGTGGCCGGGCCGCCCATGCTCGCGCACAAGGCCGAGCACGAGGGAGTGATCTGCGTCGAGGCGATCAAGGGGCTGAAGCCGCACGCGATGGAGAAGAACCGCATCCCGGGGTGTACGTACTGTCACCCGCAGATCGCATCCGTCGGCCTGACCGAGAAGAAAGCCAAAGAGCAGGGGCGAGAAATTCGCGTCGGCCGCTTTCCTTTCATGGGCAACGGCAAGGCGATTGCGCTCGGGGAAACCGAAGGCTTCGTGAAGACGATCTTCGACAAGAAAACCGGCGAGCTGCTCGGCGCGCACATGATCGGTGCCGAGGTGACCGAACTCATTCAGGGTTTCGTCATCGCGATGAATTGCGAGACGACCGAAGAGGAACTGATCCACGCCGTGTTCCCCCACCCGACGCTCTCGGAAATGATGCACGAGAGCGTCATGGATGCCTATGGGCGGGTGGTTCATGTATGATGGATTCGATGCTGATTTTAACAATAGGGTGACACGATGAACGACGCACAAACGCTACTCGGCAACCCGACGACCGGCTTCTTTCTCACGCTGATTATCGGCCTCATCGCGGGCTGGATTGCCGAGAAGGTGACGTCCAGCAATCACGGTCTCTTGACCAATCTCCTGGTCGGCGTCGCGGGCGCCTTCGTCGGCAACAAGCTTGCCGAAATTGCCCAGTTTCAGGTGTTCGGCTTCTGGCGCGGACTGATCTCCGCGAGCATCGGCGCGATCATCATCATCTTCGTCTGGCGCGCGTTCACGAACCGCAACCGGGCGATGTAGCTTCTCGCGGAACGCTATGGCCGTCGTCATCGACACGCTGAACAAGAACGCCCGGCCGCGCCATCCCGAAAAGGCGCACCGGGCGGACTCCGCGTTTCTCCCGAAACCGGACTGGATTCGCGTGCGTGCACCGGGTCCGGGCGCGTTCGGCGAAACCGCGCGGCTCGTGCGCGGCAACGGCCTGCATACTGTCTGCGAAGAGGCATCGTGTCCGAACATCGGGGAGTGCTGGGCGCAGAAGCACGCCACCTTCCTGATCATGGGCGATACCTGCACGCGCGCCTGCTCGTTCTGCAACGTGAAGACGGGGTTGCCGGGTGCGCTCGATGCCGACGAGCCAGTGAAGGTCGCGGAAGCGACCGCGCGCCTCGGCCTCAGGCACGTGGTCGTGACTTCCGTGGACCGCGACGACCTTGCCGATGGCGGCGCCGAACATTTTGCGCAGACGATCCGTGCCATCCGGAAACTCAATCCGGAAACGACCATCGAAGTATTGACGCCGGATTTTCTCCGCAAGGAAGGTGCATTGGAAATCGTGGTCGAAGCGGCACCCGATGTCTTCAACCACAACCTCGAAACCGTTCCATCGCTTTATCTGCCGGTGCGGCCGGGTGCGCGCTACTTCCACTCGCTCCGGATTCTCCAGCGCGTAAAAGAACTAAGCCCGCGTATGTTCACGAAGTCCGGCATCATGGTCGGACTCGGCGAAGAACGGAACGAAGTGTTGCAGGTGATGGACGATCTGCGCTCCGCGGAAGTCGATTTCATTACCATCGGCCAGTATCTGCAGCCGAGCCGCAAGCATCATCCGGTTGCGCGGTATGTGACGCCGGACGAGTTCGAGAACTTCGCCGCGATCGCGCGGGCCAAGGGTTTTCTGATGGTCTCGTCGTCGCCGCTGACGCGCTCCTCGCACCACGCGGGCGACGATTTCGAGAAGCTTCGCGCCGCTCGCGACAACGCGCACAAGCGCGGCTGACTCCCATGCATTCCTACCGCACCACGCGCCGCGTAAAGCACTCGGCGGCACGGATGTTCGACCTCGTCGCCGATGTCGAGCGGTATCCCGAGTTCGTACCCATGTGCGAGAGTCTCCATGTGCGCAAGCGGAGCGGGGAAGCGGAAGGCGTCGAGATCATCATCGCGGACATGACCGTCGCCTATAAAGTCATCCGCGAGACCTTCTCGAGCCGGGTGACGATCGACCGGCCGCGGCTCGCAATCCTGGTCGAGTATCTGGACGGGCCGTTCTCGCATCTTGAAAACCGCTGGCGCTTCCGGCCCGAGAGCGACACTGCCTCCGAGGTCGATTTTTTCATCGCCTACGAATTCAAGTCGAAGATGCTCGGCATGGTGATGGGAGCGTTGTTCGACTCTGCGTTCCGGCGTTTCGCGGAAGCATTCGAGCGCCGTGCAGACAAGATCTATCGGGAAAAGGCGATCTGACGCCGTAAAGGCAATTTAAGACATTGCCGATAGGGGTGAGCCACCGGTTTTCAGGTGATCCCGCGAACCCCATGTCCGTTATCGACACTGCCGCCAATCCCCGACTGTTTGCTTCCCGGCTGTTCCGCCATGCGCCGGCCGTATTCGCGGCGACGCTTTTCGTGTCGGCGCTGCTGCTGTTCGCCGTCCAGCCGATGTTCACGAAGATGGTGCTGCCGAAACTCGGCGGCGCGCCCGCGATCTGGTCGGTTGCGATGGTGTTCTTTCAGGCAGCGCTGCTGCTCGGCTATGCCTATGCGCATTGGCTCAGCAAGTATCTTTCGCCGCGGCGCGGTGCGCTCGTCCATCTCGCGGTACTGGGGCTTGCGGCCTTGTCGTTGCCGCTCGGCATAGCCGGAGGCTTCGGGACGCCGCCGTCACAGCATATCGAGCTTTGGTTGCTCGGATTGTTCGCCGCGTCGATCGGGCTGCCGTTCACCGCGCTGGCGGCGAGCGCTCCGCTTCTGCAGCGCTGGTTCGCCGAAAGCGGGCACGCCCGCGCATCCAACCCGTATGTGTTGTACGCCGCTTCGAACCTGGGATCGTTCGCTGCGCTGCTGAGCTACCCGGTTCTGATCGAACCGTTTCTTGCGCTGCAGGCGCAGACGGCTGCGTGGGCTGCGGGGTTTGCGTTGCTCGCAATTCTGATCGCACTCTCCGCGCTCGTCGTCGCCTCGGGTGCGGGGGAGAAGAGCAACAATGTTGCCGCGCGACGTGTTCAGCCGCTTCCCTTCGCGGATCGGCTTTCGTGGATTGCGCTGGCTGCCATTCCGGCAGGTCTGGTTGTTGCCGTCACCGCACATATCAGCACGGACGTCGCTGCTGCGCCGTTCCTCTGGGTCGTTCCGCTCGCACTCTATCTCCTGACCTTCGTCGCGGCTTTCAATGAACGGCCGTGGATATCGCACGCGAACGTCGCGAAGCTTGTGCCGTATCTGGTGGCGCCACTCGCGATCAGCATGCTCGGCGGCGACAAGGCGTTCTGGCTCGTTACGATAGTCCTGCATCTGGTCGCGTTTTTCGCGCTGACGCTGCTTTGCCATGGCGAACTCTATCGCCGCCGGCCGGATCCTTCGCGGTTGACGGATTTCTATCTCGCAACGTCCATCGGCGGCGTGCTGGGTGGCGTCTTCACCGGGCTTATCGCGCCGAATGTATTCTCGACCACGACGGAGTATCCGATCCTCGTCGCCGCCGCGGTGCTTGCCCTGCCGATGACGTTCGCCAACGGTCTCAGGGCAGCGTTGAAGGATGCCGCCATTCCGCTGGCGCTCGCGGCAATGCTGTTTTTGCTCCACGCGCTGACGGCAATCCGGATTCCGATCGACTGGATGGTCGGTTTTCAGGGGGCACTGATCGCTGTTGCAGCGCTCATTCTGCTTTCCCGGCAGAAACCGGCGCGCATATTCGGACTGGTCGTGCTTGCGTTCGCACTGAGCGGCCTCTGGCAACCGGGGCAATCGAATCTGGAAACCACGCGCAGCTTCTTTTGCGTCCATAAGCTCGCGGATTCGGCAAATGGAAATTTCCGCCTTCTGTTTCACGGCACGACGATTCACGGCGCGGATCGCATTCGCAATGAGGACGGCTCGCCGGTAGCGGGCCACGCCGAGCCGCTCGCGTATTATTATCGCGGCGGACCGATTTCCGAGACCATCCTTGCCACGCGCGCCGCACGCGGGCGGCTTGCGGAAGTCGCAGCGGTCGGCCTCGGCACGGGCAGTCTCGCTTGCTACGTCGAGCCGGGTGAAAACTGGACGTTCTTCGAAATCGATCCGGAGGTCGTCCGTCTCGCCCGCGATCCGCAACGGTTCCGGTTCATTTCGAGCTGTGCTCCCGGGATTCCGGTCGTGCTTGGCGATGCGAGACTGACGCTCTCGGCTTCCAGCGCCTCGTACGATCTCATCGTGCTCGATGCCTTCTCGTCGGATGCCATTCCCGCACACCTGCTGACGCGCCAAGCGGTTGCCGGATATCTGGCGCGGTTGAAGCCGCATGGCGTGATCGTCATGCACATATCGAACCGTCACCTGGAACTCTCGAAGATTGTTGCGGCGGTCGGCGCGAGCGAGGGGCTTGTGACGCTGGCAAAAACCGATGCTTCGGCCAATAATTTTGCGCAGGACTACAAGTCCAATGCCACCGTCGCGGTGCTTGCGCGGGATTGGCGCGACATTTCTGGAATCGCGCAGCTTCCGGGCTGGGAGAGGGTTTCGGGCGAGGGTGTTCGCCCTTGGACCGACGACTACTCGGATCTTTTGAGCGCGATGATCCGGAAGAAGTTCTAGGGCTGGATCGGAGCGCCCAGAAGTTCCTCGATCAGCGCGAAGGCAGCGATCACGGATCGTCTGCGCACTTCATCGCGGCCGAGGTCGCCAAAGCGGCATTCGCGTGCGTGAAACTTCGCGGCCCGGTTTGCTGCCGCCATGAAGACAAGCCCGACCGGTTTCTCGGGGCTGCCGCCGCCGGGACCCGCAATCCCGGTAATCGAAACGGCGATGCTCGTGCCCGCCGCGTTGAGCGCGCCGAGCGCCATGACCTTCGCGCATTCGGCGCTTACGGCGCCATGCCTGTCGAGCAAATCCTTGCCGACACCCAGAAGCGCCATTTTGGCCTCGTTCGAATAGGTCACGAAACCGCGGTCGAAGACATCCGAAGAACCCGGAATGTCGGTGATTGCAGCGGCGACCAGTCCGCCGGTGCAGGACTCTGCCGTGGCAAGCGTCAGCTTCCGGGCGCGACAAAGCTCGAACACCCGTAACGCTGCCTGTCGTGTTTCGTCGTCGATCATGCTGCGTCCCACGGGAGCCGGACGGTCGCCGTCGCCATGGCGGCGATGCCTTCGCCGCGACCGAGGAATCCGAGTCCTTCGTTTGTCGTAGCCTGAACGCCGACGCGGCCGATTTCGATCCCGCAAATCGCGGCGATCCTCTCCCGCATCGCCTCGCGGTGAGGACCGATCTTCGGCGCTTCGCAGATCAGCGTTCCGTCGATATGCGCGATCATGCCGCCGCGTGCGCGTACCCGTTCCACGGCGAAACGGACGAAGGCTGAGGAGTCGGCGCCCCGCCATTTCGGATCGGAGGGAGGAAAGTGATGCCCGATGTCGCCGTCGCCGATCGATCCGAGGATCGCATCCGTGATCGCATGCAGGAGCACATCGGCGTCGGAGTGTCCGGAGAGTTTCTTATGATAGGGGATTTTCACGCCGCCGAGTGTGACGTGGTCGCCCTCGACGAAGGCATGCACATCGTAGCCCATGCCGGTGCGCACATCGCCGAGCCTTTGTGCCGCATAGGCATTCGCGCGTTCGAAATCCTCAGGCGTCGTCAGTTTTGCGTTCCGGTTGCTGCCTTCAAACGTGGTGACCGGCGTGCCCGCCCATTCCATCAGCGCCGCGTCGTCGGTGAAGTCATGACGGTTCTCCGCCGAAGCGCGGCGGTGCGCGGCGAGCAGCTTGTCGAAGGCGAAGACCTGCGGCGTCTGCACGGCCCGCAACGCGCTGCGTTCTACCGTCGCGAGAATCTTTCCGGTGCCGTCGATCTGCTTGATCGTATCCGACACCGGAATGACCGGCACGCTGGCGTCGCTTGAACGCACGGCCGCAATTGCACGGCTCACGAGTGTGGCGTCAGCGAAAGGACGCGCGGCGTCATGGACGAGTACGAAACGCGGCGCGCTCCTCGCGAGGCTTTCGAGGCCGGCGAGGACCGAGGCCTGCCGCGTCGCTCCACCGGGGACCGCCGGAAGGCACTTCAGGAGGCCGGAGGAGGCGCGCTCGTAGTCTTCAACGTCTTCGTGCCGGATCACGGCCTGCACGGCGCCGATATCGCGATGTTCTGTGAATAACCGCAGGGATTGGCGCAGCACTGGTTCGCCCTGAATCAGGCGGTATTGCTTCGCCGGGCCTGCACCCGCCCGCGTACCACCGCCTCCGGCTACGACAACTGCAGCAAATTCCATCCGGAGCGACCCCAAAGTCTCGAATTTCGAGGATTTACTAGCGTATTCCGGCGCATAGGTCCCGTAGGTTGCGTTGCAATAAACCCCTTGCCTCCGGAGTGTACTTGACTAAGATGTGTGCACGAATTTTCGGGCCTATTTTGTAGGCAGGGATAGATTGAGCACCACTCCGACCAGTAAGAGCCTGCAGATCGGTCCTCATCAGATCGCGGCCCGGGCGTTTCTCGCGCCGATGGCCGGGATTACCGATCTCCCGTTCCGGCGCATGGCAAACCGTTACGGCGCGGGTCTCGTCGTCTCGGAGATGATCGCCTGCGAGTGGCTCGCGGGCGGGAGCGCGGAAGCGCAACTCCGCGCGGAAGGTTCCGGCGTCGGACTGCATGTCGTTCAACTCGCGGGCTGCGAGACGCACTGGCTTGCAGAGGGCGCGCGTATCGCCGAGGCCGCGGGCGCGGACATCGTAGACCTCAACATGGGCTGCCCGGCAAAGTCGGTTACGACCGGGGCCGCCGGCGCGGCGCTGCTGCGCGACGTCGACAACGCCGTTCGCCTGATCGAGGCGGCGGTCGGCGCGGTCAAGATTCCGGTCACGGTGAAGATGCGGCTTGGCTGGGACGACAACGCAATCGTCGCCCCGGAACTCGCGCGGCGCGCGGAAGCGGCCGGCGTGAAGCTCGTGACGGTGCATGGCCGCACGCGCCAGCAGTTCTACAAGGGCAACGCCAACTGGCGTGCGATCGCCCGCGTGAAAGCCGCCGTTTCGATTCCGGTCGTCGCGAACGGGGATCTTGCAAGCTACGAAGACGCTGCGGTCATGGTTGCGGAATCGAGCGCGGATGCCGTGATGGTCGGACGTGCCGCACGCGGCCGTCCCTGGCTTCCCGGCAACATCGGGCGTTTTCTCGAAACCGGTGCACGCGCGTCCGATCCGGCGATCGAAGACCAGCGCGACAACCTCATCGAACTCTACGATGCCTGGCTCGGGCAATACGGTCATGCGCGCGGCGCGAAGGAAGCGCGGAAGCATATCGGCTGGGCGCTCGAAGCTGCGGCACGCGCGGTCAATCTGTCTTCGGACTGGGTCAAACACTGGCGCTCGCTGCTGCTCGCGGAGAACGCGCCCTCGCGCGTGGTGCTCGGCATCCATGACGCGTTCGACGAACTGGGCTGGAAAGCTGCTGCATGAGAAACGCCCGCGCGGAGAAGAGCATGGCCCAGATTTCGGGCGTCGCGGACGCGGTGCTGGACGCGCTGCCGCATCCGGTGATCACGATTTCCGCGAGTGGCACCATCGCGAATGCGAACGCCGCTGCAGAAGCCTTTTTCGAGGCCGGCGCGCCGGTGCTGCGCCGTCATCGCATTCACGAGATCGTTCCCTTCGGCAGTCCGTTGATCGCACTGATCGAACAGGTGAGGGCGCGCAACGCCGCCGTAAACGAGTATCGTGTCGATCTCGGGACGCCGCGCAATGGCGGCGAGCGCGTCGTCGACATTCACGTCGCGCCGATGCCGGAAAATCCGGAACAGGTCGTCGTCATGCTGCAGGAGCGCACCATGGCGGACAAGATCGACCGCCAGCTGACGCACCGCGGCGCCGCGCGTTCGGTAACGGCGCTCGCTTCCATGCTCGCGCATGAAATCAAGAATCCGCTCTCGGGCATTCGCGGTGCCGCGCAATTGCTCGAACAGTCGGCCGACGACGGCGACCGTGCCTTGACGCGCCTGATCTGCGACGAAGCCGACCGCATCGTGAAGCTCGTCGACCGTATGGAAGTGTTCTCGGACGAGCGTCCGATCGAGCGGAGCGCCGTGAACATTCACGCCGTGCTCGAGCACGTGAAGAAACTTGCCGCATCCGGCTTTGCGAGCCGTATCAAGTTCATCGAGGAATACGACCCGTCGCTGCCGCCGGTTTTCGCGAACCGGGACCAGCTCGTGCAGGTGTTCCTCAATCTCATCAAGAACGCAGCCGAAGCGATCGGCGACGCGGAAGACGGCGAAATTCATCTGAGTACCGCCTTCCGGCCCGGCGTACGGCTTACCGTTCCGGGCTCTTCGACGCGCGTGAGCCTGCCGCTCGAATTCTGCGTGCGCGACAACGGACCCGGCGTGCCCGAGGACGTGCGCCCGCATCTGTTCGATCCGTTCGTCACGACCAAGACCAGCGGCAGCGGTCTGGGGCTCGCGCTCGTGGCAAAAATTATCGGCGACCATGGCGGCATCGTCGAATGCGACAGCCAGCCACGGCGCACGACGTTCCGCGTATTGATGCCTACCTATTCTCAAAACGGCGCGCTCGCGCATTCGGATCAGTGAGGACGGCGCTAATGCCTTCTGGAAACATACTTGTTGCAGACGACGACGCCGCGATCCGCACCGTGCTCAGCCAGGCGCTGTCGCGCGCCGGCTACGAGGTCCGCTCCTGCGGGAATGCGGCGACACTCTGGCGGTGGGTCAGTCAGGGCGACGGCGACCTTGTCATCACCGACGTCGTGATGCCGGACGAAGATGCCTTCAGCCTGCTGCCGCGCCTGAAGAAAATGCGGCCGGAACTGCCCGTGATCGTCATGAGCGCGCAGAACACGTTCATGACCGCCATCAAGGCGTCGGAGCATGGCGCATACGAATATCTTCCGAAGCCGTTCGATCTGAAGGAATTGATCGGAATCGTCGGGCGTGCGCTTTCGGAACCCAAGAAAACCAGTTCTGCGTCGTCGAAGCCCGAGGACATGGAGAATATTCCGCTCGTCGGACGTTCGCCGGCGATGCAGGAAATCTACCGCTTGCTCGCGCGGCTGATGCAGACCGACCTCACCGTGATGATCACGGGCGAGTCCGGCACCGGCAAGGAACTGGTCGCACGCGCGCTGCACGACTACGGCAAGCGCCGTTCGGGGCCGTTCGTTCCGATCAACATGGCGGCGATTCCGCGCGACCTGATTGAGGCCGAACTGTTCGGTCACGAGAAGGGTGCGTTCACGGGCGCGAACACGAAGAACATCGGCCGCTTCGAGCAGGCGGAAGGCGGCACGCTGTTCCTCGACGAAATCGGCGACATGCCGATGGAAGCGCAGACGCGCTTGCTTCGCGTGTTGCAGCAGGGCGAATACACGACCGTCGGCGGCCGCACGCCGATCAAATCGGACGTGCGCATCATCGCGGCGACGAACAAGGATCTGCGGATTTTGATCCAGCAGGGCCTGTTCCGCGAAGACCTGTTTTTCCGTCTCAATGTCGTGCCGCTGCGGCTTCCGCCGCTGCGCGAACGCACGGAAGATGTGCCGGACCTGATCCGGCACTTCTTCACGCTGGCGGCGCGCGAAGGCTTGCCGCAGAAGCAGATCGAGAACGCGGCGCTCGACCGTCTGCGCCGTTATCGCTGGCCGGGTAACGTACGCGAACTCGAAAATCTCGTGCGCCGTCTCTCGGCGCTCTATCCGCAGGAAGTGATTTCGCTTGCGATCATCGATGCCGAGCTTGCACAGCCCGCAGCGGAGCCGTCTTCGGAGGGCAGCGCAAAGGACGAGTCCCTGAGTGCGTCCACGGAACGGCATCTGTCGAAATACTTCGGCGGCTTCGGCGACAACCTGCCGCCGCCGGGCCTCTACCACCGGATCCTGCGCGAGGTCGAAACCCCGCTGATTTCCGCGGCTTTGGCGGCAACCCGGGGCAACCAGATCAAGGCAGCAGAGCTTTTGGGCGTGAACCGCAACACGCTCCGGAAGAAGATCCGCGATCTCGACATTCAGGTCATCCGTTCGACCCGCTAGCCGCCGGAATTCACCTGAATCCTCTGACTTTGGGTCGGATGGCGCCCAAGTCTGTCACATTTTTGCACCAGTGTTGTTAGTATGCACCATGCCGCCGGGTGGTCCGGTCCTGATCGCAGTGCATGACCGACACAGTCGCCCCATCCGATAGCGAGCTGCCGACCCAATCGGCGCCCTTTCCAAAACCGCCGCGGCGGCTGAGCAGCTATTTCGCGCCGATCATGGTGGTGCTGTCGCTGCTGTCGGCGCTGGTCACCTTCCTTGTGCTGACCGGGATGACCCGGATTTCCCCGACCCACAACGTGGTCGTGACGGTGCTGCTCGCAAACGGCGGCATGGTCGCGATCCTGTTTATGGTCGTCGCGTGGGAAGTCATCAACGTCATCCGCGCACAGCGCAGGGGCAGGGCCGGTGCCCGCCTGCACGGACGCATCGTGTTGCTGTTCGGAATCGTCGCGGTCGTTCCCGCCATTCTCGTCGCGGTAATCGCGAGCATCACGCTCGACCGCGGGCTCGATCGATGGTTCTCGCAGCGGACCCGCGCCATCATCGGCAACGCGCTCACGGTTGCGGAAACCTACGTTCGTGAGCACGGCCTCAGCATCCGGCAGGATCTCGTCGCGATGGCGACCGACCTTTCGCGGATGAAGGAGCTTTACGACTCCGACCGAACCAAGTTCCGGCAGGTGCTGACGTTTCAGGCGCAAATCCGCGGCGTGCCGAGTGCTGTGCTGATCCGCTCGGACCTCACCGTACTCGAGAAGGCCGACATCAAAGTCGGACGCGAGTTTCTCGTGCCGCCGAACATCAAGGTCGCGGAGTCGACCGCGCAACAACCGATTGTCTATGTCTCGCCGTCGGCCGACTACGTCGCGGCGATCATTCCGGTCGCGAATTACGAAGACACCTATCTTTTCGTCGCACGGCCGATCGACCCGCGCGTCATCCAGTATCTCCGGCAAACGGAAGCCAATCTGATCGAATACCGCGGGCTCGAGCAGCGCCGTTTCGGTGTGCAGATCGCGTTCGCGCTGATGTATGCGGTGATCGCGATGATCCTGCTCCTGTCGTCGGTGTGGATCGGTCTGAACTTCGCAAACCGCCTCGTCGCCCCGATCCGCAGGCTGATCACAGCGGCGGATCTCGTCGCTTCCGGCAACCTTTACGTCCAGGTGCCGGTCCGCCAGTCCGAAGGCGATCTCGCGAACCTCGGCGAGAGCTT
>VFQR01000987.1_pt1 | contig 26360 bp, 19 predicted proteins | sample 3512321 | NCBI WGS metagenome assembly VFQR01 (sample SAMN10412374, study PRJNA504923) | tailings metagenome | isolation source: Relicate 3 Philex TSF1 revegetated site | place: Philippines: Tuba, Benguet | collected 2017-08-29 | reverse complement strand
TTCCGAGCCCCTTCGACTTCAGGTAGCTCGTCGGATAGAGCATCTCCTGCATGCCCGGACCGCCGCGCGGTCCCTCGTAGCGGATGACCACGACGTCGCCGGCCTTGATGCGGTTGGTGAGGATGGCCTCGACCGCCGCATCCTGGCTTTCGAAGATGCGGGCAGGCCCTGAGAATTTCAGGATCGAGGCGTCGACACCGGCGGTCTTCACGATGCAGCCGTCGAGCGCGATGTTGCCGGAGAGCACGGCGAGGCCGCCATCCTTCGAATAGGCGTGCTCGGCGGAGCGGATGACACCCTTCTCGCGGTCGGTGTCGAGTTCCTCGAAGCGCCGGCTCTGGCTGAAGGCGGTCTGGGTGGGGACGCCGCCGGGGGCGGCCGCGAAGAAGGTGCGCACCTTCTCGCTGTCGGTCGCCTTGATGTCCCAGCGGGCAAGTGCGGCCGCCATGCTCTCGGAATGGACAGTGGGCAGGCTGGTGTCGATGAGCCCGGCGCGATCGAGTTCGCCGAGGATCGCCATGATGCCGCCGGCGCGATGCACGTCCTCCATGTGGACATTGGCGACGGACGGCGCGACCTTGCAGAGCACCGGCACCCGGCGCGACAGGCGGTCGATATCCTCCATGGTGAAGCCGATCTCGCCCTCGTAGGCGGCGGCCAGCAGATGCAGCACGGTGTTGGTCGAGCCGCCCATGGCGATGTCGAGCGTCATGGCGTTCTCGAAGGCCTTGAAGGAGGCGATCGAGCGCGGCAGCACGCTCGCATCGTCCTGCTCGTAATGGCGGCGGGCGAGATCGACGATGAGATGACCCGCTTCGACGAAGAGCCGCTCGCGGTCGGCGTGGGTGGCGAGCACCGATCCGTTGCCGGGAAGCGCCAGGCCGAGCGCCTCGGTGAGGCAGTTCATCGAATTGGCGGTGAACATGCCCGAGCATGAGCCGCAGGTCGGGCAGGCGGAGCGCTCGATGACGTCGACTTCGGCATCGGAGATCTTGTCGTCGGCGGCGGCCACCATGGCGTCGACGAGATCGACCTTCTTCAGCACGCCCTCGGCGATGAACTTGCCGGCCTCCATCGGGCCGCCCGAGACGAAGACAGTGGGGATGTTGAGGCGCAGCGACGCCATCAGCATGCCGGGGGTGATCTTGTCGCAGTTGGAGATGCAGACCAGCGCGTCGGCGCAGTGCGCATTCGTCATGTACTCGACGCTGTCGGCGATGAGTTCGCGAGACGGCAACGAATAGAGCATGCCGTCGTGACCCATGGCGATGCCGTCGTCGACCGCGATGGTGTTGAACTCCTTGGCGACGCCGCCGGCCTTCTCGATCTCGCGGGCCACCAGCTGGCCGAGATCCTTGAGGTGCACGTGGCCCGGCACGAACTGGGTGAAGGAATTGGCGATGGCGATGATCGGCTTGCCGAAATCGCCGTCCTTCATGCCGGTGGCGCGCCACAGGCCGCGGGCGCCGGCCATGTTGCGGCCGTGGGTGGACGTGCGGGAGCGATAGGCGGGCATGGGCGTTTCCAGTGGCTCGACGGGTTGTGCTTCATCGGACCGGCGCACGGTCCGTTGCCCCAGCCTTTAGCCGTTCGAGACGGCGTGAGCCAGTCCCGCGACGCAAGGCCGAACCCTCGGGTACGGACCTCGCATGCGTCATCTCAACGCTCCGACTGGCGCGAACCTTGCTCGTCCGGTCACCGTGACGTTGCACGGAGCCTCGCACGCAGGCCTCCCTTTCGCGTCCGGAGAACCGAGATGTTCGAGCCGATCGGCCTCATCATCCTGTGTGCCGGGCTGGCGAGCCTCCTTATGGGGCGGACCGCGCCGATGGTGCTCGTCGTGCTCTGCTCGGGGCTGGGCGCCGCCGCCGCCCTGCTGATCGGCGCAGCCAACATCCAGCCCGCCCATGTTGTCCTTCTCCTCGCCGTGCTGGCCATGGTGGTCAGGCCGGCGGGCGCTGCCTTCTTCATCCGGGCTGTAACCCAGTCCTGGCCGACACTCTGGCTGACACTTCTCGTGCTCTACGGCGTCATCACCGGCTACTTCATGCCGCGACTGATGGCCGGGACGACGGAGATCATCCCGCTGGGCTCGTCGGCCTTCGAGGATACCGGCGGCACGGTGCCCCTGGGTCCGGTATCGAGCAATTTCACCCAGTCCGTCTACATGATCGCCAATCTGCTCTGCTTCGTCGCGACGCTGCAGGCCGCGTCGACAGACCAGGGCTTCCGGTCCATCGCGCTCGGCGTGCTCGGCCTCGCCGGGTTCAACGCCGCCATCGCGGTCGTCGATGTCGCCACCTACTGGACCGGCACCCAGGCGGTGCTCGATGTGATCCGCAACGCGCGCTACACCCTGCACCATGAGGAGCAGATCGCCGGACTGAAGCGCATCGTCGGCGGCATGCCCGAGGCTTCCGCCTTCGCGCGCTTCACGCTCGGGCTGATGGGCTTTTCGGGCATGCTCTGGATCTCCGGCCTGTGGACCCGTGTGAGTGGCCCCCTGGCGCTGGCGTCCTTCGCCCTGGTGCTGCTGTCGACCTCGACCACCGGCATGGTCGGTCTGATCCCCGTCTCCGGCGCCCTCTATGCGGTGGCGCTGGCGAGGGCGCTGTGGTCGCGATCGACGGCGGGAGGCACCCTGTTCCTGCTCGCACTTCCTGCAGCCGCGGGAGCCTTCGCGCTGGTGCTCATGGCGAGCGCGGACCTTCGGACGGCAGTTCTCGACTACGTGGACCTTCTCGTCTTCAGCAAAGCCAGTTCCAATTCGGGGATCGAGCGGGCGGCCTTCAATGCCATCGCCCTGCAGAACTTCCTCGACTCCTACGGATTCGGCGTCGGACTTGGCACCGTGCGTACCTCGGCGCTGCCGGTCGCCCTCCTCTCCCACGTGGGCATTCCCGGCACGTTGTTTTACCTCGCCTTTCTCGCCGCGGTGGCCTGGCCGGGGCGAAAGGCAGTCTCGCCGGAACGCCGGGGAGTGCGGGGGGCCGCGCTGATGGCCTGCTTCGCCCTGATCTGCGGCGATCTCATCGCTGCCCCGAACATCGAGCAGGGGCTCATCTTCTACATCCTCGCCGGGCTTGCCGCCGCCCGACCCGCCCGTCGGGCCGAGCCGGCCACACGCTCCGCGATGCCATCGGCCCAACCCCTTGCGACCGCGATGCGCTGACCCTGGCGACCGCCCCCTACTGGAAGACCAGCATCTGGTCCACCCGCAGGTGGGCGATGTGATGCTCCGGCAGCAGAGGTGATGGGTAGGGAACGTCTGAGCGGAGGGCCAGCGTGATCAGCGGCCAGAAGACGTCGGACTGCTTGTCGAGTTCCGCGGCACGCCCGATAGTCCAGACCGTTGGTTGTCCGCTCTTCGCATCGGCAATGGGGCGCCGGTCGAAATAGGGAATGCAGTAGGGGCCTTCCACCAGCATGCCGTAGCGGTGGTACCCCTGCGTGACGTCGACGCCGGTCGGAACGCCAATGCCCTCGTGATGCTGCCCCGGATCGCCCCATTCGTGCAGATAGGTGCCATAGAGCTCGGGTTCGAAGCCCTTGTGCTCGACGATGTCGATCTCGACGCTCGTTCTCGGGAAGAGGATGCTGTGGCCGTTCATCAGCCAGAAGGCGGGCCATGTCAGGGGATGGCGCGGCATTTTCATCCGCGCCTCGAAATAGCCGTTGCGCCAGCCCTTCAGAATGGTGCCGTCTGGCCTTGCCGTCTGGATGTTGCCGCCGATCCACTGAAATTCCGGGTGGGTATTCCCGTAGTACTGTGGAACGCGCATGGGCCTGCCGATGTGCTTCACCGATATCTGCAGGGCCTTGCCGTCCGCGGCTTCCGGATCGTCGACGATGGCGTAGGGGTTGAAGCCCTCCTCGCCACCCCAGCGGGAGAAGGCGGCGCGGCCGTAGAAGCCGGTGTCGAAGGTGGTTGCCTTGGGCCCCGCCTGCCAGAGCGCCCTGTCCAAGGTCCGGAAGGGCTCGTCGAAGACCACCGATCGTCCGGCGGTCGGATCCGTCGGCGCGCTGCGGGTTGCGGCGAGCGCGGGAGGCGGCGATGCCAGTGTGGCAAGGCCTGCCATGGCCGACAGGGACAAGGCGCGCCGCGACAGGTGTGCCCTCGGCAGTCGTTGCCCGCAATCAGTTGGCGGGCTTGCGGACATACCAGCCATCCCATTGGGAGAACTCGGGAAAGCGCCGTTCGTAGCCGCGGTCCAGCATCAGCCGGTCGATGCGCTGTTCGTTGTCCGTGTGGTTGTGCTCGATGGAGAAGAGCTGCACCTGGTAGCTGTCGAAATCGAAACGTTCGAGGATCTCGAACTCGCTGCCCTCGGTATCGACCGACATGTAGTCGATCCGTCCCGGCGCGCCGTGGGCCGCGAGAAGGTCGTTGAGCGAGACCGTCGCCACGTCGAATGCCTCGCCGGCGGCGCGCCGCTCCGCATTGTGATCGTGGCCGGAGGAGGTCGCGAGACCACTCAGTTCGGGATCGTCGGCTGCGAGGAAGGTCAGCTGTTGCCCGGTGGTCGCATAGACGCAGCGGGCATCGATGTGGCAGCCGCGGTTGGCCTTCAGCCCCTCGTGCCAGGCCGGGTTCGGCTCCGCCAGGATGCCGGTCCACCCGAAGCGCTTCTCAAGGAGCCAGGTGTTGCTGTTGTCGAGGCCGTTGGTGGCGCCGAATTCGACAAAGTAGCCGCCGTGGAGATCGTCGAGCTCGAAAAGTACCCAGAGGTCCTGGAGGATCTGGGCCTTCGACCAGGATCGCCTGTGGAATGCGCTCGCGAGAAAGCGCAGGTCAGCGCGCTCGAGCAGTTCCGACATGCCGGGCTGCCGCAACCGCAGGGCGTTGAAGGCACCGCGTCGGGCGCTCTCGCTGCGCGAGACCAGACCCGCGCCCGTCAGTGCGGCGTCCTTCAATCCATCCTTCAGGCCAAGACGCATGCCGAATACTCCTGAACGCGATGGTGCGGTTCGCCTGTGACCTTCCGTCCGCTGCCGACGGTGATCGATGGTTCACTCAAGCAACTTGCGCGCCATCCCGGCCTCATTGCGGACACCTGCCAGTCTTCGCCGGCAAACTGCCCGAAATGAAGACAGTGCTGCCTAATATGAGAGCGGTCTTGCAGTCCAATTGGCGTGGTTTGACTGGCACGACCCTTGCTGTCTCTGCGGCAGGTTTCTGCCGATATCTCGGGCAGTCCGAGGCGGGGGCGGCTCGGTCGGAGATGGACGATGGCGCACCAGGAGTTTCACGCATTGGCCGACCACCGCCTCAACGGGATCGCCCTCATCTCGACCGACGTCTTCGACACCCTCCTGCTTCGCCGCATCCGGTCCGAGCGGCGCAGGATCATCGAGGGCGAGACCCTGTTTGCCGAGCATCTCCTCGCCAGGGGATTGCGGATCGGTCCCGAGCGCCTGGTCGAGGCCCGGCTGCAATCCCAGCGGCTGGCCTTTCGGACGCTCGCCACGGCTGGCGCCGGTGAGGTCCGCCTCGTCGACGTGATCGACGGCCAGCTGCGGATGCTGGGCGTGCCGGCCGAGTTCGCCGCGGACCGGATCGCCATCGAGGTTGCGGTCGAGAAGCGATCGCTCTTCGCCAATCACGCGCTGGCCGACGCCCTGCGGGGTCTCAGGCGCACCGGACGTCGGATCGTCGCTGTCAGCGACACGACCCTTCCGGCGGCCGCGGTCGCGGAACTCATCACCACCTTTCACGGGCCGGGACTGGTCGACAAGGTCTGGTCCAGTGCGGACGAGGGGCGCACCAAGCGGGCAGGCGACCTGTTTCTTCACGTTGCCGCCGAGGAGCGGATGCGGCGCTCGGAGATCCTGCATGTCGGGGACGACGAGACGGCCGACGTCCGCGTTCCGACGGAACTCGGCATCGCCGTCCATCCGATCAGGCGCGATGGCCTGCGCCGGTTCCTGACGAAGATCGATGGCGGCTTCGCCGAAGTCGGTCGGCGCCGCCAGCGCAGACAGCGGGTCGCGCTTGTGGCGGCCGGCAATGCAGGCGCCGACGCCCATGCCATCGGGCGGGACATTCTCGGGCCCGTCGCGGCGCAGTTCGCTTTGCAGATCTGGCTCTATTCCCGGCATGCCGCAACGCGCGGGCGGCCGGTAATCGCCTTCTGCGCACGCGGCGGCATCGGCATCCGGACCGTCTTCGAGCAGGCCATGCACAGGCTCGGCCTCCCCGTCGAGGCGCCGCGCGCCAACCTGATGATTTCTCGCCTGGTCGCGGCGAGAGGGGCGCTGCTGGCCGGCCACCAGGCGGCCTACGACGAACTCGGCCGGGAATTCGGATCGGCGAGCAACGCCGATGTGGCCCATGCCCTCGGGCGCCCCGACGAGGTCTTTCCCGAAGAGTGGCAGCGCCCCTTCCAGGCTGACGCCTTCCGCAGCCTCCTCACGACGGCCGCAGCGCGCCCTCTTCTGGATGATCTCAGGCACCAGCACGGGCTGTTCCTGCGCCACCTCGACGAGGTCTGTGCTCCGGGCGACCGGCTGATCCTTTGCGACACAGGGCTCTACGGCAGTACGCAGCGGCTTCTGGCCGCCGCCTTGCCCGGCAGGTCCATCGAGACGATCCAGTTTGCCCGCGCCAACTACAAGGGGCACAGCGAGGAGCATTTTCCGCGCACCGCGGGGCTGGTCGTCGAGAGCAATGTTTACACGCCGCTCGAGGTCGAGACCTGTGTGCTGCGCTACTGGCATCTGATCGAGAGCCTGTTCGAGCCGCGCCTGCCCTCGGTCCGCCGCTTCCACCTGGACGACGAGGGGCGCGTGGCCGCCAATTGCGGCGACATCAGCCTCGGTGCGGTCGATGCCTTCGACGGCAATGCCCTTCTGCGGGGCGTGCTGGACTACGTCGACGGCCTTCAACCCGGAGATGGTGCCGTCGTCGCCGCCGCAGCCGAGGCGGCCTGGCCTCGCCTGCATCGCCTCATCACCCACCCTGACGCGGCTGATGTGGCGAGGCTCGCGGCAGGTCCCAGATCGGTCGATTTTGGACGCTCCGGCGTCGTGGACGTTCTTCCCGCCGCGCCGGCGGGCGGGCTCGCCGCGAGGGTCGCCACCATTCGCCGGCAGCTATGGCGCGAGGGTGCGATTGCCCAACAGTTTCCCTTGATGAAACCCACCCTGCTGACACTCCTCGACGCAGCGCATTCGCTGCGAGGGCTCGCCAGCCTCCGGCATCGGTAGACGACATGGTATCGCGTACGCATATGACGGCCCGCCGCCAGGTCCGCGATCTCCAGCGCCGACATGGGCCAGGGGAGGGCGGGTTGTGACCGACGCCACCCAGCCGCTTGGCGCCAGGACACTGACCGGAGCCGGCTGGCTTGTCCTGTCGCGGTTCTCCGGCCGGCTGATCGATGTCCTCATGCTGCTTGTGCTGGCACGCCTGCTCGTGCCGGCGGATTTCGGCCTGGTGGCCCTCGCGATGCTGGCGATCAGTGTCATCGACATCGTGCTGGAGGTACCGGTCACGCAGGCGCTCACCCGCTTGCCAGCCATCGAGCGAAGCCATCTCGACACCGGCTTCACCCTCGGATTGTTGCGCGCCGGTACCGTCCTCCTCCTGGTGGCTGCGGTCAGCTGGCCGATGGCCTGGTTCTATCGCGACGACAGGCTGATCGAGCTGCTGCTCGTCCTCTCGGCAGGGCCAGCCATGCGGGGGCTCTACAACCCGGCCATGGTCCGCTTCGTCCGCAGCATCAATTTCAGGCCTGCCGTCTTCGCCGAACTGACGGGAAAGGTCTACGCCGCCTGCCTTGCCCTGACGATCGCCTCCTCGGGCGGCGGCTACTGGGCCCTGGCGGCGGGTTCGGTCGCAGGTCCCTTCATCACCAGTGTGGTCTCCTATGGACTGTCGCCCTACCGGCCGCGGATCTCGCTGGAGCGGTTGAGCGATTTCGCGAGCTTCGTCGGCTGGTTCAGTGCCGCCCAGATCGTTGCCGCGCTCAACTGGCAGTACGATCGCATGCTCCTCGGCCGCAGCCTCGACCGGGGCGCATTCGGCCAGTTCGCCATGGCGAGCGATGTCGCCGTGCTGCCGACGCAGAGCCTGATCGGCCCGGCCATGCAGCCGGTGATGGCCGCCCTGTCACGTCTGGCCGAGGACCGCGAGAGGATGCGGGCCGCCTTTCTCAAGGCGGCGCGCTTCGCCATGCTCGTGTCGGTGCCGGTCAGCCTCGGCATGGCCCTGACCGGCGATCTCGCGGTGGGCGTGCTTCTCGGGCCGGCCTGGCGGGAGGCCGCGCCGATCCTGCAAGGGCTGGCGCTCGCGGTGGTGACGATCCCCTATTTCCAGGCGACTTATTCGCTGGCGCTGGCTGTCGATCGTCCGGCGGCCATCTTTCGCCTCAACGTGATCGATCTCGCCCTGAGGGTTGGGCTGATCGCGCTGGGGCTCTGGTGGGCAGGGGTCACCGGCGTGGTTGCGGCGCGGGGTCTTCTGGGTCTCGCGCTCCTGTTCCTCTGCCTTTTCGCAGTGAGGAGCCTCGCCTCCATTTCTGTCGGGCTCCAGTTGAAGAACCTCTGGAAGGTGGCGGTGGCCGGTGCCGTCATGGCGGGCGCCGTACTGGCGCTTCGGGCCGGCCTGCCGCAGGGGCTGTCGCCTCTCCTGCTGCTTCTTGCCTGCGCGGCAACCGGGTCCCTTGTCTATGTGGCGGCGCTCTGGCTCCTCGGTGTCCGGCTGGTTCTCGGCAAGGGGCGCTTCGAGGTCATCGACCGGTGAGGCGGTTGCCTGGGCGATGCCCGAAGCGATAGGCGAGCAGGCGTGCGGCACGGGCCGGCGGCAGCACGGTCGAGGCGAAATAGAGGAGGGACAGCGCCAGCTTGTGACGAAGAGGCAGGTAGTCGCGCCACAGCGCGGACCACAGCCGTACCAGCCGACCGGGGGAGGGACGTCGGCCGGCGAGAACGTCGAGGCAGAAGCGCCGCTCGGAGGCATAGTAGGTCTGGTCTGGTTCGACGAGCCGGGCCCCGGGGTCGATGCGGGCGACAACCTCGCCAAGGTGCCGCGTGCGCGCGATGAAGCGGTCGAGGTCCCGTTGCAGGGTCGCGGCGTCGAGCGCCTTTCCCAGTCCGGAATCATTGCGTCCGTGGATGCGGTACCGCCCCAAAGCGGTGGGGAGGGCGACGACATCGCCCATGAAGGGGGCGGCAAAGAGAATGACGCCGTCCACCGCGCGATCGTAAGTCGCCTCAGCGAGGATCGCGCAGACATCGCGACGAAAGACGTTTCCGGAGGTCGGCGGGGTCGCATGGACCGCGGTCGCCAGCACCCGGCGCTGCAGGTCCGCCCGACTGCGGAACGCGCCCAGAGCGGCGACGGGTCCCTGTCCGGTCGGACGCCCGTCGGCATCGACCCGCTCGAGCGGGAACTGCAGCTTGGCGACCTCGCGATCGAGATGACCGAGGATCGTCTCGACGGCCTTCGGCACCAGTTCGTCGTCCGCATCGAGGAACAGTACGAAAGGAGCGGATGTCAGCGCCAGGCCGTGTAGACAGGCGGCCCTTTGTCCGCCATTGGCGATGCGGACAGCCGGCACTCCCGTGGCCTCGATCATCTCCCAGGAGGCATCCGTGGAGCCGTCGTCGACAACGAGAAGCTCGTAGTCTCCTGAGGTCTGCGCCCTGACGCTGGCGATGCAGCGACCGACGAAGGCCTCATAGTTGTAGCAGGTGATGACGATGGCGAGCCTCGCCCGCGCCGGCGACGTGGATGTTTCGCTCGTCGTCGCCGCAGCAGTCGTCATGCCGGGCCGGGGCCGGCCGGGGAACCGGGAAGCGCGGCGAAGTGCGAGAGCGATCGCTCGAAGAAGCGGCGCTGGTCCCTGAGATCGTCGAGCCTGCGATAGGCCCAGACGAGCTGCGCCTCCGCGTCGGCGAGAACCGCTTCCTCGGCGCTGGTTCGATCGCGATAGGCTTCGCCATCGGTGTCGGCGAGGCCTGCCGCGCGAGCGCTGATGTCGTCGAGCCGCCGCTTCAGGCCGTCACGTTCGTGGTCGATGGCGTCGATCACGCCCCGGATGGCCGCCCGCACTGTTTCCAGCCGGGCTTCATCACCGACGCGCATCCGTTCCGCCGACCGAAACCGGGGGATGTCATCCTTGCGGCGGAAGCGAGCGAGCAGCCCCATGTTCCGTCTGTCTCCCTCCCCATCGGCCCTGCAATCCACCCGAGTGGCGCATGACGAAGGCAGGGGTGACGGAGCAAAATCCGGGCCATGCCCGGTGGAAGCGACGTGTCAGCGCTGGTCGCGGCGTCCCAGCCATTGCGCGATGAACCTTGCACCCTGGCCTTGTTCAGCCGACTGCGCGCCGAGCCGGACGAGGACGATCGCCGCGAGGAACATGGCGCCGCTTGCGGCGATGGCCGCACCCATGAGCGTGACGAGGATGCCATAGCCCCAGAGCAGCCAGGCGGTGGCTGCACCGCACAGGAGGGCGACGGCCAGGAGGACCACAATCATGGCTTCAGGTTTCCCTGATCGTCCGCGGACTTCACGACTTTCTCCATCTGGACGCTGCGATCATGGTCGAATGACGACGGCGGGGAGCGGGAGGGAGGATCACGCGCCTTTTCGGATCCCCAAGCTGTGACCCGAACCCTTAAAGCACCAAGTCGTCAAGAAGTCGTTTGTAACAGGATGTACTGGCCGGGTTCTTGCTTCGCCTGTGGCGGGGTTTGCCCGCGTGTCGAGGACCTGAGGATGTCACGAGTGGCTGCAGTGAGGGCTGAACTGGGCCGGATGCGCAACCGGTCCTTTCGGGCGATCGTCTCGAGGCTGACGGCGACACTGCTGCTTGTCGCGGCAGTCTTGGCGTCGCCGTCGGCACACGCCCAGGCGGTCTATCGCCTCGGCGCCCTCGACAAGGTTCGCGTCAAGGTCTGGGAGTGGCGCCCCGCGCAGGCCGACACCTTCGAATGGACCGCCCTCAACGGCGAGTACACCGTCGATGCGAGCGGCGCGGTGTCGCTTCCGATCATCGGGACGATCCCGGTGGAGGGTCAAACGACCGCCGAACTCGCCTCGGCCCTCGCCCAGCGGCTCAAGGAGGTGGCGGGGCTGATGCGGGCGCCGAACGCCGCAGTGGAGATCGCCCAGTATCGCCCCTTCTACATCGTCGGTTCGGTCGAGAAGCCCGGGGAATATCCCTTCAGGCCCGGCATGAGCGTTCTCCAGGCGGTCAGCATCGCGGGAGGCTTCCACCGGCCGGAGACCAGTCTGTCGCGTTTCGAGCGCGAAACCATCATCGCCCAGGGCGATGTCAGGGTCAGCGAGACCCAGCGCATGGGGCTGATCATCCGGAGGGACCGGCTGCTGGCGGAATCGCGCAACGAGGAGCGCCTCGGCTTTTCGGCAGAGGTCACGGCGAGGCAGGCCGAGCCGAATGTCGCTCAGGGCGTGCGCGAGGAGCAACTCATCTTCGACGCGCGGAGACGAACCCTGCAGTCGCAGATCACTCTGCTCACCCAGGCCAACACCCTGCTGGAACAGGAGCTGCGGACGCTCGCGGCCAAGACAGCCACCCAGACGAAGCAGGTCGAACTGGCGCGCCGCGAGCTCGACAACATCAACCAGCTGGTCAGTCGCGGCCTCGCGGTCAGTGCCCGCCAGGTCGCGGTCGAGCAGAACCTCGCCCAGATGGAAAGCCAATTGCTCGATCTCGGCCTTGCGACCGCCCGGACGCGCCAGGACATGGCGCGCAACGAGCGCAACATCGTCGAGCTGCGCAACCAGAGGGTCAACGACGTGTTGCGCGAGTTGCGCGAGACGCAGCTGACCCTCGACCACGTTTCCGAGCGGATCGATACGTTCAGGGGGTTGCTCTACGATTCCCAGGTCACCGGTCCGCGCCAGCAGTTGCTGCAGGCGGAGGCGTCGGCACGGCTGGTGGTGCAGATCGTCCGGCGGCAGGACGGGCGTATCGCCGCGATCCCCGTCGACCTGACGACCGAGGTGCTGCCCGGCGATGTGGTGAGGGTCGCCCGCGCCAGCGGCTCGACATCCGCTCCGGCGGCCGGACAGGCCGACCTGCCGGTACCGACACGCTAGGGGACCCGTCTCCGGTCAGAGGGCTGCGTGCGCGTGCTCGACCTTCGGCGCCGCACCCGGCGCCATGACCCTCGCGACATAGGCGGTCATCTGCCGGGCGAAGACCTCGGAGGAGAAGCGCCGGGCGTGCGCCGCGATGGCGGCGGGGTCCAGCGTCAGTTCCGCCAGCCTGTCGACGGCCTCGATGATCGCCTCCGTCGTCTGCTCGTGAAAGAACAGGCCGGTGAGGCCATCGACGACGGTTTCCGTCGCGCCGCCCCTGCCATAGGCGACGACCGGACGACCGGATGCCATGCATTCGACCGGAACGATGCCGAAATCCTCCTCGCCGGGAAAGACCAGCGCCTGGCAACGGGCATAGTGCTCCTTCAGCACCGCGAAGGGCTGTGGCCCCATCATGGTGACCGTCGGGCCGGCCATCCGCTTCAGCGGCTCCAGCATCTCGCCTCCGCCGATCACCACCAGCCGGCGCCCCATGCGGTTGAAGGCCTCGACCGCGAGGTCCGGCCGCTTGTAGCCGACGAGTTCGCCAGCCATGAGGAAGAAGTCGCCGCGCTCGGCCTCGGGCACGATCGAGAAGGCGTCGACATCCACGGGCGGGTGGATGACGTCGGCATCGCGCCGATAGTAGCGGCGGATCCGCGCGGCCACGGTCTCGGAATTGGCGATGAAGTGGTCGACCCGGTTGGCCGAAATGGCATCCCAGTTGCGGATGTAATGGGCAAAGAGCGGCATCACCGCGCGGGTGATCGCCCCTGACCGGTTCCGGTAGTCGTGGAACATGTTCCAGATGTAGCGCATCGGCGAGTGGCAGTAGCAGATGTGCGTGGAACCCGGCGGCGGGATGATCCCTTTTGCGGGGCCGGACTCGCTGCTGATGATGAGGTCGTATCCACGCAGGTCCAGCTGCTCCAGCGCCAGCGGCATGAGCGGCAGGTAGCGCTGGTAGAGGCGGGGGGCTCGGGGCAGGCGGCTGATGAAGCTGGTCCGCACGGTGCGGTCGCGCAGGATCGGCGAGACAGCCTCGGGCACGAAGACGTGAGTGAAGATATCGGCCTGTGGATAGAGGTGGCAGAGGGCCTCGATGACCTTCTCGCCGCCACGCATGCCGACGAACCAGTAATGGACGATCGCGACCTTCATGGGTTCGTCCGGTCCCCTGCCTGCCCGTGGCGCGGCGGCCCCCCGTGATGGTGGAGAGGCCCCGGGCTCTTCAACGGCTGCCGCGCTGGCTGAGCACGGCAGGAATGGTCCTGGCGATGATCTCGATGTCGCTCAGGAAGTTCCAGGTCACCGCGTAACGATAGTCGAGGGTGACGCGGGTCTGGTAGTTGCAATCACTCCGACCGCTGACCTGCCAGAGCCCGGTGAGCCCCGGCCGCACGGAAAAGCAGGCCGAGAAGCTGTCGCCGTAGCGATCGATCTCGGCGGGCACGATGGGTCGCGGGCCCACAACGCTCATTTGGCCAAGGAGGATGTTGAACAGCTGCGGAAGCTCGTCGAGGCTGCTCTTGCGCAGGAAGACGCCGAGCCCGGTGATCCGCGGGTCGGCATCGAGCTTCTGGTTCGCCTCCCACTCCCGACGGGCCTGGGGGTCGGAGGCGAGATGGTCCTGCAATGCCTGCTCGGCGTTGAGCACCATGGTGCGGAACTTCAGGCAGGTGAATGGCCGGCCGTGGCGCCCGACGCGCCGCTGCGCGAACAGCGCCGGGCCTCCGTCGGACACGCGGATGGCCAGGGCGATCGCCAGCATCAGCGGCCAGATCAGCAGCAGTGCCGATCCTGCGAGCATCACGTCGATCATCCGCTTGCCGACATTTGCTGCAATGCTGCGACGCACCGGCTTGACCGAGGTGCGGCTTGCAACAACAAGCGCAAACTGCTGAGACGGCAAGACTTTCGACATCGGCGATAGCTCCGCAACGTTCACGGCATTTCGACGTTAACGTTGGGTTAAATCCAGATGCAAGCGCAATTTGTGCCCTGCACAATACTTGATCTTCGCGCGATGGGTGAATCGGTCATTTGATGCAATCCAAATCACTGAACAATGGATGCTGCACAATAAGTAGCCTCGGCTTGAATGTGTTGCAGCGATGAGATGTTGCGATGCAGCATCAACGTGCTTGTGTCGACATGTCGTAGCGGCACTGCCGAGTAGGTCAGCCGTTGTGGCGGGCTGCTGGCGGGGTGTTGCTGGCATGCTCCTTGCTGCCGTTTCGACAGGGCTTGCCGTCGGCATGGCCCCGCATGCAGGTCCCGCCCGGTGAGAGGTCGCCCGGGCTGGACAGACTGATCTGGTTCCCTGGGTGAGCGTCAGAGGCGAACTTGATGCAGAACGGCGGTCGCAAGGGGAATTCGCTCATGGATTACGCGAGGGGCGACCATGAAGACTGTCTCCATCCTGATGTCGACGCACAACGGCGGCGCGTACATCACGGCGCAACTCGACAGCATCCGGCGTCAGGACCTCCAGCCGGCCGAACTGTGGGTGTCCGATGATGGATCTTCCGACGAAACTCTCCGGATCGTCACACGCTTCGCGGAACGGGCGCCATTTCCCGTCCGGATCTGCGTCAACGGCGAGGGATCCGACCCCCGCGCCAATCTGCTGAACGCCGCCCTGCTCTGCGGGGGCGATGTTGTGGCCTTCTGTGGCCAGGGGGACGAATGGCATCCGAACAAGCTCAGCCGCTGCCTTGGCGCCTTTCACGCGCCCGACGTGATGCTCGTGGCGCATTCGGCCACGATCCTCGACGGACAGTCGCGCTATGCCGGCTATCTGTCGCAGGGCATCCAGGCCTCGCAGACCTTTCCGGCGCTGACCTTGCCGCCCTGGGGCACCTTCCTCCCGGGCAGCATGGTGTTCAGGCGAGACCTTCTCGCGCTGCCTCCGGCGCGCGAAACGGCCGACGGAAGGGAGCAGGGGTCCTCGCCGCCGCGCCCCGACCGGTGGCTCTACACGCTGGCGCATGGGCTGGGGTCCGTCGTGACGCTGGCGCAGCCGCTGATGGCGACCCGACAGCCGCCGTCGACACAGGCCGGGCTTCTGCAACAGATATTCCGCCGCGGTGCCGGTCTCTCGGCGCGCTCCGCGGCGCGTCGTCTCAGGCATCTGGAGGCGACGGCACGTCAGCGCGCCTCGGCCATGGCAGCGCTGGCGCAGGTGCGGCCGCCTCGGGTCAAGGCGCGTGCGGCCCGTGCCGCGGCCGCCTACTGGCAAAGAATGGCGACGGTCTGCGCACTTCGGGCGGCCGTGTACGATGCGCCGACCTTCTCCCGCCGCAAGGCCGCCTTCGACCAGCTCGTGGCTCTCCGCTCCGACCCCGCCGCTGGCGAAGCCCCGCCGCGCGGATGGCTCATGCGGGATGCACTCTCGGGTCTGTTGCAACTGCCTGCCCTGGTTCCTCCCCCGGTCGAACCCGTTCACGGCGATGCAGGGCAGGAGCCGGAGTCATGGGCTTGGCCGCGATGATGCCGTGGGCTGGTGCTCTCCGCCGGACGTGCCAGACGCAGATTCCGGACGTTCGGAGGCGATGAAGGACACCCATGTTGCCCGATCCGTCCCCCGCCGTGGCCAGTTCCGACATCACTCCGCACCATCAAGCCATCGTCCTTGGGGCAGGCGTGACGGGCCTTGTCTCAGCCTCCGTCCTGCTCGGCCAGGGTTGCACGTCGGTCTGCATCGTCGACGCCTATCCGGAACTCGGCGGCAATCATCTCGATGTCGCGAAGGGTCCGTTCACTTTCGATGTCGGCAGCTTCATCTTCCAGGACGACTCGCCGCTCCTCGCCCACTTTCCGAGCCTGCTGGAGCGCTATGTCCCCATTGCCCCCTCATGGGGACGCCTCAATCCCCAGGGCAAGGTGACGGCCTATCCGATTTCCGTGCGCGACGACGTGCTGGCTGCCGGGCCGATCGGCATGGCGCGGATCGGCCTGTCGGTGATCAAGGCCCGCCTGTCCGGTCGGGGCGGCAGCAGTGCGCGCGACTTCGCCCGCTACTGGATCGGCGACCACCTGCTGCAGCGCTCCGGGCTCGAAGCCTATATGCGCCGCTTCTACGGCATCCCGCCGGAGCAGATCGACATCCGCCTTGCCGAGAAGCGCATGCAGTGGATCAGCGAGCATGCCTCCCTGCGAAACCAGCTTCGTCGCCTGTTGTGGCCTGCACCGGCCGGTCCCACGAACCGGCAGATGGCCCGTCCGCGCGAGGGGTTTGCCGCGCTCTACGGGCCGCTGCGAGCCGAACTCGAGGCCCGCGGCGCGACGTTCCGGCTGGGCGTGGCGCCCGAGCGCCTCGTCCGGGACGGAAGCGTCTTTCGTCTCGACGTCGGCGGCGCGACGATTGCCGCCGACCGCGTCATCTCGACCGTGCCACTTCCCGTGGCCGCCCGTCTGTGCGGGCTCGCCGACGATACTGGCCTCGAGGCGATCCACCTCATCAGCCTGTTCTTCAGCTTCGAGGGAGAGCGCGGTTTCGCGCCCTCGATCCTCTATAATTTCTCGCCCGAGGGCGCCTGGAAGCGGCTGACTGTCTATTCCGACTTCTATGGCCGTGCCGAGGGGCGCGAATACTTTGCCGTCGAGGTGATCGGTGGCCAGGTCGGCGACTCCGCTGCTTTGGCCGAGGCGGACTTCCGCGACCATGTGCGCCGCAACGGCCTGTTCCGTGGCGATCTGAGGCTCGAAGGCCATCACACTCTCGACCACGCCTATCCGATCTACAGCCGCAACGCCGGGGACAGGGCTATGGCCGTCGTGGCGGCGCTGAAGGGCCTCGGGGTGGAATCGTTCGGGCGGCAGGGCGGCTTCGATTATCAGCCGACCGCACGGGTCTCCACGCAAGTCGCGGAGGCGGCGCTCCAACAAACGACTGCTGCCTCGACAATCGGGGGATGACAGGCCGACCCATCATCGCCGCATGCCCATTTTTGTTGTCATATGCCGTATAGCGAGGCAGCCTTAGTCGAACTATCTGTCTGTAATTCCGAGTATTGGTCTCGGTCTGATCTGCTCTTTGATTGCGGGCGCTGCTCTGCGCGGGCCGTTGAGCGGTCATTTTTCTCCATTTCTTTCTTGCTCGCCGCGGCCGACCGTGGACTGGCGACCTGACGCTCATTGTCCTGCCGCGGTGCGCCGGCGCTCCTGGGTCGTCCACCGGTTGGCACAACCGTTGCTCTGCTTCCGGCTGGAAGGCCGTCTTCGCGGGCTCTTCCGGTCGGCAAGGCTTCGCCCCATCCGCCGGGCGGAGGCCTTGCCGTTCCGGCCGATCGACGAAGCCGGCCATGCGTATGCGTCAGGGATGGGAAGCCTCGCCATGCAGGAGATGTATCAGTCCAGCGCCTATGCCGAGCGCAACCCGACGTGGCACGAGGAGGACTCTCCGTGGAAGGCGCGCCAGATCGAGGACATGATCCGGCGCAACGGCGTGACTTTCGGGACCCTTTGCGAGGTCGGCTGCGGCACGGGGGAGATCCTCCTGAACCTGCACCGCGCCTTCCCCTCTGGGCGCATGACCGGTTTCGAGATTTCCCCCCATGCCTATGAGCGGGCCAAGACGAAGGAGACAGACGGGGTCTCCTTCCATTTCGGTGACGTTCTGGAGTCTGGCGAGACCTACGACATCATCGTGATCGCCGACGTGATCGAGCACGTCGAGGACTACATCGCCTTCATCAAGCGTCTGAAGCAGGTCGGCCGGAAGGCCATCTTCCACATTCCGCTGGACCTTTCGGTGCAGTCGGTGCTGCGCTCCTGGCCAATCCTCGGCCTCCGGTCCAGCGTCGGACATCTCCACTACTTCTACAAGGAGACGGCTCTCGCGACGCTCAGGGACTGCGGCTACACGATCCTCGACCACGCCTACACGGCAAGTCGCCTGGAACTGCCGAACCAGGCGCTGAGCAGCCGCGTCATGCGATTGCCGCGGCGAATGCTCCACGCCGTCAACGCCGATTTCGCCGTGCGGCTGCTCGGTGGCTACTCGTTGCTGGTGCTTGCCGAATGAGCCGTCCGCCGAACCTTGCCGAGGTTATTGCCGCCGGGAGCCGCAGCAAAGGGAGTGCGCGGTGACAGGCCCAGGCGCGTTTTCGGTCAACGGCCGCTTCCTGAGCCAGTCGCTGACAGGCGTACAACGCTATGCGCGCCATGTTGTCGGCGCGATGGATCGTCTCCTGGCTTCCGCCGGTGAGACGGCGCGTCTCGTCGCTCCCCCCGGAACCCCCGATCCCTGCCTCGCGAATATGCCTCTGACGACCGCCGGTCCGGTGCAGGGGCATCTGTGGGAGCAGGCCGTGCTGCCGCTGACGGCAGGCGGGCGTCTCCTGAACCTGTGCAATACCGCGCCCGTCGTGCTCCGCGACCAGATCGTCTGCCTGCACGACGCCAACGTCTTCACTGCCCCCCAGAGCTATGGCGCAGCTTTCCGTCAGCTCTATCGTCGCCTCCAGCCGCTCATCGCGCGGCGCGCCCTGAGGGTGGCGACCGTCTCCCACGCCTCGGCCCGGTCGATCGCGCGGCACATGGGGCTCGATCCCGCCGCGATCGCCGTCCTGCCGAACGGGCATGAGCACGCGCTGGACTGGAGACCCGAGAATGCCATGGCAGCGCCGGCCAGCCGGGCAGGGCTCGCCGAACGGCCCTTCGTCCTCGCTATCGGGTCGCGCGCCCAGCACAAGAACATGCAGCTGCTGGCGACCATTGCGCCGACACTCGCGGCGCGGGGGGTCGACATCGTGGTCGCCGGCGGTGAGGGCAGGGTCTTTTCGGCCGACGGTGCCCTCCCTCCTGCCGGTCTCTTCCATCTCGGCCGGGTGTCCGATGACGACCTCGCCTGGCTGATGGACCGGGCGCTGTGTCTTGCCTTCCCCTCCCTCACCGAGGGGTTCGGCCTGCCGATCGTCGAGGCCATGGCGCGCGGTTGCCCGGTCATCTCCTCCGATCGCGCCAGCATGCCGGAAGTCTGCGGCAATGCGGGGCTTCTCGCCGCCCCAGACGATCCCGAGGCCTGGCTCCGGGCGATCGACCGGATCGCGGGTTCTGCAGCGTTGCGAGAGGAGCTTGCCGGCCTTGGGCGGGAACAGGCTCGCCTGTTCCGCTGGTCGGACAGCGCCGCAGGCTATCTTGATCTGCTCCGGCAACCGTCCGGACGGCTGTCGTCACGGCCCTGCGCGACCCCGTCACCGGAACCCGCCATCGCAGTGGTCGTCGCCACGATGGGCCGGCCGGAGATCGTGAGCCGAACCATCAGGCATTTGCTCGACCGGCAGTGCCCGCAGCCCGCTTCGATCATCGTCTCCTGCGCGACCGAGGCGGATGCCGGGAATCTCATCGCCGACAGCCGCATCCGCGTCGTCACAGGTCCGGCTGGCCTGCCGAAGCAGCGCAATCGCGGGCTGGCAGCCGTGCCGGCCGACACGGAGCTGGTCGTCTTCTTCGACGATGATTTTGTCGCCTCCGACACCTGGCTCGCCAGCGTCGCGCAGGTCTTCCGCGACGAGGCCAGCCTCGCCGGGCTGACCGGGCTGGTGCTGGCCGACGGGATCAAGGGGCCGGGGATCGGCTTCGATGAGGCTGTGCGCATCGTCGATGCGGGCAAAGCCCCTGCAACCATCGCCTGGACGGAACCCTACAGCCCCTATGGTTGCAACATGGCGTTTCGCGCCAGCGCCATTCGTTCGATGCGCTTCGACGAGAGACTGGTGCTTTACGGCTGGCTGGAGGATCGCGATTTCGGCGCCAGGGTGCGGCGCGAGGGCTGGCGGCTCGCCAGGACAAGCGAGGCCTACGGCGTCCACATGGGCGTAAAGGGCGGACGGGTGCGCGGCGAGCGCCTCGGCTACTCGCAGGTCGTCAACCCGCTCTACATGCGGCGCAAGGGCACGATGACCCTGGCGCAGGTTGCCGACCACGTCTTCCGCAACATGGCGAGCAACCTCGCCCGGTCCGCCAATCCCGAACCCTACGTCGACCGTCGCGGCCGGTTGCGCGGCAACCTCTGGGCGCTGCGCGACATCCTGCGGGGGCAGGTGGAGCCGGAGCGGGCTGCGCTCATCCTGACCGCAACAAGGAGGACGGATGACCGTGACCCGTCAAGCTGACGTGCGCTCCTTTCGCTTCCTGCCGACGCCCGACACGACGGTCGACCGGTCGGACGACGACAATCCCTTGCACCCGCTCCGCCAGACCGGGGCGGTTGACTGGCGCTCCCGCTACCTGCTGGTCGCCTGGATCCTACTGTGCGTCGTCGCAGCTTCGATCCTTGCCCGATCGACGCCGCGAACCTACGGAGCAGTCGCCACCGTCCTGCTCGACCCGCGGCGGCCGCCTGCGGTCGGTCGCGAACCGGCTGCCCCGGCCGTCCTCGATCTCAACCGCGCCGACACCGAGTTGCAGGTCATTCGCTCCGAACGCCTGCTAAGGCGGGTTTTCGACGGGCTGGAGCTTCTGAAGTCCGACGAATTTGCTCCCCGCCGGGCTTTTCCCACCTTGCCTGGTTGGATTGCCCGGCCGCCGAGCCAGCCGGACGATGCCGACCTTCGGCAGCGGCTTGCCTTCGGCGAGTTCACCCGGCGGGTCTCCGTGCGGCGGATCGGACAATCCTATGTCGTCGAAGTCGGCTATACCGCCTACGATCCCGTTCTGGCGGCCAAGGTCGCCAACGCGATCGCCACGGCCTATCTGCTGCAATCGGTGACGCACAAGCTGGAGTCCGCGCGAGCCGGATCCGAATGGGTCCAGGCGCGTGCCGACAATCTCTCCGCCCAGGTCGCGACCGCGACCGCGGCCTTGCGGGAAGGCCGCCCGCCATCCGGACCGATGCCCGATGCGGACGGCAGGATGATCGGCGAGGCCCTGGTGCCACTCAGCGCCAGCGCGCCGCGTCCGACGCTCCTCGCGGCGCTCGGTGCAGCCATCGGCATCGGAACCAGTCTCCTCGTCGTCATCCTGGCGGGGCTCTTCGACCGCCGGCTGCGCACGGCGAGGCAGGTGACGGCCGAGACCGGACTGCCATGCCTCGCCGTGGTGCCGCTCGTGCTCTCCCGCAGCTGGTTCGAACCCATGCTGAAGCAGCAGAAGGACAACCTGGTCCAGGCGCAGCCCGACAGCGATCTCGCCAAGGCTATCGCCAATCTGCGCGCGGCCATCCGCATGGCTTCGCCGCCGGTCGGCGGAGGATCGGGTGAGGTCATCGCCCTGGTGTCGTGGGCACCCGGGGCGGGCAGCAGCTTCCTCGCGATGAATCTTGCACGCCTGAGCCAGCGGATCGGGCGCCGGGTGACGGTCATCGAGACCGATGTCGAGGATGCCCGACGCAGCGTGGTGAAGGCGAGTTCGGGCGGATTGAGTTCGTTGATGGGGCTGCTCTCGCACCGCGTTGCGGAGAGCGGGTTGCGGTTCGAGGATCTCGGCGGGGTGATCCGCCTCCCGGCCTGGCTGCCGGAGGATGGCGCATCCGTGGTCGATATGGATTCGCCGGTGACGCTGCGTCTCATCGACGACCGGCGGAGCCGCGGCGACGTCATCCTCGACCTCGCGCCCCTGAGGGATGCGGCAGCTGCCGCCGCCCTGGCGCGCCGCGCCGATGCGGTGATCATCGTGGCCGCGGCCGGCCATACCACCATCGACGACGTCCAGGCGGCCAGCCGCCTGCTCGGTCAGGCCGGTGCCAATGTGATCGGCGTCGCGCTCAACCAGGTTCGATAGGGCGCAGATGATGGTCGAACAGCTCCCTGTCTTCGGGCCTCCTCGGGGGCAAGTCATAGACCACAGCCGCCCGACGGAGGCCTAGCGCCGTGCGCGTCCTTCATCTGCTCAACCACACGCGACGCCTGAACGGGCATGTGCATGCGGCCGTCGATCTTGCCTGTGCCCAGGTGGCCGCCGGACACGCGGTCGCCATGGCGAGCGAGGGGGGCGACTTCGATGCCCTGCTGGATCGCCATGGGGTGACGCGCGCGGTCGTCGGCCATGAGCGCCGGCCCCTGGCATTGGCGAGGTCGCTGCGCCAACTGCGGCGAGTCATCCGTGACTGGCGGCCGGATGTCGTCCACGCCCACATGATGACGAGCGCGGTCCTCGCCTGGCCGGTTTGCAAGCTTGCCGGCATTCCCCTCATCACCACTGTCCACAACGCCTTCGAGAAGAGCGCGGTGTTGATGGGGCTCGGCACGCGCGTCATCGCCGTCAGCGCCGCGGTCGCGCGCTCCATGGCGGAGCGTGGCATCCCGCGCCGGAAGCTGGACGTCGTGCTGAACGGCACGATCGGCTCGGCACGGTTCGAACGACGCGGCACGCAGCCCAGGGCGCTCGGCCACCCCTCGATTCTCTTCGTCGGAGGTCTCCACCCTCGCAAGGGACTGCCGGACCTGCTGCAGGCCTTCGATCGCCTGCATGCTCGCTTCCCCGACGCGCGGTTGCATGTCGTGGGAGGCGGGCCGGACCTCGAGGCCTATCGCGATCTTGCCGGCTCCCTCGACAGCGCTGCCGCGGTGATCTTCACAGGCCCCCAGGACGATCCCTATCCCTGGATGCTCGGTGCCGACATCTTTGTGCTCCCCTCGCTCGCCGATCCTGCACCCCTGGTGCTCCCGGAGGCCCGCGAAGCCGGCTGCGCGATCATCGCGACGGCCGTCGACGGCATTCCCGAACTTCTGGAGCAGGGATCGGCCGGGCTGCTGGTCCCCGCGCAGGCGCCGGACCAGTTGCTGGAGGCGATGGCCTCCTTGCTGGAAACACCCGAACGCCTCGCCGAGTGGCGGGCAAACAGCCAGATTCGCATCGGCTTCCTGACGATCCAGCGTGTCGCCGAGGAGACGCAGCGCGTCTACGAAGCCGCCATCGGAAGGAGGCGGCCGGAGCCGGTCGAGGCCGCCCCGGTGCGCTCGTGATGACGGCAATCACGGTGTCGTCTCGCCACGCTTTCGACGTTGCGGGCCGATCCTGATGACGCGTCTATCCGTGCTCTACATCGTGCCGCCGACCGGCAAGTTCGCTGGCATCGAGCGGGTGGTGGACGAGATCGCCAGCGGCCTCGCGCTACGCCATGCCGATGCGCTCGACGTCACTGTGGCGCATCTTGCGCCCTATCCCGGCGTGGATGTGACCGATCGGCCCTACCGGTCGATCCAGGAGAAGGTGGGCGGCAAGGGCGACCTGTTCGCCACCATCCGTCGCCGGGTGGCGGAGCGTCCCTATGACCTCGTCGTCGTGCCGCAGGTCGAGCCTGCGGTCATCTGCTGGCTGGCGAGCCTCGGTCTCGGCAGGAGCTTCGTCGTCCACCTCCACGGTAATCCGGCGGTGGAGCGCGGCCACTGGAAGGCCGTGATCCTCTTCGGCCTCATGCAGACGCTGGCGCGGGGCGCCTTCGTCGGCGTTCTCGGCACCAGCCCGCGCCAGCTGGAGGCCTTCCGGGCCATGATGTCCCTGAGGGTTCCGCACATCTGGGCGCCCAATCCCGTTCGGCGTTTCGACGTGCCTCGGGCGAGCGCGAGGCAGAAGGACGGCTCTATTCGTTTCGTCAATGTCGGCCGTTTCAGCGTCCAGAAGGGACAGGACATCCTCATCGACGCCTTCGCGAGACTGCATCGCCGACGGCCTGATGCCCGGCTTACGCTGGTCGGCTATGGCGACAGCGAGCAGAGCCTGAGGGAACAGGTTGCCGGCCACGGGCTGAACGGCATCGTCGAGTTCGCCCACCTTCCGGATAATCCCGAGACCGCTCTCGCTGCCAGCGACGTCTATGTCTCGACCTCGCGCTGGGAGGGCTGGGGGCTGACCATCTGCGAGGCGCTGCGCTTCGGCCTCCCTGTCCTGGCGACCGACTGCGATTTCGGTCCGTCCGACATCCTCGTCGACCCGCGGCTGGGCCGTCTCGTGCCCACGGGCGACGCCGGCCTGCTGGTCGATGGTCTCGCCGGCTATTGCGACCGGATCGAGGATGAACGCCAGCACGCCGCTTTCCGCCAGGAGTACATCGCCCGCTACGATCTCGACACGGTCGTCGAGGCGCATGCGCAGGCACTGATGATCGTTTCCGGACGGCGTGGAAGCCATGGCCTTCAAGCTTTGCAGCGGACACAGGCCTCGGCTCCATTACCGGGCCTTCCGCCGTTGTAGCGCAGCGCCTTCAATGGACAGATGGGATGGAGCGATCCGCTCCGGGGGGCATGACGACGTGCAGACGAGACTGTGGGACATCGGCACCGACATCGGGGGCACCTTCACGGACATCATCGCCGTCAGGAGCGGCAGTCACGAGACCCGCATCGCCAAGGTGCCCTCCCGCCCGGATGCGCCGGTGAGGGCGATGATGGAGGCGCTAGCGGCGGTCAGCCTCGGCGCCGATGACGTGCGTCGCTTCGTCCACGGCACGACACGCGTGACCAATGCGCTTGTGGAGGAGCGCCTGCCGAAAGTGGCGCTTGTGGCGACCGCCGGATTCGAGGACGTGCTGGAGATAGCCCGCTACCGCAGGCAGGAACTCTACCGCCTCGACATTCCGCCGAAGGCGCCCCCGCTGGTGCCGCCGTCCCTCTGCTTCGGCATCGTCGAGCGGCTCGATCACACCGGAGCGGTGCTGACGCCGCTCGCGGACAGCGAGATCGACCGTCTCGTCACCTGGCTGAAGGCGAACGAGGTGCAGAGCGTCGCCATTTGCCTGCTGCACTCCTATGCGAATCCCGACCACGAGAAGCGGCTGGCCGAGCGTCTTGCCGGGGTCGTGCCGCATGTCTGCGTCTCGCACGAGATCAATCCGGAGGCTCGCGAGTATGAACGCGCCTCGTCCACGGCGTTCAACGCGGCCGCCATGCCGATCGCCGTCGAATACCTGACCGAGCTCGAGGAGAAACTGCCGATCGGGGCCGGTCTGCAGGTGTTCCACTCGGCCGGGGCCATGGTGCCGGTGCCGGCGGTGAAGCGGCGGCCGCTGGTGATGGCCATGTCGGGACCCGCAGCCGGTGTCTCGGCCTCGGCGCGCATTGCGCGGGACCTGAAACGCCCGCGCGTCCTGACCTTCGACATGGGCGGCACCACCACCGACGTCTGTCTGATCGTCGACGGCGCGGCGGAGATGACCGACACCCGCATGATGGGCGGACGACCGCTGCGCCAGCCCATGCTGGCGGTCCATTCCATCGGGGCCGGCGGCGGCTCCATCGTCGACCTCGGGCCGGGCGGCCTCACCGTCGGTCCGAAGAGCGCAGGTGCCGTGCCGGGGCCGGCCTGCTACGGCCGCGGGGGCACACGGGCGACCATCACCGATGCCAATGCCATTCTCGGCTATCTCGATCCCGAGGCGTTGCTCGGCGACACCATTCGCATCGATATTGCGGCGGCGCGGGCGGCAGTGCAGCCGATTGCCGATCGTCTCGGCCTCGGCCTCGAGGAAACCGCCCTCGGCATCGTCAAGGTCGCCAATGCCACCATGGCGCGGGCGCTCCGGCGCGTCACCGTCGAGCGCGGTGTCGACGGCCGCGACTGCACCCTGCTGGCTTTCGGCGGCGGCGGCCCCATGCACGCGACCGGCCTTGCCGATCTCTACGGCCTTCAGGAGATCATCGTGCCGGCGGCGTCCAGCGCCTTCTCGGCCCTCGGCTGCCTCACGGCCGATTTCAGCTTCCTGCAGCAGCGCACCGTGCGCATGGCGCTGAAGGGCCTGTCGCACGAGGTCTTCGGGAGCCGTGTCGCTGAACTCGTCGCCGAGGCGCGCGATCCGCTCATCGCCAACGGCATCCCGGAGGCGGAGATCGCGGTCGAGCATGTGGCGCTGATGCGCTACGCGGCGCAGAGCGATGCGATCCCGATCGGCTTCACCATGCCGCTCGATCCCGCGCGGCTGGAGGCGGACTTCCATGCCCGCCATCAACAGCTGTTCGGCTATGCGACGGCAGAGGACTGCGTCATCGAGGCGCTGCGGATCAAGGCGACGAAGCCATCGGTCACGCCCTTCTCGCGGCCGGATGTCGGCCGCCCGCCGGTCGCGGGCCGCAGCCGAGCCTGCATCTTCGGGCCGGAGGGGCCGGTCGAGACGCGCATCCTGCCGCGCGAGACTGTCTCGGGCATCACCACCGGCCCCGCCATCATCGAGGACGCCTGGTCCACCGTCATCGTGCCGCCCGGATGGCAGGCGCGGCCCGACGATCTCGGCAACCTCTTCCTGACCCGGAGCGCGGCATGAGCACGCTGGATCCCTTCGTCGTCGAGGTCATCCGCCACGGTCTCTCGGCAGCGGCCGAGGAGATGAGCCTCGTCATGACCCGCTCGGCCCGCTCGCCGCTGCTGCGCG
>VFQR01000986.1_pt1 | contig 26379 bp, 20 predicted proteins | sample 3512321 | NCBI WGS metagenome assembly VFQR01 (sample SAMN10412374, study PRJNA504923) | tailings metagenome | isolation source: Relicate 3 Philex TSF1 revegetated site | place: Philippines: Tuba, Benguet | collected 2017-08-29 | reverse complement strand
ACAAAGATAAAACCAACTCCAAATAAAGTAATGGGCTGATTGTATACCGTAACAGCCAAAGGTTGACTACTAGATAGTGCTAAAATTACGGATGTGATAGTACCGATCGCCCAAAAAATTTGCAACATTCGGTGTAGTATTAACATGTATATATGAATCGTAAATAAACTTACACCAAGAGCCAAAATAAAACAAGCATATAAGGGTGTCAGCACAGTTAGAACAGTCTGGTTGTTGTTAAGCAAAACCAAACCGCTACCAAGGGCAAAGCTGAGTGCAGCTATCATTAAGCCAGCGCGGTAAATAATTACGCCAGTGCGATCGTGTGAAGTGATTGTAAATTCCCCAAACTGACCTTGATAAACTTGTGGTGTAGGTAGTGTTTGCGTAGTCATAGCTAAGAATGTAGTTATGATTCAAAGTAGAGTGTTACGGTAAATTGCTGAATGGTACTTTTATTATTATCAGCAATGAGACGGATTTAATGTGAGTTTTTCTAAAAGTATGCACTAGGATATATGAATAATTAGATTTTTAAATTTAAGATGTGTTGACTTTTGACGGTTGACTGATACGAGCCAGTTGGTTCCAAGAGTTAAACCACCAACAATACACTGGCCACCGTTACCCGTCAACAATCAACAGTCAACAAAGACTTTTAGTTTTGTCAGCAAAACCATACATGTAGGGCATCTTCTAAATTAAGTTGTAACTGTAAGCGAGCATTGCCGCTATTGACGGCAATTTCTACCCAGCCGTGACTGCCAACCAAAGCCATCAGCTCTCCCACTTTGACATTACTATAAGTTTCGCATCCTGGTATACTCAACCCAGCAGCCTGGACATACCAGCTTTTACCGTCAACGTAACTTCCAGGAATATTACTCACTAAGTTGCCAAAGCCATCGATATATTGAATGCAACCCACTACACCGGTGGTAGTCTGCTTGCACTCGCGGATATCTAGCTTCACCAAACTGGCTAAATCGATTTCTTGTCCTAGCTGTTTGAGGGGAATACCACTGGCAAGATGAGCTGCCACTGCTGCAAAAATATCTCTACCGTGAAAAGTCTTACTTGGTTGGGGAGTCCGCCAAAAGTTAAGATTTGTGAGTTCCACAGCTGCCATCGCCGGACTCTGGCTTAATACTCCACTGAAAATGCCATTATCTGGCCCCACAAGAAACCCTTGAGCAAATTCTACTGCGATCGCCCGTCGCCTACTGCCCACACCTGGATCTACCACTGCTAGATGCACTGTGCCAATTGGGAAATAAAGGTAAGCATTCATCAAAGAAAAACGAGCTGCGGCCATGTCTTGCGGTGGAATTTGATGTGTTAAGTCCACCATCATGATTTGAGCGTTAATTTGCGCTATTACTCCCTTCATCACCCCCACATAGACATCGCGATCGCCAAAATCGCTTAATAAAGTCACCAGTGGTTGTTCGCTAATCCTATCCTCAGACATAGCTTGACTAAAATTTAGATTTATTCAGAAATTTCTGTAGCAACAGCTACAAAATATATGCTAAGTTAAGAATACAAGACATAAAAGCAAAAATAAGAGGTAATTCCTATGAATCAAGGTAGATTACAAGCTGCCAGAAAAGCCAGAGAAGCTCATAGAGAGAATATTCAAAAAAGCCTAGAACATCGCTTGCAAGTAGCCAGAGCAAAAGGCGACGAACAGCTGATTCGTCAACTAGAAGCTGAGATGAGATATTCGACCTAAATCAAGTTTTCACTGTTCATAGTTTTGTTGTGTACCCCGCTACGGCGGGTTTTTGTGTTTTCAGGGAGTTCTAGTACCAATTTTGGATTTTAGATTTTAGATTACAGCTTTTAGAGTTTTGATAATTACTGAAGTTCGTTCCGATTCTTTGAAAGCACGATAAATACAGGTATTTATACCATCAAAAATAACTTTGATGAGATTGTAATCGGCAAGAATAATATTCATGTTGATTTTGTCACTTGAGTGACATCAATTCTTAATCAGCTAAAAAATTTATTGTGGCAGTAAAAAGATAATGTCACAAGTGACGGTACTCTGTAGCCATACCGTCACTTGTGACATTTACGTAAGTTCTGTTTGTTTTCTATGTGTCTTATACAGTTACAAAATAGTTTGCACTCAGGCTGAGGTTGGTGGAACCTTGAATGATGGCAATTAGTTCGGGGGTATTTTCATTCAGGAACAAGGCTGTACCGGTAGCCAAACCAGTGGGTGCTGCGCCTAAGGTATAGCTAGACTTGAAGCCAGATAATTGCAGTGTGTCTTCAGTAGGGTTGAAATCAGCAATCAGGGCATAGTCGCCTAATCCAGAAGTGCTGGTATTGCCATCATTGTAAAAAACACCGACAGTAGTACCTAAAATAAAGCGATCGCTCCCACTACCTCCGGTTAAACGGTCAAATTCACTAACACCGATTGTGACTGTATCTGCTCCTGTAAGTACGTCATTACCTTCATCTCCAAACAAGCGATCGCTTCCAGTACCACCAAAGACAGAATCATTACCACGCCCACCGTAGAGAAGATCGTTGCCACTATCGCCAAACAAGGAATCATTGGCATCGCCCCCTGTGATGTAGTCATTTCCTGCATTGCCACGAATGGTATCACTGCCTGCACCACCGGCTTGAGTATCATTGTTAACTGTACCCACAAGATTGAGAGCAACAATAGTCTGATTGTTTTTAGTTGTGGCATCATTATGGCCAGTAAATCCACCATTAACTACTGTGTTCAAGTTGAGAAAAACGCTGTTGGACTGAGTAAAGCTATAGCCTTGGAGTAATTGTGTATACAGAGTGTGGGCATAGCTGTGATTGCCTGCAAAATTCCACTGTCCAGGCTGGAATAAGTCGTTCCAGTTGGCATAAACATCAAGGGTAGCCAACCGAGCATCATAGCCCAAGGTTTCACTGGTATGTAATGCGACAACCCGACTGGCATCAGTGGGATCTAGGCGATCGCTAGCTGCTTTGCCTTCAAACTCAGGGCCAGCGGGATCTAATCCTACTATTTGAGCAATAGAACGCCCAGTAGATGCCTTGTAGCTAGAACCAGCGAATCCGGCAACATGCGCTCCCAGACTATGACCGATAAAGTTGGTATAAGTGGGATCTACGCCATTATTTATTAAGTAGGCAGCCAACTGATTACCCACATCCCGCGTTCTACCAGCCGAAGTTGGATACCACCACGAACTAGCTGCTTCTTCCCAATCTACCAAAATGATGTTGGCATTGGACTCCCGCTGTCGAATGGTTTGGGCTATGTTTGCCATCCAGTCTACAGGTTGATAGTTATTATTTGCGTTGCCACCAGTACTTTGATAACCATGAATTACAACATAGGTTGGTGCATCCGAACTAATGCCCCCCGAACGATTGATAGAACCGTTACCCCAAACGTTAAAGCTGACTTGAACCATACTAAAAAAAATCCTATGGCAAAATGTTTTGTTTCTTGCTCTGAAAGTTGTTTGACACCAAAAATTTCACTTAATTGATTGCTGAGATGGTTGCAATCGATTAAATGTTGAAAAAAGAATATTTTATGATGTAAAATTATTTAAAAGTAATTCTACATAATACCAAAAACCTTATAAAAACGTTATATTTAAACATCTTGATTTTTCATTAAAATTTGAGCAAACTCATTTTTTGATATAACTAAGATACAGATAATTATTTAATCTTTTGGTAAAAGGAAGTATAAATTTAATTTAAGATTAAAAATTTTGAAGGACTTTTGCAATAAAATCCCTGAATTGCACGCACAATAAACAATGAAAATGTCTTGGTTTTCCCAGTTACCAGTCCCTATTTTCAAGGCCAGTTTATGAAAGTCAGGAGTGAAAATATTCTATTTGAAAGTAGCCAAAAGCAAATATAAATACTCAACTATACTTGTCCTTGGATAATTTGAATCAACTCGCTACGGCTGCGATTTGCCTCTAACCAAAAAGCTAACCAAAAAACAAATAGCATCAGTATTGGCATCCCTAAAAATACTAAAAGCATACCCTTAGGCATAGCATCTGTTAATGTTATGGGAACAACAGCACCATACCAGCAAAAAAACCAGAATCCCAAAAATGCTACCACAAAAGGATGTATGCTCATTTCTATATGAATCATTGTTTGATGTGATTCTACTTTAAAGCGCCCTTTAATTGTGGGTAAAAAGGAGTTGCGGTAATGAATTATACGGCTAATTTGAAAGCCTTGTTCAGAAATGCTTCCTTGATAAGGCGCGTGTTTTCTCGAAAATCTGAATGCTTTGATAGGCTCAACTTTTGCATTTAGCCGTTGCAGAACTACAGGTAGTGAATCGGGTGTGGAAATTGTAAAGGTATTGTAGGGTAATACTTTCATATTAATTGTGTTTCTAATTGACTACCATTCTACGTGTAAAATATTATTCATCCACGGTAATTTGATAACTTGTATGCTCCAAGGAATTTTATCTAGTAAAACATCATAAGTTTGACGTTCAACCTGTAGTAGCCAACCATCATGATGAACTCTCAAAATACCATTTCTGTGTAAAAAAGCTCTTCTCAAGCCTTCTGTAGATGTATTTTTCAAAATAGACCAATTTTGAATCACAGCAGATAATAAATTTTCACATTCTGCGTGTTCCTCTGTGGTAATTTCTAAGTTTGTATTTAAAGGTTCTAATAAATCTAGACCGCACAGAATTTTGTTGAGGGGAAACATATACTCAGATGAATTTGTTGAACCATCAACTAAATACTGGAGTAAAAGCGATGCTCGTTCAGCAGATATTTGATTAATAAAATAATTTTTTTCTACTAACCTGATTTTGGTAAATAAACGATTCAAAAATGGCCAGAGTAAAATTAATCCGGCGTTAGAAATATAAATTTCCTCAGATTGAGTAAAGGTATTGTTCGCATTAGCAAGTGTGAATTGCTGAGAATTGATATCTTGTTGGATTTTGATTTTCAGACTTTGAGTAACTTTTTCAAGTTGATTGAGACGTGTCCTCTGGTGAGATTGATTTTCAGCAGAATTTTTAATTTCATTGAGTAATCTTTGGAATTCATTATTGAGTTGATTGATTTGTTGTGTATATTGTGGTGATATCTGTGTATTGAGACTGAGTTGTTGCAATTCGCTAGATAGTAGATTGATTTGTGTATTTTCGTTAGGAATTTTGATTTCTGTGAGAATTTCGACTAATGTACCTTTGAAGTACTTACCATCTCTAATTGAGTAGTTAATTTGAGCAATAAGACTATTTAAAAATTCCGAATAGTTAATTCCACAACTAGTGGTGATATGTAACAAGTTGGCTTGAGTGAATCTAAATTTATTCAGTGGGATGTTGCTATTTGAGGAAAGAGTAAAAAAGATTCCTTGCCATTTAGTTAATCTTAATTTTACTTCGGGAATATTTTTAGTCTGTTTTAGTTGTTGAAAAATCAGCTTGGTATCTGTATTATAGTTTGCAATAAACTGGACTAAATCAGCATCCGCAGTCAATAATCCTGCTATTTTCAGTAGTATTGAATCAGAAAATTGATAAATAAGGCGCTGCAATTGCTTGGGTTCTTTTATACTTTGTTCGACAAGATATTTAATTTTATTTGGTGAATTTGTGAGTAGGCGATCGCAACATTCTTCGAGTTCTTGTTTGCTGAATTTTTCACTCCACCAAGGTAGCATACCTGTTTGCATAAAATAGTTCAAAATATTTAAATCTGAGGCTTCAATATCGGTAATTTCTACTAGTATATTTTTAGAAATAGTTTTTTTATCCTCAGATTTAAGTTGATTTTTATTTCTATTGTTATCCCTTTCTTTAGCTGTTTCATCAAGCAAACCTGCTATCTCAACAGGCAAGATTGAAGATTCAGCTAATTTAATATCTGGTCGTGTTTGTTGTGAAAAATTATAAGTTGACACACCAATTGCTTGTGGTAATTTTTCTTGGAATTTTTCGATAAATTTATCAACTAATTCCTCTTCCAAATGATGAATATCAATATTACCTAAATCAATTTCTAATTGATTAATTTGATATATAATTTCTGAACTACTAAACTGACTCAATAGATTATCAATGAGAGGAATAAATTTATGATGATATATTCTACTTATCTCATTTTGCAGTTCAAAAGCATCGGTCTGGGAACTCAAATTAATTTCTATAATTTGTTTTTTAATGGAATGTTGTTGTTGGCTCACTTGCAAAAATTTTCATCAACTCACTACAAAATCTGTGCCGATAGTCATATATCCCAAAACATTAAATTCTCTAATATCAACACTGGCAATTTCCAAGGCTTTAATCAGGTTATTACTCGTATTTTTCAGATTTTCTCCTGTGGCATTTTTGTCCACAATTGTGTTCAGCCAGTGAGTGTAAGACCTTTCAAAATCTTGCATTTTTGATTTATCTAACCAGTGAAAGTAAGGAGTTATATGTGCGGGGATTTCTGCAAATATTACTTTATAAATTAGCTTTTTTAAATTTTCATTTTGAAACTGCCAATCGGGGAATACAAAACTGAGTTGAAAAGAGTAAGGATCTAGGGGTCTATCTACTTGTACCCACTGTCCTGGTTCAGATTTGGCAAATCCAGTTTCTATTTCTATATCAAAGGTATCTTGTTGAACGTTAGTAATGAAATAAATTCCATCGTAATTATCTGTGTCAAATATTTGTATTTCTTCGTTTTCAACAAGTCCGTGTTTTTCAGAAACACAAGTTACTTTTTTGTTAGAAATTGTGCTTGATTTAAATTCTGAAATTGGCTGACCAAAATTTAAAAAATTAGGGTTTTGCTCGTAATTTTCACGGCTGTCAGGACGAAGTAAAATATGTTCGATGATATGAAATCCTGCTGTTTCATTCAATTCATCGGAAAGGGCTAAAGTTTGTCGCTTGTAGGGGATACCAATTAAGCTGCAAATTCTTTGTTTTAGTCCCGATACATTGTCAGTATCCCAAACTTGACTGGAGTCAGTGTAATTAAATCCTTTACCCCTAGCACCACTAATTTGAGGATAGTTTTGTAAAAAATTAATTTTAAGATTAATTAGTTCTTCTTCTAGAATTGAGTTATATAAAAGTAAGGAATAATCCGTAAATTTTTCACAATACTGTGCTGTTAAATAATTCAGAAAGCGATTTTTCCTTTCTAAATCAATGTCATTCCATTCATCTAGTGATGAATTAACATCGACCTGAAGAATTTCAGATGCCCCTGGAATTTTGGAAATATCTTGAAAAAAGTAAGTTGTCTTATGATTTTCTTGAAAAGAAAATAACTCTTTCGTATGTTCTAATTGAGCGAAATAGTTAGCTAACAACGCATCGAAAAACATTAAATAAGCTTGCAATTGCTTTGCTTGAGCTTTGCGCTGAGGAGATGTAGAGGCTGGTAAACCTAATTCTCCAATTCCATAATTAGCAGGAAAATCATTTTGAATTGATTCATAGTCCGATAATTCACGGTATTGTCCCAGGGGAACGGGGATATCTTTTATTTGTGTAGTTGATATTGATTTTTTGTTTTGCTGTTGTAAAAATTGTAGATGACTTTTACCTTTAGCCAGGTTGAGATTACAAGGGATTTGTCCTTTGTAAAAACTAATGTTATTTGTCAAACGCTCTATATCTTTCAGTTGGGGTGTTAAATTAGGATCTAATGCTAACGCCCATTCTTCCAATTCAGATGACTTGTTGCTGGTAAGAGTAATATTTCTAACTGTTTTGATTCCTGGAATATCTAAAATAATTCTAATTAAATCAGAAGTGTGCAGTTCATCTTTTTTAGTGAAATTATCGAGTTGTTCGTTATCAATAAAGCCGTGTTCAAGGGGTAAACCATCAAAAATAATTTCGGGAGTTTTACCTTGTTCTAATAGTTCTTTTAAAGTAAAAAACTCTAAACTAGGAGAAATAAACTTTTGCCATTAATTCATTGACATCAAAGCCTTCTTCCACATCTATCTCTGCTTGGATGCTAATTTCTTCAACAGGTAATATTTCAATGACAGCAAAATCCTCACATAGATTGCGATGTTGATGAAGTTTGGTTGTGATTTTTTCTATTAAACCAGCCTCATCAAATATATTCTTTTCTTTTTCAATCATTACCCGATAAAGACCATTTAAATGTACTTCCTCAGTGAAATCGGAAGCTTTAAAGGTTAGTGTATGAAGAATCGAGTCATAATAAATGGGAGTTTGTGAATCTTTAATGGGTTCTAACCAAGCATTTTTCACACCATTAATGTCAATTAATAGTTTACGATAATCATTAATAGTGAGGGGATTCACAGTGAGAATTTCTCTGGCTGTAAAAAACTGTTTGCTGTTTTCTCCAGTTTTTTCTTGAGGAGGTGCAAGCAAATCTTTCATCTCGAAATCAAGGCGATAGCTTAAATCCGTGATGGCATAGCAGAGTTGTTCTAGGATAGTAATACCAGGATCGTGGGTGTTGTAATCTGTCCACAATTTCCCTGCTAAGCGTTCAATGTACTTTATGCCTTCTTGTCGCAATAAGGCAAAATTCATCCCAGGATGTTCGGGAGGAGTGCTGGAGATGGTAAGGTGTTCAGTCATGGTGATTTTGTGGTTTTGACTAGTGGTTGAACTCCTATTTAGTCTGTTTCTAAAACCTCTAATTCTTCTTTTTGAGATACAACACCATTATTTTTAGCTAATTCTTCTTCTAATACCTGAATAGCTCCTTGAATGCGGAGTAAAGTTTCTCGGACATTGATTTGTTTAGCTTCTAAATCTGCAAGGACTTTTTGTCCTGATGCAAATTCAGCTTTGAGTTGTTGAAGGCGGTTTTCTAGTTGTTGTTTCATGATTAACTAAATATAGTTTAGTTATATAGGTCTGGGAAAAGGTTAAGGGGTAAGGGGTAAAGGATGTATTTGAAACCTTTCCCCTTTCACCTTTCCCCTTTAACCGAAGCGTATTGACTTAACATGTAATATTTCACAAATTATTTTAGGTTGCCATAGCTTCGATTGATGCTTGTAGTTTAATACGGTTGACATAAGCTTGTTTTTGCTTTCTCCTGTTCCCTGTTTTCTCGCCTTTATAAATGAAATTTATTAACAGCAATCGTATTGTTTTATGCTTACAGAGAATTGGCTGCTTCTGCTATATCTCGATTAATTGCCATTAGCCAAATTGTCCAATTTTCACTCTTGTTGTGAGTTAAAAAATCCCCCCTAATATACCACCAACCATCTGAATTAGGATAAGTATAAACCTGAATAATGTCAGCAACAGTTCCCTCATTGATATCACCAGGGCCTGAGTAAAATCCGGCAATGCTACAAATCCATTGAGATGTGGGATAGTCAGTTTTGTAATTAATATTATCGCCAAGATTGCTATATTTTTTAAATGAAATTAGTTTTGTCGTGAGTTTTAGACTATTTGCCCTCAAACTGCCATTAACATCTAATTTTGCACCTGGACTTGTAGTACCAAGACTCAAATTACCATCAGGACTAATGGTGATTGCTTCTACAATACTTGGTTTTTTATCACCCTCCCTTTGGGTTCTAATTCTTAAACCAATGTCTCGATTTGATAAGTCGTCTCTTGCTTGGAAAAAAGCTAGGTTTTGTGTGCCATATTCTTTGAGTTGGACATGACCTGATAAATCGATATTTACTGTACTGCCAGCAGATGCGGCAACAGACAAAGAGTCGGTTACAGTTAGACTTCCTGAGACACTTAGATTTTTTGTATAAAAACTTTGGTTAGACGATCCTGCCAGAGACCAAACAGCTTTATTGCCTTGAGTTTGAGTATCATCGTAAATAACTAAATTGCGATCGCTCTGCATTACCAAGGTATATTTGTTATCAGATGAAGTTAATCTGTCGATGGCACCTGAAATTTTACCTTTTATAGTTAGGTTATTTGCTTGAAAATCCTGACTAGCAGAACCCCCTAGAAGTGCTTTGGTATCTGCATAGGTTTTGATTGCTTTCTCTGTGGGAATGGCAAGGTCGCTATTTCCTGCTAAAGTCCCATCATTAGAAATTTTATTAACTGTTACTCCCTGCTGTAACTTGAAATTGCTATTTACAGTTAAGTTTTTTGTTTGAAAATCCTGGTTCGCAGAACCCGCCAAAAGTGCTTTAGTATCTGCATAGGTTTTGATTGCTTTTTCTGTTGGTATGGTAAGGTCGCTATTTCCTGCTAGAGTGCTATCACTAGAAATTTGATTGACTGCCACTCCCTGTTGTAACTTCAAATTACCATTGATTTCTAACTTTGTTCCTGGAGTTGCTGTGCCAATTCCCACATTACCATCTTTATTAATTAGAAAAGGAGTTGTATCCTTTAACTCATCATCTATTCGCAAAGCATCTTCATTTGCTGTTTGTTGAATATGCAATTTTGCCGTAGGCTGGTCGATACTCAATCCCACATTTCCATTACTGTTAGCAATAAAAAACCTGCTACCTCCAGAATTAGATATATTAAAGCCTTGTTTGTCTCCTGATTTCTGATTAAAACCCCAGGTTTTTGTTTCACCTGCATAAAAATCTATTAATTTCTCATCGTTACCCTGGGCTGTAATCTTCAGGGGAGTATCTGCTCCAGAGGGCTTTTGTATGCCATCATCTTTAATATTGAGGGTGGATTCAATAAAATCGGCAAAATCCTGTTGGGAAGGTTTCGTTCCTGTTTTGAATAATCCTTGCAGTTCGCTTCTACTTTTTTGAGCCACGATACTTTACTCCTTTTAACTAACAATAAAATCAATACCGACAATCATGTAACCAATGCCTTCAAAGTCCTCTTCATCATAATTTTCTGTGCCAATTAAATCGATAATATGTTCCGGTGCAGAAACCAAAATTGCATCTGGATATTGCACCTGAGCCAAGTTAGATTGATTGACTCGATAATAAGTATCTGATTTACCTTGAGAACCAGCTTGAATACCAATTTGTTCAATTAATTTCAAATTGGCAACATAATCTACATAAGGTCTGTTCTCAATAAAATAAATCAGTGAGGAACTGTGAATTGAACTTCCAAAGGTAATGTCTGCTTGTTCTTCATAAGCCCAGGGAGACAAAAAGCGTTTAATATCTTCGTTGAGTTGATTGAGATAATAACCTTGTTCGGATCCCTGGCGAAAACGGACGCCCACTCTGTATTTAATACGTTCGTAGCGGGGATTTTTCACCACAATTTGCACAAAAGGTGAGGTATATTTTTGCAGATATGCCTCAATTTCCTTGAGCAAATATAAAGGTGCTTTGGGTTCTAGGGGAAAAAATGGCGCAGTATTAGAAATATCGGGAACTACCACCACTGTTACTTTTGCAGCACTGGGATTATTAGAGCCAGCAGCAGAGGTGATACATTTAACTTTATAAATTTGCGGAAAATGTTCTAATACCAAACGTTCATAATCCCAAGGAGTTATTGCCCTTTGTTTATGGCGCAGTCTTTCACTCACCCGCGTAGTAAAAGCGCGGTTATTTTCTTTAGGTTTACCACCATAAGATGTATATGGTTGTTGTACTGTTTTGATAGCAGCATCTCGCGTCACAAATCCTTGAATGGAATTAGCTGCTAGGGGTTGACTGAAATGTTCGGCTGCGTTTTCTTGATTAACAAAAGTAGCCCTCACTGCCTGAGTTTTGATATCTAAAGTATCAGGAATCGCGGTGGTATTTTCCTTAACAGTGGCTCGTAACCAATGCAATCCACTGGGTAATAATTGATGCTTATTAGTGGCTTTGTCTGGGATACTCAAGCGAATAATTCCCGGATCTACTAATCCGTTGGTACTATCAAAAAGTATTTCTGTGTCTTGAAATTCTTGCCAATTATTACCACTTAAATAACTCCAATAAATTTGTGGCGGAGTGAGTTCGCCATTACCACTTCCTGCTATGATTTGATAGAGGATAGAAATATTTTGTGGTGGTTGCAGATTGCGGATACCGAGATATAAACTACCTTCTGTTTCATATTGGGGTAGGAGATAATATTGGCTATTTGTTGAGTTATGTGGATTCAAGGTTTGGATGTCTGCATAACCAAAGGGATGAAGATGAAAGATTTGGGTAGAATCATCAGTGTTTGAATGCCCTTGCAAATCAACTTCCACGGAGGCGGTATAGTCGAGGGAGATGGCTTTTATTTGAGGGGTGTAGGGAGGATAAACTGTGAGATTTTTGTTATCGTCCGTTGCCAAAGCCACCTTATTTAATACTATGGGATATAAATCATGTGCAAAATCAGGACTTTCTAATTCCAGTTTGAAGTATCTGTTTTGCTCAAAAGGATTGTCTGTAGCAATTGCTAAAGTAGAAGTATCGAGAGTATAACCAGGAATATTAAAGTTTTCACATTGCAGCTGAATCGAATTACTTAAATTATTCCCATTTTGAGAGAAAATAGGTAGATAAGTTGCAATGTCTACCCAGCTTCTATTATTGAGAATTTTCCAACTAACTTGAAAGCTATTATTAGTAACTTTGCTGATTACCTCAGTATCAGAATAAGCCTTGTAGTATTCTTCAAAGTTTTTGGGGAGTGCCATCCACTGGATATTTAGGGAAAGACTATCTAATTTTTTGCAACTGATTTCTCTATGGCTGAAATAAAAACTCGAACCTGGTTTGGGATTATTACCAAAGGGTGGAAAAGGAGTTTTGGGATTCAAAATAGAGTTATCATTACGCAATTGTAAATTCTGAAGATTTTCAACTTTAATTTGAATATTTACTTTTTTTAAAAGTAGCGATCGCAATTGCTGATAATAAATAAATTTTACTTCAGAATCATCTAATTTTGATATTTGATGCAACAGAATTTTCACCACCGGATGAGGAGTAGCCATCGCATCAGTTAATGTTTCTGCTGGTGGTAAAATAGCAGGTGAGGTGGCATCAATGGTTAATTCAAATTGTAAACTATTGAGATAGATAGCTGAAGGTTGATATAATTTAACCTTGTCATTGCTAAGAACTTCTTGAGGAAATATCCCCCTAGCAATTTCCTGAATATTAGCTTGTTTACTATTAACTATTTCTGTAATTTCAAATATTCTACCGTCATTCCACACAAGAAGTTGCCCGAAATTACTCGAATCAAATGTATCATTAGCAGCCGCCAAAGACACACTTGTAAAGATAAGATTTTCGGGAGCGATCGCACTTAAATTAACTTGGGAAATATTATAATATTTAACTGGCTCTTCTAAAATAAAATCACCAATTTCATACTTAAATGATTGGGGTTTTATCCATTGCTTTCCACTGCTCAAATAAATCTCAAAACATTGAATCTTACTATCGAGCATCTGTTGGCAAGCATCTCGATTCAACGTCTTTTCAGAAGATGCAAAGGTCAAAATAATAGTACGCTTACCTTCTGACAACAAAAGTATAGGCGAACTAACTGCAAAACCAAGGGAATTTGGTAAATTTTGAGTAATATTTCCAAAAGTCTGAAAACGTTGAAATTTAGCTGTTTCTTTATCTTTAACATCCACTGGAGAATTAGGATAAATATTTTGAATTTCCGTTCTGCCAATGAAAGGATAAATAAAATTCCTTTTCTTGGTTTGTGCTTTTTCAACCAGGCGATAAACTTCTTCCCAATTAGGATTGACTGTAGTAGCTTGGATTTCCATAATCTTCCGGAAATCCTCCACACTCAGATAAAGTTGTTCTTTAATATATCTAATAACTGGCTCTTGGTTAAGATTATCAAATATCTCAACCAAGGTTTGATAATTATTTGGCATTTCTGGTAAAGCATCCCCAGGATTAGGACTACCGAGAGCCAATTTCATCATTCCATCGAAGCCGGATTTTTCTCGTTCTTCCTTTAAAGTATTACGTCTAGCAAAGGTGATTTTTTTTCTGTAGGCTTTTTCTGCGATTTTATAAATTTCTTGCCATTCTAATTCCGTAGGTTTTTTCAGGTCGGGATTATCTTCACTTGTTTGGCGATCGTTTGTTTCAAAGCAATATTGAAAACTTTCTACACTATCAAAAAATAAACTATTCTCAACATAACTTTTTGCGGTTTGAGATATTTGTTGAGTATTTTTCAGTGGTTGATATATATATTGTTTAAGATAATTAATATCCACTGCTGTGCCATTAAAATCAGGAAATCTATCTCCTTGATTGGGGCTACCAATAGCCCATCGCAGCATCTTTTCAAAACTGCGATCGCTTCTATTATCTTGCTGATGAATGTCTTCTAAAGTGATGTATGTTTTTTCTAAAAATACAGTTTTTACACTCGCCACAGTAGCTCGATTCACGATGATGTCTTCATCAGTCGCATAATTGAGATTAATACCTTGACTATCTTGACCTGCATTCAGCAAAGTACCCTGTTTAATTAAATGCGTATCTTGTCCTGGCAACAATTCAAAAATGACATTGATTTTATCGGCAACTTCCGCTTTTGTCCTTAACTTCAGTACTTCTTGATAGTAAAAATCAAGATATCTTTGAGTCAGTGCTTTAAACTGTTGTTGCGGATAGCGTAATAATTGTAAAAACGTCAATAATAAAACTAGATGAGGTTGAGATAATTGTCTGAGTGTCGATTCATCATCGGCGAAACTTTCCGGGTTATTAATGTAAGCAACCATTTGCTTAATATCTCCCGCAAAAAAAGCCGACCAATCACCCTTTATCGTATTAGACTCATCAAAATAGTTGAGTTTTGTAGCATAGTCTTGCACAAAAGCCAGCAAATCTGATGTATCGCGCTCATCCACTGCAACATAATCTGGTTCCAGTTCTCTAAGTAAGCGATGGCGTTGACTAACCCCATCCCGAAAAACCCGATCTTTAATTTGCTTATTTATATTCATAGCTGAATTATGAATTGTGATTGTATATAAAAATGAAAAAGAATCGGTGAGCGATCGCTCCATATCTGTTTTCCGAATTAGGCGATCGCGGGCTGGTTTGATACGCTACAAAAGCATCGTACTATGTCCGATTATTGGTGGCTTTCACCATGTCGTATATTCCCATCATTATCCTTTCCCATTGTGCTATGGGTCGCCTTGCGGGCCCTTCCTCTCTCGCTCCTATGGAATCGTACATAGCTCGCTCCTGGGCCGTCCTTGTGTCAGGTGCCCCTTGCGGCGCTCCATAACGAATGACTTCTTGTGTCATTGTCCTCTGCTGAGCAGTCACGAGACTCCCATATGCAGGGTTGAGATATTCCAAGTGTCGATTCTCCATTACGACTCCCATTCCTTGTCGTCCCACAGGCCCCAGTTGCTCTGGCCCCAACTTACTACTGTAGGGATTAATACTGCCAGCCAGCACGGGGTCTATGAAGGTATTGTTGGAAGCGTCCTGCTGGGCAACGCCAGTGTTACTGTCTACGATGACACCAAAATGCCCTCTGAATATCTGATATAAATACTGTTTTACTGTGTAGCCGCTAAGACCGTCGTTCAACTTATCGGTCTTGTTTATTCCCACGGCTGTACAAATTGCATTTATTACCTGATTAACCAAGGTAGTATTAACTGCACGCAACGGATTTATTACCTGAGTTGGCAACTGGCTTGCCACATCATAAAGGTCGCTCTTATAGTAGTGCATTCCTACCAGCTTCTTCGCCAGATCGCCCCTTCCAGTGTGTTCATTCATCAGCATGAAGTAATTACACAAAAGCGTTAAAAACCCAAGAAAATCTTTTTCTGCTGCGCTCGATAGGTCGATCTTTGTTGTATCTGGCAAAAATTTTCGTGTCACCGGCACTGTCGGCCACAATCTCTTGATGGCTGTCATCGCTGTTTTTGCTACTGCTACTGAACGCTTCGTCAGCTCTACATTCTTGGCATGTTCCTTTTCTGGTAGATTTCGCTCTGCATATCGAGCCATTCTGTTCTTTTGTTGGGTAGTCTGCTCGAATAAATAGGGTACTTGTGCGAGTTTTATCCCATATGTTGCGTGAAAATATCCTAAACGTGGCTGAAAAAGTGAAGAATTGGGACTGTCTGAGCCGATGTAATATGCGTCTAGCGGTGCGCCTACAGCCGCTTGTGTATCATTATCTATATTGTTATACAGTTGATTTACTGCGTTCACTACCCCTCGTACCCTCGCTAGAGCCTGAGTCCGAGAAAGGGTACTTTCATCCCATGCTGTTGTCACAACCTCGACAATACTAGCGCCACTAGGTATGAGTCTTCCACGGATAGCTTGCAGACTGTCCTGCTCATTTTGGTTTAGACCATTATCTGTGGCATATTGGTCTAGCTCTGCCTCGTAAAGTTTATTCAGGGTTCTACTATGGTCAACATTTAAATAACAGTGACTTGCTCCCGTCATATCTACTAAATTCGTATGTCTACCTCCCATTCCTGCATCCATCGGCACATTATTCATAGCTATATTGCCCCCCCCTGCTAGAGATGGAACGGCGATGTTGGCTTTGTGTGTAAACAACATAGGTAGTTCAATTTCAAATCCAAAACGCCTTTGAATTTGGTCGCTTGGAGTTGGGGAAATGGAAATATCGCTTCCACTATTCTGGTGGTCTTGTTTTGGGGTCTCTTTGCGACGAATGCCATCGCCATTCTGCTGCACTACATGGGTCAATTCATGTGCAATCAACTCCTGACCCCCGCGACTTCCCGGCTGATAAGCCCCCTGGCGAAAGAATACATCCTGCCCGGTGGTAAAGGCCTTCGCCTGAATCGATTGATTCAACTGGTCTGAGTGTTTATTCGTATGTACGCTCACCCCACTAAAATCTGCCCCCATCGCCTGCCCCATTGACTGCTGTAGTCTGGTATCTAAAGGCTGTCCGCTTCCCTTAGCACTGTTAATGGCAGACGCCAACTCTGTTGATGCTTCACCGCCACCTATGGCTTCCTGACGCTGCAACACTGGCTGGGGCTTTTTCCTCAGTCCATGTTCTTCTTTTTCTTGCACCACCTCACCTTGAGTCCCAGAAATAGGTGTAGGAAGATTTATTTGCCGTACCACCGATGTTGCGACCCTGTTGGCTTCCTGTTCATAACGGTCATTGGGTTGGCCTATGGTCAGCTTTGTTTGAACTACCCCGTCTGTTGGTAAGCTGAGCCTTGATGCTGCTTTTAGCTGGTTTGTAGGCGAAAAATTGGCTTCGCTATCTTGACGTTTTGGTGCTAATAATTGATGATTATCTGCCAAATTAGTGGTTGATATGGAGTTTGGGGTTAAGTGCGATCGCATTACATTGGCTATCATTTCCCCAGACTGCGGTTGCTGGTAGTCAGATAAATCGGTTGTGGATGTTGGCGCTTCAGGAAATTTACTTTGCTCAACAACGCTCTTTTTCTGAACTAATTTCGGTGTTTGCCTGGATGAAACTTGTTGTTTACCGAGATTTGCCATATGTAATGCCTTTTTTATTTTTAAGTGTGTTTTATCTAAAATTCCCCCAATTGATGGAGATAGCATCAAAGGATTTGGGCTTCATTAATATAAAAAGGATAAACCAAATTAAATCGCGAATTAGTCACTCGCACCCGATAAGTCACACTTATAAGTAATAAACCTGTTTCACTTTCATTAATATCAACTTCCTCCACATCAATACGCGGTTCGTGATCCAAAAGGGCATCATAAATTGTCCCTTTAATATTAGTAATTAAACCTTGAGTAATTTCTTCAAAAACAAACTGGCTTAATTCACAACCAAAATTAGGCTGCATAATCCTTTCTGCTGGACGAGTTGAGAGGATAATTTCTAAACTTTGGATAATATCTTTTTCATCTGATACCATCTCTACTGTTCCAGTATTTTGGTGAAATGTGGGGGGAAAACTCCATCCCGTTCCTAAAAAAGAATTATTTGTTTCCATAATTCATAGATTTTTATATTTATATAAACAATTAATTTATATGAATTTCTCTACCTTTAATAATTATATTTTTACCTTGAAGAGTAATATCTTCAGGCGATTCAAGTTTTAATCCTTGAGCGTTCATAGTCATAGTATTACCATTTTCATCCACTAAGTTAATACCTTGCGCCTCCTCTGATAACTTCAAAATATTGCCATTAGGTGTACTGATTTCAATTAACTTTTTTTCATCATCAAAAAGTATTTTTAATGATTTTTTAGTGACAATCCCTTTTTTATTATTTTCTTGGGTGACTGTAAAATCAGGTGGTAAAGCGTTTTTTTCGCTATGCATTGCGCCTAAAATTATGGCTTGTCTGGGATCGTCATTGATAAAACCGAGAATCACTTCATCACCTAGTTCTGGTCTAAAAAAAATGCCTCGTTCATTACCAGCGTCCACAGAAGCTAATCTCGCCCAAATAATACCATCTTTTTCTATTGACGGAATTCTGACTTTTACCCTAAATTGTTGTTGGCGATCGTCTTCATAGTTCTCAACTATCCCAATTTGCAACCCATGAATTGCTGGAACTAATCCTGCTGCTGGAAGATCAACAATATTATGATTTTGTTGAGCGAAGAAATCAGCAGATAAACCAAATTGTATATCTGTTTGCCACCCTTGTTCATTGACTTGATGTCGAATTGCTGTAACTAATGTTTTACCATTAAAGCGTTTGCTGATACCTGCAATTTCCATTAATTGTCCTGGCTTAATGTCCGCAAATCCGGGCACTTTCAGACGACCATTCAACATGGAAAAACGGCTTTTACGCAATTTAGCATCAGCCCAAATTTGTGTTTCTTCCTCATTTAATTGTCCCGAATAAATTAATTGATAATTGTCTGCACCGATAGTTTTTGCTAATTCTTCTGCTTTTAAATTACCCTGACTCAGAGAGAAAGCTTTAGCTTTTTGGAGTGGTGATATACTCTGTGTTTTCACATCCCAAGCGGTACTTTCTACTGCTGCATATTGATGGCGAATGTCAGCAGACATTTCAAATTCGTAAATATCACTGATACCGTATTCAAAACTATTTTTTGGTAACCCATTGAGATTAGGCTCTTGTATGGTAATTTTACCATCGTCAGCTAAAACCCAATGACCATTGACATCTGCACGAGATACAATAAAATCCCAGTCGGTGCAGTAATATTGCACCATTTCTTTATGCTTTGGTTTAGTTGCAGCAATAGATGTAATTTCCAATCCCCAAAGTTCGATAATTTTGTTAATAATTTCGTTGTCTGTCATCTCTCGAAAAACAGCACTTTTTCTTTGATGAGTTAATTTAAATGCTGCATCTTTTAAATCAACAGTTAACAGAGAACCATATTGGTCGGCTTGCAGTGAATGTCTCACTACAATACCTGCAAAAACTGTCGCTTCGTTTTGTCGTTCACCTTCATAGCGCAGCTTGATTTCAATATTATTACCAGGCTGAAAAAAATCTGTGTTACTAATAGCAAATTCGCGTTTTGTGGCGTCACCATCTAATAAAATTATTTGAGCTATGGGTATTTTGTTCACCTCTTTGATAATGTCAATGGACATGACATTATATTCAGGGTTCATGATTGACCCATCATTCAAAATTGTTACTGTGACAACACCACTCATTATTTTTATACTTCTTTAACTGGTGGTAATTTAATATTTGTTCCTGGTTTTAATTTTCTGAAGTTATTGAGATTATTAGCACGAGCCAACTGAATGTAATAACCAGAATCGCCGTATATTTCTTGAGCCATCACAGGCAATTTATCTCCACCTTTGATAATTCTAGAGTGGGATAAATCTGGCGAGCTTTTATTTTCTTGTTTAATCCGTTTGGAATCTTGGATGTCCCCGATAAAAACTGAATCTAATTCAGCCCTAATCGGTTGTCCACTGCGGTTGAAAAGCGTATAATTAACATTAACAGATTCCAATCGACAATCAAAAATTAAGTCTCCCCATTCAATTTTAAGAAACTTAGGTTCATGGCTTTTGCCATCCATATAAGTAGTTAGCTCAAGAAAGCGATTTACTTGTTTGTAAATATCTTTCGTGCCTTTAAGCTTGCCAAGGAATGCAGCCGCCGCAAACCCAGAAAGCCCATAATCTGCGACTCCTGTATCATCTAAAATTAACTTCAGGGACAACTTCTGAGGTTTGCTCAAAGAATATTTGGCAGTGCGTCCACTGGTATTAATCCCCTGATAAGATTGATAAACATTTTCGTATGTTAAGGAATAAGATTCCGGATTAAACATAGCTTCAAAGGTTTGTTGTGGTAAACCAATCCGCAGTCTATTTCCATAAACATAAATCTTCAGTTTTTCTAATTTAAAAGGGTTTTTCAGCATATATTTTTATTATCTTTCTCGCTGACGCTCCAAAATTTTTAGTACTTGTGCCACACAAGCAGCAATGATTTCTTGTTTTTGTTCGGAATTACCTTCAATTGCAGATTGGTAATTAGTATCATTACTATCGACAATGTTGGCACGAATAATTAATTCTTTAATTTCCACAGGCATAGCTAAATACTCACACTTTGAAATCTGGTGTAGGCTAATTCCATCGTATCTATAACTATTGCATTGGCACTAGCATCTAGATCGGATACTCTCCATTTCACGGGATAAGCTCTTTTAAATAACCAGCTAGAAAGAGGAATACTATTTTCATTCAGCAACATCACTAAGACATTACTGGGTGTAAATTTCATGGAATTCATGGCAATATTAAACTCTGCATTCAAAGGCGAACCAATCACCATTCCTCTTTCTAAAACCAGATTATTATAAGTGACATGACTAGGCAAACGATGTCTAAATATATTTTCACCACCTTCACGGATGTCTGTTGTCTCTATTTCGGCAGAAATTCCCGATACTTTTTGAAAGCGAATATCTAAGGGATTAGGCAAAATTCCGGCAATGAAAAACACTACCATAAAATAAAATCCAACAGGGGGATTTTCTGTCAAAGTAAGTTCCGGAATAGGAAATTTATCTGCCATTGCACTATAATTTTTGCAAAAGTCAACGAAAAGAAGAAAAATGAGTAATCATCCGGGATAGTCAATCTTAAGATCGTTAGCCATTAAATCTAAACTTTCAATAGCAACTTCATTACTAGTGGCATTAAATGACGGTGCATCTAATTTCTTAGGAAAGGCATTTATCGCTGTCCAAGAAACAACTGCTGTACCTGTTTCGTCTAATAAATCAATACGAATATCGCGCTTGGCGACAGTATTTAATTTCACGGTACTAATCCAATTAAATAAATAGCTATCTTTTCTAACTATGCCTTTTTTGAGGCTTAAGCTAACGGGAGTGCTTAATCCCGGCATATACTTGGCTCCATCTTTATAACTCATGCCATCTCTATAAGTTATGGTTTCATATTCAATGCTTAATCCGGAAACTTCTGAGAAAGCGTGCGAATCATCTCCATCTATGGTGACTCGATAATAAAAGACAGGAATTGGGTAATTATTTTTAATCTCTTCTGCTGAAGTTGCCATGATTGATGTGTCCTTAATTTAAGTGTTTTTAGTTGTTGACAATTGTGCAAATTTCATACCAAGTTGGCATCAAAGATAATAATTTTTGCTGGCACTGCGGAGTAATAATATGATGTTTGAATTCAAGCACCGCAGAACTTTCAATTCAATCGCATAACTACTCGTGTTGGTTGTTGACTGTTAACTGTCAATGGTCAACAATCAACAATATAATAAAGCCAATTGCAAGTTAAATATCAAACCGCATAAAACCCCAAATTCTTTAGCTTTTTCCTACGCTTCCTGTAATTTATGGGAGAATTTGAGGATGATGAACTCAGCCGGACGAACTGCCGCTAGACCAATTTCTACAATCATGCGTCCTTCTAAAATATCCTGTGCAGTCATGCTTTTACCAAGTCCAATATTGACAAAATAAGCTTGTTCTGGCGTACTACCAGCCAGGGCACCTTGTCGCCATAATCCCTCTAAATAACTTTCAATTAAAGATTTCACTTTTAGCCAAGTGATGGCGTTATTAGATTCAAAAACAACAAATGCAGTGGCTTTTTGAATTGATTCTTCAATGAGATTAAACAGTCGGCGCACAGGTATATAACGCCATTCATTGTCATTACCGGCTAAAGTTCTTGCACCCCAAATTAAGGTTCCTTTGCCGGTAAAACTACGAATAGCATTAATTGATTTACCTGCGGTGGGATCTATGTTGAGATTTTCTTGTTCCTCGTTGCTAATTTTAACTGTAGGAGCAAGTATTGATGCCAAACTAACATTAGCTGGTGCCTTCCAAACTCCCTTGTCTCTGTCTACTCTGGCATACACTCCTGCAACGGCGGCACTTGGAGGTAATACAACTCGCTTTTTACCTATCTCAGTCTGAATTTTGTTGTAAAGATCGGTTCTTTGGGTTTTGGTGTCGGTTAGTTTTTGAGCTTGTGTATCAGCAGTGTCTCCAATTCCTTTAATGGTTACAGAATCATCGGTGTAATAGTAGTTCAGTGAGGTTTGTAAATAAGGATAGTAAGCTGCACCATACTTTAATTCATCTGTTTCTATACCAATAGCATCTCGGAATTTATCAACTCCTCCTGTCTTATCTTTTTTCTCTTGGAGAACATCGAAAATCGCAAATCTATCTTTTAACTTATTACATTGCTTTAAAGTTTGCTGACAAAGTGCGTAATAATCGATTTCGCTTAAATTGACTGCATCAGTCAGTAGTATTAATGTAGGCTCATCTTCTTTTGCTAAAGCTGATAAACCTGTTTCAAAATCAGCTTTTTTCAGAGGTTCTGTACCGTATTGCCCCACTGAAACTATATAACAACTACCCCCGCCATTATCAAAAAACAGGCGCAAGGCATAATACATTAAATAGTTGAGTTCAGGGGTGGTAATACTACTAATTCCACCTGCATCAGTTGTCACCTCAAAATTGGATGCTTGAGCTTTTCCAAATAAAGTTTCATACTCAAGCAGGGAACTAATGCGAGTTGGTTGGTTAGTTAAATCTTCATCATATTTTTGAGCTTTTTGTGTGTAACCAATAAAGGCAGGAATGGCTGTAGATACATCGGCGACTGAGGGAGGAAATGTGGAAATTTCTTCAACATAAACGTTGGGAGTTTTATAAGTTACCATGTTTATTTCAATCCTTGGTTTGAATTTTTATATAGCAATCAGATTTGATTAATGAACTGAATCTAGGCAATAGGCAAGAGGCAAATAGGATTATAAAAGAGTAAAGTGTGCATAATTTCAAAAACCAAATAGAATTTCTATAGATATTTGAGGGCATTAATTACTTGGATACCATTATAATTAGGCGGGTTAGGTAAATGTTCTATCCACACAACAGAATTGCTATTTTCACTTTTTTTATTCTTCAATAGTTGAATATTTTTTATTCCTACTTGCTGACAAGGAATTTCTGAGTCAGATATAAAGAGATATTGTTGGGCTTGGGGAAATTGTTGCTGAAGACGTGAAAAGATAGAGTCTGTTTTTTCAGCTTCGGTACTTGCGAATCTGGTAAACTTAATTTCTGTTTTTCTAGTTGTGTCTTTATCTTTAATTAAAAATTCATCGCCATTAATTTCCCTATCAGCAAGCAAGTAATAACACCATCGTTGTTTTTTGGCTTTAAAAGTAATTTTATATTCACCTCCGCTATCCAAGAGTTGAGATTTGGAAGAGGAATGATAAATATCGACAATGCCAAAAATATTTTTTCCTTTGGGCAATTTCCGGTCAGAAAATTTAGTTTTGTTTGTTTCTAAGTCTGATACTTCAATATGATTTTTATTAGTAAATTGATAAATAACATTATTGACAGGTTTCCAATCAAGTTCTGTGAAATCTATAAATTCTTCATTTTTGAGCTTTAATATAAAACTAAATTGCAGATTTTCAGCAAGTTCTATCCAGGGCTTACTTTCTGAATCTACTGGTGCAATCACCACTATTCCATTAACTTGATTTTTGATAATCAAACGATAACCACTAAGTATGTGCTGACATTCTGGTGTTGGTTCCAGCCTGAAGTCAGGACATATTTGATTTTGATAATACTCGTGAATAATCCTCAATTCAAATAGTTGTTTATAATGCATAATTTTAACGATATGTATTATTTTTTATAAAAAATTAGATATTTGAAGTTAAAACTACGTTGTCAGCTATATCAGAACTAACTTCTACTGTATCCGCATCTGTAAAGACAACCATTCTGATTTTATAAATGGCTGAAGGCATATAAGACATGCCCAAACTAGCCCAAACCTCTCTTTGTTCTGTAAAAGATAAATTAACCAGTTCGAGAGTTAATTTTTGGATTTCAGAATTCAGCGTTGGAGAGTTGTGCTGATTGAATAACCGATGACTTTGAAAAAATTTGATAATTAGGGATAAAAATTGTAAAGATTGCTCGTAATCAGTAAAATTCGCCGCAAATAAAATATATAAATTCAGGTAAATATTAGGGTTTTTCGGCGAATTACCACCTTGATTAGGCATCCTTTCATAGGCTGCTCCAGAGCGAAAAGTATAGTCTTCTTCTAAGTTGACTAACAAGGTAGTAATGGCATCATTTTGGAAGGAAACGTCTTTCTGATTTCGTTCGCGAACAAATACGACCTCAAAATCCTGCGCTCCGGTTTTAACTCGGATGTAGCTGTTGAGTTGTTCTTTGAGGAATGAAAGGACATGCTCTATCATAGGCAATGATGTAACAATAATTAATTTTTCCTATTCAAACCAATACATTACTCTTAGAGGATGACAATCCTATTTGATTTATAAACTAGTGGTAGTTTTTGAGAACTCATTTAAGATTGCTATTGCTACTAAAAACAGTTTCTATCGCTAATTAAAAGTTAAGAGTCTATTGATAAAGTAAATATTACATATAGAGGGCGAGATGGGCTGAAGTTTTGCACCATCAAAATTGCCATTGTGTTATGGTTATAGGAGGATTTAGCAGGTTGAAAAAATGAAAATTAACCACAAAGCACTATTTTTTTGATGCATTAAGTTTTGCAATAATGCACCAGAAAATTTAATTTTTCCTTTATAAATCAACTCTAACTTAGCAAAAGAAAGAATTCGTATTTTTTGGATTATTTACTACTGAAACAATAGTGGTGAGTATAACAACAACATTGTCTGTAAAGTTAAACACAAAATATATCTTTACATTTTATACTTTCTGAAAAATATATTTTGAAATTATTGACGTTGCTGAGTTTAGGCATGAAAATAGTTAAGTGATTTGTGTGCTTTTAAAACACTGATTCCCAATCGTGAAAAGAGGGGATTTTACACTACAAATCATACATATAATCCAATAGAGTTCAGTAAAGAAAGCTCCTCTGTGGAAGTCAAACAACGGGAAACAGAGAGAAAAAAACATGCTTATCTGAACTTGATTAACATACGATAGATAACAGCAAATTATTAATTTTCTTTCCACCCATGCATAACAGCTATACCTTTAGTAGCCCATTCGATTACAATTGGCGGAGCTTCTGAGATCAGAATGCTTGGATAAACTGCTGCACCCCATTCGGGATGAATTAATACACGACATTGATTTTTAACCACTTGATAGTTGAGTAAAGCTTGAACAACTGCTGTGTCGTCGTGGGGAATTGCTCCGGGATGAGATAATAAGGGATAACCTGTACGAGGGTCGATTAGGTCAGTTAAATAACCGCGATCGCGCAGATTAAATGCTAAATCACAGCCAAATCTCATAAACTTTTCTCGCAAGCGTTCTTTCTCTGTTTCTATTTCGATAGTCTTTTCCACTAGTTGATAACGCGATCGCTGTAAGACAATCACTACTCGTAAAAATGGCTGGTGCTTCCAATCTGGTAATATCCGTTCGCAGTTGGCACAGATATATTGACTGGGGGGATGAATTGAAATTTGAACCGCTTGTCCCGTTTCGCCAACTAAATTAATGGGATAGCCTTGTTTTGAAGCGTAAACTTTAGGATATGTCACTAAATTAATTCGGTTGAAAGCAAGTTTTTTAATTTAATCTACGGTATAGATGATAGCTCTTAATAGTTACAAAAAATCATCAGATTTCTATAATAGATTAATTTTATGATAAGTAGTTGTTAATAACTTGCAATTTTAATCTGATTTTTATGCTTTATTAACCTATTTAATCAGATTGACCGAAGAAAGGCAGAGGGCAGAGGGCAGAAGGCACAAGGCAAAAAATACAATTTTTCCCTCTGCCAAAAGGGTTTAAAACCCCTAAATTTATTTATGGAAACTTGAAAAAATATGTATTTCGAGATGCACAAGCATAAGAAGTACTGCCTCTTTATCAAATCCCCTAAATTTATTTATGGAGATTCCATAAAAGCCTTCTGCCTTCACTACGGGACGCTACGCGAACGTACTTCTGCCTC
>VFQR01000985.1_pt1 | contig 26403 bp, 24 predicted proteins | sample 3512321 | NCBI WGS metagenome assembly VFQR01 (sample SAMN10412374, study PRJNA504923) | tailings metagenome | isolation source: Relicate 3 Philex TSF1 revegetated site | place: Philippines: Tuba, Benguet | collected 2017-08-29 | reverse complement strand
CCGCGAGGAGATCCTCCGCGACCAGCCCGACAAGCCGCAGGTGTACGTCACCGCCTCCCAGATGGCGACCGGCACCTGGTACGCCGCCACCGACACCCTCGAGGACGCCCACCGGCTCTTCTCGGAGCCGGCCGGCCGGGCGTACGCGATGGCGGGCATCACCGCCGACGACGTCGACGTGGCGGAGATCTACAACTCCTTCGCGATCCAGGAGCCCCTCGGCATCGAGGGCCTCGGCTTCGCCGAGCCCGGCAAGGGCTGGCAGGGCGCCGCGGACGGCTCCACCTGGATCGACGGGAAGGTGGCGGTCAACCTGTCCGGCGGCCTGCTCTGCAAGGGCCACCCGCTCGGGGCGACCGGCGCCACGCAGGCGGTCGACATCGTCGAGCAGCTCCGCGGCACCGCGCCGGCGGACATGCAACGCCCCGACGCGGAGATCGGCATCTCGGCGTGCCGCGGCGGCCCGGGCGCGGTCGGCGCGATCCACGTGTACCAGCGGATCGAGGGGTGAGCGCGTGACCGTCTCGGCAATCGAGTTCAGCCGCCTGGGGCCGCCGAAGCTGCGCCTCTACGCGATGCGCTGCTCCAACGGCCACCTGTCGCCGTGGTGGGAGCACCACCACTGCCACTACTGCGGGTCGGACACGCTCACCGAGGAGGAGCTCGCCGGCACCGGGGAGATCTCCAACTTCACGGTGGTCTACTACCCGCCGCGTGACTTCCTCGGCCAGGAGCCGTACGTCGTCGGCCACATCACCATGGACGAGGGCGTCGCGATGCCCGCGCCGGTGGTGGGCGTGGCCCCGGAGGACGTCTCCGTCGGCACCCGCGTGAAGGCGACGCTGCGCCGGATGAAGCTCGGCCACGAGGGCGACATCTACTACTCGCAGAAGTTCGTGGTGGACGGCGACGCCGCCGCCCCGGAGGCGAACCCCTCCTAGCCCTGTGCGGTGGCCCGCCCCGGATCGGGGCGGGTCACCAGCAGGACATCCCCCCGTCGACCGGCAGGGTGTGGCCGGTGACGAAGCGCGACGCGTCCGTCGCGAGGAACAGGAGCGGCCCCACCAGGTCCTCCGGCTCCCCGGCCCGGTGCATGGGCGTGCGTGAGAGCAGGGCGTCCCGCCGCCCCGGGTCGGCCGTCATCGGCGCGTTCATCTCGGTGGGGAAGTAGCCGGGGGCGAGGGCGTTGACCCGGATCCCGTGCGGCGCCCACTGGCGGGCGAGCTCGCGGGTGAGGCCCTCCACCGCGATCTTCGAGGCGACGTAGGCCCCGACGCCCGGGCCGGTGCCGGCCTTCCGGCCGAGGATCGAGCTCATCAGGATCATCCAGCCGCCGTCGCCGGCGGCGATCATCGCGCGGGCCGCGGCGGCGGCGAGGGCCGCCTGGGCGGCGACGTTCACCTGCAGGACGTCCGCGAACGCCTCCGGGTCCTCGGACTCGGCGGGGGCGACGGTGGCGGCGGCCGCGTTCAGGACGACCCCGTCCACCCGGCCGAATGCATGCATGCATGCAGAGACGAGCGCCTCGGCATGACCGGGGTCCCGCAGGTCGGCGGGGTGGGCGACGGCGCGCCCCCCGGCGTCCGCGATGCCCTCCGCCACGGCGGCGAGCCGGTCCTCGCGGCGGGCCGCGACCACCACCCCGCAGCCGGCGGCGGCGAGGCCGCGGGCCATGATCTCCCCGAGGCCGGCGGAGGCCCCGGTGACGATCGCCGCCCGCCCGGTCAGAGGACCGGTCATCCGGGGGCGATCAGGTCGGCGGCCGCCACGAGCACGTCGGTGCTCGGAGCCCGCACCAGCAGCCCGGCGTAGCGGTCGTACTGGGTGGGGACCTCGCCGACGATCACCACCGGCACCCCGCGCGTGAGCGGCACAGAGGGCAGGAGGGAGATGGGGGCGGTGCGCAGGTCCGAGTCGAGGACGATGAACGCGTCCGCCGAGGCGGCGATCTCCCAGGCCCGCTCCACCGCCCTCCGCGGCAGGGCCTCGCCCCAGAGGGTCCCCTCCGGCCGCAGCGGGTAGCCGCAGCCCTCGGTGGTGCAGCGCGGCACCCCGTCGGGGGCGGCGGCGATGAGGCCCTCCACCTCCGGCAGGCCGTACCGCTCCCCGCACCGCTCGCAGCGCATCACGAGGACCGTGCCGTACACCTCCACCGGGTCGACCGAGCCGGCCCGCTGGTGGAGCCGGTCGACGGCCTGGGTGACGAGCGCCGACACGAACCCGGCCCGCTCGAGGCGGGCGAGGGCGTCGTGGGCGGGGCCGGGGGTGCGCGCCGCGATCCGCAGGGCGGTGGGGTGGAAGTACTCCCAGAACCGCGCGGGCTCGGTGAGGAAGGCCTCCAGGCTCGCCCGCTCGGCCCATTCGCCGCCGGCGTGGGTGAGGTCGGCGCTCTCCGGCCCGCCGAGGCGCAGCCCGGTGAGGACGACGGCGCGCTCGGCCTCCAGGAAGACGGCGGCGAGGGCTTCGGGATCGGACGCCGGGGGGGCCATGGGGGCGGCCGAGTCTACCCGCCGCGGGGGGCGGCGACCGGCGCCTCGAGGCCGTCGAGGGCCCGCAGGCCGACGAGGGAGGTCCACGCCGCCCCCGCCGCGGCGGCCGCCGACAGGCAGGCGAGGGCGGCCGTGAGGCCGATCAGGTCCGACAGGACCCCCACCACCAGCAGCGGCACCGAGAAGCCGCCGAGGTAGCAGGCGACGTAGTAGCTCGACAGCAGCTTGCCGCGGTCGGCGACCGGCGCGATGCGGGTGCAGAGGTCGAGGCCGCCCTTGAACACGAGGCCCGCCGCGGCGCCGGTGCCGGCCACCGCCACGAGCGCCAGGGGCGCCGACTCCAGGGGCGCGCTCGCCACCACCCCGAGCGAGGCGAGGGCCGCGGCGGCGAGGCCCCGGGAGATCGCCCGCTCCGGCCGGATGCGTGGCAGCAGCAGCTGGCTCACGGCGCCGGAGACGAGCACGAGGAACCCGGCGGCCCCGACGACGGCGTAGTTGTCGACGCCCAGGGTCCGCACCAGGAAGACCGGGATGAGGGAGAGGGCGACCCCGTCGAAGAGGGAGAAGAGCATCCCGGACGGCACGAGCACCTTCCAGAACACCTCCCGCTCGGCGGGCGGCACCTCGATGCGCAGGGTCAGCGGCCGCCGCGACCGCACCGTGACCGTCTCCGGCAGCGTCAGCACCAGGACGGCGGCGATCGCCAGGGCGATCAGGTGCAGCTCGAACGGAAGCTGCAGCGGGTCGGAGGAGTACTGGGCGATGAGCCCGCCGATCCCCGGGCCGAGCCCGAGGCCGAGGCGCACCGACACCGACGCGATCGCCGCCGCCAGGCCCTCCCGCCCGGGCGGGGCGCCGTCGACGAGGAAGGCGGTGCAGGTGCCGAAGAACGCCCCCGTCGCCAGGCCTTGGATGCCGCGGGCGACGAGCAGCCCCGGCAGGGCCGGCTCGGTGATGAGGATGACCTGCGCGACGGCGAGGGTGGCGATGGCGCCGAGCAGGACCCCCTTACGGCCGATCCGGTCCGAGAGCTGCCCGAGGGAGAGCATCGACGGCACCAGCGCGACGACGTAGCACCCGAGGAACAGGGTCACGACGGTGTCGGAGAAGCCGAGCTCCTCCTGGTAGAGCGGGATGAGCGGGGTGATGAGGCTCGTGCCGAGGGCGAACAGCACCAGCACCGCCCAGGTGCGACCGACGCGGTTCACGCGCCCACCGTCACGCAGGCAAACCCGCCGCCCGCATCCCGTGCCCCGGCCCGCAGGCCGAGCCTCTCCCAGCCGGCCACGACCCCGGCCACCTGCGCCGGGCGCAGGCCGGAGAGCACCGCCGCCCGCGGGGGCGCGGCGGCGTCGATCCGTCCGAGCAGCTCGGCGTGGGCGGGGGCGGGGATGTTGGCGAGGACGACCCGGCCGGCGAGGTCGGCGGCCCGCAGGCCGCCGAGGGGCCCGCGGCGCAGCTCCACCCGGTCGGCGAGGCCGGCGAGGGCGAGGCTGCGGGCGGCCTGGTCGAGGGCCCGCGGGTCGAGGTCGACCGCCAGGACGGGGCCGCGGCCGAGGGCCGCCCACGCCTGGGCGAGCAGGCCGGAGCCGCAGCCGGCGTCGACCGCCGGGCCGGCGGGCAGCCGCTCCAGGGCGGCGAGGCACATCGCCGTCGTCGCGTGCCCCGCCGGGCCGAAGCCCTCGCCGGGGGCCTGCACCAGCTCGCGCACCCCGTCCGGGGCGGGGGCGTGCCCCGGCCCGCGGCGGTACCAGCCGCCGACCATCTCCGCCGGCGGGTCCGGCCACCCGGGCACGCCCCCCAGGGCCCGCACCGGCAGCGGACAGGTCGCCAGGGCCGGGCCGGCCAGCTCGGGCGCGCTGCGCGGCGCGCAGACGACCCCCTCCGGGTCGGTCCGCACCGGCTGCAGGGGGCAGATCGCCGCCCACGCAGCCCGGACCTGCGCGGGGGTCCCCTCCACCCGCAGCCCGGGCGGGAGCGGGCCGCTAACCTCGGCGGCCGTGCCCGCCACCCCGCCCTCCGAGGCCGCCCGCCGTGCCGGTGCCGCCCAGCCGGCCGTCGCGGGGCTCACCCTCGACGCGCGCCTGGCGCGGATCGCCGCCGCCCGCGACGCCCTCGCCGCCCGGTCGGACGCCGTCGTGGACGCGGCCGTGGCCGAGGCGGGCCAGCCGCGCCGCTTCGCCCGCCGCGAGGTGGCCTCGGCGCTCGGGCTGCTCGACGCCCTCCCGGCCCTGGCGGAGGCGATCCGCCCGCAGGCCGTGCCCGCCGCGTCCGGGTCGACGGTCCTCGAGTGGGCGCCATACGGGGTGGTGCTCGGCTGGCACGCCGCGAACTCGCCCGTGTGGGTGCCGACCGTCGTGGCGGCGTCGGCCCTCGCCGGCGGCAACGCCGTCGTCGCCCGCCCCTCGTCGCGGGTGCGGCGCACCACCGGCCTGGTGCTGGAGGCCCTCGCCGGGCCGTGGCCGGACGACGCGATCGTGGTCGTCGACGCCCCCGGCCCCGCCGCCGAGCCGCTCGTCTGGGACCCGGGCGTCCACGCCGTCGTCACCCACGCCTCCAGCGCGACCATCAAGCGCCAGCTCGCCGGCCTCGGGGCCGCCTATGCGGAAGGCGCGCACCTGCGGCCCTACATCGCCGAGGGGTCGGGGAACGACGCGATGATCGTCCTCGCGGGCGCGGACCTCGACCGGGCCGCGGCGGCCGCCGCCCTCGGCGGGTTCGCGAACGCCGGGCAGCTCTGCATGGCCGCCAAGCGGATGATCGTGGAGCGCGCCGTCTGGGACGACTACGCGCCGCGCCTGGCGGCCGCCGTCGCCGCCCTGCGCCTCGGGGACCCGGAGGACCCGGAGACCGACCTCGCCCCGCTGCCGGAGGGGCCCGCCCGGGCGTGGGCCCGGGCCGCCCTCGCCGAGGCCCGCGCGGCCGGCGGGCGGGCCGTGGTGGGGGAGGGGGAGGACGGGGCGTTCTTCACCCCGACCGTCGTGGAGCTGCCGCGCACCGCCCTCGGGACGGCGCTCTGGCGGGAGGAGGGCTTCGCGCCGCTGCGGGGCCTGGTGCTGGCCGATGACGCCGAGGACGCCCTGCGTCTCGCCAACGACACCCCCTTCGCCCTCGGGGCCGCCGTCTTCGGGCCGGGGGACGCGATCGTGCCGCGGCTGCGCGCCGCCCGGGTGCTCGTCGACGAGGGGCCGCTCTACCAGGACGCCCACCTGGTGGTCGGCGGGGTGGGCGACAGCGGCACCGCCGGGTCGCGCCCCAAGATCGAGCAGCTCGTCTGGGCCCGCCGGGTCCATCGCGCCGGGGGGTCTTAGGCCAGGACGCGCAGGTGCTGCCAGCGCACGAACGCCTCGAGCCCGGGGCGGCCGAGCTCGCAGCCGACCCCCGACCCGCGCCACCCGGCGTAGGGGGCGTAGGGCAGCACGACCCGCCACCCGTTGACCGCGACGGTCCCCGAGCGCAGCCGCTGGGCGGTCTCCAGGGCGCCGCGCAGGTCCTCGCCGACGAGGTAGTTCACGAGGCCGTAGTCCGGGCGGTTCGCCTCGGCGACCGCGGCGTCCACGTCGGGCACCTCCATCACGGCCACGATCGGCGTGAAGGGCTCCTCGTCCACGAGCCGCACGCCGGGACCCGCGCCGGTGACGAGGGCGGGGGACAGGGTCCCCGGCGATACCTCGGCGCCGCCCTCGATCTCCACGCCGTCGTGCCCGGCGGCCTCCTCCAGGAGGGCGTGGTGGCGGGCGAGGCCGCGGTCGGTGGTCATCGGCCCGAGGCGGATGTCGGCGATGCGGGCCCGCATCCGCTCGACGAGGCCGTCCCGCAGCGCCGGCGGCACCAGCACCCGGTTCACGGCGTAACACGCCTGGCCGGAGTTGACGTACCCCTGCATCGTCGCGACCTCGGCGGCGATGTCGAGGTCCGCGTCCGGCATCACCACGAGCGCCCCGTGGCCGCCGAGCTCCAGCGAGAGGGCCTTCAGGCGCGGCGACGCCCAGGCGGCGATCTGCTCGGCCACCCGCCGCGACCCGGTGAAGGCGACCTTCGCCACCCGCGGGTGGGTCGACAGGGCCTCCCCGACGAGCGGCCCGTCCCCGGTGAGGCACGAGACGAGGCCGTCCGGCAGCCCGGAGGCGGCGGCCAGGTCGCAGAGCTCCCAGGCGGCGAGGGGCGCCTCGATGGCGGGCTTCACCACGACCGCGCAGCCGGCGGCGAGCGCCGGGGCGAGCTTCCAGACGACGAGCGCGACGGGGAAGTTCCACGGCGTGATCGCCGCGACCACCCCGACCGGGGCGGGCCGCACCCAGGAGCCGGTGGCGAGGGTCGGGCCCGGCATCTGCTGCGCCCACATCCGCTCGGCCTCGGCGGCGAAGTGGTGGATCACCTCGGCGGCGCGGGCGACCTCCGCCTGGGCCTCCCCGAGGGGCTTGCCGGTCTCGCGGTGGACGAGCTCCGCGAGGCGCGGCTGGTGCTCGTCGACCTTCCGGGCGTACGCCTCGAGGGCGGCGGCCCGCTGCGGCGGCGGCAGGGCCGCCCACTCCGGCCAGGCGGCGTCGGCGGCCCGGACGGCCCGGTCGACGTCCTCGGCGGTGGCGGCGGCGACCTCGGCGAGGCGCTCGCCGTCGCCCGGGGCGTCCACCGGCAGCCACTCGGCCGTGTCGACGCGCCCCCCGCCGGTGATCAGCGGCCGCCGGGCGGCCGGGCTCACGACCGCCGGCCGCCCGTGCCGGGCACGCGGGCCACCTGCCGGATGCGCCACGACGGCTCGTACTCGGCGACCTGGCGGATCTCCTGCTGGGCCAGGCGCCGGGCGCTCTGGGCGTCCGCCGCCCACACCTCGAGGTGGTGGACGTCGACGCGCACGAAGCGGTCCTCGCCGGACTCCCAGCGGGCGAAGACCGCCCGGTACTGGTGCGTGCCGGGGGCCATCGGCGTCAGCGGCTTCAGGACCCCGAGGGACCAGCGCGACTCGTCGGAGCGGCGCTCCTCGAGTGCCGCCTCGGCGGCGCGGCGCGCCCCGGCGAGGTCGGGAGCCTCCAGCACCACCCGCGCCGCGACCCGGGGCCGCTGGGCCCCGGGCGGACGGCGCAGGAGGGTGACCTCCCAGGAGGGGGCGGCCGGCGTCAGCCCTCCTCGATCCGGATCGTGGTGAGCCGCTGCGCCTCGCGGGGGCGGTCACCGGGGCCGGTGGGGACGGTGCCGAGCGCCTCGACGACGTCCTGGCCCTCGACCACGCGGCCGAAGCCGGTGTGGGCCCCGTCGAGCCACGGCGTGGCGGCGGCGGTGATGATGAAGAACTGGCTGCCGTTGGTGTTCGGCCCGGCGTTCGCCATCGCGAGCACGTTCTTCACGAGCGGCTCGTCGTTGATCTCGTCGGCGAAGTCGTAGCCCGGGCCGCCGGTGCCGGTGCCCTTCGGGCAGCCGCCCTGGATCATGAAGTCGTGGATGATCCGGTGGAACACCAGGTCGTCGTAGAAGCCCTGCTGGGCGAGGCCGACGAAGTTGCCGACGGTCTGCGGCGCCTTGTCCGGCCAGAGCTCGATGCGGATGTCGCCCTGCGACGTCTCGAGTACGGCGGTGTACGAGGCGCCGGGATCGGCGGGCGGTGGCAGCTCGGGCATGTGTCCCCTCAGATCGGTTCCGGGAGTGATCATGGCACCTGTCGGCACCGCCGCGCGGTAACGCACGGGAACCACGATTATGTCGCGCGGGCCTCCCCCGCCGACGCGGGCCGGAGGCCGCCCGCGCCGGGGAAGCCGGCGCAGAGGCGCTCGGCCATGGCGATGACGGCGAGGTGCGTGTTGGCCGACGGGACGCGGGCCATCACGGAGGCGTCCATCACCCAGACGCCATCGACGCCGCGCAGGCGCCCCCTGTCGTCCACGACCGCGTCCGGGTCGTCCGGACGGCCCATCCGGCAGGAGCCGACCGGGTGGTGGAACGTCTCCACGGTCCGCAGCACCTGGTCGGGGTCGTCGAGGCCGGGCCACGGGGTGAGGACCGCCGCCAGCGACGGCTGCCGGGCGACCTCCATGAGCCGCCGGCCGGCCTCCACCGCGGCGGCGCGGTCGGACGGGTCGAGGAACCAGCCCATGTCGATGACCGGCTGCAGCGCCGGGTCGGTGCCCTGCAGGCGCACGGCGCCGCGGCGCGAGCGGGCGTCGGCCACCTGGACGTTGAGGTCCGTGAAGCGCTGGCCGCCGTCGACCTGCCCCGAGTACGGCATGACCTGGTAGACGCGCCGCTCGCCCCCGACCTCGTGGGCGCCGGTGAGCAGGCACTGGTACCAGGGGTTCGGCCACGGCGGCGCCTCGAGGGCGAGCTCGAAGCGGTAGGAGACCTTCGGGTGGTCCTGCATCCCCCGCCCCACCCCGGGCACCTCGGCGACGACGGGGATGCCGTGGCGGCCGAGCTCCTCCGCCGGGCCGATGCCCGAGCGCAGCAGCGCCGCCGGCGTGGCGTAGGTGCCGAGGGCCATCACGACCGCGTCGGCCGGGAGCGTCTCCGGCCCGTCCGGGCCGTGGACGACGACCCCGTCGGCCCGGTCGCCGGCCGTGGTGACCCGGTCCACGACGAGGCCGGTGCGCAGGGTCAGGTTCGGCCGGGAGAGCGCCGGGTCGAGGTAGCGGTCGGCGGGGGTCTGGCGGCGGCCGTCGACCATGTTGAGCGGGATCGGCCCGATGCCGACCGCGCCCGGCCGGTTGTGGTCGTCCACCCACCCGTGCCCGGCGGCGAGGGCCGCCTCGGCGAAGCGCTCCTGCATCTCCATCCACGGCCGGGGGTAGCGGCCGATCGGGATGGGCCCCGCGTCGCCGTGCCAGGCCTCGCCGCCGAAGTCGCGGTCCGCCTCGATCGCCCGGAACCAGGGCAGCCAGCTCTCCCAGCCCCAGCCGTCGACGAGGGCGTCCCACTCGTCGTAGTGCTCGGGGTGGCCGCGCAGGGCGATCGCCCCGTTCGTGACCGAGGACCCGCCGACGACCCTCCCCCGCGGCACGTGGACGAGCCGCGGCGACGCGCCGGCGCGCGCCTGGTAGCCCCAGTCGTGGGACTCCTTGATGATCCGGTGCGAGTGGGCGAGCACCTCCGGCCACTCCCCCGGCCGGTAGTGCGGGCCCACCTCCACGAGGGTCACCTCGTGGGCGGGGTCCCCCGAGAGGCGCGCCGCCGCGACGCAGCCGGACGTGCCGGCCCCGCAGACGACGATCCGCACCGCGGCGTCAGCCGGCGGCCAGGCGCCCGCCGTCGACCACGAGCGTCTGGCCCGTGATGAACGAGGCGGCGTCCGTGAGGAGGAAGACGATCGGCCAGGAGGCCTCGCCGACGGTGCCGATGCGCCCGAGCGGCGACTTGGCCACGAGCCGCTCCTGCAGGGCGGGGTTCGCGGTCATGAGGCCCTCCACCATCTCGGTGCCGATCGTGCCGGGGGCGACCGAGTTGCAGAGGATCCCGTGCGGGCCGAGCTCCACCGCCAGCGTCCGGGTGAGGGCGTCGAGGGCGGCCTTGGAGGCGTTGTAGGGGCCGATGTTCGGCAGCCCGGTGAGGCCGGCGACGGACCCCAGGTTCACGATCCGCCCGCCCTGCCCCTGCTCGATGAGCGCGAGGGCCACCGCCCGGGCGAACGACGACGCGCCGAGCAGGTTGACCCGCAGCACCTCGTCCCACTCCGACAGCGGGGTCTCCACCACCGGGTGGTAGTACGGGTTGATCCCGGCGTTGTTGACCACGCCCCAGAGGGTGCCGCCGAGGGCCTCCGCGGCGTCGAGCGCCTCGGCCGCCATCGTCGTGTCGGCGACGTCGCCGGGGACGACCACCACGGGGCCGTCGATGGTGCCCGCCAGCTCGGCGAGGGCGTCGGGCGAGCGGGCGACGAGGACCACCCCTCCCCCGAGCGAGACGATGGAACGGGCCACGTCCGCACCGATGCCGCGCGAGGCGCCGGTGACGATGACGGTGCGTCCGTCGAGGCGGAATGGGTCGCTCACGGAGGGCCAGTCTACCCACAGGCACCCCGATAGACTTTCCGGACTTCCCGTCGGCCCCGACAGCGCGGCCGACCGCCACCGAACCGGTCGAGGTTGCCGCATGCTGAGCTACGCCTTCACGGAGGAGCAGGAGGACCTGCGCCAGATGGTCCGCGAGTTCGCCCAGGGGGAGATCCTCCCGCTGGTCGAGGAGGCGGAGCGCACCGAGAAGTTCCCGGTGCAGGTCCTGCCGATGCTGGGTGAGCTGGGTCTCCTCGGCATCGTGTTCCCCGAGGAGTACGGCGGCATCGGCGCCGACAAGATCACCGAGTGCATCTTCGTGGAGGAGATGGCGAAGGTGTGCGCCGGGATCACCGCCTCGGTGAACGCGCACGCCGACCTCGCCGCCTTCCCGATCTACAAGTTCGGCACCGATGCCCAGCGCGAGAAGTACCTGCCGCGCTCCATCGCCGGCGAGATCATCGGCGCCTACGCCATCACCGAGCCCAACACGGGCTCGGACGCCGCCGGCCTGGCCACGCGCGCCGAGAAGAAGAACGGCGGCTACGTCATCAACGGCCGCAAGAACTTCATCACCAACGGGACGATCTGCGACTACTGCCTCGTCGCCGCCTACACGGACCGCTCCAAGCGCGGCGAGGGCATCTCGGTGTTCATCGTCGACCGGGACACCCCCGGCTTCGAGGTGACCCGCAAGCTCGAGAAGATGGGCCACCGCTCCTCCGACACCGCCGAGCTGGTGTTCGAGGACTGCGAGATCCCGGAGGAGGCCCTCCTCGGCGGCAAGGAGGGGGCGTTCGAGGCGCTCATGGGCGCGCTCATCACCGGCCGCGTCTCCCACGGCGTGAAGTCCGCGGCGATCGCCCAGGCCGCCTTCGAGGCCGCCCGCCAGTACGCCACCGAGCGCGAGGCCTTCGGCCGCAGCCTCTCCAAGTTCCAGGCGATCCGCTTCAAGCTCGCCGACATGGCCACCCGCATCGAGGCGGCCCGCTCCCTCGCCTACAAGGCGGCCTGGCTCTACTCGACCGGCCAGCCGTGCGTGAAGGAGGCCTCCATGGCCAAGTTCTTCTCCGCGGAGGTCGCCGACTACGTCTGCCGCGAGGCCGTCCAGATCCACGGCGGCTACGGCTACATCGTCGAGTACCCGGTCGAGCGCTACTACCGCGACGCCAAGCTCGCCTCCATCACGGAGGGCACGAGCGAGATCCAGCAGATGATCGTGGCCCGGGAGCTCGGCCTGTAGTCACCCGCGTCGCCCGGCCGGCGCGGGACACGCCGCGCCGGCCGGGCTCGCAGGGGCCGCTCTAGCGGACGGCGTGCTCCCGCGGGCCGCGCGCGCGGGTCACGACGCCCAGCGCGTGCGTGAGGAGCCGCTCGCCGATCCCCGGGCGCACCGGGGTCGACAGGGCCCGCTGCAGCATCCCGACGCGGCCGCGCAGCTGGTCGCGCTCGGCCTGCGTCGCGGCGAGCTCGGCCACGAGCCGGTCCCGCTCGGCGCGGAGGGCGTCCGCGTCGGCGCCGCCACGCGTGCCCTGGAGGGAGTCGACGGCGTCCGCCGGGATGAGGGTCCGCTGCGAGCCGGGCTCGCCGACGGTCTCACCGGGGAGGCGCCCGGACTTGAGGTAGCGCCAGACGGTCCGCTCGGAGACCCCGAGGGTCTCGGCGGCCTGGGCCACCGTGATGGTGTGGGTGGGGGCTGAAGTGGTCATGGCCCCCCGGTTCGCCGCCGGACGCCCGACTCCTTGTCAGAGCCGGGCGTCATGGCAGACGGCGGCTGTCAGGCCGGCTTGCGCTGGATCAGCATGTTCCACTGGCCCCGCTGGACGACCTTGTCGTCCTGGTTGAGCACCTCGATCTCGTAGATGCACCAGCCCTGGGCCGGGTTCTTGTGCTCGGACTTCTCGCCGATGGTCCGCTTCACGCGGACGGTGTCGCCGAAGAAGACGGGGGCGCGGAACGCCCACTCCTTGAGGCCCACGAACGCCGCGGTGGCGATCTTCGGGTCCATCTTCTCCACCTGGAGGCCGGTCGCGACCGACGTGACGAGCATGCCGTGCGCGACACGCTTGCCGAACACCGACTCCGACGCGCGGACGTCGTCGATGTGGAACCAGTTGAAGTCGCCCGAGACGCCGCAGAAGTTCACGACGTCGGCCTCGGTGATCGTGCGGTTGAGAGAAACCGCCTCGTCGCCGGGGTTCAGCTCCTCCCAGTACAGACGCTCAGCCACTCGCCACTCCTTGTCAGTTCAGGTCGCTGGCCGCGGTCGAGCATACGGAAGGCCGGGCCGCCCCGGACACGGGGTCCGCGGCGGCACCGGCCTCCCGAGGGTGGTGCTAGAGGTTCTCCAGGCCCTGGCGGATCCGGTCGAGGCCCTCCTCGAGGACGTCGTCCGGGCAGGCGTAGGTGAGGCGGATGTGGCCCTCACCGCGGTCGCCGAAGGCGGAGCCCGCCACGACGCCGACCTGGTAGTTCTCGATCATGTAGTCCGCGAACTGCTGGGCGGTCATGCCCGTGCCGCGGATGTCCGGGAAGACGTAGAACGACCCGTCCGGGGTCGGGCACTCGACGCCGGGCATCTTGTTCAGGGCGGCGACGGTGAGGTCGCGCTTCGCCTGGAGCTTCTTGGTGATGACCTCGACGTGGTCCTGCGGGCCGGTGATCGCCGCGAGGGCCGCCATCTGCACGAACGCCGGCACGTTGGTGACGGAGTTCTGCTGGAAGATGTCCATCGTGGTGATCAGGTCCTTGTTGGCCACGCACCAGCCGATCCGGAACCCGGTCATGATGTACGTCTTCGAGAAGGTGTCGACGAGGATCGACCGGTCGGCCATCCCGTCCACCGCCGCGATGGTCTTGTGCTCGGCGCCCGAGTAGACCATGTGGCTGAAGATCTCGTCCGTCAGCACGATCACGTTGTGCTCGGCGCAGATCGCGGCGATCTCGTCGAGCTGACCGACGGTCATGCCGTTCGGCCGCTGCGGCGAGTTGATGATCAGCATCTTGGTCTTCGGCGTGATCAGGCTCTGCAGCGAGTCGAGGTCGAAGTGGAAGTCCGGCTCGACCAGCGGGGCGTAGACCACGGTGCCGCCGGCGTAGGTGATCCAGAACTCGTCGGGCGGGTAGCCCGGGTTCGGGAAGATGACCTCGTCGCCCTGGTCGACGACGGTCAGGAGGGACTGCGTCAGGGCGTGCTTGGCGCCCATCGTGACGAGGACCTCCTCGCGCACCGTCGGGCGGCCGCGCTTGGTGGCCTCCTCGGCGATGGCGTCACGGAGCTCGGGGAGACCCGGGCCCGGCACGTAGCGGACGTGACCGTCGGCCACGGCCTTCGCGCAGGCCTCCATGATGTGCGGAGCGGGACGGAACTCGTCGCCCTGGAAGTCACCCTTCTCGAAGTGGATGACGCGCTTCCCGGTCTCCCGCTCGAGGGCCTCGGCCTTGCGCATGGACGCCCACTGCTTGGGCAGGACGAAATGCGAGGTGCGGCTCGAGAGACGCAGGGAGGGATTCGTGGCGGTGGTCGCCATTGTCTGTTCGATCTCCTTGTGGAACGTGTGTCGGGGACGGGTGGGTCAGCGCTCAACCAGGGGGTGGGCGGCAGCCGATCACGGCGGGCCGGGCCGGAGCGCGGGTGGGTCGGTCGCGGTGTTGCGCACCCGGAGGGTGGCCGGGGCGTACGCACCGGACTGGTGCGCACCGAGACGGCGTGAGAGGCCGCGCGCGGCGGCCATGACCAGCTCGGAGAGCTGCTCGACGCGCTCGGGGGTGATCCGGGTGACCGGACCGCCGATGCCGAGGGCGGAGACGACGTGGCCGCTGTGGTCGCGGACGCCGGCGCCGATGCAGCGCAGGCCCTCGTCGTACTCCTCGTCGTCGATGGCGTAGCCCTGCTCGCGGATCCGGTCGAGCTCCGCCTCGAGCTGACCGAGGTCCGTGATCGTGTTGGGGGTGTAGGCGGCGAGGCCGCGCTCGGAGACGATCTCCGCCACCCGCTCCCGCGGCAGGTCGGCGAGGAGCACCTTGCCGAGGTTCGTCGCGTGGGCGGGGTAGCCGCGGCCGATGGCCGACGGCACGCGCAGCGCCCGGCGGGCCTCGACGCGCTCGATGTAGATCGCCTCCCCGCCGTCGAGGACGGCGAGGTGCCCGGTCTCCCCCGTGTCCCGCACGAGGCTCTCGAGGAAGGGCAGCGCCTCGTCCCAGAGGTTCATCTGCTGCATCACGAGCCCGCCGAGCTCGAAGATGTGCAGCCCCAGGCGGTAGCGGCCGGTGCGCGGGTTGCGCTCCACGAGGCCGGCGGCGTCCAGGTTCACCATGAACCGGTGCACCGTGGACTTGTGGAGGCCGACCCGCTCGGCCAGCTCGGTGACCCCGAGCTCGGGGTCGTCGACGGAGAACGCGTTGAGGATGGCCACGGCGCGCTCGATCGCCTGGATCCGGTAGCGCGGGCTGACCGCGGGGGTGCCGTTCCCGGCCCCTCCGGCGACGTCCCTCTCCACGTTGTCGACCGTCATGTCTCGCATCGTGAACACCTGTCTTGTGATTGATGCGACGAATGAGTCATACGCCTGTAAGCACAGACCGGCAAGGGAGAAGCGCACTCTCTGAACCCGCGTTTCGTCATGCGAGACACAGGGTCAGGACGGCGGGCGGGACGGGGTCGCTAGCATTCGCCGTCGCGGCGTACGTCACCGCCGTCACGAACCGTCCAGTGAGGTCCGCCGCCCCCGTGTCCGACGCTTTCGAGGACATCCTCTACGAGGTCGCCGACGGCCGGGCGACGATCACCATCAACCGCCCCGACCGCCTGAACGCCTTCCGCGTCCAGACCATCCGCGAACTCGCCCAGGCGTTCGAGCAGGCCGCCGATGACGAGGCCGTCGGGGTGATCGTCTTCACCGGCGCCGGCGACCGCGCCTTCTGCGTCGGCGGCGACGTCCGCGACCCCACCAAGACCCTCGCCCAGAAAAGGGGCCTCCACCACCTCCACGACCGGCTCGGCCTGGCGATCCGCAACAACGGCAAGCCGATCATCGTCAAGGTCCGCGGCTACTGCATCGGCGGCGGCAACGAACTCAACGTCCTCTGCGACCTGACGGTCACCGGCGAGTCCGGACGGTTCGGCCAGGCAGGCCCCAAGATCGGATCCGCACCCCTCTGGTGGGGGTGCCAGCTCCTCCCGGCCGTGGTCGGGGAGAAGAAGGCCCGCGAGATCCTCTACCTCACCCGCCAGTACAGCGCCCAGGAAGCCCTGGAGATGGGCCTCGTCAACAAGGTCGTCCCCGACGACCAGCTCGACGCCGAGGTCGACGCCTGGTGCGAGCAGATCCTCCGCCGCAGCCCCCAGGGCCTCAGGTTGGCGAAGATCGCGATGAACGCCCAGACCGACGCCCTCTACAGCGCCGTCCAACACGGCCTCGAGCTCGTCGCCCTCAACCACGTCCACGGAGTGGAGCCGCAGGAGGGGATCGCGTCCTTCCAGGAGAAGCGGCCCGCCGACTGGCGCAAGTTCCGCGACGGCCAGGGCCCCGACCCCGCCTGATGGACGCCGCCGCCCTCACCGCCCTGCGGCCCCACCTGCGCGACGCCGTCGAGGCCGCCCTCGAGGGGCGCCGCCTCACCGACGCGCAGGCCCTCGCCCTCGCCGACGCCCGCGGGGCGGAGCACCCGGCCCTCTGGTCGGCCGCGGCGGTGCTGCGCGACCGCGGCCGCGCGCCGGTGGTGACCTACTCGCGCAAGGTGTTCATCCCGCTCACGAACCTCTGCCGGGACATCTGCTCGTACTGCACCTTCGCCCACCTCGACACGGACCCGCGGGCGCACACCATGAGCCCCGACGAGATCCTCCAGGTGGCGGAGGCCGGCCGGAAGCTCGGGTGCAAGGAGGCGCTGTTCACCCTCGGCGACCGGCCGGAGGCGCGCTTCGAGAGCCACCGCCGGGCGCTGCGCCGCTTCGGCCACGAGTCGACCCAGTCGTACCTCGTCGCGATGTGCCGGATGGTGATGGAGCGCACCGGCCTCCTCCCCCACCCGAACGCCGGGATCCTGGGGATGCGCGAGCTCACCGAGCTGAGGGAGGTGTCGGCGAGCCAGGGGATGATGCTGGAGACCGTCTCCGAGCGGCTCTGCGGCCCGGGCGGCCCCCACGAGCACGCCCCCGACAAGCGCCCGAAGACCCGCCTGGCGATGATCCGCCGCGCCGGGCAGCTGCGGATCCCGTTCACCTCGGGGATCCTGATCGGGATCGGCGAGACCGTCCGCGAGCGGGTCGAGGCCCTCCTGGCGCTGCGTGCCCTCCACGAGGAGTACGGGCACATCCAGGAGGTCATCGTCCAGAACTTCCGCGCCAAGCCCGGCACCCCGATGGCCGCCGCCGGCGAGCCCGGCCTGGTGGAGCTGATGACCGCGTGCGCCACCGCGCGCCTCGTGATGGGGCCGGCGATGAGCATCCAGGCCCCGCCGAACCTGTCGGCCGACTACGGGCCGCTGCTCCTGTCGGGCATCAACGACTGGGGCGGGGTCTCCCCCCTCACCCCGGACTTCGTGAACCCCGAGGCGCCGTGGCCGGACATCGAGGGCCTCGCCCGCCTCGGCGAGGAGACGGGCTACCCGCTCCGCGAGCGGCTCACGATCTACCCGGAGTACCTGCGCGACGACGACTTCCTCGACCCGGGGGTCCGTGACCACGTCCGGTCCCTCGCCGACGAGGACGGCCTGGCCCTCCCGGGGGCCCCACACCCGATGACGGCGGTGCCGGCGTGAGCGTGACCTTCTGCAGGACCCTGAGCGGCGACGCGGCACCCGTCGCGGGCCGCGCCCGCGTGCGGGAGGCCGCCGGCCTGGACGACGCCGCGGTCGCCGCGGCGCTGGAGGAGGGCCTCCTGCCGGTCGCCACCGACCGCGCCGACGCCCCGTCCCCCGCGTTCGTGGTCGACCCGTCCACGGCGATGGAGCTCCTCGCCCGCGGCGTCGCCGGCTGGCGCATCACGGTCCGCCACGAGGGCGAGCGCGCCGCCGTGCTCGACGCCGTCGTCCGCACCGGCGCCGCCTTCCTGCGCACGACCCCCGCCGGCCTCGAGGAGGCCATCGAGCTGGGCTGGCTCCCCGGCATCTCCACCCGCGTGTCGGTCGTCGTGGACTCCCACGAGGAGGCCCTCGACGCGATCGCCGCCGGCGCGGCGGACCTCGTCGTCGGCGACTGGGACGCCGACCGGGTCGGCGCCCTGCGCGACGCCCTCGCCCCGCGGCCGCTCGTGGAGCGCACGGCCCTGCCGCCGGAGACCGAGATCGACGACGCCCGCACCGACCTGGCGCGTCCGCTGTTCACGGCCTGGCTCGCCCAGATCGACGGCTCCGGCGTCGCCCGGCCGCGGTACACCTGGGCCCCCGGCCGCGACGAGGAGCCGCCGGTGCCGACGCGGCGCCTGTCGGCCGAGTGGGAGGACGCCGGCTGGCGCGAGGGCGCCCCGGACGAGGGCCTGTCGCGCCTCGACCCGGACCTGGCGGGCATCCTCGCCCGGTCGCTGGAGGACACCCCGCCGCGGGTGGCCGAGATCGAGCGCCTCTTCCGGGCCCGCGGCGCCGAGGTGGAGGCCGTCGCCCGCGTGGCCGACGAGCTCCGCCGCCGCCGCAAGGGCGACACGGTCACCTACGTGGTCAACCGGAACATCAACTACACGAACCAGTGCTACTTCCGGTGCGGCTTCTGCGGCTTCTCCCGCGGCCCGAAGAGCCTCAACCTGCGCGGCCAGCCGTACATCCTGGAGGTGCACGAGGTGGTGCACCGCTCCGTGGAGGCCTGGGAGCGGGGCGCGACCGAGGTGTGCCTGCAGGGCGGCATCCACCCGGACTTCACCGGCGACTTCTACGTGTCGGTGCTCGAGGCGATCAAGCAGCGCCTGCCGGAGATGCACGTCCACGGGTTCACGCCGCTCGAGGTGTGGCAGGGCGCGCACACGCTGGGGATCAGCGTGCGGGAGTTCCTCACCCGCCTCCGCGACGCCGGCCTCGGGACCCTCCCGGGCACGGCCGCCGAGATCCTCGACGACCGCGTGCGGGCCCACCTGTGCCCGGACAAGGTCCGCACGGCCGAGTGGGCCGAGGTGATGATCACCGCCCACGAGCTCGGGCTGCGCGCCACCACCACGATGATGATGGGCCACATCGACGGGCCCCGCTCGTGGGCGAACCACCTCGAGGTGCTGCGCCAGATCCAGCGGCGCACCGGCGGCTTCACGGAGTTCGTGCCGCTGCCGTTCGTGCACATGGGCTCGCCGATCTTCCTGCAGGGCAAGGCCCGGCCCGGGCCGACCTGGGACGAGGTCGTCCTCGTGCACGCGGTCGGGCGGATCGCCCTCGACGGCCTCATCGACAACATCCAGGCGTCCTGGGTGAAGCTCGGCCTGGACGGCGGTCAGCGCCTCCTCGACGCCGGCTGCAACGACTTCGGCGGGACGCTCATGGACGAGAACATCTCCCGCGCGTCGGGGGCGGCCCACGGCCAGCTGGCCACCCCCGAGGAGATCGAGGCGACGATCCGTGGCGCCGGCCGGATCCCGGCGCGGCGCACCACGGTCTACGACCTCATCGAGACGCCGGCGGCCTAGCCGCCGGCGGCCTCGCGGGCCGCGGCCTCCTTGCGCTCCTGGAGGGCGTGGAGCATCTCCTCCACCTTGGAGAACTTCACGCGGGGGGCGCCGACCGCCGTGCCGCGCTCCTGCTCGAGCATGTCGATGAGCTGCCAGTCCTCGTAGGACACGAAGTCCCGGCGGCGCTCCCGCAGCAGGTTCTCGAGCACCGCCCGGGGCGGCACCTCGAGCTTGTGCAGGTTGCCGGAGGCGAGGTCCTCGAGGAGCTTGTCGACCGTCTGCTGGGAGTCGGGCTTGTTCGTCCCGATGATCCCCTGGGGGCCGCGCTTGATCCACCCGACGACGTACTCGCCCTCCATCGGCCCGCCGGTGGAGGGGTCGGTGACGCGCCCCTCCTCGTTGGGGATGACGCCGCGCATCGCGTCGAACGGGATCCCCGGCAGGGGGACGCCCTGGTAGCCGATCGCGCGGAACACCAGCCCGAGCGGGAGGGTGGTGCGGCGGTCCGTCGGGCGGGGCCGGATGGACCCGTCCTCGGACTCGTAGAGCTCGTTGTGGACGATCTCGAGGGCCTCGACGCGCTCGGACCCGATGATCTCCACCGGCGAGACCAGGAAGTGCAGGTGGATCCGCCTCGGGGCGCCGGTCTGCTCGCGCCCGGAGAACTCGCGCAGCAGCTCCAGGTTCTTGTCGCGGGCGCGGTCCGGCCCGCGCTCCACCTCGGCGGCCGAGAGCGGGTCGAGCTCCACGTCGGCGGGGTCGACGACGATGTCGACGCCGGGCAGCTCGCCGAGCTCCTTGAGCTCCTTGTTGGTGAAGGCGGCCTGGGCGGGCCCGCGGCGGCCGAGGACGTGGATGTCCTCGATGCCGTTGCCGGCGAGCTCCTCGAGGGCGTGCTCGGCGATGTCGGTCTGGGCGAGGACCTCGCGGGGGGCCGCGAGGATCCGGGCGAGGTCCATGGCGACGTTGCCGTTGCCGACGACCGCGGCGGCCTTCGCCTGCAGGTTGAAGCCGAGGGAGCGGAAGTCCGGGTGGGCGTTGTACCAGCCGACGAACTCGGTGGCCGAGTGCGACCCGGGCAGGTGCTCGCGCGGGATGCCCATGCGCCGGTCGGTGCGGGCACCGACCGCGTAGATCATCGCGTGGTAGTAGTTCGAGAGGTCCGCGTGGGTGAGGTCACGGCCGAGCTCGACGTTCCCGTAGAAGCGGAACTCGGGGTGCGCGGCGATCTTGTCGTAGACGCGCGTGACCGACTTGATCTTCTGGTGGTCGGGCGCGACGCCGCCGCGCACGAGCCCGAACGGGGTCGGCAGGCGGTCGTACATGTCGATCTGCACCTCGAGACCTTCTTGGTCCTGAAGGTGCTCGGCGGCGTAGAACCCCGAGGGGCCGGATCCGATGATGGCCACCCGCAGCGGGGCGTCCGGGGTGCCGAGATCTCCCTGCATGAACTCTCCGGGGGTCGGTCGTCGGCAGCACGACGGGCGTATTGAGGACGGTGCAGCCTATGTACCCGCGCGCGGGGGCGCCAGGGCCCTAGGGCCAAGTGCGAAAGAGGTCATGCTCCGCGTCGCGGGCCAGCGGGCCACCCGGGGCCGGGTCGGTGTGCACCCCGGACGCGACCACGGCGGGGGTGCCGGCGTCCTTGCCGAGGTAGATGCCGGCGGCGGCGGCGAGCTCGTCGGCGAGGGCCTGGTCGGTGGCGGTGAGCACCCGGCCCGAGCGGTCCCGCTCGCCGCGGTGGTCGATGACCGGCCGGAAGCCGGCGACGCCGATCGCGACGTTCACGAGGCCGCGGCGGAACGGCCGGCCGTGGGTGTCGATGACCACCATGCCGACCCTCCCCCCCACCGCCGCCGCCACCCGGGCCTGCAGCCGCCGGGCGGAGGCGTCCGGGTCGACGGGCAGCAGCACGACCGACCCGTCGGGGGCGTTGGAGGAGTCGATCCCGGCGTTCGCGCAGACGAACCCGTGGTGGGTCTCGCAGATCAGCAGCGACCGGCGGCGGCGCAGGATGCGGCGGCTCTCGGACAGGATGAGCTCGCAGAGCTCCGGGGTCTTGCCGGTCTCCTCCGCGAGGGCCCGGGCGGCCGGGCCGGGGTCGACGTCGGCGAGGCGCACGAGGCGGCCCTCCGCCTTCGAGACCACCTTGTGGGCCACCATCATGATGTCGCCGGGGACCATCCCCTCGGCGGCGGCGCGGCCGGCGAGCATCCCGGCGAGGTCGTCGCCCGGCACCACCTCCGGCAGGGCCGACAGCGGCCAGAGCCTCAGAGGGGGCTCCCGGCCTCGATGCGCTCGGCGAGGCGCAGGCGGGCGCACACGTCGAGGGTGGCGCAGTCGCCGCCGGCCCGGACGAGGGCGACGACGTCGGCGGGGGTGTCGATGTCGAGGGCCAGGCGCGGCAGCTCGATGCGGCCGGGGACGATCCCCCGCCGGGCGGCCTGGGCGGTGTGCCGGGCGAACGAGTCCGGGCCGAGGCGCGGCGCGAGCGCGCCGGGCGGGCGCAGGAGCATCGCGTTGGTGCCGGTCCCGTCGTGGGAGGGCACGAGCACCGCCGAGGGGGCGGGGCCGCCGGCGGCGGCGATCGTCTCGAGGTCCTCCGGCCGGGCGAGCGGCAGGTCGGCGGTCAGGACGAGGGCCGCGTCGGCGCCGCCCTCGGCGACGGCGGCGAGGCCCCGGGCGACGGCGGCGTTCATGCCCCGCGGCGGCTCGTGGTCCGGCACGACCCGGGCGCCGGCGATCGCCCGGGCGAGCGCGGAGGCGTCGGGGTCGGAGGTGACGACGAGCACCCCGTCGAGGGCGGGGGTGGCGGCGCAGGCGGTCAGGACGTCGGTGAGCATCGCGACCTGCAGCTCCCGGCGGGCGGGGGCCTCGAGGGCGGCGGTCAGGCGCCGCAGGGCGCCGCGCAGCGGCTTGACCGGGATCACGGCCCAGACGCCGCCGCTCACGCGACCGCCTCCAGCACCGCGGACGCCAGGCGCGCCCGGGAGGGCCGGTCCGGCATGAGGACGTCGGTGGTGACGGCGCGCACGCCGAGGCCGTCGATGACGGCCGCCTCGTCGCGGTCGGTGTCGTGGAGGACGAAGGTGCCGGCGACGTCGGCGTAGATGCGGGCCATCTGGGTGGCCGAGCACTCGGGGTAGCCGGCCCCGGCGAGGAAGCGGTGGGCGGGGCCCTCGACGGGGGCGCCCCCGACGATCGGCGAGACGGCGACGCAGCGGTCGCGGCGGGCGGCGACGGCGTCGCGGACACCGGGCACGGCGAGGATCGTCCCGATGGAGACGACGGGGCTGGAGGGGGCGATCACGATCGTCTCGGCGGCGGCGATCGCCTCGAGCAGGCCGGGGGCCGGTCCGGCCTCCTCGATCCCCTCCATCGTGATCCCGGTGATCTCGTCGCGGGCGCCGTCGCGCACGAGGTACTCCTGGAAGGTCCGTGGTCCGTCCGGGGTGGTGATGCGGGTGCGGACCGGGGCGTCGGTCATCGGCAGGAGGGTCGCCTCCACGCCGAGGCGGCCGGCGATCTCGGCGGTGATCTCCGTGAGCCCGGCCCCGTCGGCGAGGCGCAGGGTGCGGTGGATGTGGGTCGCCAGGTCGCGGTCGCCGAGGCCGAACCACGCCTCGCGGCCGTAGGTGGCGAGCCCGTCGAGGCACCGGAAGGTGTCGTCGGCGTAGCCCCACCCGCGGGCGTCGACCACCCCGGCGAGCACGTAGGTGCAGATGTCGAGGTCGGGGCAGACCCGCAGCCCGAAGAAGTCGCCGTCGTCGCCGGTGTTGACCACCGCGACGAGGTCCGGCTGGCCGCCCACCTGCGCGAGCCCGTCCACCATCTTGGAGCCGCCCGTGCCGCCGGACAGGACCAGGTTCACGTGCGTCGCGGCGGGAATTCGGTGGTCACGGTGGCCGGGTCGAGTCTACCAACCGCCCCTCCCCCCGGCCCATGCCGAAGCCCATGACGAGCCACAGCCCGAGGCAGACGCCGACCATCCCGATCAGCAGCCGCACGGTGGGCTCCTCCCCCAGCAGCGGCCAGGCCGTGAGCACCCCGATCACCGGGACGAGGAAGAACCAGGCCGACACCTCGCTCGCCGGGGCCTGGGTGAGCGCCATGTAGAACATCGCGAACGGCACCGCCGAGCCGACGACGGCGAGCAGCAGCACGAGGCCCCACTCGCGCGCGCCGGCGGCGTCGGGGACCCCCTCGGCGACGAGGCCGGCGAGGCACAGGACGATCCCGCCGGCGAGCATCTGCCAGCCGGCGATCGCGAGCGGCTCGCCGGTGTCGCGCACCCCGCGGGCGACGACGACGGTGCCGATGCTCCAGGCGACCGCGCCGCCCACGACCACGAGGGCGGCGGGCGACAGCTCGGGCGGCCACAGGGGCCCCTCCCACACGACGACCGCAGCGCCGATCAGGCCGACGACGAGGCCCGCCCACTGCACCGGCACGAGCCGCTCGCCGAGGAGGATCGCCGCCAGCACGGCCACGAAGAGGGCGTCGGTGTTGGCGAGGACGGCGGCGAGGCCCGCCCCGGCGTGGGCGATGCCCCAGAAGGTCGCCCCGTAGAAGAGGACGGTCTGGGTGAGGGCGAGCCAGCCGATCCCCGACACGGGGATCCCGGGGCGCAGCGGCCGGCCGAGGGCGGCGAGGAGCGCGAGCAGCAGCAGGCCGCCCACCCCGAGGCGGGCGCCCGCGGCGAGCAGGGGCGGCCAGGACTCCACGAGCCACGCCGACGGGACGTAGGCGACCCCCCAGCAGACCATCGAGCCGAAGCCGAGGGCGGCGCCGGCCCTCACTCGAGCAGGTTCGAGAGCACCAGGACCACCTCCGTCGGCAGGTAGGTGATCAGGAAGAGCACCAGCAGGCTCACCGCGAGCCACGGCAGGATCATCACCGACAACCGCTCCACGGACACCTTGGAGATGCTCGACACGAGGAAGATCACCAGCCCGATCGGCGGGTGGATCAGGGCGAGCACGAGGTTGAAGACCATGATCAGCCCGAAGTGGACCGGGTCGATGCCGTACTCGAGCACCGCCACCGGGGCCAGGAACGGGGCGAGGATGTAGACGGCCGGCAGCGGCTCGATGAAGACGCCGACCGCCAGCAGCAGCACGTTCACCACCAGCAGGAAGACGTACTTGTTGTCGGTGATGGAGGTGAGGAAGTCCTGGACGTCGCCGCCGAAGCCGTCGATGAACAGGGCCTTCGCGAGGATCGAGGAGTCCCCGAGCAGCAGCATCACGATGCCGGTCTCGACGGCGGCGGCCGCGATCACCGCCGGCAGCTGCAGCGGCGAGAGGTCGGCGTACCAGAAGAGCGCGAGCGCGATGGTCACGATCGCGGCGATCGCGCCGGACTCCGAGGGGGTGAACACCCCGGTGAAGATCCCGCCGAGGATGATCGCCGGGATGAGCAGCACCGGCAGCGCCGCCAGACCGGTGCGGCCGACGGTCCCCCAGCCGGCGAACTTGCGCGGCACGAGGAAGTCCATCTTGCGCACGACGACGTAGACCGTCGCCGCCTGGAAGACGAACAGCAACAGCTCGGCGATCAGGCCGGACAGCAGGAGGGCGGAGATCGACGCGCCGGCGGGGCCCTGCACGACGATGCCGTAGACGATGAACATGATCGACAGCGGCCCGATGGGCCCCTTGATCGACGCGCCGGCGACGACGGCCGCGGCCACGTCGCGGCGGTACCCCTCCCGCTCCATCGCCGGCACGAGCAGCGGGGTCATGATCGCCGCGTCCGCCTGGGCGGACCCCGAGATGCCGGAGACCACCATCGAGGTGAGCTGGCAGACGTAGGCCATGCCGCCGCGCAGGTGCGCGACCAGCGAGGCGGCGAACGCGATGAGCTTCGTCGACATGCCGCTCGCGTTCATGACCTCGGCGACGATGAGGAACATGAGGATGACGAGCAGCTCGCTGCCGCCCGACAGGCCCATCGTCGACTGGGTCGTGAAGAACGGGAGCATCACGTCGGTGTTCGGGTAGAAGGTCAGCCCGAGGAAGTCCGGCGAGACGAGGGCGATGATCCCGACGATCGCCAGCATGAAGACGATCGGGGTCCCGGCCAGGGTGAGCCCGACGAACAGGACGCCGAGCGCGATCAGCGGGGCGCCGCCGACCGCGAGGATGGTCCACAGCACGACCCACATGGCCACGCCGATGGCGAGGCCGCCCACGAGGCCGACGGCCGCGTCGCGCAGGCCCGCCCTCCCCCGCCCCGCGATGCCGACCGCCTCCCCGGTCACCGCGTGGAGGTAGTGGAGGGTGATGAAGTAGAAGCCCACCGCCATCGAGGCGACCGGGTAGAACCACGAGATCTCGAGGGCCGGGGTGACCCCGATGGGGGCGCCGCGGCCGAGGGCGAACTCGGTCGCCCGGACGCACGCGTAGGCCAGGAAGATCGCCAGGCTGAGGCCGGAGAAGGTCCGCACCGAGCGCTGCCACCAGGCGGGGCCGCGGTGGGACAGCAGCGTGATGACGGTCACCGCGCCGCGCTTCACCGCGAGCGACACGCCCATCCAGATCGTCCAGAGGAACGCGAACGACGCGAGCTCGTTCGCCCCGAAGATCGAGAAGCCGAGAACCTGGCGGGTGAAGACGTTCCCCACCACCGCCAGCAGCGCCACGACCGCGGCGATCACCGCCCCCACCGTCGCGATGCGGACGGCGGCCTGCGAGTACACCCCGAGCCAGCGCTCGAGCCACGCCAGGAGGGCCGCGGGGCCCGCGGGCCGGCCCGCGACCGGCTGCTCGGCGATCGTGGTCATGCGGTCCCGGAGCCTATCCGCCATCCCCGCCGGCCCGGCCCCCCATCGGGGCCGGGCCGGGGATGGTGGACCCTCCTAGGAGGGTGAGGGGACCGCGCACCCGTCCGGCAGCGGGGCCGGGGCGGGCGGGGCGGGCAGGCCGTCCTTGAGGGCCTGGATCTGCTGGATGAAGTCCGCCGTCTGGGCGTCCTTCGACAGCTCGTTGATCACCGTCGTCGAGACCTTGCCCATCGCGGACAGGTCGGCGTCGCTGGCGACCGAGAACTTCAGGCCCTCGTCGCAGAGGGTCTGCGTGAGCTCGCTCGGCGCCTCGAAGAAGTCGATCGAGAAGCCGGCGATGTTCGCGGCGGCGTCGGTGATGACCTTCTGCTGGTCGGCGCTCAGGGCGTCGAACTTCGCCTGGTTCATCACCAGGACCGTCGGGAACGGCCACAGGTTGACGTTGATGGTCAGGTAGTCGGCCACCTCGTAGAACTTGACGGTCTGGACCAGACCGAGGTTCGCCTCCATGCCGTCGACCGTGCCGTCGCGGAGGGCGGCGTAGGTGTCGGGCAGCGGGATCGCGG
>VFQR01000984.1_pt1 | contig 26419 bp, 18 predicted proteins | sample 3512321 | NCBI WGS metagenome assembly VFQR01 (sample SAMN10412374, study PRJNA504923) | tailings metagenome | isolation source: Relicate 3 Philex TSF1 revegetated site | place: Philippines: Tuba, Benguet | collected 2017-08-29 | reverse complement strand
ATGTCTTCAAATGCGATTCGCTGGGCATGTCGTTCCTGGGAGCTGATGGAAGCCCGAACGGACGCCAATGGACAGGACGGAACAACGTTTACAATGTTTCCAAGTGGGTCGGATTCAAAGGGAAGCCGGTCGTTATTGTGAAAGACCCACCCAGCTTCAGCAAATTCTTTAATGGTGGCGAAGTGGACCCCTCCAAACTGACCATTGCCTTCCTCAATTCTCGTAAGCCAGGCACTTCCGTCCATGGTCTGAGCACGCAGGAGTGGGATCTCTCCGAGAAGAGCGAACTCGCCTTTTCAGCGAAAAAGTACGGCATCCTCTCGGCCATCACCGGCCCTGGTGGTGGATTCAGTCGCTTTCGTGAGGAAATTGGTTACAACCAGTGGCAACGTGGAGAGACTCCACTTTCTGTCGCTGAACTTGAACCTCTGGCTCAAAACTGATGTCCCCGACTGATCTGCCTGCTCACCTGACGATCGAACCGACCTGGAGCCTCGAACCTCAAATTCTGTTAGAAGATGGCCCTCTACTGGCCATCTGGAAACCGGCTGGGCTTTTGACTCAAGGAGTTCCCGAGGGGCTGCCCACGCTTGAGAACTGGGTCAAAAACTGGATTCGTGAGAAGTATGCCAAGCCAGGGAATGTCTATCTCGGGATCCCCCATCGACTGGATCGACCAGTCTCTGGTGTGATGCTCTTTGCTCGAAATTCCAAAGCCGCCGCCAGGCTGGCCGAGGTCTTTCGTGATCGTCGAGTCAAAAAAACATATACAGCAGTGGTGGAAGGGGTGCCTCCACAGACGACGGAACGACTGACTCATTATCTGCTGAAGGATCCTCAGGCCGCCCACAGTCAGGTCGTGGCAGAAGGGACACCGGGGAGTAAATCTGCCATTCTGGATTACCGGCTTCTCGGTACTGTGGCAGGTCGCAGCCTGCTGGAGATTGAACTCCAGACCGGCCGGATGCATCAGATTCGTGTGCAGATGGCAGCGATGGGTTGTCCGGTTGTAGGGGATCAGGAGTATCAAACGCCACAGGCCGGAGAGACGACGACACGAACGGTTGGAGAGCAGTCGCCCATCAATCTCACAGCACCACCGAGGGGATCAGAGCGGATCGCCTTGCATGCGAGCCGGATCATCGTCCCTCACCCCATTCGCTTTGATGAAGTGACAATCAATGCACCATTCCCAGCCGAGTGGGCCACTTATTGGCCAGAGCCCGCAGGAGATCTCGCTGGCGAAGCTTGAACTGCATTTCTACTCAAAGCAAAAGAGCTGACCGCACTTCGAGGTCAGCTCACATCTTTTGGTCTGACGTTGGATTTAATCACGCTGAGGCAGCCGGGTGTGCCATGCTTCTGGCTCGGAACAAGCATGCTTGTTCGACTCGCCATGCGCCATTGTTTCCTGGGATGGGTATCAGTGGGCTCGGTCTGGTTTACTTCTTGCCTGAACGCTTGGAAAAAATCGACTCCAGACTTCCAGCCCCCGGGCCATTGGCCATGATGAACAGCATCGCTCCTGCCAGCGAGAGGTTCTTTAGGAACTGAATCATTTGAAATTCCTTGGCGGCGAGATCTCTAACTGTCCAGAAATTATGAAAGAAGTACGTCGCGAGAATCAGAAAAATCAGGAGCAGAGTTGCGCCCAGCCTGGCTTTGTATCCCACGAGGACCAACACACCGCCCACAATCAAAAATGCAATCGCTCCACCCAAAAGGATCTGTGGTGCGGGAACTCCTACTTTGGCCATGTTAGCTGCAACGTTGGAATAGTTCGGGATTTTGTTCCCGAGAGCACTCATCAGGAAAATCGCGACGAGGGCGGCTCGCCCCATAATCGATAGGAGGGACTGAAACATGGGAACACACTTTCTATCAAGAGTTTTAGCAGGAGTGATTTTGAAGGAGGCACAATGATCTCAGAAGTCTGGAAACGTCATGGCGAAAAGCCGAATGCAAAGGATTGCTGTCTGTGAACAGAAGCCAGGCATTATTCAAGTTCAAAGAGCAGCATCTGGCCATCGGCTTTCGTGACCACATCGAGGCGATCTTCTGCACTCCAGTAGAGAGCATCCCCCGCCTGCACCTCGTGGCCATCGATCAGGAATTGCCCCTGCAGGATTTGTAACCATCCTTTGTGAGAAGTCGAAAGGTCTTTTCGCAATGATTGACCTGCGGAAAGATCCGTCAGCCACAGATTCGCCTGCTGCTGAATCGTTAAAGAGCCATCGCGGCCATTACGTGAAGCCACCAAACGCCATTGATTCAACTGTTCTTCACGTGGAAATGGCTTCTGCTCATAACCTGGTGTGAGATCTTTCGCCTCAGGAAACAGCCAGATCTGGTACAGATGTGTCGGTTGACTTGAACTCGGGTTGAATTCGCTGTGACGAATGCCGCTCCCTGCGGTCATTCTCTGCAATTCGCCGGGTCTGAGAACTTCTCCATTGCCCAGGCTGTCTTTATGCTCCAGTTCACCCTGAAGCACAATCGTGACGATCTCCATATCTTTGTGGCCATGCATTCCAAACCCCTGGCCTGGTGCCACCACATCTTCGTTGATCACCCGCAGTGTATGAAAGCCATTCCAGGCGGGGTCGAAATAATGACCGAATGAGAACGTATGAGAGGTCTTCAACCAGCCATGATCAAAGTAACCGCGATCTTCAGCTCGACGAACCTGTTTCATGATGCAACGCCTTAAACCAGACAGACAATGACAATCCACCGGCCAGCCGATGTCAGCATGACCAGTCGATAGATTACATGTCATGTATTACTGGCGTTCCAGCGGGATCTTACGCGTCGGGTTCGACCTGCTGGCGAGTTTTCTCCAGCAGGTGAGTCAACTGCTTCAGCCCCTCTTCATCGAGATTACTGAACATCTCGGAAATCAGCTTGCGTAAGGGTTCATCCAGTTGAGAGATCAGCTCTCGACCTTGTTCAGTGAGGCCCACCAGAATCTGACGTCGATCCATCGGGATCTTCTGACGGTCAACCAGACCCAGTTTTTGCAAACGGTCAATGAGTCCTGTCATGGCAGGGACCGGCTGCAGCATACGGCGGCCAATCTCCAGGCTGGGCAAGGGTTCACCTTCACCACGCAGAATCCGCAGCACATTGTATTGAGAGTTTGTGAGACCATGCTCTCGAAAGAGTTGTCCGCAGCGGTATTCGAGTCGATCCGCCGTTCGAAGTAAGGTCAAAGCCGCTTCTTCCGCTGGATCTGTGAACGGCTTACGCTTTCCGAGGAGTTTCTGGAAAGTATTCATGAGTCAGACTTTCGTATCAGCGAATGCTGGAGTCAGTTCAAGACCTGCAAACCCTTTTCCAGTTGAAGTTCTGGCAGCATGCGTGCATCAGCCAGCCAACGGGAAGAAGGAGTTTGCTGCTTCCGGGAAGAAGCAAACTGACCAGTTTCAGAACAGTTGAATTTCAGAACAGAAAAGTGAGACAGGACGTCGAAGTGAAGAAATGTTTGTCAGTATTCAGGCCGACGGAATCAGAGCCAGCCAGCGATGAGTATCGAGAACCGAAAAGTTTCAATACGAAGTCGTAATGTCGATAAAAACAGGCCATCCGAAGATCAGGCCATCAGCGCATAGAAAAGTAAAAATCTCAGTCGTTCATCGACCAATCAAAACCAGCAGTCTTGCCAGCGAGGAATCGCTGGCAAGACCAGTAAAATCGATCAATTCCATTCTTTCAGCATGGCTTCAACACGAGCTTTGTTAAAGTTTTCTGGAATCGGCTCATCATGACCGACCAGTAACTCTTCCACGCCGACCTGACCAATCGGGACGCCACCTGCGGGAACATCGACCTGGGCGGTCCAGGCAATCCCATTCAGGAACAGTCGGCGAAACTCGGGATGTCCCCAGTTCCAGTGAACGTGCCCACCGCTGCATCCAAACCCGCGAGCTCCATTCGCCCGTTGATGAGCCCACGCCATATGCTGTGGCTCACCTTTGGCAATAGCTTCACGAACTGCCGGGTTACCACTGTGAGGACCGTCAGGTCGCTTGAGTGTCTCAGGGCCGGGGAGATCGGTCAGAATTGGTGTGACCCCTTCCATCCCTTCGCGAAATCTCATGTGGTAGTACCACTCGTCGTTAATTCGAAATGGCTTGACCCCTGAAGTAATCGGATGCGCTGGGAAAGCCTTGTAATCCGCTGTCCAGTGAGGATTGACTGACCAGTGAGGCTCAAAATAGCCACCAGTCCAATCCAGAAAAGCCTGCCCGGGCTTGCCGGCAACAGTTTCAACTCCGTAGTGAATGCAGACAATCCCCGTCCCTCGATCGACCAGTTTCTGCAATTCATCGAGATGGGAATTAAAGGGATGACCGCCCCCGCCGTCGGCATAAATCACGATTGAGTCGGCAGCAGACAGCACCTCAGGTGAAGGCCAACCCTGTGATTGCAGCGAATGCATGGTGGCTTCAATCGGCAAGCCGCTCTCATTGAGCAGGCGGGCCAGCAATGTGCAACCAGCCGTATGGTCGTGAGCACCAAAACCATGGCTGCGATTGCCCGCCAGGAGCAGGACTTTCTTCTTGGCCGGTTCCTTGCTGCTGGAAACTTTGTCAGCAGTCGCATCGAGTGTCTTCAAGCGGATATTCTTGAATTGCACCTTCATGGGTGGTCCGGCATGCAATTGCAAAGCCAGAAGCCCCTTGGCGCGGCGATCTTTCAGATCTTCATCAATCACAGAGCTCATCAACGTGTCGTTGATGTAATGATCAAACTGAAAACCCCGGGCGACAATCCGATACGAATTCCAGTCGTCTTTCTTGATCGCACTTTGAAGTGCTGCACCTTCGGCAAACTGCTCTTTTACAACCGGCTTATGGTTCTCGCCAATGACGGTTTTCTGACCTCGAAGAGCTAAAATCCCTCGGAAACGTTCGCCGTAATTAATACCGCTGTAAGTGTTTCCGGCTTCAAAGTCGGCCTGATACCCGCCGATGACCCAGGGCTGATCCTTCACTTCAAAGCTGCGGTACTGAATACCACTGTTTCCACCTTGAATTTTGTAATCGAGCCGGAGTTCGAAGTCGGCCGTCTCGCCACCGCGCCAGATAATAAAAGTGTTTCCCTTGGTCGGTTTTTCAGCAGTTGTGATGCCGGTAATGGCACCATCCTGCACGCTCCAGAATTCCGGATTTCCATCCCATCCTTCGAGAGTTTTTCCGTCGAAAATCGAAACAAATCCTGTTTCATCCGCTTTGTCTTCGGCCTGAAGCTCACTTCCTGAGCTCACCACACACAACGAGACGCTCGCCAGCCAGAAAAAACAGGCCCAGGCCGAGATGGCGGGCGTCATCATTGGCTTTTGGGCCATAAGAAACTGTAAAAGTCTGTGCATCAAGCACCCTTTCGGAATAAGAGTCGATCAGTTGAGCGTGGGGAGTGTTGCCACCGGCAAATTGGAGTACAGACAGGCAAGGATTCATGAAATCTAACTCAAAGCTGGCAAACTTTAATTCACCAGCAATTGTTTATCTGTTGAGTATTGAACACCTGCGCGGTTCGAAATGCAACAGCGATGAAATGAAAGCCAGCCCATTCAGGCAAAACCCTGTTCTTGAAAATTTGCCATGGGCAATTCTCGCTGCATCGAGAGATGCCTCACACACCCGCTGCCTGACAGTATGACTGTTGAGAGAAAGCCACTCCGTGACGACGCTATCGCCAGCTTCTCCATCTGCCACCGGATCCCGATTTGTTGTCGGGATTGACCTGGGGACAACGAATTGCGCCCTGGCATTCATCGACACCCAGACCTCTCCAGAGACAGTGCAGATCCTGTCAACTCCACAACTGGTCGCCCCGGGAGTCATCGAGAAGCGGGAGACTTTACCTTCGTTTCATTATGAATTTGCCGCCGGCGAAGTGGCTGCTGCCGATCTGAAGCTCCCCTGGTCACAACCCCCAGGTGATCGGCCTCAGTTATTTGCGGTCGGTGTTCTCGCTCGCGAGCAAGGCGGCCTGAATCCGCAGCGTCTCATTTCCTCAGCCAAGAGCTGGCTTTGCCATCATGCGGTTGATCGAACAGCTGCCATCCTTCCGTGGCAAGGTGATGACGATCTTCACAAGCTTTCGCCAGTAGCCGCCAGCAGCAGGTATCTGGAGCATTACCGACTGGCCTGGGAGACTCAATGGCCCGACAATCCTCTGGCTGATCAGCAGATCGTCATTACCCTGCCCGCTTCTTTTGATGAGATCGCACGCGAACTCACCATCAAAGCGGCTCGTGAAGCAGGCTTACCCCGGGTGACCTTTATTGAAGAGCCACAAGCCGCCTTTTATGCCTGGATCGAGCGCCATCGAGCCGACTGGGAAAGTCGCGTCCAACCCGGACAGAAAATTCTGGTCATCGATGTGGGTGGAGGAACCACAGACTTCACTTTGATTCGAGTTCAAAAACGAACCGATGGCCTGTGCGAGTTCCATCGCGTGGCAGTTGGTCAACACCTGATCCTTGGTGGAGATAATCTCGACCTGGCACTGGCCCATTTTGTCGAGCAGAAATACAACCTCGAAGACAAGCTTTCCCATCGCGAATTCTCTTCGTTAATTCGCAAATGCCGAGTGCTCAAAGAAACTTTACTTGGCCCGAATCCCCCTGAATCTGCCAAGGTGATTCTCGCCGGCAGTGGATCGAAACTCCTTTCTTCGAGCAGGCAATACGAAGTCACCCGTGAAGAAATTCAGAACTGCCTGGTCGATGGTTTCTTCCCTGTCTGTGAACTGAAAGATCGCCCCGCTTCGCATCCCATCGGCTTTCGAGAATTTGGTCTGGCTTACGCCCCTGATGCGGCCATCACCAGATATCTGGCCCAGTTTCTCGAACAGCATCGTGCCACATTGAGCGAACTTGAGCAGCGAGCGAACGCCACACAACCTCAGCAGAACAGCTTGAGTGCTGATCCCGCCTGCCCGGATCTAATTCTTTTCAATGGCGGAGTGTTCGAATCGACTGTTTTAAAAGACCGTGTTCTGCACACATTGCGGCATTGGTTTTGCCAGGATTCATCAGGCTCGCAAGCCACCGAAAAAATCCAGGAACTCGATCACGGCCGGCTCGATCTGGCAGTTGCTCGTGGAGCCGCTTACTTTGGGATGGTCAAACGAGGACTGGGAGTCAAGATCGTCGCGGGTCTGGCACGCAGTTACTATCTGCAGCTCGGTGGGAAAACCAACGAAGCTCTCTGCGTGCTGCCAGCCGGTATTGAACCCGGTGCCGAAGTGGATTTGCAGGATCAGCGATTTTGGCTGTTGCTCTCACAACCCGTCGAGTTTCCTTTGTGGTGCTCGAGCACACGACTTACCGATCGGGCAGGGACACTCATCCCGATTGATCGCGAACAACTCACTCCCCTGCCACCCATTCGTACGGTCTTGAAAAGCCGCCGGGAAACGGAGGCCAGTCGGATTCCCGCTCAACTGTCTGCCCGTTTGACAGAACTGGGCACTCTCGACTTGAGCTGTCGCGAATGTGAGGGAACCCGATCATGGAATCTGGCCGTTGATGTCCGCAGTGCCACACATACCGATCTGGCCGCACATCAGGGCCAGGGTGAACAGGCCGGTGTGTTCGAAGATCAACTGCAACAGCAGGCGATGAGATTGATTGAAAACACTTTCCGGCCTGCCGACGAATCCCTGCTTCCCCGTGAGTTGATGCCCAGACTTTCTGAAACCCTCGCAACACCCCGTGATTCGTGGTCGCCAGTTCTGCTCAGGTCACTCTGGACAACACTCATGGATGTGGCTGCCCAGCGCAGCCGGTCTGCGACACATGAGGCCCGGTGGCTCAATCTTGTCGGGTTCTGCCTGCGACCAGGCTACGGCGTCGCGATTGACGACTGGAGAGTTGCAGAAACCTGGAAAACCATCAGTGGCAAACTCACTCATGCCGACCCACAGGTTCGAGCTGAAGTGCTGGTTCTCTGGAGGAGAATTTCCGGAGGATTGAATGCCGGCATTCAACAGGCAATTGCAGCTCCATACATTTCATTGGTGAAAACGGCTCTCAAGCGAGGTCTGGATCACCGGAAATCTGCTAATAAATCGGGGCCGACTTCCCATGAACTGTCAGAAATGATGCGAATGTTCGGTGCTTTTGAGGAACTTTCGAAAGCCACTCGAAGTGAGTTGGCGAGTCTGGCAGAACTCTCGTTGCAGCAGAAAAACTCACCCATCACGATGGATGCCGCCATCTGGTCGCTGGGTCGGTTTGGCCAGAGAACCCCGGTCTATGGCTCTCTCAATCATGTGCTGAGTCCCGAACGGGTCGAGTCGATGCTGGCAGCGTTGATGACCTGTGGCGGGCCGATTGGTCTCGTGGGACTTTCGCTGGCGCAAATTGCCAGACGAACGCACGACCGCTTTCGCGATCTTCCCCAGGCACTTCGAGAAGAAGTCGTGCAGTGGCTTAATCAACACCCGGAGACGGAAGATCTCGCTAAACTGGTGCTGGAGGGTGGAGAATTCACCCAGGAATCGGCTGGTCAACTGTTGGGAGACCAACTCCCCCCCGGGTTGTCACTGATGTCCTGAAAAAAGCAGAGGCAGCTCAATGAGTCGCCGCTGTGACGACCAGACCATGATTACCAAGTCACGTCATTAGTTGGCTGCTTCGATCGCTTTCCGGAAGGAAACGCCATATTCGACAAACGATTCCCCAGGAATCTCGCGGACACGCACGACACGGCCCTCTTTCCAGCGATAGTTTCCATCGGGAAGTCGCAAACCAATCTGAAGGGCCGAACTGTCAAAAGCTTCGGCTGAAATCAGTCCCACGCCACCTTGAGAAATGTTGAACGCGACAGCCGTGCGGGCCGAAGGATGATTCGGCCCTGCAATCGGATCATCCGGAGTCAGAACGCAGACAATCACGTTGGCATGAAAACTTTTTCGCTCAAACTGGCGAACGGCGCCATACAGTTGCTGGTCGCGTTCGGCCATGCGTTCCAGCCACTTCATCATGCGTTCCCACGTCCGAGCCTGGCGGTCAGTGGTGGTTGAAGCATAAGCGCTCATTGGCAGAAACCTCACAGCGGTACGAAACAATTGAGGTAAAAACTTTACCCATCGGAAACTTGCCACATGAACAGCCAGCGTCAAATCGTTTTTTCAATCTCCTGAGACTTTAATGAAAGCCGATGCCCGGAATATCGATACATCGGCTGTGTTGTACACAAACGAGCACTACCACACTTGTCGTTTACAATGAGCCTTGGCATCCAACTCACGGAATAGAGCACTTAAGTACACTTTCGATCAGCGAAAATGACGCCTGGACAGCTTCCTGCATGACGGACTTTGATTCGCAACATTTTCGCTGGAATTGAACTGGAAATTTTTCATTTGCTTAGCCGGGTCTCAAACAACTCCGGCTGCTGGCCTTCGACCTGAATACGAAATTGCTGGCCATCGGGAGAGACAGACGCCTTGATGTAATGCCCTTTGCACTCAGCCGTATCGCTGGAATTAGCAATCCGGTGCGGCGGTGGCTGGACGTCATCTCCCAGCTTGATGTTCCGATGCAACTGAAACTGAGCCTTCAGAGTCGGGATCGCTTCCAGGGTCTTCAGAACCGGAAGCATGCCCCCTTTGGTGGGACCGTTGCAGGTGACTGTTGCGACCGGTTCAATCGCTTTGACCAGCACAGGATTGTTACTGACATCGAGACCATGGTGAGTCACCATAAAGAGATCGACCTGACCAATCGGGTTATTAGGCGACATCAACCGTTGTTCGGTGTTCCACGTCAGGTCACCACATGTCAGAAAGGCGAAATCCCCCAGTTTGAAGAGCAGACTCAAACTGCGGGCATTGTCGGAAGTGTCCTCAGGTTTCGCGACGTGCTCGCTGGCAAACGGATTGGCTGGCCCCTCGTTCGGAATGGTCTTTCCACTTGAGGTGACCACTTCGGCTGTCAGTTGGGGAACACTTCGACCTGTTTCAGCATTTTTCAACGGCAGCTTGTCTCCGGGGGAAAGGGCTGTCGACTTGTTCTGTGAGGCAGCGCGGTACAAGGCAATTCGCTCGGGAAACCCTTTGTCTTCGGGAAGATCTTCCGGAATTCCCCGGTCAAAAAAGGCCGTGACGGGAACTTTGCTGACGAGTGCCGCATGATTGCCGTAATGATCCAGATGCCAGTGAGAGACAATCGCTTTGTCGATTCGAGTTCGACCAGCGACCTCTTTCACCACGCGCACAATGCGATTCAAATCCCGGCCGCCGTAATCGGGATAGCCCGAATCGATGAGAATCGATTCCCCTGCGGGCGTCACCAACAGCGTGGCGGCTCCCCCCTCGACATCAATGAAGTAAATATCGAGTTCGCCATTTTTCTCATCTGCCAACACACTTTTCCACGGCAGCCACAACAAGGCAGCCATCGCCAGCCCTGTCACCAGAACACGAAAACTCCGTTGCTCAACCATTCGCAAGCCATACATAGAGAGTGACTTTCGCAAGAATTGACGATTTTCCGACTCACGCTTGAACTCACCTGGCGCGAGCCAGAATTCATCACTTGATGATATAATGAGGTGATGATAAGTGTGCAGGGGTAAGATTGCACCTGTTTTCTCGGTTTGTCCAGATTCCACTTGTCCACATTCCACGGTCCGCCCGAAGCTATAGCCCTGGCGGATCGAGCGACTTTCCAACGGCATCATCGATGGGCGTCAACTGGCAGAAAAGGAAGTTTTCCCGGAGAACTTGTGCAAATCGGAGATCTTCTGCGCCATCCGATTGATCCTCTTCGCACCACACCGCGATCACTATTGAATAAGTCGCGTTTGTGCAAAATCACCCTGTTTGATGCGGAGTTCCGCCAATACGCGATGAGACCAGCAACCTAGACTCAACAAAGCGGCAGAACATCAGGTTGCCGCAAAATCGATTTGAGATTGAAGCACAGGTTTTGATTCAAGATCACAAATGACTTTTCCCTGATTTCCAACTTCTGCCCGACTTCCTGTGTTGCAAAATTGGTAATTCTGCTACGGTTTAACAGATAACCTCGCCAGAACTCGATCCTCCCGTGGCGGGTGGATCATTTTGGTGGAAAGCATCGCCCGGGGCTTTCCACCAGACTGCCGGCGAGCCGGGTTCTCCCTTGAAGTGACCGAGATGAGTCCCTCTGACACGCTGATGGCTACCCCCCGCCCCGCACGTCCTGTTGCTCCCGAAAACTCGACTCTTCCTTCTGCGAACAGCCCCAATTTTATGTCTGCTTCTCCCACTGCCAGCACCCGGCAGATATCGTCTCCAACTCCTGACACCACAAATGGTTCGCACCAGGCAAATCTGACGACAGATGAACTGGTACGCGAACTCGAAAACGTGGCCAGTTCCAGTCCCTCTTATGTCGAATCGCTCTATCAGGAGTATGTGAAATCTCCTGAGAATGTGGATGTTGCGTGGCGTGAATATTTCCGCCAGATTGCCGAGGTCGCCCGTCAGGCTCCTCATCAGGAAGCCCAGTTCTTCCGTCCACCTACGATGGGCGACTCGAATGTCGTCTCGCCGGTGGAACTCGAAGCCGCCATTTTGCAGGAGCGCGTGGATCGCCTGATCCGCAACTACCGCGCGATGGGGCATTATGCAGCGATTATCGATCCGCTGGGCCAGCCGCGCGAGCCAGTTCCGGAACTCGACCCTTCTTCCTGCGATTTCAGCCCCAGCGATCTTGATCGCCAGTTTTCAACCGTCAGTTCCAGCGGGCCCAACGTCCGGACTCTCCGTGAAATTCTGCAGTGGTTGCGAAATACCTACTGCCGGTCGATTGGTGCACAGTTCATGCACATCGATAACGTCAAGGTTCGCGAGTGGCTGCAGGACCGGATGGAGAGCAGCGAAAACCGCATTTCTCTGACTGCTGATCAACAAAAACGAATTCTTAAGCGTTTGAGCGACGCTGTCGTCTTCGAAGACTTCATCCTCAGAAAATTCCAGGGTGCCAAGAGTTTCTCATTGGAAGGGGGCGAAACGCTCATTCCGCTCCTCGAACTGGCGATTAACAAATCCGCCTCCCAGGGCGTCGAAGAAATCATTCTCGGTATGGCCCATCGTGGCCGACTGAATGTCCTGGCCAGCATCATGGGCAAACCAGCCCGGGCGATCTTCCGTGAATTTGCCGATCTCGACCCCCAGATGCATCTGGGCCGAGGCGATGTCAAATATCACCTGGGCTACAGCAACGATTACACCACTGCCGATGGCAAAAAAGTCCATCTTTCGCTCTGCTTTAACCCCAGCCACCTCGAGTTCGTCAATACCGTCGCACTGGGCCGCGTGCGGGCCAAGCAGGATCGTCGGCAAGATGTCGAACGCCGCAAATCGATGGCACTGTTGATTCATGGTGATGCCGCCTTTGCGGGTGAAGGCATCACCCAGGAAATGCTTAACCTCAGTGAGCTCGAATCGACCCGCACAGGGGGCACTGTCCATGTGATTGTCAACAACCAGATTGGCTTCACCACGCCGCCGCATCAGGGGCGTTCGACAGCCTATGCCACCGATGTCGCGAAAATGCTGCAGATTCCGATCTTCCATGTGAATGGTGAAGATCCCGAAGCAGTCGCTCAAGTAGTCGAACTCGCCATGGATTTCCGCTGTGAATTCCAGCGAGATGTCGTCATCGACATGTACTGCTACCGTTTGCGTGGTCACAACGAACAGGATGAACCCCGCTTCACCAACCCGGGCATGTATAAAGCGATTGACCGCCGCCAGCCCATGCGAGTCACTTACTCCAATCACCTCACCAAACTGGGAGGTGTCACTCAGCAGGAAGCGGACGAACTCGTCTCACAGCACAAAAGTCAGCTTGAATCCGAGTATCAGGTCGCAACAGCCTCTGATTATCAGCATCGCTGGGAACAGCCAAACCAGCTTTGGAAAACCTATCGTGGTGGCAATGAAGATATTGCCCACGATGTCCCGACGGGTGTTCCAGTCGATCGGCTCAAGCAGCTTCTGGAAATCCAGACACATCTGCCCGATGGCTTCAAACCCCATCCCAAAATTCAAAACATTCTCGATCAGAGAAGAGCCATTTCCCGCGGCGAAAAGCCTGTAGACTGGGGTGCCGCCGAAATCCTGGCTTACGCCTCGCTGCTGACAGAAAAGCATCCTGTGCGTTTACATGGGCAGGATTGCGAGCGAGGTACCTTCGCTCACCGCCACGCTGTCGTTCACGATATCGAAACGGGTGCCAAATACGTTCCTCTGCAGCATCTGACAGTCGAACAGGCTCGCTTCCAGGTCTACAACAGTGCTCTGTCGGAAACCGGTGTGCTGGGCTTTGATTATGGCTTCAGCCTCGACTGTCCTGATGGGTTAACCATCTGGGAAGCTCAGTTCGGCGACTTTGTCAACGTGGCTCAGGTGATTATCGATCAGTTCATCACCAGTGCCGAAGACAAATGGAACCGTTACAGCGGTCTGACGATGCTCTTGCCGCATGGCTTTGAGGGGGCCGGCCCCGAACACTCCAGTGCTCGGCTCGAACGATTCCTCGAAGCCTGTGCCGAAGACAACATTCAGGTCTGTTATCCCACCACGGCCGCTCAGATGTTCCACATGCTGCGTCGGCAGGTTTTGAGACATTGGCGCAAGCCGCTCGTGGTGATGACTCCTAAGTATTATCTCCGCTCCCCTCAGGTCACCGCCACACTCGACGATCTGGCGAATGGATCGTTCCAGAGAATCTACCCGGATGTCCTCACCACGAGGCCTGATTCCGAAGTCCAGCGGATTCTCATGTGTACGGGCAAAATCTATCACGAACTCGCCCAGCGTCGGCAAGAACTTGGCCGCTCCGAAGTGGCCATTATTCGTGTCGAACAGCTTTATCCTCTCCCCACAGCCGAGCTTCAGCAGCAACTGAGCCGCTACGCTCCAAACACTCCGGTGACGTGGGTTCAGGAAGAGCCAGAGAACATGGGCGCCTGGCGATTCATTCTGGCTCAATGGGGACTCAACGTCCTGTCGCAACATCAGTTGCGTTGTGTCAGCCGTCCCGCATCGGCCAGCCCTGCCACCGGTTCCAAGAAGAGTCATGAAATTGAGCAGGAACGAGTTCTTTCCGAAGCGTTTGGCCAATAAAATCGATTGATCAGCCAGGCATGGCGAGACTGAACATGATCAGCTTGTCATGCCTGTTTTTCGTTTCGAGTTGAAATCGTGTTCGCAATAGATGATATCCAGTTTTATCAAACAATAACTTAACGGATACGAGTTGAGCTGACTCAGGCACAACTCAAGTCTGGATCGATCTATATTCAAGAGGGAAGGCAAGAGGCTGTCATGCCGGTCGAAGTGAAGGTTCCCAGTTTCGGCGACTCTATTGTGGAAGTCGTCATTGGTCAGTGGTTCAAAAAAGTGGGTGAAGCGATTTCGCCCGATGATGAACTGGTCGAGGTCGAAAGTGAAAAATCGACACTCCCCATTGTGGCCACGCATGGTGGTGTGCTTCAGGAAATTCTGGCTCAGCCTGGCGAAACGGTCGCCGTGGGGGCCGTTGTCGCTCGACTGGCCGATGCCGGTGCTGTCGTCAGCGCTCCCGCTGCTCCTCCAGTTGCTTCCGCCAGCACCCCACCTGCCACCAATGGCACCGGGCCTGCCCCAGCAGCAACGACCAGCGAAACGATTGTGATGCCAGCCGCTGCCCGGGCACTGGCCGAAAAAGGTCTCTCTGCTGCCGATGTCACTGCCAGTGGCCCTGGCGGTCGCCTGCTTAAAGAAGATGTCCTGAGGCACAGTAGCACCCCTGCACCCGTCCCAGCACCTGCTGCTCCTAAGCCGGCATCTGCACCCACACCATCCACAATTGTCACCACAACCACCGCGCCCGCCGGTGAAAGAGTGGTGCGTCGCCAGCCACTCACCACCATTCGCAAAAGGATTGCCCAACGACTTGTCGAAGCGCAGCACAATGCGGCCTTGCTGACGACTTTCAATGAAATTGATATGTCCGCAGCCATGGCGCTTCGCAAAGAGTACCAGGACAAATTCGTCGAGAAGTACGGCATCAAGCTCGGCTTCATGTCGTTCTTTGTGAAGGCCACCATCAATGCTCTGCTCGCTTACCCAGCGATCAATGCCGAGATCCAGGGTGGCGACATCGTCATGCACGATTATGTCGATATGGGTATTGCCGTCGGTGGCGGTAAAGGGCTTGTCGTGCCTGTCATTCGCAGTGCCGAAAAGCTCTCCTTTGCCGAGATCGAAATGTCGATTAACAAACTCGCCAAACGAGCCATGGAGAATTCTCTGAAGCCTCAAGATCTCGAAGGCGGGACATTCACCATCTCCAATGGTGGCGTTTATGGCTCATTGCTTTCCACACCGATTGTCAATCCCCCACAAAGCGGTGTCCTCGGGATGCACTCGATTCAGGAACGAGCCATGGTGATCAACGGGCAAATTGTGGCTCGTCCTATGATGTACGTTGCTCTCACTTATGATCATCGGATTGTCGACGGCAAAGAAGCCGTCAGCTTCCTCAAGCGCATTAAGGAGTGTGTCGAGTCGCCACTCCGGCTGATGCTCGAAGTGTAATTTCCGCTTGAGTTTCAGCGCTGTTGTCAGACAACCGCGCCAAGACAGTCGTTACTGGAAGGCAACTCTTGAGAGTTGCCTTCCTTTTTTGATGCACTGACCATTCCCGGAATTTCAACTCTTCACGAAGAGACTTCTGGAATCACCGACAGACCACTGATAAATTCACGAAGTGAAGGAACGGTAGTATTTCTCTGTCGACTTCCAGAATTGACACCTTGACGATGATTGCGGAGTTCACGATGGCTAAACGTCCTGAAGTTCGAAGCCTTGCGGTAATCGCTCGTATGGGATTTCTGGGTCTATTGACCACGGTCATCTGGTCTATCCCCGTGATCTCCAGAGGGGATGATGGAACTCCAGCGGCAACCGCAAAACCAGTCACGTACACAGAGGCTCAGAAGCAGGTGATCGCTCAGGTGAAATCAAAGGGGGGCCAGGTGCTGGCACTCGCTCAGACGGATGCCCGGCTGGATGTCAGTTTTCACCTCTCAGATCAACCCGTCACCGATGAGCAGTTGGCTTTACTACCAGGCTTACCCGAAGTCGCGATTCTGAATCTCCGTGGAACCAAAATTACCGATGCCGGTCTCGTGCATGTCGGTCAGCTTAGAAACCTGGTGAAACTTCATCTGGAAAAGACGGCGATCACCGATGCCGGTCTGGTCCATCTTTCTGGGCTCGAAAAGCTCGAGTATCTGAATCTCTACGGGACGAAGGTGACAGGTGCCGGGGTGAAGGGGTTGGCAAAACTCCCGAAATTACAAAGGCTCTATTTGTGGCAGACAGAAGTCTCCGATGCTGATCTTGAAGAGCTGAAGGCCAGCAGGCCTGAGCTGAAAATCATCAAGGATCTCAAGGCTCCACCAACCACTCCAGCCCAGGAGGAACCCAAAAAGTAGCCATTTGGCTTACGATCAGGCCGATACAAATCGATCAACCTGCTCAGCGGTATTTGGCGATCCAATTCACACAAGGGTGGCCCGGCCAACTCGTGCCCAACTCACCTATACGGGTTGTCATGCAAAGCCACGACAACAAGAAGCCGCGCCATGCGTGTATCAACGCCGTTACCCTCCACTCACTTTTGGGTGACATGGCTTTGGGTGGCACGACCTTCGAGCCCCAAAAATCAAATCAGTGAGTAAGGGCGTGGTCTTCGCACTTCAACGTCTCATTTGGTGTCAGGCAGGGTGGCAAGGGTCGGATGTCTTCATCCGCCCCTTGGTCAATCGAGTTCACCAGCACGAATGCATCGATCCAGTTCATCCCCTTGAAACTTGGGACGAACAATCAGCGCCAAGCCAACTGGGGGCAAACAAGGACGTTTGACCCCGGCCACCCAGCCGTTTTTGCGGATGATTTCGGGAATCTTTTAAACAATCACATCTCGGGTGCTGCTTCGGTTGTCTCAATGCTGAACGAGCCGAACCACATGACAGCTTCATTCAGTGGAACACGGAACTTTCCATTCGTCGTGGTGTAGCCGTTCTCAAGTCCATCGGGACCTTTGGGGGTGTATTTGTGACCAAAGGGATTCCAGAAGAGAACTGTGTCCGTCACTTCGTCATATTCGAGGACACCATACGAATGGTTGTAGTAAATCCCTTTGACGAGTGTTTGCGAACCTTTGGGGCCACAACCACCCACCACCAGTCGTTTTTCGGCGAAAGCCTGTTTCAAATCGTCACGCAGGGCCGAAAGATCGGCAGTACTGCGGCCTGACTCATCTTTGGCTTCTCGATAGGGCTGGCAACTGTGCTTGCGCACTTTGTGGCCCGTGAGAATTTCAAGGGGCACACTTGGTGTGCCGCCGACACCAATCAGACTGAGTGGAGTGACGTGCCGCGTACCTTTCTTGCTGGCGCGTTCGAGCATAACAGTACCGACAGCCTTCTCGTAAGTATTTGTCCAGCAGCCCGTGTTCCGAGATGTCGCACCAATGGCCACTTCTCCATCAGTCGGTGCTTCAATGGTCAATTGACGACCGCTACCTAACGTGACGAGGATTTTTCCATCGGGTTGCTGCTGCATCATCTTCATCAGTCGATCAGGATCGCAGTAGGCACAGGTTCCCATACTGACGAGCAGGAAGCAGTCCCCCAGACGTCCCTGGCTGATCGATTCGAGTTGGGGTGGGCCATCAGCAAAGAGATCACGTTTTGTCGTTTCAATCTTCTTGAGGGCTGTATCAAACATCGACTGATACTTGGGGGGCGCCGGTTGAGCAGCAGGCTTTGTAACGACACCTCTGGCGATCTTATCGAGTGAAAGGGGCGCCAGTTCCTTGTCGCCGCGAACAGCTCTCCGCAGAGACGTGATCGCAGCAGCTTGAGCACCCCGGATGCTCGAATTGTGCAGGGCCAACTCGATTTCTTCTGTGGAGAGTTCCTGATTCTTGTTCAAATCCCAATCGCCAAAGTGTCGCTTGACCTCGCGGAAGAAAGGGCTTTGATCGAGGAGCTTCTGTTCAGCATCAGTCCGTCGAGTCAGAGCTTTTTCAGCTTCGTCCGCTGCGAGATCAGCCAGGAAAATTCCGCCTAGCGCGATCGTACAGAACACCATCCCGATTTTTCGAAGCCGATGAACACCGGACAGCCTGCTGGAAAACTGAACTTGAGTGCTCAGAAAAGAGACATCAAAACATCTGCGACCGGGCATGCCTGAAACTTTCCATTGTGAAACTGTCAACGGCTTGGAGATTGGGAAATCACAATCTCACCGGTGACAGTCCACTGCAATCAGCATGCCTTGCGTCTGACCTCATAAGTCTTCAGGGGGTTTTGACGTATTGCCGGGAGCGCATGTTCGCCTGAACTCTGAACAGCAGCAGGTTTTCAAGCCGCCATTAATCTTCCGGCTGCTGGCCCAGGACATGTTGAATCACGGGGCGTTTTCCCGAGGCCTGCTGAACTTCACCGGGCATTCGGATCGTCGCCACGTAACTGGCAAATCGAACATTGAACGACGGGATGTCCTCTTGCAGCCGGGCCACAAGACTCCCGGCATTCTTCTGGGTCTGCAGCGTCTTCAAATAACCCAAAAGGACGGCTCGCGAATCGTCGCCATCATGCATCATAAAGTGAACCCAGGCCCAGGCTTCCTGATAATCACTCCGCTGCATCTGCCCGACACTTTCGAGTCTTTCAAGGCGAGCCATGTCTGGTTCCCAGCCACTGGCAATCGCATCGGAGAGCCGCGACGCGTACTCCGGATTGATCTGTCCGGGTTTCCCAGCCAGTTCAAAGTATTCGGCAAGACCCTCATCCAGCCACAGAGGGACATCTTTAAGCGTGGCATGCAGGATCCCATGCGTGTACTCATGCCGGAGATCTTCCTGCACTCGCTCGCCCCAGAAGGTATAGACAGCCAGCTCTTTACTCGAACCCACAAAGTAAGCGCGTCGGGGTGGCAACTGTGGAAAGGCAGAACGCATGTAATCGCGATAACGTTCTTCGGAGCCAAAGAGGTAAACCACCACCTGCTGTTTTTGTGGCGGAAGATTTAACTCAGTCGCGATCTCATCTCTCAGGTTTTCGAGGTCAACCAGCAGTTCATGGTCTTTAGCCAGCTTGACATCGGAAAGCACCTTCAACCCATCGTTCTTGATGGAGGTCTTTCGGGGCAGGCCCGTGTATTTCGGTTGAGTCTGGCAACCGGAACAAACGACCATGACCAGCAGCAGGTAGCCGACAGACAAACTCACACAGAAGCTTTTGAGAGATCGCAGAAAATGAAAACCACGCTCGCGCAAAAGCACTCGGCTCACCTGTGAAGTGAGGTCGACCATCCTCTGGATATGCAGTCCCCTGCCGACCCGCTTCATGCGGCATGCCACTTTCGATAATTTTCGATACGGTCTCGACGTTGCTTAACGATTTCACTCATGAGCATTCGCCACGTGAGTGGAGGAAGCCGACACGCTACCCGTTTGAGCCAGCGGGCACAGGTGGAAGTCCGAAGATTGGTCATCACGATGGTCGCGTCGTGAAGTTCACGCAGAGAGGCGGCCATCTGCTTGAAAGAGACCGATTCTCGCTGCTCAAATCGTGAAGGATCGGCCAGAGCAATCAAAACGCGGCCATTCAACTTGATGACGAAAAACTGCTCCAGATCGGTGATTTCCGGCTTAAAACCATACAGAAACAACCGGGCGAGAGTCTCCAGCACTCGATGGGCCACCTGAACTTCATCAGATTGTGGCAGGAACGAGAGCCGCCCCTGATCACTGATCCAGTCCGCGATTGTTTTTTGCTTATTGTGGTAAGCCCGGGCGAGATACTGCTCTGACTCAGTCTCGACATAAAGCAGTGGCCCCGGTGTCGAGAATCCCCGCCTCATCAAGGCATAGGCATTTTCCCAGGATCGACGCGCCCACGAATCATGAGCATCTCGAACCAGAGGGCGAGCCACAAGTTCGGCCTGCATCACCGAACCAGAAACGGGAAGCTGAATGATGGCCGTTTTTTGTAAAGCCGCCCCTTCGGTCGATTGCACCAGATAAGGAGGTGAAAAGAGTTGCGACGGCTTGCTGGTGAGATGTCTCAGTAACTGAGCATCCATGCCCGCGACACAGCGGCCGGTGCGTGCGCCCACTTGAGCGATATGCAAGCGGCGGTTTCCGCGTCGCCACTTGCGATCCGCCTTCTTCCAGGCCTGGATCGAATAGCTTTGCGTTACCTGCTTCAGTTGCACAATCCAGTTTTTAAGCTTTGGCTTTGAGATCTGCAGGCTGTTGGGCAGCGATAGTTCATTCAGCTTTTTACGTCTGGCGGCAATCAGAAAATCGACAGGATCACCAACCGCCGCAGGATCAGCAGAGTGAGCATCGGAGATCTCACCGGCGGTTGTTGTCTGTGGATTCGACAGTTCTGTCAGATAGGCTGCGAGAAATCGAAGCTGGTCAGCACTGGAAAGATGACGATGCAAAGAATGCCGCAGCATCGCCAGATTGAGCATGATCTGCTGGGAAGAAACCTTCAGCCACTTCTGGCGGATATCACTCAAATCGACCCACCACATCCGCATCGGGCCATGGCTTTGCACGGGAGCGATCAGCAGATTTTCTGCCTGCAGATCGCGATGCACAAATCCATTTTTGTGAAGTCGTGCGACCATGCGAGCCACAGTCACACACAGATGTTGCCGGCCTCGAATGCCAAGTTTGTCGAACTGCATGACATCGCTGAAACGCAGCATCAGATTGGCCAGCGACATGGTGGGCTCAATCGCTTCCAGGACAAGAAAGCTGCTCTGCGGATCATCGAGAAACGGTAAATTCAGTTCAGTGGTTGTCGAGTTCTCTGCTGGTGTATCGACGGGTCGGGATCGAGATGCCACGGGCTCACCGATCCCCAGTGGTAATGGAACCGGGAGATTGGCCGCCTGCATCGCGCGGAGGACAGAAAGCTCTCGGGCCGCTTTAGTTCCCGAAAGCCAGGTCCGCAGTTTCGACTTGCGATCACCTGTCAGATACTGCTTGATGTACATCGCACGGTCATTCAAAGTGACTCGATAGACGACTCGATGCGGCCCGCTCTTGGCAATTTTGGCAGTGCCATTCAAGATCCACTCGCGGAGTGGCAACGTCCCCTCTTTGAGCTGACTGATCAGTTGAGATGTTGCCGACCATTTCATGGTCACTCCGGAGTTGGTGGGCAACTGCAGCTTTTCAAATGGTTCAGAGGCTGAATTCTGCATCGGTGTGACAGTCACGAAGAAAGACTCCGCCATCGCCAGAAAATCGTTTGATCAATCGGATCGGACACATTTTTGGTCGTGAGCAGAATCAGTGGTGAGGAGAACAGGCCTGACCAATCGCCGGGAACTTCAAACTAGAGCCCGGGGGTCGCAGAGAGCATGTTGGCACTCGAATTGACGGGTTTCCCGGTCATTCCCTGGGAGACATTCGAGAACGCATGATCCACAAAATCACCCGCTTCATTTCGCAGAGATTTTTCAATAACTTTCTTATGTCCTGCACCCATCATCGAACGGGTCAGATGTGGATGTTTGAGCCATTCACTCCGGCCCCAGGCACGCACGTCGGCCACAGTATCCTTCAGGCTGGGAGCACTTCGCTGCACAATCAGCAGACGATCTTCCGTCCAGACCAGATGAAAGTTAAACGCGCCCCACATGGCAGATGCACCTAAAGTGCCGCCAAAGAGTATCAGAATCAGACCGCGTAACATGATGCCCCCTGCACTGTTCAATCACTCCATTGATCCAGAGGTCAACCACTTGCATGCAGAAGTTGGCGACCCCGAGTGCTAGCGTCGGAGTGTTACAGAGATCTGCATTCATCTCAAGATGGCTTTAACAGCAAATGGGCAGGATGGGAGGTCTGGCGGAACTGTTTCCGGCGGAAGGCATAGTGTTTCAAAGGAAAGTTTCGTCGCGGGTTCAGGATCAACGAGCCGTGCGCCATGCTTCCGGGTGCGAAGCTGTCTTATACCCATGAATGTCACCTAAGGGTGGCCCGGCCAACTGGTGGCCGGGTCGTTGTGTGCAGCCACAACGACAAGAAGCCGCGCCATCCGCGTCCTCTCCCACCACACTTGACATTGTTTTGTGTGGCACGACCCTGTAAGGGCGTGTCTTCGCACTTCAACGTCATATTTGATGTCATGCAGGGAAACAGGGGTCTTATGCCTTCATCCGCCTCCCGGTCAATCGGATTCACCAGCACAAATGCCTCTGAAACATGTTTTCCAGACTTTCAACGTTGTTCGCCCTACGAAACCAGAGTCCAATAACCTGGGGGCAAACGAGGACGTTTGACCCCAGCCACGCAGTCTCCAGGCACACTTCAGATCAGTGGGAATTCAAAATTGTGTGCCTAAAAAGCCGCTCCGAGCAAGAATGCTTCTCTGAACTTTATCGCGATAAGGATTCCTGGGATCCGGATAGAGATCTCAGGATTGATCTCTTCGAGACGAACGATGCTTCCCACAGAATTTTTTCTAAGTGTTACCACCCTGGCCTCTCGCGTATGATCTCACAAAACCAGTGGCCAAAGTTTTAGAAGAGAGGTTCCATGTCGGTCGTCGAGGTCGAAGAGGCTTATCGTGCCGTACGCCGTGAAGTGGGCAAGGTGGTCGTGGGTCAGGAGGAACTGATCGAAGCGGTCTTTGTGGCACTGCTGGCAGAAGGCCACGTTCTGATTGAAGGGCCGCCCGGCCTGGGAAAGACGTTACTTGCAACGACAATCAGTCGGGTTTTAAAGTGCAGGTATTCGAGAATTCAGTTCACTCCCGATCTGATGCCCTCGGATGTGACAGGGCATTCGGTCTACAACCTGCAGGAGCGGCGGTTCCACTTCAGTGAAGGGCCGGTTTTCGCCAATCTGCTCCTGGCAGATGAAATCAATCGGGCTCCCGCAAAGACGCAGGCTTCATTGCTCGAAGCCATGCAGGAATGCCAGGTCACTGTCGATGGTCAGACGATGCCTTTACCAAGGCCGTTTATCACTCTGGCAACTCAAAACCCCATTGAGCAGGAAGGAACCTATCCGCTTCCAGAAGCTCAGTTGGATCGTTTTCTCTTCAAAATGCTGGTGACCTACCCCACATTCGCGCAGGAAGCCGGCATTCTCAATGCCTATAACGAAGGACGGGACCCTCGGCGGATCAATACGTCGGATGTCCAGAGTGTCCTCGACGATGAAAGTATTCTCCGCCTGCAGGCCTCCGTGAGGGATATTGTCGTCGAGCCTTCGATCATCGATTACATCGTGCGGATCGTTACAGCGACTCGCGAACATCCCGCCATCGAGATTGGTGCCAGCCCGCGTTCCAGTGTCGGGTTGCTGGTGGCCTCGCGGGCCTTAGCTGCCTGCCTGGGAAGAACCTTTGTTGTGCCCGATGACATTAAACAGCTCGTGCCCTGGATTCTCAGGCATCGCATTCGACTGGAACCTGAAGCGGAGATTGAAGGCTCCACAATTGAGGTGGTTCTTGGTGATCTTCTCGAAACCACCGAGGCACCGAAGGCATGACACCCCGGCTTCAATTGTTATTGAGTGTTCTTGCAGCCGGGCTGCTCTACATCCCGGCATGCTTTAGTTCTTCTTGGGCCGTTGTGGGAAATGTCGCCACAGTTCTGGTCATTCTGCTGGCAATCATCGATTGGCTTCGCAGCCCGGCACTTTCCCAGATGGAGGTCGATCGAAAAGTAGGACGCGTGCTCAGTGTCGGAGCTCGTAATCCGATCACAATTGAATATCGCTGGAAAGGAAGATCCAACTGGCAGGCCGAGTTGCATGATGAGCCTCCTCATCCGGGAGCGTTTGATGGCCTGCCGGCTGTTGTGCCTCTGGTACCTGGTCGCTGGCTGAAGCTGGTCTATCACTTCACACCTGCCCGGCGTGGAAATATCACTTTTCAATCGATTCACTGGCGAGCACGATCTCCCTGGGGATTCTGGCAATTGCACTGGTTGATCCCTCGACCAATGACCACCAAGGTTTATCCCGATGTGCAGGCCATTCGAGGCGTTGAATTGCTGGCCCGGCAGAACCGCCTCGCCGAAAGCGGAGTCCGCATGACCCGGTTGCACGGCAAAGGCTCGGCCTTTGACCGCCTCCGCGAATATCGCCGTGAAGATGAGTTTCGTTCGATCGACTGGAAGGCCTCGGCACGGCAGGAGTCGTTAATTGCCCGCGAGTATACGATCGAGAAAAATCAGACAATCGTGTTAGTCCTCGACAGTGGACGATCGATGTGCCATGCCGAAGGAGTCGCTACACATTTTGATCGTGCTCTGAACTCCGCCTTGCTGCTGGCTTATACAGCTCTCAGGCAGGGGGATCATGTCGGGCTGCTGGCCTGTTCATCGAAAGTTCAGGCATCGATTCCACCCGTACGTGGCCTGCGAAGTATCGATACGCTCATCCGCAACATTTACGATATCGAGCCGGAATACACATCCACAGATTATCAGCTCATGGTCGATGAACTGCGTCGTCGGTATCGCAAGCGGGCCCTGGTCGTGGTGCTGACCTACGCCCTCGATGATGTCCATCTGGAGCAGATGGCCCGGCAGTTTCGCCGTTTGCGCTCGCCTCATCTGGTGATCTGCGCTTTTCTTTCACCCGAGAGTCTGGTGAAACAGGCCGAGAGTGTGCCACAAACAGATCAGCAGGCCTTTGAAATTGCCGCCGCCGCCGACCTGCTGCAGGGACACCGTAAAACGCTGCGCGACCTGACGGCAATGGGCTTGTTCGCCATCGAAGCGACGCCTGAAACATTGACCAGCCAGCTCATTTCCCGCTATCTGGAAGTCAAAGCCAGATCTTTGATTTAAGGCGTGGCTTCTTCCCATCGATTCTAGAATTCGAAAACAGTGCAGATCAGAAAATCAACTGGCTTGGAAGAGGATGCGATATGGCCAAAGGTCGGGAATCGAAGCAAGCTCTCATCGACAGAACCGGGCGGATTCTGGCTCAACTTGAACGCACGTATCCGGATGTTGAATGTGCTCTCGAACATACCTCGCCGTATGAACTGCTGGCAGCCACAATTCTCAGTGCGCAGTGTACCGATGAGCGTGTGAACATGGTCACGCCTGGGTTATTCAAGGCGTATCCATCACCCGCTCATCTGGCCAAAGCCCGGCAGGAAGATGTCGAAGCGATTGTGAAATCAACGGGTTTCTTCCGCAATAAGGCCGCCAATCTGATTGGTATGGCCCAGGCCGTCGTGGAAAAGCATCACGGAGAGATTCCACAAACACTGGAAGAGCTGGTCGCGCTGCCGGGAGTGGGAAGAAAAACCGCCAATGTTCTTCTCGGGACATTTTACGGCGTGCCAAGTGGTGTCGTCGTCGATACTCATGTGCAGCGAATCAGTCGTTTATTAGGGCTGGCCAAAGGCAATAATGCCGAAACGATTGAGCGCGAACTGATAGCCATTGTTCCACAGCAAGAGTGGATCATGCTCTCCCACCGCCTGATTCATCATGGTCGACAGATCTGCATCGCCAGGCGGCCGCAATGCACACGTTGCCCATTACTGGCAGACTGTCGTCGTGTGGGTTTGCCTGAACTGGAAATGCCGACTTCCCTGCACGACGATCCTGCAGAACCTCAGCAAACTCGTCCCTCAAAAAAGCCTTCCCGAGTCAAGAAAACGATGGGCAAAGGCACACCTTTGAAAAGTACTCGCAAGGCGACCGCGACCACCACACCTTTGGCTTCAAAGAGCAAGAAAAATATCGCAAAAACCCAGAATCGTAACGGGCGCTGACCTCGCCTGTTGCACATGGGCCGCTGGCTAACTAATCTCGCCATGAGCAACTCTCAGAGAGGAAACCTCCGCGAAGGCCCAGAGATGCCCTTAGAGAGGTCTCTTCGAGCCAACCAGGGACAACAGGGAACAGGCGACCGATGATTCTCACCGGGAATGAAATTCGTTCGCAACTGGGTCGAAATCTCGTCATCAATCCGTTCGAAGAGCGTCTGCTCAACCCGAACAGCTACAATTTGAGATTGCATGATGAGTTACTGGTCTACGAGGAAATCGTCCTCGATATGCAGCGGCCCAATCGTTACCGCCGGCATGTCATTCCTCCGGAAGGACTCGTGCTTCAACCGGGACAGCTCTATCTCGGGCGGACCATCGAATACACGGAGACGCATAACTTCGTGCCCATGCTCGAAGGCCGGTCTTCGGTCGGAAGACTGGGATTGTTTGTCCATGTGACGGCAGGCTTTGGCGATGTGGGATTCTGCGGTTACTGGACGCTTGAAATGTTCGCGATCCATCCCATTCGCATTTATGCCGGTGTCCCGATCTGCCAGATTTTCTACCATCAACTGGAGGGCGAC
>VFQR01000983.1_pt1 | contig 26443 bp, 20 predicted proteins | sample 3512321 | NCBI WGS metagenome assembly VFQR01 (sample SAMN10412374, study PRJNA504923) | tailings metagenome | isolation source: Relicate 3 Philex TSF1 revegetated site | place: Philippines: Tuba, Benguet | collected 2017-08-29 | reverse complement strand
TCGCCTTGTATTTGCTCTCGGCATCCAGCGGCGCGAAGAGCATCTCCCGCCCCGGCCGGACGAAGGCGTATTCGCCGATACGCCGCACGATCATCAACCCCGCCAGCATGGCGAAGGTCGGCGCCAGCGCCAGGCCGATAAAGCCCAGGCACACCAGTGCCGGCACGACGGACAGCAACACGCGTACGCCGAGCTTCTGCGCCACGCGGCCGGTGATGAACAGCTGCGAGGCCAGGGCGCCGGCCTGCACGATGAAATCGATCACGCCGAACACCCGTACCTGCGCGGCGCGATCCGGGAACAGTTCGGCCACCAGGCGCGCCTGCTCGAAGTAGAGGAAGGTGCTGACCGAGGTCAGCAGCAGGATGAATGCGCCGATGCCCAGCAGGTAACGCGAGCCGAGCATGCGCGTCAGCCCGCTGAACGGATTGCCCGGCACCGGCCTGCGCGGGCTCTCGCTGGGCGCCGCGCCCGGCCGCCCGGCGCCCTGGCGTTCACGCCAGGCCATCAGGTAGCGCTTGAGTGCCATGGCCGCAGCGAGCAGCACGGCGGCCATCAGCATCAGCCCGGATTCGCCAATGGTGCCGATCAACAGAGCGCTCAGCAGTGGCCCGCACAACCCACCGACACTGGCGCCCGCAGCGATGAAGGCGAACAGTCGGCGGGCCTGGGCGCCGTCGAACACATCGGCCATCAGGCTCCAGGCCACCGAGACGACGAACAGGTTGTAGACCGAGATCCACACGTAGAACACCCGCGCCAGCCAGACGCTGTCGTGATCGAGGCGAAACAGCAGGACGAAGACCAGCAGATTGAGGCAGAAGAAGCCGTACACCCAGTCGATGAAATGGATGCGCGGCACCTTCGAGTTGAGCCAGGCCAGCAGCGGCACCGCCAGCAGCATGGCGACGAAGGTGGCGGTGAACAGCCATTGCAGGTTGTTCACCCCGCCGGTGATGCCCATCGCCTCGCGGATCGGCCGCAGCATGAAGTAGCCGGCGAACAGGCAGAAGAACAGGGCGAAGCCGGCGAGCACCGCCGTCAGCTCCTGCCCCTCGGCATTGATGGCCCGCGCCAGGCGCCGGGTGAGCGCCTGCATCTCAGGCGAACAGCTCGATGATGCGCTTGCGCTGCCCCGCGTCGGGCAGGCGTCCCTGCCCGGCGAGAATGTTGTCGGCCATGTAACGCGGGTTGGAGGTGGCCGGAATCACCGCGGTCACCGCCGGATTGGCGAGAATGAACTTGAGCATCAGCTGCGCCCAGGAGGTGACGTCCAGCTCCACGGCAGCCCAGTCGGGCAGGTTCTTGCCCTTAACCCGGTCGAACAGCGCCGAGCGCTGGAACGGCCGGTTGACCAGCACCGCGATGCCCTTGTCGGCGCAGTAGGGCAGCAGCTCGCGCTCGGCATTGCGCTCGCCGATGGAGTAGTTGAACTGGACGAAATCCACCGGTTCCCGGCGCAGCACCTCGAGCAGGCGCTCGTGAGCGGAATCCAGGTAATGGGTGACGCCGACATAGCGCACCCGGCCCTGCTCCTTGAGCTCGCGCAACAGGCCGAGCTGGGTGCCGGTGTCCTGCAGGTTGTGCACCTGCATCAGGTCGATGGTGTCGGTGCGCAGGGCGGCGAAACTGGCTTCGATCTGACGCTCGCCGGCCGCGCGCCCGGTAGAGGACACCTTGCTGGCGAGAAACAGTTTCTTGCGCATGTCGTCCTCGGCGGCCAACGCGCCACATACCGCCTCGGCGCGCCCGTAGCTGGGCGCGGTATCCACCAGGCTGGCGCCGCCATTGACCAGGGCCTGCAGTACCTCGCGCAGAGGTTGCAAGGCTTCGTCGGTCAGCGCCACGTCGTGGGTGCGCGAAGTGCCCAGGCCGATTACCGGCAGTTGCTCGCCGCTGCTGGGGATCGCCCGACTCAACAGGGTGCCGGCGGCGAAGGCGGACGCTGGCAACCAGGGCAGCAGGGCGGCCAGCGCGGTCAGGCTGGCGCCCGCTTGCAGGACTCGACGACGACTGGGCATGACGTGGCTCCTCTCTCGGTGACCGGTTGGTTATAGGCACTGACCACGCGCCGACCAAGGCGTTACACCAGCAAAGGAGCATGTGGAGAGAGGCGATGAGAGGCCGCTGGAACGGCTGTAGCCCGCTTGTCACGGGGCGAAGAGGGGAATCGAGGCGGGGCAGCGGAGCAATATCCGGTAACCAAAAACGCCGCTGCGCCAGATGGGGTTGAGGGCGCAGCGGTCGGGAAAGCGGTCAGGCAGCGCGTGTGGATTCGCTTATCAGCATGCCGTGGGAAACGAGGTAGCAACGATGGCCGTTCTGCAGCATCAGAGGGCTGCGACTGGAAATGATCCAGCCTTTGCTCAGCAGTTGCTCTATGTGCGCACGCAGTGCGGGTAGATGGCGCTGTTCCTTCATGGCCGACCTCTCATTGAATGGGCGCTTGGCGCTTCGTTGTGCTTCCGTGACACAGCTCGCAAAAGTGTAGTGGCGCTGTGCCAGGAAAGTAAGCGGCGCGATTGTGCATTTTTTTGTAGGACATTCGCCATAGGCACCTTCCACTCAGGGCTGCAAAACTGCCGTTTGCGGTTCTGCCTGGGGCGCAGAGAACACCAGATAGTCGTCTTCCAGCTGGCCGTAGCGCAGCAGCGCCAGATCGAGCAGGTAGTTCTGGTGCAGCTTCCACGGTACCCGGTCGCCCTGCGCCGGCAACAGGTGCGCGGCGCGCTCGATATAGCCCGACTGCAGATCGAGAAAGGGCTGCGGGCGGACGCCGCCGCCATTGTCGCGTGGCGTCACCTGGCGCATGCCGATGGCGTCCATGTGCCTGATCAGGCGGCAGAAGTACTCGCTGGAAAGATCGGCCTTGAGCGTCCAGCTGGCGTTGGTGTAGCCCATCACCACCGCCAGGTTGGGCAGATCGCGCAGCATGATGCCGCGGTAACCCATGCTTCTGGGCGCCTCGAAGGGCACCCCGTCGACGCTTACCTCGATGCCGCCGAACAGCTGCAACTGCAGACCGGTGGCACTGACGATCACGTCGGCAGCCAGCTCCTCGCCGCTCTTGAGGCGCACACCCTGCGCGGTGAGCCGCTCGATCTCGGCCGTGACCAGCTGCGCCCTGCCCTGGCGCAGCACGCGGAACAGGTCGCCATCGGGCACCGCACAGACGCGCTGGTCCCAGGGTTTGTAGGACGGGCTGAAATGGCGCATATCGACCCGCTCGCCCAGCTGGCGCCGCACCAGCCCCAGCAGTATCCGTCGCACCAGATTGGGAAAGCGCTTGGCCAGCTTGTAGAAGACCAGCTGCAGGGTCACGTTGCGCCCGCGCGCCAGGCGATACACCCACTTCTCCGGCAACACACGGCGCAGCGCGTTGGACAGCGCATCGCGCTGCGGCAGGTTGATCACGTAGCTGGGTGAACGCTGCAGCATGGTGACCTGCGCCGCGCGCTCGGCCAGGGCCGGCACCAGGGTCACGGCGGTGGCGCCGCTGCCGATCACCAGCACGCGCTTGTTGCTGTAGTCGAAGCCCTCGGGCCACCGCTGCGGATGGATGAAGGTGCCCCGGTAGTCCTCGCGCCCGGCGAACTCGGGGGTGTAGCCGGCCTCGTAGCGGTAGTAGCCGGTGCACATCATCAGGAACTGGCAACTCATGCGCAGCGGCTCGCTGTCCTCGCCGCGCTGCACCCGCAACTGCCAGGTGGCGCTGGCGCTGCACCAGTCCGCCTTGAGTACCCTGTGCCGATAACGAATCAGGCCATCGACACCATACTCGCGGGCGGTTTCCTCGATATAGCGACGGATCGACGGGCCGTCGGCGATGGCCTGCGGCTCGCGCCAGGGCTTGAAGTTGTAGCCGAGTGTGTACATGTCCGAATCGGAGCGGATGCCCGGATAACGAAACAAGTCCCAGGTGCCGCCCATGGCCTCGCGTCCTTCGAGAACGGCGAACCGCTTGCCCGGGCAGAGGCGCTGGAGGTGGCAGGCGGCGCCGACTCCGGACAGGCCGGCGCCGATGATCAGGACATCCAGATGCTCGTTGGACATGACTCAGCCTCGCTCGGCTCGGGACATTGAGGATCACCTTAGTCCATGCGTCTGTCATCCGATCTTTGGTGTGGCCAGGCGGTTGATGCGCGGCGCCATCGCCGGCCGCTCGACGTCGCGACTGGCCTGCGGCCCCTATGCGGCGCTAAGCTGTGGCGATGACCATTCCCTACCTGACCTCGCAACCGACCAGCAGCACGGACGCCGCCAGCGGCCTGCACATCGGTGGCGACTGGACGCTGGCCCATTACAGCCGACTCGAACCCCAGGTGCTGGCCCTGCGCGGACGCCTGCAGGGCGAGCCACGCGTCGATCTCGGCGGCCTGGCCGCGCTGGATACCGCCGGTGCGGCACTGCTGGTGGAGCTGCTGGGCAGCGAGCGCCTGCGCCAACTGGCGCAGCAGCAGGCGCTGAGCAGCGAGCGCAGGGCCCTGCTGCTGGCGGTGGCCGATGCCATGGCCGGCAGCCAGCAGGCGCAGGAACACGCCACGCCATCGGCACTGCGCGAGGTGCTCGGGCATATCGGCGAGGCAGTGGAAACCACCTGGTGCCATGCCCGGGAACTGCTCGGTTTCATGGGCCTGACCTTGGTCAGCATGCTGGTGATCCTGGTGCGCCCGATGCGCTGGCGCCTCACCTCGCTGGCCGCGCACCTTGAACAGTGCGGGCTCAACGCCGTGCCCATCGTCGCCCTGCTGACCTTCCTGGTCGGCGCCGTGGTGGCCTTTCTCGGCGCCACCATCCTCGCCGACTTCGGCGCCAGCATCTACACGGTGAACCTGGTGGCCTTCTCCTTCCTGCGCGAGTTCGGCGTGCTGCTCACCGCCATTCTCATGGCCGGACGTACCGCCAGCGCCTTCACCGCGCAGATCGGCTCGATGAAGGCCAACGAGGAAATCGACGCCATCCGCACCCTGGGCCTGAGCCCGATCGAGTTGCTGGTGCTGCCGCGGGTGTTCGCCATGCTCATCGCCCTGCCGATCCTGACCTTCATCGCCATGCTCAGCGGCATGCTCGGCGGCGGTGTGGTGTGCGCCGTGGCGCTGGACATTCCGGTGACCATGTATCTGTCGATCCTGCAGGACAGCGACCTGCTGCAGCACTTTCTGGTCGGCCTGCTCAAGGCGCCGATCTTCGCCTTCCTGATCGCCCTGATCGGCTGCCGCGAAGGCTTCAAGGTCAGCGGCAGCGCGCAATCGGTGGGTGAGCACACCACCTCGGCAGTGGTGCAGTCGATCTTCGTGGTCATCCTGCTCGACGCCCTGGCCGCGCTGTTTCTGATGGAGATGGGCTGGTGAGTCGGGACAAGGTCATCGAGGTGCGCGGTCTGAACAACCGCTTCGGCAGCCAGGTGGTGCACGAGCATCTGGATTTCGACCTCTATCGCGGCGAGATACTCGGCGTGGTCGGCGGCTCGGGCACCGGCAAGTCGGTGCTGCTACGCAGCATCGTCGGTCTGCGCCAGCCCAACGCCGGCACCGTGCGGGTGTTCGGCGAAGAGCTGCTGAGCCTGCCGGCCGAGCGCCGCTCGCAGCTGGAACGGCGTTTCGGCGTGCTCTACCAGCGCGGTGCGCTGTTCTCCTCGCTGACCGTCAGCGAGAACATCGCCCTGCCGCTGATCGAGCATGCCGGCCTGTCGCGCGCCGCGGCCGAGCGCCTGGCGCGGGTCAAGATCGCCCTGGCCGGACTGCCGAGCAATGCTGCCGACAAGTATCCCGCCTCGCTGTCCGGCGGCATGGTCAAGCGCGCCGCCCTGGCCCGCGCCCTGGCACTGGACCCGGACATCCTGTTCCTCGACGAGCCCACCGCCGGCCTCGACCCCATAGGAGCGGCGGCCTTCGACCAATTGATCCGCACCCTCAGTGACAGCCTGGGTCTGAGTGTATTTCTGGTCACCCACGATCTGGACACGCTCTACAGCATCTGCGACCGGGTCGCGGTGCTGGCGCAGAAGAGGGTGCTGGTGGCCGACCGCCTGGATGTGGTGGCCGCTACCGACGACGCCTGGATTCAGGATTATTTTCACGGCCCGCGTGGACGCGCGGCTGCACAGGCCGCTGCGGCGGCAGGGAGTCGATGAATGGAACCCAGAGCCCATCATGTACTGATCGGCCTGTTCACCGTGCTCACGGTTGGCGCCGCGCTGCTGTTCGGCCTGTGGCTGAACAAGGCCGGAGCGGATCGCGCCTTCACCGATTACGAGGTGATCTTCAACGAGGCGGTCACCGGTCTGTCGCAGGGCAGCGCGGTGCAGTACAGCGGGATCAAGGTCGGCGACGTGATCAGCCTCGGCCTCGACCCCGATGACCCGCGCACGGTGCGCGCACGCATTCGCATCGTCGGCAACACGCCGATCAAGCAGGATACCCGCGCTCGCCTGGCGATCACCGGCATCACCGGCCTGGCGGTGATCCAGCTGTACAGCGGCAGCCCGGAAAGTCCGCCGCTCAAGGGCAAGGACGGTCAGCCGGGGATCATAGTCGCCGACCGCTCGCCGCTGTCGCGGCTGATGGCCAATGGCGAGGACCTGGTGAGCAGCGTCACGCGCCTGCTCAACCGCGCCAACAACCTGCTCTCGCGGGACAACGTCGAGCGGGTGGCGCGCACCCTGGAGAACCTCGAACAGGCCACCGCCGGCCTCGCCGACCAGCGTGGCGAGCTGAGCGAGGCCCTGCGCCAGACCAGCGCCGCCACCCGCGAAGCCGCCGCGCTGATGAAGAACGCCAATCATCTGCTCGACAGCCAGGGCAGCCAGGTGCTGGAAAGCGCCGAGCGCCTGATGGCCTCGCTCGAGCGCAGCAGCCGCAATATCGAGGAGCTGCTGCAGAACAACCGCGGCGCACTGGACAGCGGTCTGCAGGGCCTCGGCGATCTCGGCCCGACGATCAGCGAGCTGCGCGAAACCCTCGGCGCCCTGCGCGGCTTTTCCCGCCGCCTGGAGCAGGACCCCAGCGGTTACCTGCTGCGCAGCGACAGCATCAAGGAGTTCCAACCATGAAGCGTCTCACCCCGTTGCTGGCCGCCGCCCTGCTCGGCGCCTGCTCGATCCTGCCGCAGAGCGAACCGCTGGATATCTATCTGCTGCCGGCCACTGCGCTGCCGCCGCAGACGCAACGGGTCGACTGGTCGCTGCGGGTGAACAGCCCGGTCAGCAACCAGCTGCTCGACGGCACGCGCATCGTCGTGCTGCCCGAGCCAGGGCGGGTCAACACCTACCAGGGCGTACGCTGGAGCGAGCGCACGCCGCAGCTGTTGCGCGGCCGCCTGCTCGACGCCTTCCAGGACGACGGGCGGATCAAGGCGCTGAGCAACGAGGAGCAGCGCCTGCAGGCCGATCTGGAACTGGTCAGCGATCTGCGCAGCTTCCACAGCGAATACCGCGACGGCACCCCGCACGCGCTGATCCGTCTCGAGGTCAACCTGGTCGATACGCGCAGCCAGCAGATCATCGCCAGCCGCCGCTTCAGCGCCAGCCAGGCGGCTGGCGATACCTCGATTGCCGCGGTGGTGGCGGCTTTCGGCAAGGCTGCCGATCAATTGTCCCGAGAACTGGTGGACTGGACGCTGAACCAGGGGCAGCGCGCTACCCCGTAGGGTGCGCCGTGCGCACCAATGCCTGCGCGTAATCCGGTGCATACGCCCAGGCGTCCTTACGCGGACGACGCCGTCAACCAACCGCGCACTTCGGCGTAGGGGTATTCCTCCAGCGCGGCGAAGCCGGCCAGCTGGCGCGCCTTGAGCTTGGTCAGCAGTGGCGTGGTCACCCCGCAGAGAAAACGCGTCAGGCACTCATGGCTCGGTGTGCAGCCGGCATGCTGAAGGTGCTTCTCGACGAAGGCGGCGCATAACGCCTGGGCGTCGCGACCGCTCAAGGGCGGTAATTCCGGTGGTTGCGGCAGGGTCGCGACGTGCCCCTGACACACGGAGCAATGCCCGCAACGCTCGGGCGCCTGTTCGTCGCCGAAGTACAGCGCCAGACGTCGGCTCAGGCATTCGCGGCTCTCGAACAAGCCGAGCATGGCCTGGATACGGCCGATCTCGCTGGCCTCGTGGGCGCAGAAATGCGCATGCAGATCGGCCGCCAGGGTCTCGCTCTCGAAGCCGCCGTCGAGCACGGCGTAGACCTCGGTCATCTGCTTGCTTTCCAGCTCCAGCCAGCCCTTTTCCTGAAAGTAATCCAGCGCCTTGACCACCCGCGCGCGCTCGGCGCCGTACTGTCGATACAGCGCGTCGAAGTCCAGCGTCGACCAGGTACGCGCGCGCTTCGAGCAGGCAAGGATCGCCTCGACGAACTGGCGCCGCTCGCCCTCGAACTGCGCCAGCAAGGCCTCGTCCTCCAGCAGCAGCTTGAAGCGATACTCGGCGAAGTAGGCATAACGCGGCGCGATGATGCCGCGTAGCTCCAGCTGCACCAGCAGGGTCTTGAGCGGCAGCGCGCGGATATTGCTGTGCTCGGAGAGCTGGCCGAGCATCAGCTCCCACTGCCCGCCCGTGCCGGCTGCGCGCAGGTCGTCGAGCACCGCGCGAATGCCGGCAAGCTCCGGGGTATCGCCGTAGACGAAGTTCTCCAGCACGCTGAGGCCGTCGCGGCTGGCCAGCACCAGGCAGTCCGAGGCCTGGCCATCGCGCCCGGCGCGGCCGATTTCCTGGCTGTAGTTCTCCACCGACTTGGGCAGGTCGAAGTGCACCACGTTGCGGATGTCGCGCTTGTCGATGCCCATGCCGAAGGCGATGGTGGCGACGATGCACTCCAGCTCGCCCGCCATGAAGCGCCGCTGGATCGACTCGCGTACCTCATGGCCCATGCCGGCGTGGTAGGCGCTGACCGCCAGACCGTCACGCGCCAGGCACTCGGCGACCTGCTCGGCAGTTTTCTGCTGGGTGACGTAGACGATGCTCGCCTGACCGCGCCGCGGCGCCAGCCATTGCTGCAGGCGCTGCGCCTTGGCACCACCAGGCACCGGCTCGACCAGCAGGTTGAGATTGGGCCGATAGAAGCCGGTGGTGACCACATCCGCCTCGGCAATGGCGAATTTCTCGCGCATGTCGGCGATCACCCTGGGCGTGGCCGTGGCGGTGAGCAGCAGCACCTGCTTGATGCCGAACTGGCGCTGATAGTCGGGCAGCTTGAGGTAATCCGGGCGGAAGTTGTGGCCCCACTCGGAAATGCAGTGCGCTTCGTCGACCACCAGCAGGGAGATCGGTACCTGGGCGATGAAGTTTCGGAAGCGCTCGTTCTTCAGGCGCTCCACCGAGATCATCAGAATCTTCAGCTCGCCGCTGCGTGCGCGGTTCATCACCTCCATGCTCTGCTCACGGCTCTGCGCCGAGTCGATGCTCGCTGCCGCGATGCAACGGGCATGCAGGAAGGCCAGCTGATCCTGCATCAGCGCCAGCAGCGGCGAGATGACCAGGGTCAGGTGCGGCAGGTGCAGCGCCGGCAGCTGGTAGCACAGGGACTTGCCCGAGCCCGTGGGGAAGATCGCCGCCGCCGAACGTCCGGCGAGTACGGCGCTGATCACCGCCTCCTGGCCGGGGCGCAATTGATCGAAACCGAAGACACGTTTGAGGGTGGACATGGGCCGTCACTCCATTGACTGCGGATTGGCCCCTGACCATAACGCGGTTGCGTAGGGTGCGCCATGTGCGCCGCCAACAAACAAGGTGCGCACGGCGCACCCTACGGCCCGAGTCCCGTAGGGCGGGTGCAACCCGCCGCTGCGGCCATGGCGGGTTTCACCCGCCCTACGCCAACTGCTTTTGCTCTTGCCTGCCGCCTGTAGTCTGCCGCCTGCAGCCCAAAAAAAAGAAACCGCCCGAAGGCGGTTTCTTTGGCTCTGCCCAGCACTTAGAGCTGCGGGCCGGCGTTCTTGATCGCTTCGCTGACATCGAACTTGGCGAAGTTGTCGATGAACAGCTTGGCCAGGCCCTTGGCGGCTTCGTCGTAGGCGTTCTTGTCTGCCCAGGTGTTGCGCGGGTTGAGCAGGTTGGTTTCGACGCCCGGCACGGCCTTGGGCACGTCCAGGTTGATGATCGGCAGGTGCTCGGTCTCGGCACCGATCAGCGCCCCGCTCTGGATCGCCGCGATCACACCACGGGTGGTGGGGATGTTGAAACGCTTGCCGACGCCATAGCCACCGCCGGTCCAGCCGGTGTTGACCAGATAGACCTTGGAGCCGAAGGCGTTGATGCGCTTGATCAGCAGCTCGGCGTAGACACCGGCCGGACGCGGGAAGAACGGCGCGCCGAAGCAGGTGGAGAAGGTCGACTTGATGCCACCGCCCGAACCCATTTCGGTGGAACCGACCAGCGCGGTGTAGCCGGACAGGAAGTGATAGGCCGCCTGCTCGTTGTTGAGGATCGACACCGGCGGCAGTACGCCGGTCAGGTCGCAGGTCAGGAAGATCACGGCATTCGGTTCGCCGCCCAGGTTCTTCTCGCTGCGCTTCTCGACGTACTCCAGCGGGTAGGCCGCGCGGCTGTTCTGGGTCAGGCTGTCGTCGCTGTAGTCGGGGGTGCGCTGCTCATCGAGCACCACGTTCTCCAGCACGGTGCCGAACTGGATGGCTTTCCAGATCACCGGCTCGTTTTTCTCGGACAGGTCGATGCACTTGGCGTAGCAGCCGCCTTCGATGTTGAACACCACGCCCTCGCCCCAGCCGTGCTCGTCGTCACCGATCAGGTAACGCGATTCGTCGGCGGACAGGGTGGTCTTGCCGGTGCCGGACAGACCGAAGAACAGGGTCACGTCGCCATCTTCGCCGATGTTGGCGGCGCAGTGCATCGGCAGCACGTCCTTTTCCGGCAGCAGGAAGTTCTGCACGGAGAACATGGCCTTCTTCATCTCGCCGGCGTAACGCATACCGGCGATCAGCACCTTGCGGGCGGCGAAGTTGATGATCACGCAGCCGTCGGAGTTGGTGCCGTCACGCTCCGGCACGCACTCGAAGTTGGCCACGTTGAGGATCTGCCACTCGGCCTTGCCGGCCGGGTTGTAGGCGCTCGGGTTGATGAACAGCTGACGGCCGAACAGGTTCTGCCAGGCGGTGGCGGTGGTCATCTTCACCGGCAGGTAGTGCGCCTCGGCGGAGCCTACGTGAACGTGGGAGACGAAATGCTCCTGAGCGTTGTTGAACGACGCGACGCGATCCCACAGGGCATCGAACTTGTCGGCCGGGAATGGACGGTTGATGGCACCCCAGGCGATCTGCGCCTCGGTGCTCGGCTCCTGAACGATGAAGCGATCAGCCGGCGAGCGGCCAGTGCGATGACCGGTACGTACGACCAGCGCGCCGTTGGCGGCCAGTTCCCCTTCACCACGGCGAATGGCTTCTTCGACCAGTTGCGCGGCGCTGATGTCGGTATACACGGCGTTGTTGGCTTGCGTCATGAGGGTCCCCGTCGGCCGCTGGCCGAGTCTTCCGAACGTTGTGTAGTGCAGGGGCAACTGCACTACACGGTAAAAAAGTCGCGGGAGTATGCCAGAAAAGCGAATCGCTTGGCAGCCTCCGATCCGATAGAGAACTTCTATAAGGAAGAAAAGTTCATCAATGGCGTGTCTGCGACGGCGCTTCGCTGCCGGCACCGGCGAACAGCTGAGCGATATCGGCGGCATCGAAGGCGTAGCGCTCGTTGCAGAACTGGCAATCGATCACCACGCTGCCGCCCTGCTCGGCCAGCAGCAGCTCGGCGTCGGCCTGGCCGAGGCTGGCCAGGGCGCTGGCCGAGCGCTCGCGCGAGCAGCTGCAGCGGAACTGCAGCGGCTGCTCGTCGAACAGGCGCACGTTTTCCTGGTGATAGAGGCGATGCAGCAGGGTCGGGTTGTCCAGGCCCAGCAGCTCTTCGGCGGTCAGGGTGTCGGCCAGGGTCAGCACGTGGTTCCAGCTCTCGGCGCGTTCCTGTGGCTCGCTCTGATGGTGCGGCGGCAGCTGCTGCAGCAGCAGGCCGCGGGCGCGCTGGCCATCGGCCTTGAGCCAGAAGCGGGTCGGCAACTGCTCGGAGCTGGCGAAGTAGTTGGTCAGGCATGCGGCAAGGTCGACGCCGTCAAGGTCGACGATGCCCTGATAACGCTGGCCGCGGGTGGGGTCGATGGTGATGGCCAGCACGCCATTGGGCATCAGGCTCTGCAGGTCGGCGTCGGCGCCGATCTGCTCGGCGTCGTAGCGGGCGATGCCGCGCAGCTCGCGGGCACTGGAACATTCGACCATCAGCAGCGACAGCGGGCCTTCGGCGCGCGCCTGCAGCACCAGCAGGCCGTCGAACTTCAGCGTGCCGACCAGCAGAGCGGCAGCGGCCATCAGCTCGCCGAGCAGCTGCGCCGCCGGCTGCGGGTAGGCGTGCTTGGCCAGCACATGGGCGTAGCTCTCGCGCAGCGCGACCATCTCGCCGCGCACGTCGGTGTCGTCGAAGAGAAAGCGTTGACTGAAGTCATTCATGGCGGCTGGCCCGGGTCTGCAAAAGGGCTGGCGATTTTATGCACAAACGCCAGCACAACCAAGGGCCGAACGTCATGTGCGGCTGTTCACAGGCACGACTGCACCCTGAACCCTGGCTGAACGAGCACGCTGCCGCCCTTGTACGACGGTCAGCACGACCTATCATCCGCGCGCCCGGGACAGGGCCTGTCATCTATCTGCAAAGGGATCTTTCATGTCGAGCACGTTCATCAATCGTCACTGGCAGCCACGCGCCCTGCTGGTCTGCCATGTCGTGGCCTTCGCACTGCTCGCCAGCTGGCTGTGGCAGCCTACCCGCGAGCTGTGGAACGTCTTCGATCTGTGGCTGTTCAAGCTGCTCAACGACCCGGTACACGCCGGCGGCCTGTGGGCACATGTCTGGGCCATCGGCAGCATGCGCCCGGTCGATGCCGGGGTCGGCGTGGTGATGCTGGCGGTGATGCTCAAGGCCGATCTGATCTTCACCGGTGCCCAGGTACGTCGCGCGCTGTTCGCCTTTCTCGTCGCCCTGACGGTGATGCTGCTGATGCGTGTGCTGTTCGCCGACCTGGTCGAATACATGGGCTGGCAACACGCCAGCCCGTCGCTGGTGGTGGAAGGCAGCGCGCGCCTGACCGAGATGTTCCCGGCCTGGGAAGAACGCTGGGAACTGAAGGACAGCGCCAGCCGCAGTTTCCCCGGTGATCACGCCTCCGTGCTGCTGATCTGGGCCTATTTCATGAGCTTCTTCGCCCGCGGCTGGCGCCTGCTGCTGGTCTGGGCGATTACCGCGATCGGCATCCTGCCGCGCCTGGTGGCCGGCGCCCACTGGGGCGCGGACGCCTTCGTCGGCGGCGTGTTCCTCAGCCTGCTGGCCCTGGCGTGGAGCTGCTACACGCCCTTCGGCTACCACGCCAGCGAATGGCTGGAGAAGGTCACCCTGCCGATCACCTCGCGCCTGGCCAGGCTGCCGCTGCTGGGCCGCCTGAGCATCGTCAGCGGGCGCTGAAGCGTAGGGTGCGCCGTGCGCACCAACATCGATCGGTGAAGATTCAGTGCGCATAGCGCACCCTACGTACATACGAGGCTATTCGTCCTCGTCCGCCCAGGGGTGGCGCAGGCCACCCTCCTGCTGTTCGTTGAACTGATGGATCTGCCGGCGCTGCTTCTTGCTCGGTCGGCCATCGGTCTGCACGCCCAGGGCGCCGGCCTTGCGCATGGCCGCGGCCTGCTGGCGGCGAGCGATGCTCTCGTCGGTTTCGCGATACAGCAGCTGCGCCTCGGGGGCGCCGCGGCGTACCGCCGATAGCGCCAGCACCACCACCGTGCGCTCGTCGAAGCCGGTGCGCAGCACGTACTCATCGCCGACCTTCGGCTCCTTGCCCGGCTTGCAGCGCTCGCCGCGGTGATGCACCTTGCCCCCTTCGATGGCCGCCTTGGCCAGCGCGCGGGTCTTGTAGAAACGCGCCGCCCACAGCCATTTGTCCAGGCGCACCTTGTCGTCGTCTTTTTCGCTCATCTGGCTCTCTGATGGATTTCGCATCCGGCACGGGCGCCTGATGCAGTTGTCATAAGGCACAACTAGAATGCGCGGAATCATAGGCCGTGTAGGCCGCAGGGGACACTCTCACCTTGAAGACTTTCGACCAGCTCAGCGTGATCGGCCTGCGCGAGTGGATCAACCTGCCCGAGCTCGGCATCATTGGCCTGCGCGCCAAGATCGACACCGGTGCCAGCACCTCGAGCCTGCACGCCAGCGACATCCAGCCGTTCCAGCGCGATGGTGAGGACTGGGTGCGCTTCACCGCCTACCTAGGCACCCAGGTGCAGCGCCGCCATCGTTGCGAGGCGCCGCTGGTGTCGGTCAAACGCATCAAGAGTTCCAACGGCCAGGCACAGAGCCGCTACGTGATCCGTACCGATCTGGCCCTCGGCGATCGCCTGTGGCCGGTGGAATTCACCCTGGCCTGTCGCAAGACCATGCGTTATCGCGTACTACTCGGCTCCAAGGCGCTGATCACCGGCCAACTGGTGGTCAATCCTGCACTCAGCTACGTGCAGGACAAACCCTCACTTTCCTCGTCCGTTCCAGGTGCCCAATGAAGATCGCCGTGCTGTCGCGTAACCCGCGTCTGTATTCCACCCGCCGTCTGGTGGAGGCCGGTCAGCAGCGCGGCCATGAAATGGTGGTGATCGACACCCTGCGCGCCTATATGAACATCGCCAGCCACAAGCCACAAATTCATTACCGCGGCCAGGCGCTGGAAGGCTTCGATGCGGTGATCCCGCGCATCGGCGCCTCGGTGACCTTCTATGGCTGCGCGGTGTTGCGCCAGTTCGAGATGATGGGCGTCTACCCGCTCAACGAGTCGGTGGCCATCAGCCGCTCGCGCGACAAGCTGCGCGCCCTGCAGCTGCTGTCGCGCAAGGGCATCGGCCTGCCCGTGACCGGTTTCGCCCACTCCCCCGACGACATTCCCGACCTGATCCAGATGGTCGGTGGCGCGCCGCTGGTGATCAAGGTGCTGGAAGGCACCCAGGGCATGGGCGTGGTGCTGGCCGAAACGAGCAAGGCCGCCGAGTCGGTGATCGAGGCCTTCCTCGGCCTCAAGCAGGACATCATGGTTCAGGAGTACATCCAGGAGGCCGGCGGCGCCGACATCCGCTGCTTCGTGGTCGGCGACAAGGTGATCGCGGCGATGAAGCGCCAGGCCAAGGCCGGCGAGTTCCGCTCCAACCTGCACCGCGGCGGCAGCGCCAGCCTGATCAAGATCACCCCGGAAGAGCGCATGACCGCGGTGCGCGCGGCCAAAGTCATGGGCCTGAACGTCGCCGGGGTGGACATCCTGCGCTCCAACCACGGCCCGGTGGTGATGGAGGTGAACTCCTCGCCGGGCCTGGAAGGCATCGAGACCACCACCGCCAAGGACGTCGCCGGGATGATCATCCAGTATCTGGAAAAGAACGCCGAGCCCGGCCAGACCCGCACCAAGGGCCGCGGATGAGCCGAGCCTTCGCCGGCCGCCTGGCGCTGATCGCCCCCGCCGCCGCCATTGCCGAAGACGTACTGGAAGCGACCCTGGCGCAGCTCGATGTACTGGGCCTGCGCTACCACCTGGGGCGCCACGTGCGCGCCCGCCATCGCTACCTGGCCGGCACGCCGGAGCAGCGCCTGGAGGATCTGCACCAGGCCTTCGCCCTGTCCGATATCGCCGCCGTCTGGTGCCTGCGCGGCGGCTACGGTTGCGCGCAACTGGTGGCGGATATCGACTGGGCGCTGCTGCGCCAGGCCAGCCCGCGTCCGCTGATCGGCTTCTCCGACCTGTCGATCCTGCTCAGTGCCTTCGCGCAGCAGGGCCTGCCGGCGATCCATGGCCCGGTGGCCACCGCGCTCGGCCATCAGGTGCTGTCGGCGCCGGGCGGTCAGCGCGAGCGCCTGGCTTCGATGCAGGCACTGTGGAGCCTGCTCAAGGGCCAGCACCGGCAGCTGCCGCTGCGCCATATCAGCGGCCCGCAACATGCCATCGAGGGCACCCTGCAGGGCGGCAACCTCACGGCGCTGGCCAGCGTCTGCGGCACGGACGCGGGAATGCGTCTGGCCGAGGGTTCGATCCTGATTCTGGAAGACGTTGGCGAGCCCTACTACCGTCTGGAGCGCAGCCTCTGGCAACTGCTGCACAGCTTCGCCGGGAGAAAGCCGCGGGCGGTGTGCCTGGGCAGCTTCACCGACTGCCCGCGGCGCGGCGTGCACCACAGCCTGGAGCAGATCATCGGCGAATACCTGGCACCGCTGGGCGTACCGCTGTACGGCGACCTGCCCAGCGGCCATGGTGACCTCAACCATCCCTGGCCCTACGGGCAAAAGGCGCGGCTCAGCGCCAACCACCTGAGCTGGTGATTCGCCTCAGCGCGAGCGCGCCTGCAGCCAGGCGAGAAACTCCGTCTCGGCCATCGGCCGGCCGAACAGATAGCCCTGCCCCAGCGCGCAGCCCTGCTCGCGCAGCAGCGCCAGCTGGCTGTCGTGCTCGATGCCTTCGGCCACGCACTCCAGATCCAGATTGCGCGCAATCATCAGAATGGTCTGCACCAGCATGCGCCCACTGGCCGCGCCGTCCAGGTCGGCGACGAAACTGCGGTCGATCTTCAGGCGGTCCAGCGGCAGGCGCTTGAGGTAGGTCAGCGACGAGTAGCCGGTGCCGAAATCGTCGATGGCGAAGCGCACCCCCTGCGCCTTGAGCCGTTGCATGTGGCCGATGCAGCGCTCGACGTCCTCGAGCAGCACGCCTTCGGTGATCTCCAGCTCCAGCGCCTGCGCCGGCACGCCGTGATCGCGCAGGCAGCGCTCGACGCGCTCCACGCAGCCGGCCTGACGCAGTTCGCGCGGGCTGAGATTGACCGCCAGCACCAGGCGCGGCCATTGCGTCTGCCAGCGCGCCAGGGCCGCACAGGCCTGCTCCAGCACCCACTGGCCGATATCCTGGATCAGCCCGGTTTCCTCGGCCAGCGGGATGAACTGATCCGGCGCGATCTCGCCACGCTCGGGGTGTATCCAGCGCAGCAGCACCTCGGCACCGGCGACCGAGTCTTCGGCCAGCATCAGCTGCGGCTGGAACACCAGCTGCAGCTGCTGACGGGCAATGGCCTGGCGCAGCTCGCTTTGCAGCTGCAGGCGCTGGTCGATGGCCGCCTGCATCTCCGGGGCGAAGAAGTGCAGGGCATTGCGCCCGGCATGCTTGGCCCGGTACATGGCGGTGTCGGCCTGCTTGAGAATGTCCGCTGCGTGCTGCAGGCCCAGCGGATGCAGGGCGATGCCGATACTGGCGCTGATCGCCAGCTCGTGGCCGTCGATCAGGCAACTGCCCTGCAGGCCGCGCAGCAACTTCTCGCCCACCGCGGCGGCTTGTTCGGCAACGGCCTGCGGCTCGTTGCCCAGCGCCTCGAGCAGCACCACGAACTCGTCGCCCCCCAGGCGCGCCAGGGTGTCCTCGGTGCGCAGTTCGCCAGCCAGGCGGGTGGTCACCTCGACCAGCAGGGCATCGCCGACCAGGTGGCCGAGGCTGTCGTTGACCGTCTTGAAGTGATCCAGATCGATGAACAGCAGGGCGCCCAGGCTGCCCTCGCGATTCTCCCGGTCCATGGCATGCTGCAGGCGGTCGAGCAGCAGGCGCCGGTTGGGCAGGCCGGTCAGCTCGTCGCTGTAGGCCAGGCGCTCGATCTCGCGCTGGTAACGCTGGCGCTCGGAGATGTCGGTGACGCTGGCGCGAACCAGCAGCTCCTCGCCGGGCATGCGTACCAGACGCACCTCGCAGGGCAGCTGGCGCCCGGCGCTGTCACGGTGGCTCCACTCGAACACCGGCGTATCACCGGCGATGGCCCGCTGCAAATGCTCCCTGCCGGCGCGCGAGGACAGACGACCATCGGCCTGGCGCAACGGGCTGATGCTCTGGATCGTCTTGCCGAGCAGCTCTTCGCGGCGATAGCGGAACAGGCGCAGGGCGTTCTCGTTGCACTCGACGATGCCGCCATCCGGGTTGAACAGCAGGATCGCCTCGGGCGCATGCTCGACCAGGGTCCGATAACGCGCTTCGGCCTGGTGCCGCGCGCTGATGTCCTCGACCAGCAGCAGGAACAGGGTCTGCCGCCCGGCAGTAGCGCGCACGGCACGCAGGCTGACGCGGGTGAACACCACCTGACCGTCGGCGCGCAGGAAGCGCTTGTCCATCTCGAAACCGTCGCTGTCGCCCAGCAGCACCTGCTCCACGCTGGCCTGCTCGGCCGCCAGGTCCTCCGGGTGCGACAGCTGCTGCCAACTGCTGGCCAACAGCTCGTCGCGGCTGCGCCCGAGGATGCTGCACAGCTTCTGGTTGACCTCTTCCCAGCCGAAGCTCTGGGTGGTCAGCGCCATGCCGATCAGCGGCGCCTCGAAGAACAGGCGCAGGCGCTCGTCACGCTCGCGCAACTGCGACTCGGTACGCCGGCGCTCGCTGATGTCCTGCACCACGCCATAGATGCGCACCAGGCTGCCGTCGTCATCGCGCTCGGCCATGCCACGCACCCGCACCAGACGCCCGCCGAGGCGCGCCGCCAGCCGCAGTTCGATGTCGAACTCGTCGAGCTCGCCCAGCGCCGCCTGCAGGGTCTCGATGATCAGCGCCTGACTCGGCGCGTCGTAGTAATGCAGCGCCTGTTCGAAACTGGGCGGCCCCAGATGGATGTCACGCTCGACGATGCGGTAGCAGCCGTCGCTCCAGAACAGGCTGGAATCGCCGAGTTCGAACACCCAGCCGCCCAGGTTGGCGATGTCCTCGGTCTGGCTGAACAGGTGATTCTGGCGCAGCAGTTGCGAGCGCTGCTGCTCGACCTGCGCCGCCAGCTCCACGCGCGCCGTGACATCCTGCTGCAGGCCGACGAAATGGCTGATGCCCTGATCGTCGCGCATCGGTGCCAGCACCACCTCGTTCCAGAACGGCTGGCCGTCCTTGCGGTAGTTGCGCACCACGGCATGACCACTGCGGCCATCGCGCAGGGCCGCACGCAGGGGTTGCAGCTCGAGCTGGGCGCGATCCTCGCCGAGCAGGAAGCGGCAGTTGCGCCCCAGCACCTCCTCGGCGCGGTAGCCGGTTATCTGGCTGAACGCCGCATTGCAGTAGACCAGCGGCAGGTCGGCCTGGCGCGCGTCGGCGATGGTCACGCCCAGCGGGGTGGCCTCCATGGCCAGGTTGGCGCGCGCCAGTTGCTGCTGCATCTGCGCGCTACGCGCCAGCGCCTGGCGCAGGTCACTGAGCGCACGCCCCACCACCAGTGTCGCGCCCATCAGCAACAGCACGACGAAATGCAGCTGATTAAGCTGCAGGTCGACTTCGGCAAAACTCAAGCGGTCACGCCAGAGCGGCAATGGCAGGGTGGCGGCGTACACCAGCAGCACGCCATACAGGGCGCCCACGAAGGCATGACGCAACGCCAGCACCAGCATGCTCAGCCCCAGCAGCGGCAGGGCGAATTGGGCCGGCAGGCTGGCGCTGAGCGTCATCAGCACCAGCAGCACGCCGGCGGCCAGCAGCCAGTCACCTGGCGAGCGGCTGATGGCCAGCGGCGAGGCCTTGACCCGCCCCCGCTCGCGCAGCCAGCCGCGGGCATGCAGCAGCGGCGTGCAGAGGGCCAGCAAGGGCGCCGTCAGCGCCAGCAGGTTGATGGTGTCGCTCAACCAGACCGCCAGGCTCGCCTGCGCCCACTGCTCATCACCCTGGAAGCCGGTGAGCCAGAGATTGCTCTGCAGGCCGAGGGCTACCAGGGTGGCCGGCATCAGCACGGCGAAGGCGAGAAACCTCAGCACATCGCGCAAGCGCCCCAGTGCCGGATCGAACGACTGGCGCTGCAACAACCACCAGCCCAGGGCCACGGCGGCGGTTTCCGGCACGGCATAGAGCGGCGCCCACTGCCAGGGCAGGCCCCATAACGGCACGCTGAACAGGGCATTGAGGTAGAGCGCCGGCAGCACCCGCGGCCCCCACCACAAGCACAGCGCCAGGCCGAGCACCAGGGGCAGGTAGCACAGCGCCACGCCGTCGTTCAGACGGGTCGCCAGGGAAATCCAGGTTGCCAGGTGGAATATCGGCAGCGGCAGCCACCAGGTCCAGTTGGGCAAGCGGTCGGGGAAGGCGGCGGGCATGCGGGCCTCGAGTTGATGCGCTGGCACAGCATAGCCCAGCGCCGAAGTGCTTGGCAGCAGATTGCCAGCACCAGGGCGCGGTCTTGGGACGCTCCGCCTAGACCGCGTCGCGCGGCAACAGCAGCCCCAGCGGCAGACGCACCCGCGCCTCGAGGCCGCCGCCGCTGCGGTTGCGCAATTCGACGCTGCCACCATGCAGCGCGGCGATGCGCTTGACGATGGCAAGGCCGAGGCCGGTACCGCGTCCGCCACGGGCCCGGTCGCCACGGATGAAGGGGTTGAAGATGCTGTCCAGCTCGGCCGGATCGATGCCGTTGCCGCGGTCCAGCACGCTCAGCACCACATAGGGCGCACTGTGATCACCGGCCAGGCTGGCGACCACCTCGACGGCGTCGCCGCCGCCATGGTTGAGCGCATTCTCCACCAGGTTGGTGAGCAGGCGCTTGGTCGACACGCGGCGCAGCGGGAATGGCGGAATCGCTTCCAGGCACAGGCGCACCCGCTCGCCGCCCTGGTTGTAGGGCGCCAGGGTTTCGCGCACCAGTTCGGGGAAGTCGGCCTCCTCCACCGGCTCGTCGCGGCCGTCGCGGATGAAGGCGAGGAACTGATCGAGGATGGCGTCCATGTCCTCGATGTCGCGCACCATGTCCTCGGTCAGCTCGGAATCGTTGTCCATGAACTCCAGGGCCAGACGCAGGCGCGTCAGCGGCGTGCGCAGGTCGTGGGAAACCCCCGCCAGCATCAGCTCGCGCTCGCGGCCGGCCTGCTCGACATCCTCGGCCATCTGGTTGAAGGCGCGGTACACCTCGGTCATCTCGCTCGGTGTATCGCCCACCGGCAGGCGCACGCTACGGCCCTGGCCAAGCTGGCGCGCGGCGTAGACCAGGCGCTTGAGCGGTGCGTTGAGCTGACGCACGAAGATCCAGGCCGCTGCGGTGGAAAGCAGGCCGATGCCGAGGAACCAGCCGAGCACGCTCCAGATGCGCTGGCCACGCAGCGGATGCGGGTACATCGGCACCCGCACCCAGCCATCGCCGAGGCTCGGCGCATGCACCCAGAGCGCCGGCGGCGTGGTGGCGCGCACCCGGGTTTCGGTGTCGGGGCCAAGTTCGGTCTGCATCTGCCGCTGGAAGATTTCGCTGTAGGGCCAGTGCTGCTCGCTGGCCGGCACCTTGTCGCGCGGGATGCGCTTGAGCCCGGCGGCCTGGGCGATATGGTCGCGGTCCTCGGGGTTCGCTGCCCAGTAGGCACGCAGGGTCAGCGCCGCGCCATGGCTGTACTGGCGATCGACCAGCACGTCCTCGTTCATCATCAGGTACACCAGCGTCAGTGCCTTGGAAAACAGCACGACGATGAGCACCAGCCAAAGGGTGCGGGCGAAGAAGCTTTGCGGGAACCAGTAGGGGGCTTTCATCAGCACAGAACCGTAGGAGCGAGCGCGGCTCGCGGAAACGTTACTTCAATTCGCGAGCCGCGCTCGCTCCTACGCGTCACTTGTTGCCGTCAGGAACGAACACGTAACCCACACCCCAGACGGTCTGGATATAACGCGGCTTGGACGGGTCCGGCTCGATCAGGCGGCGCAGGCGGCTGATCTGCACGTCGATGGAGCGCTCCAGGGCGTCCCATTCGCGGCCGCGGGCCAGGTTCATCAGCTTGTCGCGGGTCAGCGGCTCGCGAGCGTGCTGCACCAGGGCCTTGAGCACGGCGAATTCGCCGGTGGTGAGCATGTGCACCTGATCACCCTTCTTCAGCTCGCGGGTGGCCAGCGACAGCTCGTACTCGCCGAAGCTCACGCTCTCGTCCTCGGTACCGGGTGCGCCCGGCACCACCGGCACCTGGCGACGCAGCACGGCCTTGATCCGCGCCAGCAACTCGCGCGGGTTGAAGGGCTTGGCCAGGTAATCGTCGGCGCCCAGTTCCAGGCCCTGGATACGGCTGGACTCGTCGCCCTTGGCGGTGAGCATGATGATCGGGATCTGGTTGTTCGATTCGCGCAGGCGGCGGCACGCGGACAGGCCATCCTCGCCGGGCAGCATCAGGTCCAGCACCACCAGATTGAACAGCTCGCGCGCCAGCAGACGGTCCATCTGCTCGACGTTCTCCACCGCGCGTACCCGGTAGCCCTGCTCGTCGAAGAAGCGCTCGAGCAGGCGGCGCAGACGGGCGTCGTCATCGACGATGAGAATCTTCTCGCCTTCGGCGACAGTAGCAGCGGTCTGGGTCATGGCGTCTCCTTGGACAGCCGTACTAAGGACGGCAAGTGGCGGCATTATCGCTCAGGCGCTTGAGTGGGCGCTTTAGCCATTGTTAGCAGATTTTTCCCCGAACGGTTCCCAGCACCCCTGAACGCGGTGTTTATAATGCGCCGCTTTCGTATCTGGCCTGCATCCCTGCGGCCACCCTAGTCGTTCCAGTGTGGGTAGCTTTATCTATGGACAGCATCAACAACCGCATCGCCGAAGAGCTGGGCGTGCGCCCGCAACAGGTCGCCGCCGCCGTGGCCCTGCTCGACGAAGGCTCCACCGTGCCCTTCATCGCCCGTTACCGTAAGGAAGTGACCGGCAGCCTCGACGACACCCAGCTGCGCCATCTGGAAGAGCGCCTGCGCTACCTGCGCGAGCTGGACGAGCGCCGCGTGGCGATCCTCGCCAGCATCGAGGAGCAGGGCAAGCTGACCCCCGAGCTCAAGCGCGAGATCGACCTGGCCGACACCAAGACGCGCCTCGAAGACCTGTACCTGCCGTACAAGCAGAAGCGCCGCACCAAGGGCCAGATCGCCCGCGAAGCCGGCCTCGGCGAGCTGGACGACGCGCTGTTCAACGATCCGGGCCTGACCCCGGAGCAGGAAGCCGAGCGCTTCATCGACGCCACGAAAGGCTTCGCCGATGTCAAGGCCGTGCTCGAAGGCGCCAAGTACATTCTCATGGAGCGTTTTGCAGAGGATGCGAGCCTGCTGGACAAGCTGCGCAGCTTCCTCAAGGACAACGCCACCCTCAGCGCCCGCCTGGTGCCGGGCAAGGAGAACGAGGGCGCCAAGTTCAGCGACTACTTCGAGCACGACGAGCCGCTCAAGGGCGTGCCGTCGCACCGCGCGCTGGCGATCTTCCGCGGCCGCAACGAAGGCATTCTCAGCGCCAGCCTCAAGGTCGGCGAAGAGCTGCCGGGCACCCTGCACCCCTGCGAGATGATGATCGGCGAGCGCTTCGACCTGCAGAACCAGGGCCGCGCCGCCGACAAGTGGCTGGCCGAGGTGGTGCGCTGGACCTGGAAGGTCAAGCTGTACAACCACCTGGAAACCGACCTGCTCGGCGAGCTGCGCGAGAAGGCCGAGGACGAGGCGATTGCGGTGTTCGCCCGCAACCTGCACGACCTGCTGCTGGCCGCCCCGGCCGGCCCGCGCGCCACCCTGGCGCTCGACCCAGGCCTGCGCACCGGCTGCAAGGTGGCGGTGGTCGATGCCACCGGCAAGGTGCTGGAAACCGCCACAGTCTACCCGCACGCCCCGCGCAACGACTGGGACGGCACCCTGGCGATCCTCGCCAAGCTGTGCGCCAAGCACGGCGTCGACCTGATCTCCATCGGCAACGGCACCGCCAGCCGCGAGACCGACAAGCTGGCCGCCGAGCTGATCAAGAAGGTGCCGGGCCTCAAGCTGACCAAGGTGATGGTCTCCGAAGCCGGCGCCTCGGTGTACTCGGCCTCGGAACTGGCCGCCCGCGAATTCCCCGACCTAGACGTGTCGCTGCGCGGCGCAGTGAGCATCGCCCGCCGCCTGCAGGACCCGCTGGCCGAGCTGGTGAAGATCGACCCGAAATCCATCGGTGTCGGCCAGTACCAGCACGACGTCTCCCAGCTCAAGCTGGCGCGCAGCCTGGACGCCGTGGTCGAGGATTGCGTGAACGCCGTCGGCGTCGATGTGAACACCGCCTCCGCCGCCCTGCTGGCACGCATTTCCGGCCTCAACGCGACCCTGGCGCAGAACATCGTGCAGTACCGCGACGCCAATGGCGCCTTCGCCTCGCGCGCCGAGCTGAAGAAGGTGCCGCGCCTGGGCGAGAAGACCTTCGAGCAGGCCGCCGGCTTCCTCCGTGTGATGAACGGCGACAACCCGCTGGACGCCTCGGCGGTGCACCCGGAAACCTACCCGCTGGTCGAGCGCATCGCCCAGGACACCGGCCGCGACATCCGCTCGCTGATCGGCGACTCGGCCTTCCTCAAGCGCCTGGACCCGGCCAAGTTCACCGACGAGCGCTTCGGCCTCGTCACCGTCGGCGACATCCTCAAGGAACTGGAAAAGCCCGGCCGCGACCCGCGCCCGGAGTTCAAGACCGCCGAGTTCCAGGAAGGCGTGGAAACGCTGAACGATCTCAAGCTGGGCATGGTGCTCGAAGGCGTGGTGACCAACGTCACCAACTTCGGCGCCTTCGTCGACATCGGCGTGCACCAGGACGGGCTGGTGCATATCAGCGCGCTGTCGGAGAAGTTCATCAAGGACCCGCACGAGGCGGTCAAGGCCGGCGACGTGGTCAAGGTCAAGGTGATGGAAGTGGACATCCCGCGTAACCGCATCGCCCTGTCCATGCGCATGGGCGATACCCCCGGCGAGAAAGTCGAGGGCGCGCGCGGTGGGCAACGCAGCAACGGCAACCGCGGCGGCAACACGCCGCGCAGCGAGCGCTACTCCAGCCAGGACAAGCCGGCTCCCGCCACCGGCGGCATGGCCGCGCTATTCGCCAACGCCAAGCAGTTGAAGAAATGAGTACGGAAGGCAACGTCGGCGCCAGCAGCGCCTTTTCCCGCCTGCTCGGCCTGGAGATCCTCCAGGTCGGCGGCGGCGAGGCGCGCGTGCGCCTGACCCTCACCGACGAGCTGCGCAACCTGCACGGCAAGCTGCACGGCGGCGCGCTGTTCTCGCTGATCGACACCGCCATGGGTCAGGCCAGCCACAGCCTGGGCGATGGCGGCCCGAGCAGCGTGACCCTGGAATGCAAGATCAACTATATCCGCCCCGTTTCCGAGGGCAGCGTGCTGTGCCATGCCAAGGTGCTGCACGCCGGGCGCCGTACCCAGGTGGTGGAAGCCGAAGTGCTGCAGGGCGACAAGCTGGTCGCCAAGGCACAAGGCACCTTCGCCTGCGTGTAATCGACCGGGCGCGAAGTCGTCTAATGTGGCTGCATGGTCGCCCCTTGCAGAGTGCGGGGGCGATCCCCATATTGTGGCGACTGCCCAGTTAGGAATTGCATCTTGAGCGATCTTCTCTCCCGTCGCCTGGCTCAGCTCGGCGAGCCGGCCAACCTGTCCCTGCTGGGTGAATGCCTGCATGGTATCGAGCGCGAATGCCTGCGCGTCGACCGCGACGGCCAGCTGGCCCTGACCCCGCATCCGCAGGCGCTGGGCTCGGCGCTGACCCATGCGCAGATCACCACCGACTATTCCGAATCGCTGCTGGAATTCATCACCGGTACCGCCACCGATCCAGCCGCCACCCTCGCCGAACTGGAAGACATCCACCGCTTCGCCTATGACAAGCTCGATGGCGAACTGCTGTGGAGCCCGTCGATGCCCTGCGCGCTGCCGGACGAAGAGACCATCCCCATCGCCCGCTACGGCAGCTCCAATATCGGCCGCCTCAAGTACGTGTACCGCAAGGGCCTGGCGCTGCGTTACGGCAAGACCATGCAGTGCATCGCCGGCATCCACTACAACTTCTCCCTGCCCGAAGCGCTGTGGCAGCTGCAGCAGCGCAGCGAAGGCAGCGCGCAGAGTGCGCGTGACTATCAGTCGGCGCGCTATATCGCGCTGATCCGCAATTTCCGTCGCTACAGCTGGCTGCTGATGTACCTGTTCGGCGCCTCGCCGGCGCTGGACAAGGGCTTCATGCGCGGCCGCCCGCACCAGTTGCAGGAGCTGGACGCCAGCACCCTGTACCTGCCGTACGCCACCAGCCTGCGCATGAGCGACCTGGGCTACCAGAGCAGCGCGCAATCCGGCCTGACCCCCTGCTACAACGACCTGGCCAGCTACACCGATAGCCTGCGCCTGGCGGTCGGCACGCCCTACCCGGCCTATGTCGAGGCCGGTACCAAGCGCGGCGACGAGTGGCTGCAGCTCAACACCAACATCCTGCAGATCGAGAACGAGTACTACTCGAGCATCCGCCCGAAACGCGTCACCTACAGCGGCGAACGGCCGATCCAGGCGCTGATGAGCCGTGGCGTGCAGTACGTGGAAGTGCGCTGCCTGGACATCAACCCCTTCCTGCCGCTGGGCATCGACGAGGCGC
>VFQR01000982.1_pt1 | contig 26450 bp, 29 predicted proteins | sample 3512321 | NCBI WGS metagenome assembly VFQR01 (sample SAMN10412374, study PRJNA504923) | tailings metagenome | isolation source: Relicate 3 Philex TSF1 revegetated site | place: Philippines: Tuba, Benguet | collected 2017-08-29 | reverse complement strand
AGGCCGCCTTCGGCAAGGACGAGATGTATCTCGAAAAGCTGATCGAGCGCGCCCGGCATGTCGAAGTGCAGCTCATCGGCGACGATCACGGCAATCTCGTGCATCTGTTCGAGCGCGACTGCTCGGTGCAGCGGCGTAATCAGAAGGTGGTCGAGCGCGCCCCGGCGCCTTACCTTTCGGAAGCCGTCCGCAAGGAATTGACCGACGCCGCCGTGCGCCTGGGCAATGCCGCCAATTACCGCGGTGCCGGTACCGTCGAATTCCTCATGGATGCCGATACCGACAAGTTCTACTTCATCGAAGTCAATCCGCGCATTCAGGTGGAGCATACCGTCACCGAGGAAGTGACCGGCATCGACATCGTCAAGGCGCAGATCCATCTGCTCGACGGCGCCGTCATCGGCACGCCCGAGTCCGGCGTGCCGAAGCAGGAAGACATCAAGCTCAACGGCAATGCCATCCAGTGCCGCGTCACTACGGAAGACCCGGAACAGAATTTCATTCCCGACTATGGCCGCATTACCGCCTATCGCGGCGCCACCGGCTTTGGCGTGCGTCTCGACGGCGGCACGGCCTATTCGGGTGCGGTGATCACCCGCTACTACGATCCGCTGCTCGAAAAGGTCACCTGCTGGGCGCCGAGTGCCGACGAGGCCATTGCCAGGATGCATCGCGCCTTGCGCGAGTTCCGTATTCGTGGCGTGGCGACCAACCTCGCCTTCCTCGAAAACATCATCACCCATCCGGATTTTCTTGAGAACCGCTACACGACGCGCTTCATCGATACGACGCCGGACCTCTTCAACTTCAAGCCGCGCAAGGACCGGGCGACCAAGCTCCTGTCCTATATCGCCGACGTGACCGTGAACGGGCATCCGGAAGTGCGCGACCGGCCGCGTCCGCCGGCCGATGCCGCTGCGCCGATCGTACCGGAATTCCCGCCGCTCTCGGTGGTGGAAGGCAGCCGCCAAATTCTCGACCGCGAGGGCCCGGCGGGGCTGGCCAAGTGGATGAAGGCGCAAAAGCGTGTGCTCTTCACTGATACGACCATGCGCGACGCGCATCAGTCGCTGCTGGCGACGCGCATGCGGAGCTTCGATATTACCCGCATTGCCCAGGCCTATTCGCGCGGCTTGCCGAACCTCTTCAGTCTCGAATGCTGGGGCGGAGCGACCTTCGACGTCTCCATGCGCTTCCTCAACGAGGACCCGTGGGAGCGGCTCGCCAAGGTGCGGGCCGGCGCGCCGAACATCCTGACGCAGATGCTGCTGCGCGGCTCCAATGGCGTAGGCTACACGAACTATCCCGACAATGTGGTCAAGTTCTTCGTGGCCCAGGCGGCCAAGGGTGGGGTCGACATTTTCCGCGTCTTCGACTGCCTCAACTGGGTCGAGAACATGCGCGTCTCCATGGACGCGGTGATTGAAGCCAACAAGGTCTGCGAAGGCGTCGTCTGCTATACCGGCGACATGCTGGACCCCGACCGGGCCAAGTATGACCTCAAATACTACGTGGCCCTCGCCCGGGAGCTGGAAGCGGCCGGCGCGCATGTGCTGGGCCTCAAGGACATGGCGGGGCTGTTGAAGCCTGCTGCGGCCAGGAAACTGATCTCGACGCTCAAGCAGGAGATCGGCCTGCCGATCCACCTCCATACCCACGATACGTCCGGCGCGGCCTCGGCCACGGTGCTGGCCGCCGTTGATGCGGGCGTCGATGCAGTGGACGCGGCCATGGATGCACTGTCGGGCACGACCAGCCAGCCGACCCTGGGTTCGCTGGTGGCGGCCATGGCCGATGGCGAGCGCGATCCGGGCCTCGATGCCAAGGCGATCCGGCAGATTTCCTTCTATTGGGAGGCCGTGCGCACCCAGTATCGCGCCTTCGAGAGTGATTTGAAGGGTGGCGCTTCGGAAGTCTATCTGCACGAAATGCCGGGCGGCCAGTTCACCAATCTCAAGGAACAGGCCCGCTCGCTGGGTCTGGAAACCCGCTGGCACGAAGTCGCCCAGACCTATGCCGACGTCAACCAGATGTTCGGCGATATCGTCAAGGTCACGCCCTCGTCCAAGGTGGTGGGCGACATGGCGCTGGCCATGGTTTCGGCCGGCATTACCCGCGCCGATGTCGAAAATCCCGACAAGGACATTGCCTTCCCCGATAGCGTCGTTGGGTTCTTTGCCGGCGATCTCGGTCAGCCCCCCGGAGGATTTCCTGAAGCCCTCCAGAAGAAGGTTTTAAAGGGCAAGGCGCCGCTCACCGAGCGTCCGGGTTCCTATTTGAAGCCCATCGACCTCGAGGCCGAGCGCAAGAAGATCAGCGACGAAGTGGGCATGCCCATCGACGACTATCGCCTTGCCTCCTATTTCATGTATCCCAAGGTCTATACCGACTTCGAAAAGACCCAGGATCGCTATGGGCCGACGGAAGTCTTGCCCACGCCGGTCTATTTCTACGGGCTCAACGAGGGCGACGAGCTGTTGGTCGATATCGAAAAGGGCAAGACGCTGGTCGTGACCTATCAGGGCCGCGCCCCGACCAATGAAAAGGGCGAGGTGCGCGTCTTTTTCGATCTCAATGGCCAGCCGCGCACCATTGTCGTGCCCGATCGCCTCAAGGCAGGCGAGGTCAAGGTCCGCGCCAAGGCCGCCGCGGGCGACCCGAAACAGGTCGGGGCACCCATGCCGGGCGTCATCTCCACCCTCGCCGTCAAGGAAGGCCAGAAGGTCACAGCCGGCGACGTGCTCTGTTCGATCGAAGCCATGAAGATGGAAACCGCCATCCATGCCGAAGTCGACGGCACAGTGGTGGAACTGCTGATCAAGCCCGGCGACCAGATCGACGCCAAGGACCTCTTGGTCCGGTTGGAATAGGCAGAAGGCCCGGAGCGATCCGGGCCTTTTCATTTTTCAGGACTAAACCCGCCGCGCCTTGCCGTCGACGGTCTTTCCGTATTTCCCGGCATAGGCCGGCACCGGCAGACGCGAAACGATCCAGCTCACCATCATGGGCACCAGCACGATATCGTCGACCCAGCCCAGGAATGGGATAAAGTCGGGCAGGATGTCGATGGGGTTGACCAGATAGAAGGCGGCGAACAGGGTCGCGGCCTTCAGATAGAGCGGCGTGTGCGGCGAGAAGAAAGCCTTCCAGAGCTGCACGACTTCCTTGCGGAACAGAATCAGGCGGGGGAGGAGCATGTTCATCATGGTCCTAAAATGGCCCCGCTGGGGGCGGATTCAAGATCGGCCCGATCACGAAATGGCGCATTCGGTCACGCCAATGTCCGGTTGCCAGGTGTAGAGGGAAAGCCTATTTCCCAAGAGGAAGCGAATTTCGAGGTTTGAGATGGCCGGTCCAGCGCCGCGCAGGCAGTCGGTGGGTGTCAATGTCGGTGGCGTCATGGTGGGCGGCGGCGCCCCCGTGGTCGTCCAGTCCATGACCAATACCGACACGGCCGATATCGACGCGACGGTCAAGCAGGTCATGCAGCTGGCGCGGGCGGGTTCGGAAATCGTGCGCATCACCGTCGACCGCGATGAGAGTGCGGCCGCCGTGCCGATCATCCGTGATCGCCTGGCCTTCATGGGCTATGACGTGCCGCTGGTGGGCGACTTCCACTATATCGGCCACAAGCTTCTTACAGACCATCCCGCCTGCGCCGAGGCGCTGGCCAAGTATCGCATCAATCCGGGCAATGTCGGCTTCAAGGCCAAGCGCGACACGCAGTTTGCCACCCTCATCGAGATCGCCAACAAATACGACAAGCCGGTCCGCATCGGGGTCAATTGGGGCTCGCTCGACGAGGAGCTGCTGACCCGCCTGATGGACGAGAACGCCGCTTCGGCCAATCCAATTTCCGCCGCCGCCGTCCAGCGCGAGGCCATCATCCAGTCGGCTTTGCTTTCGGCCGCGCGCGCCGAAGAGCTGGGCATGGGCCGCGACAAGATCATCCTGTCCACCAAGGTGAGCGACGTGCAGCACCTGATCGCGGTCTACCAGGACCTGGCGGCCCGCTGCGACTATGCGCTGCATCTGGGGCTCACCGAAGCGGGCATGGGTTCGAAGGGCATTGTCGCCTCCTCGGCGGCGCTGGGCATCCTGCTGCAGCAGGGGATCGGCGACACGATCCGCATTTCGCTGACGCCCGAGCCGGGCGGCGACCGCACCACCGAGGTCAAGGTGGCGCAGGAACTACTCCAGACCATGGGCTTCCGCCAGTTCCTGCCGGTGGTTGCCGCCTGCCCCGGCTGCGGGCGCACCACCTCGACCACCTTCCAGACCCTGGCCAAGGACATCCAGGATCACCTCAATACCTCCATGCCCGAATGGCGCGAGCGCTATCCGGGGGTGGAGACGCTGTCGGTGGCGGTGATGGGCTGCATCGTCAATGGGCCGGGCGAGTCGAAACATGCCAATATCGGCATTTCGCTGCCCGGCACCGGCGAAACCCCGGCCGCGCCAGTCTTCGTCGATGGCGAGAAGGTCGCGACCCTCAGAGGCGCCGACGTCGCCGACCAGTTCAAGGCCATGGTCGCCGACTATATCGAGCGCAAGTTCGGCACCGGCAAGCAGAACGCGGCGGAATGATCAGCTGCGCTGTGCCTGCCATTCCGGCAGCGGGAAAACCCGGTCATAGGCCCAGTTAAAAACCAGCGCATAAGCCATGTAGAAGGCGGCGAAGGCCAGGTCCATGGCCAGCGCTTCCCAGAGCGTGATGCCCAGATAGAGCGCGATCACCGGCATCAGCATGAGCAGCAGACCGATCTCGAACAACGCGGCATGCAGGATGCGAACCGGGCCCGATTTCAGCGTCGTGCCGGTGAACCGGTTGAGCGCCTTATCGAAGCCGAGATTGAAGACGTAGTTCCACGCCATGGCGATCGTGGCGCTGCCCACGACAATGACGGCACTGTCCCCGGCATGGAGATGAAAGACCAGGGCGCCCAGTGGCGTCGCCAGCAGGATGCCGATGATTTCGAAGGAAATGGCGTGGCGGATGCGGTCAGACGTGCTGCGCATGGAAGTCCCCTTGGGGTCCGGGGCCGTCCCGAACGCTGCGCCCATGATGGGGGAGGTCGTCCTCGCTTGGGCGGGGATATAGGGCCTGCCTCCAGTTGGGGCAAGGGTCAGCGGGCATTTCCGTTATGACCGGGATGCAGGGCAAAGACCCCGGAGCGGACCGGCGCGCTCCCGCCCATGTCGGCAACGAGATAGTCGCCAATCAGCTCAAGGCGGTTCAGCGGCAGGTCGCGCCGGAACGGGTCGCCGATCAGCACAGTGGCGCCCGCTTCGGCCAGTGCGGCAAGTATGGGCAGGCTCTGTGTCACCACATCAGCGGAATAGAAGACATCACCAGCCAGGACCACATCCACCTTGGGCATGTCAGACCCGGTCCAGAGCGCAAGCTCAACGCCATTGGCGGCGGCATTGAGCGCGATCGCCACCTGCCCGACAGCATCGCGCTCCATGGCGATGACAGTCTTGGCGCCGGCCTTCATTGCGGCCACGCCGACCAGACCCGAACCAGCGCCGAAATCGAGCACGATCTTGTTCGCAACGGCTTGCGGATGGTCGCGCAGGTAGAGTGCCAGCGCGGCGCCGCCGCCCCAGGCATAGGCCCAATAGGGCGGCGCCTCGTCATGGCCCTCGGTCGCCAGCCAGGCATTGAGCCCGCTCTGGGCGGTCGGCGCGTGAATGGAAATATCGGGCCGGAAGGGCAGGGCGCGCAGCGGCATGCGCTCGCGGATGAAGTTTTCGGCGCGGCGTGTCAGTCCGGCAGTTGGCACGCATCCACCCATTTGTTGCCGCAGAGGTCTGCCAGCCGGTCGACGCTGAGTTTGACCGAGGCATGCGTGTCCCCGCCTGCCGGGATGACCAGGTCGTAGATCCTGAGCGAAGCGTCGAGATAGATCGGCAGCGGCGCTGGCAGGCCGAAGGGGCAGACGCCGCCGACCTGGTGGCTGGTCAGGCGCAACACATCCTCGGCCCCCAGCATGCGGGGCCGACCGCCGAAGGCGGCCTTCGACTTCTGGTTGTCGAGACGGGCATCGCCGCGCGTCACCAGCAGGAATTCGTCGCCATTGACCTTGATGCAGAGCGTCTTGGCGATCTGTCCGGGTTCAACGCCGTGGACGCCTGCGGCCAGGTGTACTGTGGCAGTGGATTGGTCGGTGACGATGACGGAAAGGTCGGGTGCGCGGGCGGCAAGGTCGGAACGGACTGTGTCGAGGCTCATCAATTTATCTCAGAACAGCTTGGCCAGTTTCTCTTCGTAGTCAGCACGCATCTTGTAGTGCAGCGGGGTCCGCAAGGCGCGCTGCATGAATTCGGGCTCCAGGTCGCGTTCCTTGTCGAGCGCGAGGAGTTGGCTCACACTGATGCGATCCCCCTGGAACGGCTTGTGGCGCACCGGGGCTCCCGCATGCACCGAGCCCGTTTCGATCACGCGGCAATAGGCGCCGGGACGCCCCGCTTCGAAGAACTGCTTGACCCAGGCCGGATTGCCCATGCGCGCGGCAAACGTGGCGCAGGGGGTGCGGTGGGAGGTTACTTCGAGCACAACCTTGTCGATCTCGAAACGGTCGCCAACGCAGATGTTGCGCCCCTCGACACCGCCAATGGTTAGGTTCTCGCCGAAAGTGCCGGGGGCGATATCGCGTTCGAGCACCTTGCTCCACCAGGCATAGTCGTCGGCGAAATAGACATAGACCGCCTGATCGACCCCGCCGTGATGCTTGCGGTTGATGATGGCGTCACCCTCCAGGCCCTGCTTGGAGATGGCGACGTCGGCGCCGTCGGCCACGGGTTCCTTGAAAATTCCTGTCATGGAGGACTTGTTGGGAATGGGCCGAGCCTGGCCGATATTGACACTGGTAAGGATGGCCAAAACCTATTTCTCCCGGCTGGCGAAGAACCGGGCCGTGGCCCGCAGGCCGTCGGCCCGGGGTCCAAACGTGCGAAGGGCCGAAATGGCTTCATTGACGGTGGCCTCGAGCATTTTGCGCGCGCCATTGAGCCCCAGCCGGGCCACCACGGTCTGCTTGCCCAGGGCCGCATCCTTGCCTGTGGCCTTGCCCATGGTCTCGGGCGTAGCGGTGACGTCGAGAATATCGTCGGCCAGTTGGAAAGCCCGTCCGGCCGCCTCGGCATAGGCGGTCAGGGCCGAGAGCGCCCGCGGGTCGGCCCCGCCCAGGATCGCCCCCATGCGCACGGCAGCGCGGATCAAGGCGCCGGTCTTCATGGCTTGCATGGTGGCGATATCGGTCTCGGTGAAGCCGCTGGTCTCGCCCTCAATATCGCGCATCTGCCCACCCACCATGCCGCCGGCGCCGCTGCCGGCAGCCAGTTCGGCGACGAGGCGAATGCGGGTCTCGGGGTCGGGGTGACAGGCCGGGTCGGCGAGAATGGCAAAGGCATGGGTGAGGAGGGCGTCGCCAGCCAGAATCGCCGTGGCCTCGTCATAAGCCTTGTGCACGGTGGGGCGCCCGCGCCTGAGGTCGTCATCGTCCATGGCGGGCAGGTCGTCATGGATCAGCGAATAGCAGTGGACCATTTCCACGGCGAGGCCTGCCATGAGGCTTGCCTCGCGGGGCAGGGAAAATATCGCAGCGGTCTGGCGCACCAGCAGGGGCCGCAGGCGCTTGCCGCCTTCGAGGCTCCCATGCCGCATGGCGGCGACGACCCGGTCGGCCGCTGGGCCGGGACCGGACAGCCGGGCGCCGGTCAGATAGTCGGAAAGTCCGGCCTCGATGGCGAGGGCGCAATCGGCGCTGTCGGCGGAAAAGTCGTACATGGGCCTGTTGCTAGCCGGTCGGGGCAAGGGCTGCAAGGCCCCCTCCTCCGCCCTTCGGGCACCTTCTCCCACGAGGGGAGAAGGTGGCACCGGGATCGTGGCGAACTCGCGATCCCTCTCGCCCCTTGTGGGAGAGGGTGGATCGGCCGCAGGCCGAGACGGGTGAGGGGTTGCTTCCAGGGCCATTTGCCTTAGTGACATGGCATGCCCCGGCGCAAGAAAACCCTTTGGCGGCTTATCCGCATCCCGCTCGGCATCCTCGCCGTGCTCGTCGCCATTCCGCTGGTGCTGACCCCGATCTACCTGATCGTGCAGCCGGTCTCGGTGCCGATGCTGACACGCATGCTGACCGGCCAGCCAGTCACGCGCGAATGGCGCGATATCGACGATATATCCGATCGCCTCAAGGCGTCGGTGATCCTCTCCGAAGATGGGCAGTTCTGCCGCCACTGGGGCGTCGACGTGGGTGCCCTGAAGGACGAGGTGGACAACTATCTGGCCGGCCGCGAGGCGCGCGGGGCCTCGACGCTCACCATGCAGGTGGCGCGCAATCTCTTCCTCTGGAACGGGCAGAGTGCCCTGCGCAAGGCGCTCGAAGTGCCTCTGGCCTTCTATATCGACCTGGTTTTGCCCAAGCGGCGGATCATGGAAATCTATCTCAATATTGCCGAATGGGGACCGGAGGGCGAGTTCGGCGTCGCCGCCGGGTCGCTGCGCGCCTTCGGGCGCGAGCCGCAGAACCTGGACTGGCAGACGGCGAGCCTCCTCGCCGTTACCCTGCCCAATCCCATCCTGCGCAATCCGGCGCGTCCGAGCACAGGCCTCCGGCGCGTCGCGGCAATCGTCGAGGACCGCGCCCGCCAATATGGCGACCGGGCCAGTTGCGTGGGCGCCAATGGGCAATTGGCGCTCTGACAGCTTGAAGCGAGAGGTCGTCGTGGTATATACTCATTTCGAATGGAGTATATACGATGGCCTTTTACGTGCGGGACGAGAGCACCGATGCCGCAGTACGCAAATTGGCGCGGCTAACCAAGCAGAACCTGACGGACACTATCCGGCACGCTGTGGAGGCGGAATATGAACGGCAGCGCGACAAGGTGTCCCTTGCCGAGCGACTGGGGCCGCTGGTCGCCCGCTATCGTACTTATCCCATCTCCGGTGGCGATGCCGACAAGGCCTTCTTTGACGCCCTTTCCGGAGAGGAATGATGTTCGTCGATGCGTCGGCTGCGATCGCAATTCTGAGCGGCGAGGACGATGCTTCTGTCCTGGCGGCAAAATTGGAGCAGGCAGACAAGGTCTTGATGTCGCCGCTTGCGCTTTATGAAACCATTGCCGGACTCGCTCGAAAACGCGACTGCCCGGTTGTCGAGGCCCAGTACCTGACAGAGCAGTTTGTTGCCGAAACCGGCGCGGAGATCGTCGAGATATCTGATGCCATTGGCCGCGTGGCCATAGATGCGTTTGCCCGCTTCGGAAAGGGACGCCACAAAGCAGACCTTAATATGGGTGACTGCTTTGCCTATGCCTGTTCGCGCGTCCACGACGTGCCCCTGTTGTTCAAGGGCAATGACTTCGTCCACACGGATATTGTCCGCGGCTGAATCGACAGAAATACCCTAGCCAAGCCCGTCGTCTTCCTCTATAGACCCCACCAATCCTGACAGAGACGTGTCTCTGGCCGCTTTTGGCGGCGCAACGATTTTGAATTCGGAGTACCGACCATGGCAGTGCCAAAACGCAAGACCTCGCCGATGAAGCGTGGCTTCCGCCGCTCGCACGACGCGATCGCCAACCCCACCTATGTCGAAGACAAGGATTCGGGTGAGCTGCGCCGTCCGCATCACGTTGATCTCAAGACCGGCATGTATCGCGGTCGTCAGATCCTCGCGGCAAAGAACTAAGCCGAAAGGCGAGCGGGCGCTGATGCGCTTTTTCTGATATTTCGACGGCCGGCCCCCAAGAGGGTCGGCCGTTTTGTTTTTCCGCCGCCAGCAAGAAGCGGCCAACCGGAGCAGAGGCAATATGAGCACGCGCGTCGAATCGGACACCATGGGCCAGATCGAGGTTCCGAACGATAAATACTACGGCGCGCAGACGGCTCGCAGCCTCATGAATTTCGATATCGGCGGGGAGAAGATGCCCACCGAGATCATCACCGCCTTCGGCATTCTCAAGAAGGCCGCGGCCCTGGCCAATCACAAGCTCGGCCTGATGGACGAAAAGACGCGCGACCTCGTGGTCGCCGCCGCCGACGAGGTGATTGCCGGCAAGCTTGCTGACCATTTCCCGCTCGTGGTCTGGCAGACCGGCTCGGGCACCCAGTCCAACATGAATGTCAACGAGGTCATCTCCAACCGCGCCATCGAAATGGCAGGTGGGGTCATGGGATCGAAAAAGCCCGTCCACCCCAATGACCACGTCAATATGAGCCAGAGCTCCAACGACACCTATCCCACCGCCATGCATATCGCGGCGGTCGAGGCGGTGGAGGGCTATCTCTACGAACGCGTCGAGCTCTTGCGCAACACGCTGGCCCGGAAGTCCGAGGCCTTCATGGATGTGGTCAAGATCGGCCGCACCCATCTGCAGGACGCGACGCCGCTGACGCTGGGGCAGGAAATCTCGGGCTGGGTCGCCCAGATCGACTATGCCATGGCGGCCATCAAGGCGACCATGCCGCAACTCAAGGAACTGGCTTTGGGCGGCACCGCCGTCGGCACGGGCCTCAATGCCCATCCCGATTATGCCGTCGCCGTCGCCAAGGAAATCGCGGGTCTCACCGGCCGCGACTTTGTCACCGGCCCCAACAAGTTCGCGCTGCTCGCCGGCCATGACGCCTTTGTCGGCACCTCGGGGGCATTGAAGCAGCTCGCCGTGGCCTTCATGAAGATCGCCAATGACGTGCGCTGGCTGGCTTCCGGCCCGCGTTCCGGCCTCGGGGAAATCACCATTCCCGAGAACGAACCGGGTTCGTCGATCATGCCGGGCAAGGTCAATCCGACCCAGTCCGAAGCCATGACCATGGTTGTGGCCCAGGTCATGGGCAATGACGCGGCCATCGGCTTTGCCGCGAGCCAAGGCAATTTCGAGCTCAATGTCTTTAAGCCCGTCATCGCCTACAATTTCCTGCAGTCTGTGCGCCTGCTCGCCGATGCCGCAAAATCGTTCAACGACAATTGCGCCATCGGCATCGAACCCGACCACAAGCGTATCAAGCAACTGGTCGACCAGTCGCTGATGCTGGTGACCGCGCTCAACCGCAGAATTGGCTACGACAATGCCGCCAAGATCGCCAAGACCGCACACAAGAACGGCTCGACGCTCAAGGAGACCGCCATTGAATTGGGCCTGCTTACGGCCGAAGAGTTCGACGCCGAAGTGAAGCCCGAACAGATGGTCGGGCCGCTGAAGCTCAGGAAGTGATCTCTAGGAGCCTTGGCTCATGCGCCTCCCTCCCCTTGAGGGGGAGGGATTGAGGGTGGGGTGAACAAGAAACACGCCCCTTCGCGGAGCGCGTCACCCCACCCCAGCTTCGCTAAAGGCCCTCCGGGCCAAGCGCCGCTGCCCTCCCCCTCAAGGGGAGGGAGCTAAGGACCAGACTTTCGTCCCCGCCATTCGAGCATAGCTCTCACGGCCTCCTTCCCTTGAACCTCGCCACTGGCGAGGTTCACCCTGCGGGACGCTCAGGAGCCCCGCACCGCCGCCTCGATCTTGGCCACGTCGATCTTCTTCATCTCCATCATGGCATCAAAGGCGCGCTTGGCCGTCTCGCCGCCCTGTTGCATCGCCTCGCTCAGCGCCCGTGGGGTGATCTGCCAGCTGACGCCCCACTTGTCCTTGCACCAGCCGCACATGCTTTCCTCCCCGCCATTGGCGACAATGGCGTTCCAGTAGCGGTCGGTTTCTTCCTGGTCCTCGGTGGCCACCTGCATGGAAAAGGCTTCCGTGTGCTTGAAGGCAGGGCCGCCATTGAGCCCGATGCAGGGAATGCCCATGACGGTGAAGTCCACCGTCAACACGGCCCCGGCCTTGGTGGATGGGTTGTCGCTGGGCGCCCGATGCACGGCGATGACCTTGGTGTCGGGAAAGGTTGCGGCATAGAAATTGGCGGCCTCTTCGGCGCCGGTATCATACCAGATGCAGACGGTGTTCTTGGCGTTGGCCATTCTCGTTCCTCCGATTGGATGCGCTTGGCAAATGCCAGCTGCCGACACGACGTTCCGGCCGGCCCGATTTGAACACCGCCGGCGATTGTTTCCTGGAACGCCCGCTTTCGTCCCGGGAAAAGCTCTGGCATGGTGGCGGCCTCAGAACCGGAGAGCCGCGATGACCGAGACCGTCATGATGCCCACCCAACATGCCCCGCGCTCGCGTGGCAATGGCTTCATCATCCCGCTCCTGGTCGTGCCCTTCGTGCTCTACAACCTCGTGGTCTTCCTGTTCTTCGGCGGCAATCCGGTCAATTGGGGCGCGGGTCTCTTTTCCATTCCCATGCCCTCGGGCATGCCCTGGGCCGTCACGGCAGGCGATCTCCTGCTGGTGGTGGGCATTATCCTGCTTTTTTTCGAAGTGCTGAAGTCGACCGGCACGGCGCGCTCCTCCATCATTGAGCACATGCTCTCGATGGTGGTCTTCGTGGCGTTTCTCGTCGAATTCCTGCTGGTGGGCGCCGCTTCCAGTTCGGTCTTCTTCCTGCTCATGGTGATGAGCCTCATCGACGTGGTGGCGGGGTTCACCGTCTCGATCACCAGCGCCAGCCGCGACGTGGCCATGACCTGAGCGTCCGCTCACGTCCTCACTCAGTTCATGCGACGACAGTCTTGCGATAGCCCTGCGGCATGCGCCGCTGGGTGAGGCGCGCTGTCTGCCCATAGGCGCCCACGGCGCCTTCGGGCGTGCCGATGCGGCGGGCCCGCTGGGTCGGCATGTGAGCGCGTGCCGCGATCAGCTGGCTGACAAAGGCCGCAGTCGGCGCGGAAAAGGCCAATGACGGGCGCGATGCCGCCGGCGCCTGTGCCACCGGCAGGCCAGAAGAGACTGTTTCGCTTTGTGCCAGATCGGACATCGTCTGTACCATTTCAGGCCGCCCTGTGCCGGAATGGCACAGTCATTGCGGGTGCATACCCCATAAGGGGCAAGCGCCATGCCAGATGGTAACGATCTGTTAAGGAATTTCGATCCCCGTCGTGCGCGGGTTCACAGCCTATTGCGCAAAACAAAGGGCCGCTGCGGCGAGCGGCCCTTCGTCTGAATAAAGCGCATGGGCCTCAAAAATTGTCCTTGCCCTTGCGGATGGCGGCAAAGACTGCGGAAGGGTCCGCGCCTTCGAGCCCATAGACCCTGGCCAGTTCCGGCGCGTCGGCGCGCAGGAACGGGTTGGCCCGCTTATCCTCGCCCAGGGTGAAGGGGATGGTCGGCCGGCCCGCGGCCCGCAGGGCGTCGACCTCGGCGGCGCGAGCCCTGAGGGCCGGGTTGTCGGGATCGATGGAGAGGGCAAAGCGTGCGTTGGACTGGGTATATTCGTGCCCGCAATAGACCAGGGTCTCGTCCGGAAGGTCGCGCAGGCGTTTCAAGCCGGCCCACATCGGGCCAGGCGTGCCTTCGAACATGCGGCCGACGCCCAGCGAGAACAGCGCATCGGCTGAGAACAGGTGCCCGCCGGCCGCATCATAGAACACGACGTGCCCCAGCGTATGGCCGGGCGTGGCCATCACCGCAAAACGGCTTTCTCCCAGTTCAACAGTGTCGCCATCGCCCACCAGGTCATCGAGGCCGTCAATCTTGTCGGCTTCGGCGCGCGGGCCGGTGACGCGGGCGCCGTATTCGGCCTTGAGTTCGGCAATGGCTTCCACGTGGTCGATGTGATGATGGGTGATGAAGATATCGGTCAGCGTCCAGCCCCGCTGTAGCAGCGCATTGCGGATGGCGGCGGCTTCGGGCGCATCCACCGCCGCCGTGCGGCCACTGGCCTCGTCATGTACCAGATAGCCGAAATTGTCGCTGCGGGCGGCAAAGACGTCCACGATGAGGCCCATCTCGCACTCTCCTTTGGTTCGTTTGGCCCGCAAGCTAGGGAGTGTGCCCGGCAATGACAATGCCGGATTGGACAAGTTCACGTGCCTTTGGCAAGCTTGGGACCATGACCACCGACGTCACCCGCCTTATCGAGTTCTACAAGTCGCCGCTGGGGCGCCTGTCGCGGGCCTTGGTGCGCGAACAGGTTGTGGACCTGGCCGGTGACCTCAAGGGTCGGCGCGTGCTGGGCCTGGGTTTTGCCACGCCCTATCTGCGCTTTGCCCTTGCGCCGTCGGAACGGGTGCTGGCCTTCATGCCCGAGCGGCAGGGGGCCTCGGCCTGGCCGCGCGAAGGTCCGTCGCGCACTGTGCTCTGCGATCCGTTGGAAATGCCATTGACCGATGCGGCCGTGGATATCACGGTCGCCATTCACGCGCTCGAACACGTGGCCGATGCCGAGGAACTGATGCGCGAGCTCTGGCGCATTACGGCGCCCAACGGGCACCTCCTGCTGGTCGTGCCGCGGCGGCGCGGCATCTGGGCGCAGCGCGACAATACGCCCTTCGGCCAGGGCAATCCCTACTCGGGCGGGCAGCTCGACAAGCTGCTGCGTGACCACAGCTTCGTGCCCGAGGCCTGGCGCGATGCGCTGTTCCTGCCGCCGTTCCAATCGCGGCTGGTGCTCAAGTATCCGCGCTTCTTCGAGCGCTTCGGGCGGCTCTTCGGCCCGGCCATGAGCGGGGTCATCTGTGTCCGGGCACGCAAGGAGGCATTTCCCGCCGTGCCCCGCCGCAAGAAGGCGGAGCGCTATGTGCGCGTGCCGGGCCTGAGTGCGGCCACGGCGCGAAGCGGGTAGCCACGCCATTCGAGCGTAGCTCTCCTGGCCTTCTCCCCTCAAATCGCGTCACTGGCGCGATTTGCCCTTCGGGACGGGTCGAAGCCTTTGCCTTCCGCTCCCGCTTTCACTATGGTCCGCGCGGCTTTGTCCGCGAACGACCATCAAGAAAAAATGTCCGATCCCCAGCGTCCTGTTCCGCAACCCGGAATTCTCGATATTGCGCCTTACCTGCCGGGAAAGTCCGGCAAGCCGGGGAGCAAGGCGATCAAGCTTTCGGCCAATGAATCGCCGCTGGGTGCCAGCCCCAAGGCATTGGCGGCCATGCTCGAAGCGGCGGCGCATCTGGAAATCTATCCCGAAGGTTCGTCACGCGTGTTGCGCGAGGCGCTGGGCGAAGTCCACGGCGTGGACCCCGCGCTTATCGTCTGCGGTAACGGTTCGGACGATCTCCTGCACCTTCTGGCCCAGACCTATCTCGGCGAAGGCGACGAGGCGGTGATGAACCGCTACGGTTTTTCGGTCTATCCGATCATCACCAAGGCCGCTGGCGCCAGGATCATCATGGTCGAGGAGGCGGACTATCGCGCCGATGTCGATGCGCTGCTGGCAGCCGTCACCGAGCGGACCAGGATCGTGTGGCTCGCCAATCCCAACAATCCCACCGGCACCTATCTCAGTGCCGCCGAGGTGGCGCGGCTGCATGCCGGCCTCAGGCCCGACATCCTCCTGGTCGTGGACAGCGCCTATGCCGAATATGTCACCGCCGCCGACTATTCGGTGGGGCTGGATCTGGTACACGCGCACGAGAATGTCGTCATGGTGCGGACCTTCTCCAAGATGGGTCTGGCCGCCGCCCGCATCGGCTGGATGGTGGGGCCGGCGCATGTTGTCGATGCCATCCACCGCATTCGCGGACCGTTCAACGTCAACCTGCCGGCTCAGATGGCCGGGGCCGCTGCCACGCGCGACCTTGAGTTCAATGAACGCCTCAAGGCACACAATGCGCACTGGCGCGACTGGTTGAGCGCGGAACTCGCGGGCAACCGGATGCGGGTCATCCCCAGCCAGGCCAATTTCATCATGGTGCTGTTCGACAGTCCTGAAGCGGCGGCGCGGGCTTTCGACACGCTGGCCGAAGCCGGCTATATCGTGCGCGAAATCGGTGCCTCCTATGGCATTCCGCAGGGCCTCAGGATTTCCATTGGCTCGGAAGAGGCCATGCGCGGCGTAGCCAGTGTGCTCAAATCCATGGACGGGACCGCATGAGCGTGCATTTCAAGAAACTTGCCCTCATCGGCATCGGTCTCATCGGTTCGTCCATCGCGCTGGCGGCGCGGCGTCAGGGGCTGGTGGAGGTCATCTCCATCGCCACCCGCCGGCAGGAAACGCTGGACGAGGCGCGCGACCTCAAATTGGGCGATATCTATACGCTCGACGCGGCAGAAGCGGTGCGCGGCGCCGATCTTGTCATCCTCTGCGCCCCGGTGGGTGCCTATGGTGCGCTGGCGCAGGCCATTGGTCCGCATCTGGAACCGGGCGCCATCCTTTCCGATGTCGGTTCGGTCAAGGAACACGTGGTCAGGCAGGTCGGTCCGCATGTCCCTGCGGGCGTCAGCTTCATCCCCGGCCATCCCATTGCCGGCACCGAGCATTCTGGCCCCTCAGCCGGCTTCCCCGAGCTTTTTGCCGGACGCTGGTGCGTGCTGACCCCGACAGAGGGCGTGCCGCAAGGCGATACGGACAAGCTTACGGCCTTCTGGCAGGCCATGGGTTCGATGGTCGAATGCATGGACGCGGCCCATCACGACATGGTGCTGGCCATTACCAGCCATATTCCGCATCTGATCGCTTACAATATCGTGGGCACGGTGGCCGATCTCGAAACCGCCACCCAGTCCGAAGTCATCAAGTTTTCTGCCTCGGGCTTCCGCGATTTCACCCGCATCGCCGCCTCCGACCCTGTCATGTGGCGGGACGTTTTCCTCACCAACAAGGAGGCCGTGCTCGAAATGCTCGGCCGCTTCAATGAGGATCTGTCCATGCTGCAGCGCGCCGTCCGCAATGGCGACGGCGCGGCGCTGGAGGCCATGTTCACCCGCACCCGCGCCATCCGCCGCTCGATCATCAATGCCGGCCAGGAAACCGCCGCCCCCGATTTCGGCCGCCCGCACGAGACGCCACCCGTGCCGGAAGTGGTCCCGGTTCGCGACCATGGCGGCGGGGATGACGCTTGAGCTTTCTTCACCTCTCCCTTTGGGGGAGAGGTCGGCGCGTAGCGCCGGGTGAGGGGGCCTTTGTTTCGCGTTTGCCGAAGGCCCCCTCACCCCGCCCTCTCCCCCAAAGGGAGAGGGGGCGCAGGGCCGAAGCGCAAAGAGACTAGAACAGTGGCGCCAGTCCGGCGATCGGCACCAGGCCCGACGAGATCGACCCGCCCCCGAAATTGAGCTGGTTCTTGTGCCGCCCGTCCTCTCCAGGCACCCCGAGAACCAGGGTGCGCCAGGGCTCCTGGAGATAAGGGCCGATACGTTCGGCGACGCCGAGCGAATCGATGGCGATGGCGCCGGTGGGATAGCCCGCCGGGTCGAGGGCGAGTTCGCCACTGGCATTGAGGTCGGCATTACCGTCATTGGCGCGAATGCCGACGATGCGCAGGGTTCCGCCGGCCTGTTGCCAATCGGGCAGGAAGGGCACGGCGCCCCAGTTGCGGATGTCGTCGGGCAGGCCGGTGAGTTCCAGCTCGACTTCGGCATTGGTCGTCGCCAGGTCGATGCCCGGTGCCGAAATGTCCCCCGCCCGCAAATAGCCGGCCAGGGCCGCGCGGCCGGTTTCGGCATTGTGCATTTCGGGCATGTCGAGCAGGTGCAGTTCCAGTTCGGGTGCGCTGGCGATCACTGTCTCGCCAAAGAGCCGGTCCACCCAGATCACGGCATCTGCGTTGACGGAAAGACGCGCGACTCGCCAGTCCTCGAGCCGCAGGCTGCCTTCCAGCCGGGTCCAGGCCAGTTCCTGCTCGAGGCCGGTAAAGGCGTCGGAAATGCGCGCCGGTCCTGTTGCCGAGGCCAGCAGATGCGTCGGCCGCCAGACCATGGCGCTGACGCGGATGTCCGGCACTTCGACCAGGAGGTCCGCCGAGACCAGGCTCGCAGTGGCGCAGTCGATGTCGAAGCGGAAGGGGAAGCCGCCAATATTGAGGGTGCCGCATTGCAGCTGTGGCGCGGTCTCGCCGTCGTTGAGTGCGAGGAGCTCCACTTGCTGGCGCAGCTGCCCGGCGACAAAATACCAGCCGGCGGTCCAGGCAATGACGACCAGCAGCACAACGCTGCCCAGAATGATGATTCGCTTCTTCATGCTTCTTCTTACCTGCCCGGTGTGTTTGCCAGAAGCGGGTTTGCACGGCCCGGTTGCTGCGCTATCGGGGGACAGGTTGCGGCTTGCCCGTGTCCCGGTGCAGGGCTAGCCTAGCTGGAATCGTGGTTGCGGTATGGCGAATGGAATGAACATCGAAAGTCCCGGTGGGAGCCATTGGGTCTTCGGCTATGGCTCGCTGATCTGGAATCCCGGCTTCTCATTCCGGAGCGCGCAACTGGGCCTGTTGCGCGGTGCTCATCGCTCGCTCTCGATCATCTCGCATCACCATCGTGGCACCCGCGATACGCCGGGCCTGGTCTTCGGGCTGACGCGCGGCGGCTCCTGCCGCGGCATGGTTTTCGAAGTCGGGGTCGAGGCCTGGTCCGAGGTGCGGTCGTATCTGGACGGACGGGAACTGGTGACCTCGGTCTATCGCGATGTGTGGCGTCCGGTAACGCTGGCCGATGGCCGCCGCGTCACGGCCCTGACTTACGTGGTCGACGAAGCCCATGAGCAATTTGCCGGACAGTTGAGCATCGAGCAGCAATTGGCCATGATCCGGGCCGGGGTCGGCATTTCGGGCCGCAATCTCGATTATGTGCTCAATACCGCCGAACACCTGATGCAACTGGGCATCCGTGACAAGGCCCTGATAGCGCTGGCGCGGCAGTTGCAGTCCGAGAGCCCGCCGGATGCCGGTCAGGCGGCCTGAGCCAGCGGCCCTGGAGCGGGTAGCGCCTGTTCGAGATCCCAGACAGTGGCGAGTCGGTCCTCGGGCACCTCGAGGCTGAAGACATGGGTCGCGCAATCGAGCGCGAGACGGAAGCGGCTACGGCTCATGGGGTCTGCCACCAGGTCCTGGGTCGAGCCGACCCACAGCACGTGCGGGCCCTTGGCAATGACATAGAGGCCCGTTTCGGTCATGGCGAAGCTGTCGAGATTTTCCGGGCGCAGAGCATAAGCGCGGCCCGACTGACCCAGCCAGGGCGACAGGCCCGGCTGGCGACCGATTGCGCGATGAAGATTGGTCCCCGGCATCATTTTCCCGTTCCCCTGCGTCCCCAGAAGAAGAACAAAATTAGAACAAATTGCAACGACCGTCAAGTCCTCCCGAGGCCTGACGCTACATCTATGTGTGTGTTTGTTGCTTTCGTCAATATCTAGTGGGTTGCGCTCTTGCGAAGCGTTGCGATGCGGGCGCGCAGGCGCGCATCGAGCGGTCGCCCGAGCCCCCGGTCGATGGCCTCGAGCGTCAGCCGGTTCGATTCGGTTTCGATCACATGGTGGAGGCGGGCGCGGAAGATTTCGGGCTCGAGACCGGGCTCGATCGCGGGCAGAAACTTGGCCTGCGCCGTGCCTGGCCAGATGATTAGGCTGTTGCGGCCCCAGAAGAGACCCGAATTGAGCGCCACGGGCACGACTGGCACATTGAGGGATGTGTAGAGACGCACGATGCCCTGCCGGTATTCGGCATCCGAGAGCACCGCCTTCCGGGTTCCTTCTGGGTAGATGACGATGCGGCAGCCGCGGTCGATGGCGGCGCGGGCCTGTTCGATCATTGCGGGAATGGCCTGGGCGCCCTTCTGCCGGTCGATCTCGATGCAGTCGAGCGAGTGGGCAGCCCAGCCGAAGAAGGGGATGCGCATCAACTCCTTCTTGGCGATATAGGCCGGCCGTCCGGTATGGGGAAAGATCGCGAAGATGTCCCAGTCGGATTGATGCTTGGAGGCGATGATGCAGCCGCCGGGCGGGATGTTTTCGGCGCCTTCGACGTGAGTGCCCATGCCGGTCAGGAGGCGAAGGTAGACCACGTTGGACCAGCACCAGAAGCGGGCAATGGCCCAGCCGAAAGGTGTGCGGCCCAAGAGAATGCCGACGGTACCTGCGAGAATGGCGAGGATGACGGTCTGGCCAAGAAAGACGACATAGAACAGGGCAGTGCGCACTGCCTGGACGGCGGCCTTGATCGACATCTTCTCTCCCGCCTTTTCGGCTTATGTCTCCGTCATAGCGGCCAAAGACACAATTGGCGAGGCCATTGGCCCTAGGAGGCTTCGCTCAGATACCGTCGCACCGTCACCCTCGAGGTCACTGCGGTCAGGACGGCAATGACCGGCACGACGGCGATGATGAAGGCCATGCCGTCCCAGCCGATGAGGAACTGGCCAAAGAGCACGCCCACCTGCGCCGTGGCCTCGCTGGGCAGGACGCTGCCGGCGGCCGTACCGATGACCAGGAAGAAGAGGATGGCGAGCAGGGCGCCAAGGAAGCCGCCTTGCAGGCCGATCGAGAGGAACCGCCCCTGGAACTCGCCGGCAATGAACTTGTTGGATGCGCCGATGAAATGCAGCACGTCGACGATCTCGCGGTTGGTGGCCATGGCGCCACGGGTGGCAAAGACGATCGCGAGGACAGTGGCGACGCCGATCAGGCCCAGGACCAGGAGGCCCGAAAGCACGACCGTGCCGGCCATGGTGTTGAGCTGCTGCCGCCAGGCAGCGTGTGTGTCGAGGCTCGCACCCTTGATGGCGGAGAGGTTGCGCTGCAACTGCTCGATATCAGCCTCGGCCGGGTCGGAAAGCTGCACCACGACAAGACGCGGAATGGCAATGGCGGAAAGGTCCAGCCCGGCGCCGAGCCAGGGCTCGAGCAAAGCCTGGCTTTCCTCGATGGTCAGCGCCCGCGCGCTGCCGACGCCGGGCGTGGACTGGGCCAGCGAGACGGCGGTGCGCAGGTTGCTCTCCATCACCTCGCCCTCGACCGGCCGGATCTGGATGGTCACTTCTCGTCCCACATCGGCGGACCAGGCGATGGCTGATTTCTGCACCAGCACAACCCCGCCCAGCGTCACCGCCGAGAGAAAGGCCATGATGGTGACAAGCAAGAGAAGCGTGCGCCCGGCGACGCTCTTTTCCGGAACGATGGGGGCAGCGCCCCCGCGGCGGGGCAGCAACGCCAGCAATTGCCTAATCATGGATGGTCAGCTCCCCCTTGTTGAGCACCATGCGGGGATAGGCAAAGCGATCGAGCAGCGGCAATTCGTGGGTGGCCAGAATAATGGTCATGCCCAGGGTGCGGTTGAGCTCGGCAAAGAGGTGAACGAGGCGGCTCGACAGGTCCGGATCGACATTGCCGGTGGGTTCGTCGGCCAGCAGCACCTTGGGCCGCGCAATGACGGCGCGGGCAATGGCGGCGCGCTGCTTCTCGCCGCCCGAGAGCAGGGTGGGCAGGGCATGCATGCGTTCGCCCAACCCTACCCATTCGAGCAGCTCGATCACATTGGGCCGGTATTCGCTTTCCGGCTGACCCAGCACGCGCAGCGGCAGGGCGACGTTCTCGAATGTCGTCAAATGGTCGAGCAGACGGAATTCCTGGAAGACGATGCCGATATGGCGGCGCATCTGCAACAGGCTGTCCTGGTCGAGATTGCCCACATCCTCGCCGAACATGGTGACCCGGCCGCGGCTGGGCCGCACCGAGAGCAGCAGCAGGCGCAACAGGCTGGTCTTGCCGGCGCCCGACGGGCCGGTGAGGAAATGGAACGAGCCGGGCTCGATCGAGAAGTTTAGGTCTTTGAGGATTTCGGGGCCATTGCCATAGCGCAGGCCCACATCGGAAAACTCGATCAAGAACGGATGCTCCCCAGCTTGTCCGGTCAATTCGGCAGCGCAAAGCGAATCAATGTCGTCGCCATCATAGCAGCGCCGCATCCTCCCCGCGGCATGGCCGGGTCAATGGCCGGGGGAAAGCGGCACAATTTTGGCCAAAGCATCGGACCGAAAGGCGCAACGCGGTTTTCGGACGCCTCCGATGCGACACGAAGCGCACGGGCTGAACAATTCGATTCCATCGGATTGCACGGTCCGGGACGGGGGTTTGAGGAGTTTTAACCCGCAAGAGGATAGGGTCGGCAACCAATCCGGGATTGCACGCGCCCTTTTATGATCATCACCTGTCCGCATTGCCAGACCAAGTACCAGGTGACCTACGAGGCCATCGGGTCGGCTGGTCGCAAGGTGCAGTGTGCGCATTGTCACCAGGCCTGGAACCAGGAACCTTCGGCTGAAACCGAGGTCAAGCCCCTGGCAAAAGGGCCGGTGGAAGCGCAGGCCGACAGGCTGTTCGATGCCATGGCCGAGGATGCCCTGGATGATGCCATGGCGGCCGAGGAAAGCGCGGTTGCCGCGCAAAAGGGATCGCCAAAGCCGGGCAAGGCTGCCGCCGAGCCTCCATCCAGGGCCGACGTAGCCGAACAGCAGAAGCGGCAGGCGGCCTTTACCCGGCGGCAGAATGCCATGTTCTCCACCCTGCCCATGGCGCGCCTGCGCAGGGCAGCCCGTCTCGTCGGTGCGGTAATGCTGGCGGGCCTGATCGGCGGCGCCTGGTTCGGCCGGGTGGAAATCGTCGAGCGCTACCCGGACCTGGCTGGCCTCTATGAGGCCGTGGGCCTCGGGGTCAATGTGGTCGGCCTCGACTTTTCCGATCTCGAAACGCTCAAGACCCTGTCGGGCGGCAATGACGTCCTCAGCGTCTCGGCCCAGATCGTTGGCCGGTCGAGGACGCCCGTGCCGGTGCCGCCGGTGGTGATCAGCCTGCTCGATGCCCAGGGCCATGCCGTTTACGAATGGAGCGTCACGCCGCGGGTCAACGACCTGATGGCCGGCGAACGGGCCACTTTCGATACACGCCTGTCGCTGCCCCCCAGCGAGGCCGTCAGCGTGAGGCTGAGCTTTGCCGGCAAGGGTGCGGCGGGCAAGGGAGGGCGGCAGGCCGATGCGCCGGTGACGACCGAGGCCGCACCCGCAGCGGCCGCGGCCAGCGCCGATGGCCACGACGCCGATACGCATGCCGTATCGGCACCAGACAATCATACTCCCGCTGCGGAGCCGGCGCATGCGCCGGACGCGGCGGCCCACGAACACCATTAGGAGGGCGACCATGGCCCGCATCCTTGTTGCCGAAGACGATCCGTCCGTTCGCGCCTTTGTCGTTTCCGCCCTCACCATGAAGGGGCACGACGTCGTGGCCGAAGAGGATGGCGGCCTTGCCGCCGAAACCATGGAGGCCGAAGGCGGGCGCTTCGACCTCCTGCTCACCGATATCAAGATGCCGGTGATGGACGGGATCGCCCTGGCCCTGCAGGTCGGCGCCAGCTACCCCAACATAACGATCCTGATGATGACCGGCTTTGCCGACCAGCGCGAACGCGCCCATGGGCTCGAGGCCCTGATCTACGACGTCATCGCCAAGCCCTTCACCCTGGCCGACCTCCTCGCCAAGGTCGACGACGCGCTCAACGGCCGGCCGGTGGAAGTGGTGCCGCTGGCAAGGCGGGGTTTGCAGTAGAGGATCAGGCCCCCTCACCCGACGGCGACGCCGTCGACCTCTCCCCCAAGGGAGAGGTGTCGCTTCGCGACATCGACCCCTCTTCACCTCTCCCTCTGGGGGAGAGGTCGCCCGCAGGGCGGGTGAGGGGGCCTTGGTTCCGTTCGCCGACGCTGGCAACGCCAGCTCAAATCCAGTCCGGCACCGAATCGAGCGCGATCAGCTCGTCGAGCGACTTGCGCGGGCGGATGACGTGCCAGCGGCTGCCGTCGACCAGCACTTCGGGCACAAGGGGGCGCGAATTGTAGGTGGAGGCCATGACCGCGCCATAGGCCCCGGCGCTGATCACTGCCAAGAGGTCGCCTTCCTTGACGCCCGGAATGGTGCGGCCCTTGGCCAGGTAATCGCCGGTTTCGCAGACCGGGCCGACAATGTCACCGGTGATCGGGGGCAGGTTGGACTGGTTGACCAGCTCGATATCGTGATGGGCCTCGTAAAGCGTGGGGCGGATGAGGTCGTTCATCGCCGCGTCGACGATGATGAAGTTGGCCTCGCCCTGCTTCACATATTCGACCGTGGTGACGAGGATACCGGCATTGCCGACCAGCAGGCGCCCCGGCTCGATCACCAGTGAACAGCCCAATTGCCCGACCTTGTCACGGACCACGGCGGCATAGGCCTCAGGATGCGGCGGCGCTTCCTGGTCGTGATTGTAGGGAATGCCGAGGCCCCCACCGATATCGACATGGTGGATGTGGTGGCCATCGGCGCGCAGGGCCTTGACCAGTTCGGCCATGAGGCCAAAGGCGTTGCCGAAGGGTTCGAGATCGGTGATCTGGCTGCCGATATGCATGTCGACGCCCACGGCCTCGACATTGGGCAGGGCGGCGATGCGGGCATAGACCTCGCGGGCGCGCTTATAGGGGATGCCGAATTTGTTCTCGCTCTTGCCGGTCGAAATCTTGGCATGGGTGCGCGCATCGACATCAGGATTGACGCGGACCGAGACCCGCGCCGTGACGCCCATGTCGGCCGCCACCATGGAAAGACGTTCGAGCTCGGGCTCGCTTTCGACATTGAAGCACTTGATGCCCGCTTCGAGGCCGCGGCGCATTTCCGCGACGGTCTTGGCGACACCCGAAAAGACGATCTTTTCGGGCGCGATACCGGCGGCCAAGGCGCGTTCCAGTTCGCCCAGCGACACCACGTCGGCGCCGCAGCCCTCCGATGCCATGAGCCTCAGGACCGCCTGGTTGGAATTGGCCTTCATGGCATAGGCCATCAGCAGGTCCAGCCCGCCGAAAGCCTCGCGCACGACGCGCACATGTCGGCGCAGGGTGGCGCTGGAATAGACGTAGAAGGGCGTCCCGACCTCGCGCGCCAGGTCGTTCACATTGACGTCTTCGGCAAAAAGCACGCCGTCGCGATGATGGAAGTGGTGGACCAATGCCTAAACCTCTCTACCCCTCTCCCCTCGTGGGAGAGGGTGCCCGAAGGGCGGGTGAGGGGGTTCTCACACGCTCTCAAGTCCCCTCATCCGGCGCTAGCGCGCCACCTTCTCGCACAAGGGGAGAAGGGGACCCCGGTGATCTAAACCGAGAGAGAGAAAAACAAAAGCCAGTCTTATCGATCCCCCTCATAAGCGGCCTCGATCCGTTCGGCGACGAGGTGCTGCAGGCGCCAGAGATGGGGATCGTGGATACCCATCTGTTCGAGATGGTCGACGGTGGCGTGGAGATATTCGGCCATGGAGCCGCGCGTGCCGGTGGCACGGGCCAGCACATCGGCGATCTCGGCTTCGCTGAGACCTGAAACATAGCGGCCGGAGAAACGGTCGATACAGAAGGTCAGCGCGCGCACCGTCCGTTCACCCGATCTGACCTTGACCCAGCGGGGCGGAAAGGCTGTGGGCATCCAGCCCATTTCGCGCTCGAACAGCTTGATGAGACACATATCGCGCCGGTCGGGCGGCAGGCGATAGAGCGCGCCCTTGCAGGCGCCGCCCCGGTCGAGCGCCAGCATCAGGCCCGGATTGTCCTCGCTGCCGCGAAAGCGGGTGTTCCACCCCAGGCAAAAGGCGCGGTGCCAGCCATGCAGCAAGCCGGTGCGCACCTCGACATAATCGCAGGCGGGCTTCCAGATCAGCGAGCCATAGGCAAAGACCCAGGTCTCGTCATGGTGGTCCGGCCCGTCGAAGAGCTGGGCAATGGTGGCGGCATGGTCGTCCGGCGTCGCCTCGCGCAGGCCCTCGGGCGGCGGCGGCAAGTCCTCGGCGATCTCCGCCGGCTGGAGATAGGCGACATGGCGCGGACTGAGACGCATCTGTCGCGAAAGCTTAGGCATTCAACCGACCCTTCCCTTCTCCCCTTGTGGGAGAAGGTGGCGCGTAGCGCCGGATGAGGGGTGCCGAGCTAGCAGGTGAACCCCTCACCCGCCCTTCGGGCACCCTCTCCCACAAGGGGAGAGGGAGAATCGTGGCTCATTCGCGCGCTTTACTCAACCCCGCCATCGCCATGGCCGCCATGCTTCTTTGCCTTGAGGGCGCGGGGATCATGGCTCTCGCCGGTGAGAGCCGATTTCCAGCGGGCGGCCTGGGCCAGGACATTGGCCGGCGCCGTGCCGCCATAGGAGGCCCGGGCGGCCACCGAGGCTTCGACGGTGAGCACCTTGTGGATGCGGCTATCGATGCGATGATCGACCAGCTTGAAATCTTCAATGGTGAGCCCTTCGAGCCCGCAGCCCTTCTGCTCGGCCAGCGACACGACCTGGCCGGTAATGTGGTGGGCGTCACGGAAGGGAATGTTGAGTTCCCGCACCAGCCAGTCGGCGACATCGGTGGCGGTGGAAAAGCCCGCCGAAGCCGAGGCGTGCATGCGCTCGCGATTGGGCATCATGTCCTTGACCATGCCGGTCATGGCGGCGAGGGACAGGGAAAGCGCGTCGAGCGCGTCGAAGGCCACTTCCTTGTCTTCCTGCATGTCCTTGGAATAGGCCAGCGGCAGGCCCTTCATCACCACGAGCAGCGAGGTCAGCGCACCCAGAATCCGGCCGATCTTGGCGCGCACCAGTTCTGCCGCATCCGGATTGCGCTTCTGCGGCATGATCGAGGAGCCGGTGGTGAACTTGT
>VFQR01000981.1_pt1 | contig 26470 bp, 25 predicted proteins | sample 3512321 | NCBI WGS metagenome assembly VFQR01 (sample SAMN10412374, study PRJNA504923) | tailings metagenome | isolation source: Relicate 3 Philex TSF1 revegetated site | place: Philippines: Tuba, Benguet | collected 2017-08-29 | reverse complement strand
ATGCTGCGCATGGTCCCCCTCCCCCGCCATGCGGGGGAGGATCACGGTGCCAAAACCTCACTGCCGATGCAGTCGGCGGTGGAGGGGGCCCGCGTCAGGACTGCGATCCCACTACCCCCGGTTCGAAATCCCCTGGATCAGCTTGGGAAATGCGCGGTAGGCGAGTTCGATCAGCTTGCCGCGGCCGGGATAGTTGATCTCGCGGCCGCTGCGGAAGGCGCGATCGACCGAGTCCACCACCACCTCCGGCGTCACCATCTGCGACAGCCAGTTCTGGCCATGCTTCAGCATGTTCGGGCCGCCCTCCTGCACCTGGTCCATCAGCGGCGTGTCGACGGCCGGCGGGCAGACCAGCTGGAAGCGCAGCCCCCTGCCCCGGTTCTCGCTGAACAGCACCTTCACATAGTGGTTGAGCGCTGCCTTGGTCGCGCCATAGGCCCCGAAGCGGTCGATGGGGACGATGCCGGCAGTCGAGCCGTAGATGACCACGTCGCCGCGGCCGCGCGCCAGCATCAGCGGCAGGACGAGGCTGGTGATGTTGACCGTGCCGCCGTAATTGACCTGCATCACCTGGATGATCCGCTCGGCGGGCGTCTCCAGCAGCTTGCCGCCCGGCATGATCGCCGCACAGACGATGAGCTGCTCGATCGGCCCGATCTCCGCTTCGACCTTCCCAACGATGTCCGCCAGCGCCGCGTGGTCGGTGACGTCGCAGGGGAATGGCGTGAGCCCTGGATGCTCCGCGGCGAGTTCGGCAAGTGCCGCCGCATTGCGGTCGAGGATCGCCACCTTCTCGCCGGCCGCAGCGAGCCGGATGGCGTGCAGCCGGCCGATGCCGCTGGCGCCGCCGGTAATGAGTGTGGTGCGCGCCATTGCTAGAGCCTGATCTGCATGGGGCTGTCGTCGCGTTCGAGGCAGAAGGCATAGGGGCCGGGCACGCCCTTGAGGTCCATGATCCCCAGCATGCGCCGCTCGTCGATCCGGGCGAAATGGTCGAAGATCGGCTTGTTGTCATAAGCCATCGTGCCCGTCACCCGCCCGCGGAAGGCGATCATCCGCATGCGGGCCTTGGCCGAGCGGGTCTGCAGCACGGGGCGCGCGAGCGCCATCAGCACGCCCAGCAGCGCCGAACGGGGGAACGGCATGGTCAGCGGCACCAGCTTGGGATCGACGGCATAGAGCGAGCGTCGGCCTGCGCCGTAGAACAGCAGCGGATGCACCGCATCCGGCCCCTCGAACAGCTTGCCGTACCAGCCGGTCGGCTCGAGCAGGCCATCGAGCAGATGCCCGGTCCGGATCTCGAAGCCGCGCCAGCGCCCGAGCATGAAATCGAGCTCGGCCGGCGGCAGGCTGTCGAACGCTGCGAGGGCCTCCTCGGGCCGGGCGGCGCGGCGGGCGAGCAGCTGTTCGATCATCGGCGTCTTCCGGTTTGTACGTAGCGCAGCGAGGGATAGTCATAGGTTGAAGGCTGTCAACGGCCGCAGGCGCAGGCCGGGTGTGAGTGCCACGCGGGAGCACGAACGCGCTGACCGGGTCGCCCCGGATTCACCACGGCAGTACGGTCAGTTCCGGCCAGATCGTCTTGGCGCGCGCGCCCTTCTTCTCGTGGGTCACTCGATTGTCGAGCACATGGTTCGGCGCGATGCGGAAGGAGAAGATGTCGTCGAGCCCGAAGGGAGAGATGATGGTGATCTCGTTATCGGGTTCGAGCACCGCGCCGACGGCATGCGCCCGTGAGGCATAGCGGCCCAGCATCTCGGCGGCCGATGTGAGCGGGGTGAACGGCGTGCCGAACTTCTCTTCGAACCACAGATGCACCCGCGCCTGGTTGCGCACCTGCACCGGCAGCACCAGCCCGCCGAAGCGCGCGGCCAGCCGCTGGATCACCACATCCTCGGCGGCATAGCTGAGGTCGGAGGCATCGAAATAGAACACGTCGAGATCATTGACGTCGCCGAGCCCGGGTCGCCCGGTCAGCCGGTTCCAGACGAGGTTGTAGAGCGCGCCCGCGACCAGCATGCCCTCGGGCAATCCGTCGGCGCGCAACCCCTCGAGCACGGCCATGAGCAGCGGCTCGTCACGGATCATCTCCACCAGTACCCCCCGCTGCGTGTCGAGCGGAAGGCCAGCATATTTCAGATGGGGCGCCATGCCCCGAGCCTAGCGCGATTCACATTGGAAGGGCAGCGCATGACGAGCCCGCGCCACGCCCTCGTCCCTCGACAGGCTCAGGATGAGGGCTGCCGATAGCCAGGAGGCCCTTATGGTGAGCTTGTCGAACCACGAGCGCCAGACATGCCGGGCGCGAGGCGAAGTTCAGCAGTGAAACCGCCCTAACGCAGGGCGGCCTGCGGGCCGAGTTCCGCGGTCTGCGCCGATTCCGGGGTGCGGCCCACGCCGAAAGCGTCGGCGCGGCCGACCGGGGCTTCCAGCATCAGCGCCATGTCGAAACCGAGCGATCTGTCCGCATCCTCGGTCTCCGGGCGGCTGTCGCTCGACACCAGATCGGTGGCACGGCGGGTCGAATGGGTGAGCGAGATCACCGCGCCCGCCACTTCGAGCAGCTTCATCTGCCCCAGCCCCTGATAGGGTGGCCGGAGCATCATCTGCGCGTCGGTGCCGGAGAGCGGATCGGCGACCTGCAGCCCCACCGTGCCGCCGCCGCGATAATAGTTGCGCAGCGTCTGGCTGAGATAGAAGGCGAGCTTGTCGGCGCCGGCGGTGGAGAAGTGGATGCCGTCGTCGCGCCGCATCCGGACCTGGTTGCCGTTGAGGTCGGGGCCGCGCGAGGTGTATTTGCCGTTCTCGTCGGCGAAGCGGGCGAAGATGTCGAGGAACTCCGCGCCGCCGCCGAACACAGCGAGGCGCTGGATCTCGTTGATGCCGATCATGGTGCCGCCAAAGGTCGGGGCCTCCATCGGTGGCAGCCCGATCCAGATCGTCGGCTTGTTGGCCGCGCGCAGCGCCTGCACGATCCGGCTGACGCGGCCCGAATATTCCACCGTCCATTCCGGCGTCAGCGAACCATAGCTGGTACCGCCGATATTCAGCTTCTGCCGGTCATTGGTGCCGATGATGATGACGGCGATGTCGAAGCTGTCCTTGGCGATCTGCTCGTCGATCGCCTTGGGCCAGTCGAAGAAATCGGTGCGCACGATGCCGGACGAGCCGACCGCCTGCCCGATCACCATCAGATTGGGGTCTTCCTCGTAGAAGCGGTCGAGCGCCGAGGCCACATCGCTCGCCAGAGAATCGCCGAACACCGCGAGCCGGGTCGCGCCCTCGGCCTTGGCGATCTTCGGCTTGGCCGGCGGCAGCGCGGCCGGGGCACGCGGCGCGGCCTTCTTCACCGCCGGCTGCTGCACCACCGTTTCCTGCTGCTGGCGCTCCCGCTGGCGCTGCTCTTCCTGATCGCCGAACAGCAGGTCCATCAGCGTGCGGCGACGCGGCGGCTGCTGCTGGGCAACGAGGATGCGGCCATCGCTCGCCGCCGCCACCACGGGCGCCGGCGCCACCGCCTCCCGCGCGAAGGCGGGCAGCAGGTCGGTCAGCAGCAACGCGCCCACGATGAGCGCGATGACGACCAGGACGAAGCGGTTGGGCTTTTTCTGCATCAGGCCACTATATGCGCTCGATCCCGGTGAATTGAAGGCCGCTCGCGCGGAATCTATCGGCTGGCCGCGCTGAGTGCCGTGTAGCTGTCGAGCGTGATGAAGCCGTCCGCCACCTCGCCGCGCTGCGCCTGGAAGCGGGCATAGGCAGCCTGCGTGATCGGCCCGATCCGCCCGTCCACCGCGCCCTGGTAGAGCCCGAGCCGCGCCAGCGCCTGCTGGATGGCCCGGCGCTGCGCCAGATCGGGGAACCGCGTCTGCCGCGGCCATGGGGTCTCGAATGCGCCGCCGCCCTTCAGCCGGTCGGTGAGATGGGCGACCGTCAAAGCATAGCTGTCGGAAAAGTTATAGCCCTTGAGGACCAGGTAGTTCTCGGTCATCAGGAATTTCGGCCCGTTGCGGCCCGCCGGCACATAGAGGAACACCGGGATGTCGGTGCGCGCGAACTGCCGCCCGGCGACCCGCCGCACGCCGCGCTCGGCGAAAAAGCTCAGCGACCGCAGCGTCTCGCGGCTGGCGAGCAGATAGTCGAAGCCCTCCGGCAGCGTCACCTCGAAGCCCCAGTCGATGCCGGGCCGGTAGCCGAGCGCCAGGAGGTACCGTGCGCTGGTCAGCAGAGCATCGGGCAGCGAGCCGTGCAGATCCACCCGCCCGTCGCCATCCCCGTCCGCCCCATGCTGCAGCACGTTGGAGGGGTTGACCTGCAAATGTCCGATCGCCCCGGCCCACGACCCAACCAGCGCCTCCGGCGCCATGCGCTGGCGCTCGATCAGCCGGAACGCGGCGATGAGGTCCGCCTCGTCCTCGACGAGCCGGCCCCGCCGCTGATGCACCAGCGTCATCAGCGAGCGGATCACCGGCCGGATCAGCCGGCCGTTGCCGAGCACCTGGCCGTAATCGGTCTCGATGCCCCAGATGGCGCCGAGAATGTAGGGATCGACCCCGGTCCGCCCCGCCGCCTCGAACAGCGCCGCCTGCTGCGCCAGCGCTCGCTTGCCGCGCGCGATGCGGTCGGCGCTGGCGCGGACGTCCATATAGTCCCAGATCGGGGTGGTGAATTCCGGCTGCGTCTCGACAAGCTTCGGCACGTTGGGATCGGGCGTCAGCCCCTGGGTCGCGCGGCGATAGGTCTCGCGGCTCACCCCCGCCGCCACGACGCGCGCCTCGAAGTTTCGCACGAAGGCCTCGAAGCTCTCGACCGGCTGCGCGAGCGCGGCGCCCGCGGCGCTGAGAGCGAGCAGCAGCAGCACCAGCGGCACGGCGAGCCCTGCCCCGAGCCCGGCGGCGAACCGTGTCCCGAACCGCATGCGCTTCGCCATTCTCTCCTCCCGCACCATCGCCTCGCCCCTCAGCGGTTGCGCCTGAGCAGATGACGCTCCCAGTCGAGCGCCGTACGGACGATCTCCTCGAGCCGGTCATGTGCCGGCTGCCAGCCCAGCACCGCCCGGATGCGGTCGGCGCGCGCCACCACCGAGGCGACGTCGCCGGCGCGCCGCGGCTGCTCCTCGGCGGCGAAATCCACGCCGGACACCCGCCGCACGCACTCGACCACCTCGCGCACCGAATAGCCGCGCCCGTAGCCGCAATTCATCGTCGCCGACTCCCCGCCCGCCCGCAGATGCCCGAGCAGCAGCCGGTGCGCCTCGACGAGGTCGGTGACGTGGATGTAGTCGCGCACCCCGGTGCCGTCGGGGGTAGGATAATCCGTTCCGTAGATCGCCAGGTTCGCGCGCTGGCCAAGCGCGACCTGCGCCGCCGCCTTGATCAGATGCGTCGCCGCCGCCGTGCTCTGCCCGGTGCGGCCGGCGGGATCGGCGCCCGCGACGTTGAAATAGCGCAGCACGCCGTAGCGCAGCGGATGCGCCGCCGCGACATCGGCGAGCATCAACTCGGTCATCAGCTTCGAGCGGCCATAGGGCGAGAGCGGCGCCAAGACCTGCTCCTCGCCCACCGGCTCGAGCCCGCCGATGCCGTAGACCGCCGCGGTCGAGGAAAAGATGAAATGCTTCACCCCGCCCGCCACCGCCGCTTCGATGAGGTTCCGCGACGCCGCGGTGTTGTTGCGGTAGTACTTCAGGGGATCGACCACCGATTCCGGCACGACGATCGACCCGGCGAAATGGAGGATCGCCTCGATACCGTGCTCGGCGATGAGGCGGGCAACCAGATCGGTGTCGGCTGCGTTGCCTTCGACGAGGACCGCGCGCGGGTCGATGGCCCAGTCGAAGCCGGTGCTCAGATTGTCGAGCACCACCACCTCCTCGCCCGCGTCACCGAGGCAGAAGGTCATGTGGCTGCCGATATACCCCGCCCCGCCCGTGACCAGCACCGTCATTGTTTGGTCCATCCTTGGAAAGAGAACTGTGCAAAGTAGAACAAAGCTAAGCTCTGCCCGCTAAAGATCGGCTTAACCCAGCGTCAACGACATCTCCGGAGCTCCCACTTGACCTTCAAGCGCGTCCGTACCGCCGTCTTCCCGGTTGCCGGCCTCGGCACCCGATTCCTGCCCGCCACCAAAGCCATGCCCAAGGAGATGCTGACGGTCGTCGACCGGCCGCTGATCCAGTATGCGGTGGACGAGGCCCGCGAAGCCGGCATCGAGCACTTCGTCTTCGTCACCGGGCGCAACAAGGGCGTGATCGAGGACCATTTCGACCGCCAGTTCGAGCTCGAACAGACGCTGGAGGCGCGCGGCAAGATCGAAGCGCTGACGGAGCTGCAGAAGGATCTCCCCTCGGCCGGCCAGTCGAGCTTCACCCGCCAGCAGGAACCGCTCGGCCTCGGCCACGCCGTGTGGTGCGCCCGCGAACTGGTCGGCAACCAGCCCTTTGCGCTGCTGCTGCCCGACATGGTGTTCCGCGCCCGCCCCGGCGTCATGAAGCAGATGATGGACGCCTATGAGGAAAAGGGCGGCAACATCGTCGGCGTCGAGGAAGTCGATCCGGCGGAAGTGTCGAGCTATGGCATCGTCGAGCGCGGCGACGGGCCCGACGAGGGCTTCCGCATCACCGGCATGGTGGAAAAGCCCTCCCCCGAGGAGGCGCCCTCGAACCTGTTCATCTCCGGACGCTACATCCTCCAGCCCGAAGTGTTCTCCATCCTCTCCGAGCAGACGCGCGGCGCCGGCGGCGAAATCCAGCTGACCGACGCCATGCAGGTCCTGATCCGGCAGCAGACCTTCACGGGCGTGAAATATGACGGCCGCGTTTTCGACTGCGGCTCGAAGATCGGGTTCCTCGCCGCCAACGTCGCCTTTGCGCTCGATCGCGAGGATCTGGCCGACGATTTCCGCGCCGAACTCGCCGAGCTGCTGCCCGGCCTATCGGCTTAGCGTCAGCCCCACGCTCACCCGGTGCTCGTCCTTGGCTTCGGCGGGGACGGGCTCGGTCAGCGTGCTGGTGAAGCCGTAGTCGAGCGAGGCCTTGAGCTGCTCGCTGAGGCGGTAGTCGAGGCCTGCGCCGGCCGACCAGCTGAATTCGTCGAGGTCGGCGCCCAGCAGGTGCGCCTGGCTCCAGCCCGCAGAGCCGCGAAGGCCCAACCACGGGTTAACCCGGTACTCGGCCGCCGCCGTCACCGCATAGACGATCTTGGCACGGGCGCCGACCGCGTTGCCCGGTCCCTCGATCCGCGTGTCGAGTGCGGCGCTGAGCGCCAGCGTCTCGTCCGGGCGGGCGGTGAGCTTGGCGCCATAGAGCACGCGCCCGAAATCGGCGAGCCCGTCGGCCTCGAAATCGCGCCAGCCATAGCCGAGGCTCGCCTCGCCTTCGAGGCCGCCGCCCAGCCGGGTGGTGAAGCCGCCGCGCAAGGCATAGGTCCGGTTGTCGAGCGGCAGGCCGAGGCTCGGCGAGGCCGCATCATGGAGCTGCCGGTCGACGGCGCCATCGACGAAGGCCCGCAGACCCGGCGCGAGCCGCAGGCTGACCCGCCCGCCGACTCCGGCCTCGATCACGTCCTGATAGCTGTTGCTGGCACTGGTGCCGTTGGTGAATTCGGTATCGCCATTGAGCGTGCGTCCCAAGCTCCAGCGCGCCTCGGCGTCGAACGGACCGAAGTCTCGCCGAATGCTGCCGCCCAGCGTGCCCGTGGCGACGATTGGGGCAGCGGCGACGCCGTCCCCGACGCCGGGGGCGCTCGGATCGTCCTGCGACAGCGCCAGCCGCCCGGTCAACTCCGTACTCGTCACCGCATCGAAGCGGTGGGTCATCCGCCCGTCGAGACCGAGCCCGCCGATGCGGGTGCTGCCGGTGTCGGGCGCATAGCCGATCTCGGCCGACGCGCCGAGTTCATAGCCGCCGCGCAAGGTCTCCTGCACCAGCCGCACGTCCGGCACGGCGACCAACTCGTAGCGTGCTACCTCGCCATCGGTGGTGATCGCACCGCGCAGCGACAGGCTCCAGTCGAGCGGCGACGCCGGCGTCCATTCCACCGGAGCCGGGCAGTAGGCGCAGGCCGTGGGGGTGCCGTGAAGCAGGTCGCCATTATTGGTGCTCGACCCGTCGCCGGGCGCACGCGGCAGTCCGCCCCCCAACGCCGGGACAGCGAAGCCCGTGGCGAGCAGTGTGACGAGCAGCAATGCGGTCGAGGGCGGACGGCGGCGCACCGGCATACAAGGCCTCCAGAGAGGCCCCAAATTCGCAGCTTATGGTTAATGAAGCTTTCCCATGCCTTTGCCGCAGCCATGCCGTCACCCGGCCGGCGCCTCAGGCGGGATCGGCAGCGCGTTCGACCCGCAGCAGCGCCCCATCCGCGCCCACGATGCGCACCCGCTCGCCGGCCGGCAGGTCCGGCCCGGTGATCCGCCACACGCTGTCGCCGAGCGAGAGCCGACCCTCGCCGTCGAGGATTGCCTCCTCGAGCACGGCCTCGCGGCCGATGAAGCGGTCCGTGCGCCGGTTGAGGAAAGGGCGGTCAGATTCGATGGTGTCACCGCGCAGACGCAGCCAGAGCCAGATGCTCGCCAAGGCGAGGACACCGAACAGCACGAACTGCAGCGGCCAGTAGATGTTGATCAACAGCGACAGCGCGCCGGTCAGCAGCGCCGCGCCGCCGAGCCACACCAGCACCCCGCCCGGCAGCACCAGTTCCAGCGCCAACAGCACGAGGCCGCCGACGATCCAGCTCCAGGCGCCATATTGGGCAATGAACTCGATCACCTGCATATTGCGGCCCCTCCGATCCCTGCCCTGCCCACTCTCAGCTTGTCGGCGGCGGGCGACTGCCGCTGCTGCGCGGCGGCGATCCGCTGCCGGCGCCGAACGTCTCCTTGGCGATCTCGGCGATGCCGCCGATGGCACCGATGACGCTGGCCGCCTCGACCGGCAGCATCAGCACCTTCTGGTTGGGCGAGCGGGCGAGCCCCTCCAGTGCCTTGATGTAGTTGTTGGCGACAAAGTAGTTGATCGCCTGCACATTGCCCGACGCGATGGCGTCCGACACCATTTGCGTCGCCTTGGCTTCCGCCTCGGCCGACCGCTCCCGCGCCTCGGCGTCCCGGAAGGCGGCCTCGCGCCGGCCCTCGGCCTCCAGCACCTGCGCCTGCTTGGCGCCCTCGGCCTGAAGGATCGCCGACTGCCGCCGGCCTTCGGCTTCAAGGATGGCCGCGCGCTTTTCGCGCTCCGCCTTCATCTGCCGGCCCATGGAATCGACCAGATCCTTGGGCGGGTCGATGTCCTTGATCTCGATACGAGTGATCTTGACGCCCCAGGGCGACACGGCCGAGTCGACGACGCGCAGCACCCGGGCATTGATCTCGTCACGGTTCGAGAGCAATTCGTCGAGGTCCATCGAGCCCATCACCGAGCGGATATTGGTCATGGTCAGGTTGAGGATGCCGAGTTCGAGATTGGCAACTTCGTACGCCGCGGCCGCTGCATCGAGGATCTGGTAGAAGGTCACCCCGTTCGCGGTCACCGAGGCGTTGTCGCGCGTGATGACCTCCTGGTGCGGCACGTCCAGCACCTGCTCCATCATGTTCATCTTCTTGCCGATGCCGTCGACGAAGGGGATGATCATGTTGAGGCCGGGCTTCAGGGTCCGGATATAGCGGCCGAAGCGCTCGATGGTGAAGTTGTAGCCCTGCGGCACCGTCTTCACGGCCGCGAACAGCACCAGGATGATCAGCGCGCCGAGCACCAGCAATGTCACGCTCAGCCCGTCGAGTTCGAACAAGTCCATTCGCTGTGCTCCCCTGTATCGGCCCTGGCGCCCGCCGAGAATCAGTCTCTGAGCACTATGGGGCCCGCCCATCCCTCCACGCAATCTAGGACGCCGGCTGCTGCTGCAGGCTTGGGTCGGCGTCGACGATCTTCCTTCTGTTGCTCCGGGCCCGGCTCAGCATCGCTCGCCGCGCGCAGGGAACGCGGGGGTGGCGGGTTGCGTTGAGTCGGCCGCATCACCCATGTACCCGGAGTAGGGATATGCCGGCCGCCACCCGCCCGATCTGGAAAGGACAGCTGCGGCTGTCGCTGGTCTCGATCGGCGTCGAACTCTACACCGCGACGCGTGCCAATGCGCGCCCGAGCTTCCGCCAGATCCACGGCCCCAGCGGCAAGCGCATCCACTACGAGAAGGTCGCCGAAGGGATCGGTCCGGTCGATCGCGACGACATCAAGAAGGGCTACGAATACGAAAAGGGCGAGTATGTCCTGCTCGAGGACGAGGAGCTCGACGAGGTCCGGCTGGAGACGCGCAAGACGCTGGAACTGGTACAGTTCGTCGACGATTCCGAAATCCCGGCGCTTTACTTCGACGCGCCCTACTTCATCACCCCGTCCGACGATCTGGCGGAAGACGCGTTCCGCGTGATCCGCGACGCGCTCCGTCAGACCAAGAAGGTCGGGCTCGGCCAGTTGGCGCTGCGCGGCAAGGAGTACCTCGTCTCCGTCCGCCCCTGCGGCAAGGGGCTCCTGCTCGAAACGCTGCACTACGAGGACGAGGTGCGGAAGTCGGACCCCTATTTCGCCGATATCTCCTCGGCCAAGGCCGATGCGGAACTGCTCGAAGTGGCGACGGCGCTGATCGAGAAGAAGACCTCGAAGTTCGATCCGAAGGCGTTCAAGGACCATTACCAGACGGCGCTGCGCGAGCTGATCGCGCGGAAGCTGAAGGCCAAGGGCCGCAAGGTGTCCGTGCCCGAGGCGGACACGCCCCGCCCGTCCGGCGGTAATGTCGTCGACCTGATGGCCGCGCTGAAAAAGAGCCTCGAAGGCGGCGGCGAGGCCGGCGGCAAGGCGGCAGCGAAGGCTTCCGGCACGCGCAGCGCGACGACACGCAGCCGCGCCAAGGCGCAGCCGGCCAAGGAGAGTGCAAAGCCGGCGGCCGACAAGCCGACCCCCCGCACCACGCGCAAGAAGGCCAGCTAAATGGCCGTCCGCAGCGACGAACTGCTCAAGGACTATCGCCGGAAGCGGGACTTCGCCCGGACCGCTGAACCCAGCGGCGGTAGAGACGCCGTCGACGCCGCGCCCGATTCCCCCCGCCGCTTCGTGGTGCAGAAGCATGACGCAACGCGGCTCCATTTCGACTTTCGCCTCGAACTCGACGGCGTGCTGAAGAGCTGGGCCGTGACCAAGGGCCCCTCCACCAACCCGGCCGACAAGCGCCTCGCCGTCCGGGTCGAAGACCATCCGCTCGACTATGGCGCGTTCGAGGGCACCATCCCCGAGGGTGAGTATGGCGGCGGCACGGTGATGCTTTGGGACACCGGCACCTGGGAGCCGATCGGCGACCCGCATGCGGGGCTCGAGTCGGGCGACCTGAAGTTCCGCCTCTCGGGCACGCGCATGAAGGGCGAGTGGGTGCTGGTGCACATGAAGGGCCGCGACCAGAAGACCAGGCACGGCCCGCGCGAGAACTGGCTGCTGATCAAGCATCGCGACGGCACGGAAACCGAGGACGGCGACAGCCTCGTCGACCGCTTCACCACCAGCGTCACCACCGGACGCGACCTGCCGGGCATCGCCAAGGGCCTGAAGCCGAAGCGGCGGAAGCGTGCTGCCAGCGTGGCGGAGCCGGATCAGGCCGACGCCAAGGTGTGGACCGGCGGCAAGGCGGTGGCGCTCCCCGAGTTCCGCCCGCCGCAACTCGCGACCCTCGTCGACGAGGTGCCGTCCGGCACCGGTTGGCTGTTCGAGATGAAGTACGACGGCTATCGTTGCCTCGCCGCTGTCGCGGGCCCCGAGGTGCGGCTCTTCACCCGCAACGGCCACGACTGGACCGAACAGTTCGGCCGGCTGGTCGCGCCGCTCGCCGGCCTGACGTCGGGCTCGGCTTTGCTCGACGGCGAGATCTGCGCCTTCAAGGATGGCCGCACCGACTTCTCGACCCTCAAGGACGCGCTGTCGAACCAGGGGGACCTCGTCTACTTCGTCTTCGACCTTCTGGAGGAGGACGGGGAGCCGCTCGAACGCCTCCCCATCACCGAGCGGAAGACGCGGCTCAAGGCGCTGCTCGACCGGATGGGGCCAAACCCGTTCATCCAGTATTCCGAGCACGTTCAGGGACACGGCGAAAAAGTGTTCGCGGCCATGTGCGAGGCCGGGCAGGAAGGCGTGATCGCAAAGCGCGCAGACGCTCCATACCGGCATGACCGGAGCCGAGACTGGCTGAAGATCAAATGCATCAACCGGCAGGAATTCGTCATCGGCGGCTGGCGCCCCTCGACCCGCAAATCGACCTTCGCCTCGCTGCTGCTTGGCACCTGGGAAGACGGCAAGCTCGTCTATCGCGGCCGAGTCGGGACCGGCTACAACGCTGAAAGCGCTGCGGAAATCCAGAAGGCGCTCGATCGTCTGCATCTCGATGCTTCGCCCTTTGCCGAGGTGCCGCGCAGCATTTCGCGCGAGGCGCGCTGGGTGAAGCCGGAGCTCGTCGCCGAGATCGCCTTCACCGAATTCACCCCAGACGGCGTGCTCCGCCACCCTTCCTTTGTCGGACTCCGCGACGACAAGGCCGCCAAAGCAGTGCATCGCGAGCGAGCGAAGCCGGCGATATCGAACAAGCCTGCCAAGCCGGACGGGCGGGTCCCGCTCGACACAGCGAAAGGGATCGCAGCCGCCGAGCGGCTCGGCGTGCGGCTTACCAGTCCGGAGAGAATTGTCTTTCCCTCACAGGGTGTTACCAAGGCCGAGATTGTCGCCTACTACGAGGCGGTGGCCGACCGCATGCTGCCCCATCTCGCCCGCCGGCCGCTGAGCCTCGTCCGCTGCCCGCAGGGCCGCGCCCGCCACTGCTTCTTCCAAAAGCACGATTCCGGCGGCTTCCCCGACGCGCTGCGGAAGGTGCCGATCACCGAAAAGGACGGCAAGTCAGAGGACTACATGTATGTCGACGACCTCGCGGGGGTAGTCGCCGGCGTGCAGATGAACACGCTGGAGTTCCATATCTGGGGCAGCCATATCGACGAGATCGAGCGGCCGGAACGCATCATCTTCGACATTGATCCCGACGAAGGGCTGGGCTTTGCCGAAGTGCGGAGTGCGGCGCTGGACCTGCGCAGCGAGCTCAACACGCTGGGCCTCAAGACTTTTCCCATGGTGACCGGCGGCAAGGGCATCCATGTCATCGCACCGCTGCAGCGGCGGCGGGAGTGGCCGGAGGTGAAGGCCTTCTGCAAGGGCTTCGCCGAATATCTGGCCCGCGAGCAGCCCGACCGCTTCACCGCCAATATCCGCAAGGCCAGCCGCAAGGGCCGGATGTTCATCGACTATCTGCGCAACGAGCGCGGCTCGACGGCGGTCGCACCCTACTCGACGCGGTCGCGTGAAGGCGCCCCCTGCGCCGTTCCCGTCACCTGGGACGAGGTGGAGACGCTGGAGGCGGCCAACCTGTTCTCGCTGGAAGCCGCGGCCTGGCGGGCACAACAGCCCGACCCCTGGCCCGACTATTTCGGGCTCAGGCAGTCGATCACCGCGGCGATGCTGAAGGCCGTGGACGCGGCGTAAGCCGGCTCAAATCCACCCGGCCAGTTCGCGCCGGACCACGCTCTCCAGCATAGCCATCCCGCCCTCGCTGTCGTTGAGGCACGGGATGTAGGCGTATTTCTCGCCCCCGGCCTCCTCGAACTGCTCGTGGCCGGTGATGGCGATTTCCTCGAGCGTCTCGATGCAGTCGACCGAGAAGGCCGGCGCCACTACGGCGACGCGCTTCTTGCCCTGCTTGGGCAGTTCTTCGAGCGTCTTGTCGGTATAAGGCTGCAGCCACTCGGTCGGTCCGAACCGGCTCTGGAAGGTGACCATCAGCTTCTCCTTCGGCCAGCCCAGATACTCCCGCACCAGCCGCGTCGTCTTGAAGCACTGGCAGTGATAGGGATCGCCTTTCTTGAGGTAGCTCTGCGGCATGCCGTGATAGGAGGTGAGGATCACGTCCGGCTCGAAATCCAACGCCGCGACGCCATCGGCGATGCTTCGCGCCAGCGCCGCGATGTACTCCGGCTCCTCGAAATACGGCGGCAGCGTGCGGATCGCCGGCTGCCAGCGCATCTCCCGCAATGCGTCAAACGCCTTGTCGTTGGCGGTTGCCGTCGTGGTGGCCGAGTATTGCGGATAGAGCGGCGCGAGCAGGATCTTGCGGCAGCCGGCCGATTCCAGCGCAGCAAGGGCAGCGGCCGTTGAGGGATTGCCGTAGCGCATGCCGAAGCCGACCATCACGTCCGGCCCAAGCCGCGCCTGCAGCTTTTCCACCTGCCGACGGGTGATGACGCGCAGCGGGCTGTCACCGGCCTCATTGTCCCAGATGCGCTTGTAGTTCTCGCCGCTCTTCTGCGGCCGGGTGCTTAGGATGATCCCCTGCAGGATCGGCTGCCAGATCAAGGGATTGGTTTCGATCACCCGGCGGTCGGACAGGAACTCGCTGAGATAGCGCCGCATCGAGGCGTAGTCATAGCCGTCCGGCGTGCCCAGATTGAGCAGCAGGACGCCGACCTTGGGCGCGAGGACGGTGGGGTGGCCCGGGGGCAGTCCGGTCAAGATGTGTCATCCAGTTTGGAAACGTTCCAGGCGGCGACCATAGTCAGCCGCCCGGCCGGCGCAAGTGGTGTGGTGTCGCGGCCCGTGTCAGAGGCTCGCGAGGAGCAACATGGTGCCGAACAGCAGCACGGTGACCGCACCAGCCAGTTCCAGCCACCAGACGACGACCTCGCCGCTGCCGCCGCCGAGGCTGAGCCAGCGCCGGGCGACGCCCTTGGCGCCCACGGCGATGGCCGCGAGGGTCGCGACAGTGATCGCGGTGCCGAGGCCCATCAGCAGCACGGCGGCGATGCCGGCGGCGAGCACCCCCTGGCTGAGCGCGAACACCAGCACTACCAGCGCACCTGAGCAGGGCCGCAGCCCCGCACCCAGCACGAGACCAAGCTGCTCGCGCCAGTCGGCTCCGGCGGGCGGCGGCGCGACGACGTGGTGATGGTGCCCGTGGTCGTGGTCGCGGGCGTGATCGTGGTCGTGGTCGTGATGGTCATGGTGATGGTGATCGTGGTGGTGATGGTGGTGACCCAGGCCCAGGAGCTTGCGCAGCACCAGCCAGAGACCGAGCAACATGACGAGCGCGTAGGCTGCCTTCTCGATCCAGCCCACTGCATTGTTCATCAGCGCACTGGAGAGCCCCAATATGCCAGCCGCGACACCGACGAAGAGAATGGCGACCAGCGACTGCGTCATTGCGGCAAGGAAGCTGATGACGATGCCACGCCGGAGCTGACCCTCATTGGCCAGCATGTAGGAGCTGATCACCACCTTGCCGTGGCCGGGACCGGCCGCATGGAAGATGCCGTAGAGAAAGCTCAGGCCACCCAGTATCCAGAAGGCGTTGCCATCCTGCTGCAGGCTGCCGAGCGCACCGGTGAGCGTGCGGTAGAACGATTCCTGGGACTGCCGCAGCCAGCCGAGGAAACCCGTGGTGGGAAGAACAAAGCCGGGCTCGGGCGGCGGGCCGCCGAAGGGCAACACGGCAGGCGCTTCGGCCATGGCCTCGACCGCTTCGAGCGCCGTCTGCGGCGGCACGGCAAAGCTCGCCCCGCTGCAATCGACGAGGATGGCTTCCTGCACGCCGCGCAGCGCGGCCTCAAGCCCCGGCGGCAACCGCGTCACATCGGGCGGCAGCGAGTAGAGTTCGGCGGCCACCTCGTCCGGCATGTCGCGGCCCGGCTGCAGGCGAAGGCCGCACCCCATCGGCGCGTTCTGCAGCGACACCCTGCCCAGCCCGTCGGTGTTCATGGCAACATAGTATTCGGGATCGGAGACAGAGACCTCCAGCACCCGGCCGATCTGCACCGGCGCCTCCGGTACAACCGAAAAGCTGAGAGTGGATCGGCTGTTCTCATAGGTGAAGCGCGCCAGGCCATCGGCGCGGAACGTCACTGACTCCCGCCCCTCGCCGGCGGAGGTGTAGAAATCGTAGGCGGCCAGACCGACGAGGGTTTCATCGGCGAGTTCCTGCATTTCCTCGCTGGTGGTGATGCCGTCGCCATCGACATCCAGCCCCTGCACCTGCCAGATCGAGAAGGCTTCATCGAAGGTCCAGGTGTGGCGGATCTCCGTCAGCGCACCGGACTCGTCGAGGACGATATCGGTCGTGGCGTCGATGAAGATGTGCGGATGCGCCCCGGCAGGGCTCGCCAGCCCGAGTCCCAGTAGGGCGGCCGCCAGCCCTGCCCGCATCCAACTGCCCAATGTCACCCCTGCCGTCCCCGCCTACCGTACCGGATTGGACTCGAACCACTCGACCAGATGGTCGATCAGCGCCCGCACCTTGCCTGCCAGATGCCGTCGATGCGGATAGACCGCCGTGAGGCTCGGCCCCTCCGGCATGGCATGCTCGAGCACGGCTTCGAGTCGCCCGTTTGCCAGATGGGGTTCGGCGAGGTAGCTGGGCAATACGGCAAAGCCTAGGCCGGCCAGCGCTGCCTGCATGGCCGCCACCGGTGAGTTCACCCGGGCCGGACCGCTGACTTGGATGGCAATCGCCCGGCCATCTTCGATGAATCGCCAGGAATTGTGCGAGGCCATGTTGGTGTCGAGCACGCAGGGCTTGCCGCGCATGTCCTCCCCGCTCTTCGGCCGTCCCACACGCGCAATGAGGTCGGGCGAGGCGCAGATGACATGTCGCATGTCGGCAATGCGGCGGGCGATCAGCGAGGAATCGGAGAGCGTGGTGATGCGCAGGGCGATATCGATCCCCTCCTCGACCAGATCGACGAACCGATCCTCCAGCCGCAGATCCACCGAAACCATCGGGTTGCGGACCAGAAACGCAAAGATCGCGGGGGCCAGCGTCGACTCGCCAAAATTGCGCGGCGCGGAGACCCGTACCAGACCGCGCGGTTCCGCCGTCTGATCCGAGATGGTGGCATCGAGATCGTCCAGCTGCTGCAGCAGCTGGTTCGCCTCACGATAGTAGACCTCACCGGCTTCGGTGAGGCTGAGCTTGCGCGTGGTCCGGTTCATCAGCCGTACCCGGAGATAGTCCTCGAGGTCGGTGACATACTTGCTGAGCAGCGCCTTGGAGCGCCCATGCTGACGGGCCGCAGCGGAAAATCCGCCGGCCTCGAACACCTGCACGAAAGCCCGGATACGGGCGAGATCTTGCGTCATGGCATGTTCCGGGATTTCACGCGGGAAGGCTGGCGTCCGGCACGGGGATCAACGCATAATTCATCGCATGGTGCTGAACAATGGCGGCGCTTGGTCGCGCGTGGATTAACGATAGGATAGCGCAGATGTCGCTCGAAGCCACCGAGGAGCCTACCTATCCCGCCATGTCGAAGTCGCGCACCAGTGCCACGCTCTATCGCCTGATCGAAGCCGGACAGCTGGCGCACAAGGCTTTGCTGGCGCCGTTGTTCGACCGCGGACTGGATGTGGGTGACGATGCGCTGCTGTTCGCGCTGCATGGCCGCACCGACCTGACCGAGCCGATGCTCGCCGACGCCCTCTGGGTGCCGGCCGCCAGTCTCGCGAGCCGGATCGACCGGCTGGTGGAGCGCGATCTCGTAGCGCGCCGCGCGGGCGAACCGGAAACGCTGGCGCTTACCGAGCGCGGCGCCAGACTCGAAGAGCTGCTGGCGGGCACCTGGACGCAGCTCGAAGACGCGCTGTTCGGCGAGCTGCAGCCGAAACGCCGGCGGCATCTCGACAAGACGCTGCGCCGGGTAGTGGACCTGCTTCAGCTGCCGTAACGTCCCCAGCTGCCCCCGGCCCGCCTGTCCACCATCATCACGGCGGTGATGGCGATGAATCCGAACAGCACCATGCCGGCCGCGACGATATGCGCCGTACCCCATTGCAGGCGCTCGACGAAATCGTAGATCGCGACCGAGAGCACCTTGGTCCGGCCCGGAATGTTGCCGCCGATCATCAGGACGACGCCGAATTCGCCCACCGCATGCGCGAAGGTGAGCACGCTTCCCGCCAGATAGCCCGGCCGGGCGAGGGGCAAAGCAATGCGCATGAAAATCTGCCAGGGCGATGCGCCGAGCGTCGCCGCCGATTCCAGCGGTTCCCGGCCGATGGCGTCGAAGGCGTTGCGCAGCGGCTGCACCATGAAGGGCAGTGAATAGACGATCGAGCCGATCACCAGTCCCTCGAAGGAGAAGGCGAGCGTTCGAGCGCCCCATAGACCTGCGATCACGCCGCCAGGCCCGCTGGGACCGAGCGCGATGAGAAGGTAGAAGCCAAGCACGGTCGGCGGCAGGACGAGCGGCAGGGCAACGATGGCTGCCACGGCCTCCCGCGCTGGATGCCTGGTGCGGGCGAGCCACCACGCAATGGGCGTGGCGATCAGCAGGAGGAGCAGCGTCGTCAGCGAGGCCATGGCGAGCGTGAGCTGGATTGGCGCGGCGATCTCCTCGAGCAGCGTCACTTTTTCTCATCGTCTCCCGGAGCGTAACCGAGATCGCGCATGATATCGGCGGCTGCCGCGCCCTGAAGGAATGCGAGGAAGCGCCGCGCTGCGAGATTGTCGGCTCCTTCGGCCAGCAGCACCGCATCGTGTCGGATCGGGGCGTGATCGGTTTCCGGCACGAGCCAGACCGCCTGTGCCGGCCGGTGGATCACCTGGCTCAGCGCCACGAAACCGAGTTCAGCACTGCCGCTTTCGACGAATTGCAGCGTCTGCGCGATGTTCTGGCCGATCACGAGGTGAGGGGTCAGACGCTCAGTCAAGCCGTAGCGGGCAAGGGTTTCCATAGCTGCGGCGCCGTAGGGGGCGGTCTCAGGATCGGCAATGGCGAGGTGCCGGAAATCTCCGGCCTCCAGCGTCGCGCGTCCATTGGTCAGCGCCGTGACCGCGGAATAGAGCGCCAGCCGGCCCACTGCGTAGGTGATGACCGTGCCATCGACGCCATGTCCCTCAGTGACGGCGCGGCTGGGGCGTTCGTCATCGGCGGCGAGGAAGACCTCGAACGGCGCGCCCTGCGTGATCTGAGCATAGAGCCCACCGGTCGCGCCGAAGCTGAGGATGACCGTGTCACCGGTCACCCGCTGGAATTCCGCTGCGATCGCTTCGGCGGCCGCGGTGAAGCTCGCCGTCACGGCGACATGCACCTCCGCGGCCTCGGCAGCGGCGGCCCCCAGGACCGCCAGAACCGCGATGACGGACCGCAGCCCCATGGATCGGCGGCTCGCCGCTAGCGCGACTTTAGCGCTGCGGCTTCGCGAGCGAGCCCTTCGATGCGGCCCCAGTCGCCGCTTTCGATCGCATCCTGCGGCATGATCCAGGAGCCCCCGACGCAGATGACGTTGGGGAGGGCGAGGTAGGACTTGGCCTTCTCGAGGTCGATGCCGCCGGTGGGACAGAAGGTGATGTCGGAGAGCGGGGAGGCATAGGCCTTCAGCACCTTGGCCCCGCCAAGCGCCTCGGCCGGAAAGAACTTGAGGAAGGAATAGCCGTGCTCGGACGCCGTCATGGCCTCGGTCGGCGTGCCGATGCCCGGCAGCAGCGGGATGGGATGCTCGTCGGCGGCTTCGAGCAGACGCGGCGATGCTCCGGGCGAGACCATGAACTGGCAGCCGGCATCCACCGAATGCCCCATCTGCAGCGGCGAGCGCACCGTGCCCGAACCGACGACAGCGCCCGAGACCTTGGCCATCTCCTCGATCACCTGCAAGGCGTGCGGGGTGCGCAGGGTCACTTCCAGCACCGGCAGGCCGCCGGCGACGAGCGCCTCCGCCAGCGGTCGGGCCTTCGCGACGTCGTCGAGAATGATCACCGGGATCACCGGGGCAAGCGACAGGGTCTGGCGGAGGGCGGCGGCATCTTGCGGCATATCGGTCACCTTCGGGTGGGGGTGATGGCAGGGTTAGGGTCTCGCAGGGACGCAATCAAGGCCCAATCCGCGTAACGCCGGTCACCGGCCGAAGATGCGTTGCCGGTGGAAGGCGAGCAGCGATGGATCGGGCCAGGCGCCGCGGCGCGACGGCAGAAGCAGCCGGTATTGCGGCCGGAGCCGGTCCTGCAGTTCCGGGTCGAGACGGCTGAGCCGGACGAGGAAGCCGAAATCGGCATCGGCGGAGAGGTCGCCCGACCGCCAGGCCGCGGCCGCTTCGGCGATCATCGGCAGGTAATTGGCGGCGTGAAGCGGGCCACCCGCCTCGCGCGGCTTGATCGCGACGAGATCGAGTTGCGGATGCGGCCGCTGCGGAGCGGGACCGAAATGCTGCCCGGTGACGGCGCAACTGAAGTTCCAGTCCGCCAGCACCTGATCGTGGAGACGCAAATAGAGATCCAGGGAGGCGGAGCCGACATCCTCGAACGGGGCCGTAGCCTCGGCGGCCACAACGCTGCCGGCGCCGGTGCGTCCGGCCGCCAGCACGCCATCGAACCGGCTGTCCTCGAGCAACAAAGAGGTGCGCCCACCGGGAAGACCCAGTTCGGCCGCCCCATCCACACCGGCGGAAAACACCTCCAGCGCCGTGAGCCGGCAGAGACGGGCATTCGCGCCGTCGCCTGCTTCGAGCGCCGAAACCTGTCCGCAGCCGAGATAGCTGAGGGAGACGAAGGGAACACGGCGGTAGAGCAGCGCAGTCTCGCCGAGCCGCGGGAACAGCACCTGCGACAGACGACGGTTGACCGTGAGCGCCAACTCCCCTGCAGCCCCCGGCCATTCCCCGCTCAGCGCCAGCCCCAGCCGCAAGTCTGCCCCCTGCTCCAGCAGGGGGAATAGTACGGCAAACATCCGATCGATCAACTACGTAGGTAGCGACTGGGCATGGTCTCAGTTGGCGTTGAGCAGATAGACGGCAACAGCCTCGCGATCCTCCGGCGTCCAGTGCGCGGTACCATCGGTGATGACCTCCCCCATAGTGCCGCCGAGCAGGTCGAAATTCGGGGTGAAGCCATCAGCCAGGGTGGTGGCGAGGGTTTCGACATCATAGCCCTCTGCCGCGAGCGCGGCCCGGGTCAACGGCGGCGCACGGCCGCCGGTGCCGCCTGCACTGTTGCCGGTCAGCTCCTGACCGACCTCGACCGCGCCGAGCAGATTGCGCGGTGAATGACAGGCAATGCAGTGGCCGGGGCCGAAGACGAGGTAGCGGCCACGGTTCCACTGCTCCGACTGGGCAGGATCGGCCTCGTAGCGGGCAGGTCGGAAGAACAGGTTCTTCCATGGCGCCAGCGCCAACCGCTGATCGAAGGGAAATCCGAGTTCGTGGGGCCGGGACGGGGTGGGATCGGCCGGGACGGCCATCAGCGCCGCATAGAGATCGGCGATCTCCTGGTCGCTCATCAGCGTGTAGCTCTCATAGGGAAACGCCGGGTAGAGATGCCCCTGCGGCCCCTCGCCGTCGCTCATCGCGGCGGAGAACTGGGCCAGCGTCCAGTTGCCGATGCCGTGCTCCGGGTGCGACGTAATGTTCGGCGCATAGAAGGTGCCGAAGGGCGACTGCAGGGCCGGACCTCCGGCGAGGGTCGCAACGCCATTGGCGGCATCGGTGTGGCAGGCAATGCAGCCGCCGAGCCGCATCAGGTAAGCGCCGCGCTCCGCGTCGCCGACAAGGGTGAGGTCGCGCGCGACGCCCTGTACCGGCCGGAACAGGAAGAACGCCACGCCGACGCCCACGAACACCACCAGAAGCAGCAGCCAATGCCAGACGCGCATCCATACCCCCGTGCGGACAGTCCCTCGCGAACTGTCTCAGAGCGGCACTATAGCCGCAACTGACGAGGGCGTGAGTTCAGTTTCCGATAATCGCGTTCACCTCGGCCCTTGTCGGCGGCTGGCAGCCGACGCGTGTGCAGTTGAGCCCGGCTGCAACGGCACCGAAACGCAGCATGGCAGAGAGCGCGGCATCGTCGAGTTCATGCACCGCCGACGGGTTGAGTGCGTCACGTTCGCCCAAGTGGCTGAGGATGGCCGCCATCAGCGTATCGCCGGCGCCAACGGTATCGCCGAAGGGGACGGCCGGATGGACCGGCTGCCGCGCTGTGCCGGACCGGCCATAGGCACGGCTTCCCTCTTCGCCGAAGGTAACCACGACCAGCTCGCAGAGGGGCCGCGCGAACATCTCCTTGACAAACCGCTCGACAACCTCTTCTCGTCGTCCGAGGTCGGGAGAGAGCGCCTCGAGGTCTTCGATCGAGACCTTGACGATGTGCACGAGGTCGAGGAAGGCAGAGAGGCGCTGCCGATAGCCGTCGAAATCCGGCACAAGCGAGGGCCGGACATTAGGGTCCATGGCGATGGTGGCGCCGCGAGACGCAGCAACGCGCACCACTTCGAGCCAGATGGCCGCATCTTCCGGCTCGATCGGACAGAAGCCGCCAACCTGGAACAGCGTCACCTGTTCGGGCAGCGCCGCCAGCAACGAGTCACGGCTGAAGGCCCGGTCGGCCTGGCGGTAGAAGCCGTAGCGGGCGCTCTTGCGCTCGTCGAAGGTGACGACGGCGAGGGTAGTATAGGCCGCGACGCGCTCGGTCAGCAGCGGCTGGACACCGGCATCCGCCAGCGGTGCGAGCAGATAGCTGCCGAGGCCGTCGGCGCTGATGGGGCAGAGGAAGCCGGTCTCGTTGCCGAGCTTTGCCAGCGCGATGGCACAGTTGTAGGGCGAGCCGCCCTGATGCGCGACCAGCCGGATTGTGCCGTCCGGGCCCACCGGCTCCGAGATCAGGTCGATCAGGCTCTCGCCACCCACAACGAACATCAGCCACCTCCAGGATCGACCGACCGATACAATGGCGAAGCCGGGGGCGGCAAGCGCGGCCGGTGTTGCAACTGGACCAGCGGGCATCGATAATGCGCCACCGACTGGAGGAAAATGACGTGACTGCTGCTACCGACAAGTTCCGCTGGGGCATCATCGGCCCCGGCGCCATTGCGCGCGACTTCCGACGCGGCGTGCTGGACTCCCGCCACGGCCGGCTCGAGGCCATTGCGACGCGCGATCCGGAGCGTCCCGGCCTGCCGCAGGAGTTTCCAGAAGCCCGCATTCTGGCGGGGTATGATGCGCTGCTGAACGATCCCGAAGTGGATGCGATCTATATAGCGACCCCGCATGTCGGCCACGCCGAATGGGCCATCAAGGCGGCCGAGGCCGGCAAGCACGTGCTGGTCGAAAAGCCACTGGCGCTGTCCGCTGCGGAAGTGGATGCGGTGTTCAACGCCCACGCCAAGGCCGGCACCTTCGCCGGTGAAGCCTTCATGTACCGGTTGCATCCGCAGACCCAGAAGCTGTGGCAACTGATCGCCGAGGCAACGATCGGCGAGGTGCGCACGATCGTGTCGAGCTTCGGCTTCCAGATGCCGCGCTTCATGCCCGAGCATCGCCTGTTCGCTTCCGCGCTCGCCGGCGGCGGCATTCTCGACGTCGGCGGCTATCCGGTCTCGATGGCCCGCTTCGTCGCCGGCGCCGCTGCGGGCAAGCCATTCCGCGACCCGGTGAAGGTCAACGGTCAGGCCCGCCTCAACGCCGAAGGCACTGACGACTGGGCCTCGGCGCTGTTGCAGTTCGACGATGGCAGCATCGCGCAGGTCAGCTGCGCCGTGATGGTCGGGCTCGAGAACGTCTTGCGCATCCATGGCAGCGAGGGCCGCATCGAAGTCCCTGACTTCTGGTTCGCCAATGGCGACCGTGCCGGCGGCGAAGGCCGCATCGAGATCATCCACAAGGACGGCAGCCGCGAAACGGTCAGCGTCGGCAAGGGACCACACCTCTACTCCTACGAGGCCGATGCGGTGGCCGAGGCCGTGCGGGCGGGCCAGCAGCAGTTTGAGAGCCCCGGCATGAGCTGGGCGGACAGCCTGGGCAATGCGCGGGTCCTCGACAAGTGGCGCGCCGACGCCGGCATCGAGTACAGCGTCGAAAAGCCCGCCGCCCGTGTGAAGACGATCACCGGGCGCCCGCTGGTGGCAGGCTCGCGCATTCCGCACCGCAACATCCCCGGCCTCGCCAAGCCGGCAAGCGTAGTGGCGCTCGGCTTCGAAAACTTCTCGACCTACGCTTCCGGCGCGCTGATGCTGGATGCGTTCTGGGAGCGCGGCGGCAACCTGTTCGACACCGCCTACATCTATGCCGGCGGGTTCACCGAGAAGCTGCTGGGGAACTGGCAGGCCGCACACGGGGTGCGCGAGCAGATGGTGATCATCGGAAAGGGCGTACATTCGCCGCTCTGCTACCCCGACATGATCGCCAAGCAGCTCGACCAGTCGCTGGACCGGCTGCAGACGGACTATGTCGACGTCTACTTCATGCATCGCGACAACCTGAATGTGCCGGTGGGCGAGTTCGTCGATGCCATGGACGCCGAAGTGAAACGTGGCCGCATCCGGGGTCCGTTCGGCGGCTCGAACTGGACGGCCGAGCGCATGGACGAGGCCATCGCCTATGCCGAGCGGACGGGCAAGCAGCGACCGGGCGCATTGTCGAACAACCTCGCCCTCGCCGAGATGCTCGACCCGATATGGGCCGGCTGCGTCACCGCCTCGACGCCGGCCTTCCGCCAATGGCTGACCGAGCGGCAGGTGGCGAACTTCTCGTGGTCGAGCCAGGCACGCGGCTTCTTCACCGGCCGGGCCGGGCGCGATCTGCGCGACGACGAGGAACTCGTGCGCTGCTGGTACAACGATGAGAACTTCGCCCGCCGCGACCGTGCCGTGGCGCTTGCGGAGAAGCTGGGCAAGCAGCCGATCCATGTGGCGCTGGCCTGGGTGCTGGCGCAGCCTTTCCCCTCGATCCCGCTGATCGGGCCACGCACGCTGGGCGAACTCGACGACAGCCTCTCGGCGCTCGACATCGCACTGACGCCGGAGCAGGTCGCCGAACTGGTCGGCTGACGACGACACCGCTTCATCGCGGGTGCAACGCGTGCCATGCTGAGTTTCCAACGGAGGAGACAGGCCATGGCCGAGGACGCACCCGCGATGAACCAGGGGCTGACGCCCTATATCTTTCCCGCCGATGCCCGGGCCGCAGCGGCGTTCTATGTCGAGGCGTTCGGTGCCACCGACGTGATGCCGATGCTGGCAGATGATGGCGTGCGCTACATGCACTGCTCGCTCCGCATCAACGGCACCTGGCTGTTCCTCTCCGATTCGTTTCCCGAGTATGGGGCGCCCTACGTGCCGGCAGCGGGGTTCAACCTGCATCTGCAGGTCGACGACGCCCAGCGCTGGTGGGACCGCGCGGTTGCTGCCGGCTGCACCGTAACCATGCCGCTCGAAAAGCAGTTCTGGGGCGACATCTACGGCATGCTCAAGGATCCCTTCGGCATCGCCTGGGCGATCGGGGCGACACCCGCTGCAGAGTGAACACCCCGGCTGACCCCAGTTGACGTAAACGCCAACCCGTGCTGCCCTGCAGCAGGATCGACCGCCCGGCAAGAGGCGGCGAGAGGAACGGGGATCGGGGGGAGCCGGGATGCAGTTCCTGGTCGGCTATATCCGTGCCGTCAGCGCCATCAACCGGTGGCTGGGCCAGGCCTTCAGCTGGCTGGCGCTCGCCGTGGTGCTGGTGTGCTTCGCGGTAGTGGTGCAGCGCTATTTTTTCCGCGCGACGCAGCTGTGGATGCAGGACCTCTATGTCTGGCTCTCCGGCGCCATGTTCACCGGGGTGGCGGGCTTTGCGCTGCTCCGCAACGACCATGTGCGGGTCGACATCTTCTATCGCCCCTGGCCGGTGCGGCGAAAGGCGATCGCCGACCTGATCGGTGTCGTCGCGTTCCTCTTGCCCTTCGTGCTCGTGGTGGCGAACTACGCCTGGCCGTTCGTGCAGCGCTCCTGGCGCATCTATGAGGGCTCGGCCAATGTCGGCGGGATGCCGGGGTTGTTCGTGCTCAAGAGCTTCATCCTGCTGTTCTGCCTCCTCGTCGGCCTCCAGGGCATTGCGTGGGCGTTCCGCGCCATCCTGGTGCTGGCGGGGCGGGAGGAGATGCTGCCCGAGCGGCTCCGCTACAGCGACGAGCGCCCAGCATGACGCAGCAGCTCCTGGGCGAAATCCTCGCCGGCACGATGTTCCTCGGCGTGATCGGCACGCTGCTGCTCGGCTTTCCCGTCGCCTTCTCGCTGGCGGGCACCGCACTGCTGTTCGGCACGCTGGGCATGTTTCTCGGCGTGTTCGACCCCTCCAATTTCGGCTCGCTCGCCAACCGTTACATCGGCATCATGACCAATGAGGTGCTGGTGGCGGTGCCGCTGTTCATCTTCATGGGCGTGATGCTCGAGCGGACCGGCATTGCCGAAGCGCTGCTCAGCACCATGGGGAAGCTGTTCGGCAATCTGCGCGGCGGCCTCGGCATCTCGGTGGTGCTGGTGGGCGCCCTGCTCGCCGCCTCGACCGGCGTGGTCGGCGCGACGGTGGTGACCATGGGGCTGATCTCGCTCCCCGCCATGCTGCGCGCCGGCTACGACCCCAAGCTGGCCTCGGGCGTCATCTGCGCCT
>VFQR01000980.1_pt1 | contig 26479 bp, 17 predicted proteins | sample 3512321 | NCBI WGS metagenome assembly VFQR01 (sample SAMN10412374, study PRJNA504923) | tailings metagenome | isolation source: Relicate 3 Philex TSF1 revegetated site | place: Philippines: Tuba, Benguet | collected 2017-08-29 | reverse complement strand
CCTCGCGCGCCAGTTTCAGCAGTGGGTGGCAAGCGATGAGGCCAAGAAGGGCATCCAGCACTTCCAGAACGCCACGATGATGTTCGAATACGCTCGGCGCGAAGACGGCACCTACGACCCGCAGATGATGCAGCGCGGCCTGAGCGAGCTCCGCAAGGCTCAAGCGCTCAACGCGTATGGTGGCGATCGCCAGTTCTCGTTCCGCCCGATCGTCGAGGGTGAGGGCCAGAATGAGCGCACGATCGGGTACCGCATCGGGTTCCGCGGCGATGACGGCGAGACCGTCGAGCGCGACATCGCGCCGGGCGATATCCCGCGCGCAGCGGCGATGATGTTCAACCCGCAGGCCGCGTTCGAGGATCGCCAGAAGCAGGAAGAGGCGCGTCGCAAGCGGGCCGAGGAACGGCGCGGCGAAGAGCGTGGTGACTGGCAGAAAGCCGAAGAGCAGGTTCGCAAGGAATATGAGGAACGGCGCCAGGACCCGACGCGCCGCGAAACCACGCCCATGCGTCCCTGGGGTGAACTGACCGACGACGAGCGCGACACCATGATCCGCGGCCGCACGACGTCGCGCACGCCGCCGAGCCAGAGGGCGATAGGCGGACTCGGTGCCGGCGCTGCCCCCAGCACCGCACCTGGTCGCGTCGCCTTCGATCGGATCACCGGACAGCCGGCGGGGCCGGCTCCCGCACGTGCGCCGGCTCAACCCGCGCCTGCGACGCCCGCAGTGCCCGCGCCAACGCCCGGGCCGGGTTCCACGACCGGTTCCGTGCCGCCGGCGGCTAGCTCGTCCGCGGCCGCGACGGACGAGGTCATGCGCGCGCCGCCGGTCAGTGTCGAAGCACGGCAGATGGACGAGGTCCGCGCCGCGGCCGAGAGCGCGATCCAGCGTGGCGAGCGTGCCGACGTGGTTGCGCGCGGCCTCGAGCGCGCGGGCATCCCGCAGGAACAGTGGCCGGAATCGGTTCGCTCGGCGGTCGCGCGCCGCCAGCAGACCATGCCGGCGGCCGGGCCGCGCCATAGCAGCATGGGCGGCATGATGGGGCTCGGTCTGCAATGAGCTTCTGGGGTGGCTTCGCGTCGGGACTGAACGCTGGCTCGCGCATTCGCGATGGCTGGGACGAGCGCGGCGGCTTCAATGGCCTGTTCGGGGGTGAGCGCGCGGGAGCCGGCGACGGCGCCACAGCGCGCGCTCCGGTGTCCGAAGAGGTCGGTCGGCCGGCCTCGCCGGCTCCGCGGCCCGATACCGGTGGCAGCGGTGCCGAGACGTCGAGCAACTCGTCACCGGGCGAACCGCTCGACCTGACGCAGTATATGCGCCGCACGCGCACCGCGGAAAGCGGTGGCGATGACAGCGCGCAGGCTCGCACGAGCTCGGCATCGGGCCGCTACCAGTTCATCGATTCCACGTGGCGCCAGATGATGCGCCAGCATCCCGAGTTGAACCTGACCGCCGGCGGCCGCTTCGATCCTGCGCAACAGGAGCGCGCGATGCGGCAGTTCACCCTCAACAACGCCGCCGAGCTGCGGCGACAGGGGCTGCCCGTGACCAACGGCAACCTCTATGCCATGCACTTTTTCGGCTCGGGCGATGCGCCACGCGTCATCCGCGCCGATCCGAACACGCCGCTGTCCCAGATCGTCAGCTCGAGCTCGATCGTCGCGAACCGCTTCCTTGCCGGCCGCACGGCGGGTTGGGCGCGTGACTGGACCGTCCGGAAGGTCGGCGGCGAGGCAGTCACGGCCGGCCGCACCACGCGCGCGCCGGCGAGCGGCAATGCCGACGATGCTCCGGAGCCGATCCGCGTCCGCCCCGGCGAAATGTCGATCACCTCCATGTTCAACGATGTGCCGGCCGATGCGGCGCAGCGCGTTTCCAGCAATCCCGAAATGGAGGAGTTGATCACGGCCACTGGCGGCCTCGCCGGGTCGCAGGCGCCGGCGAGCGACAATTCGGCGGCGCAACGACGTGCCGTCGTCGACCAGATGTGGCAGAGCCGCCCGCGCTTCGACTACGGAACTGGCCCGGAGGCCACGCCGGCGCTGGCGGCCGCGCCGGCGACAGCACCAGCCACGCCCGAGGGGCGCGCGCCCGTCGGGCCCTCCGGTCGGGTGCAGGAGCAGGACAATCCGCCCGGCCCCATGACGACGGGCAGCACGCCGGCGGCGCGACCGGCCGCAGGATCTGCGCCGACATCGGCGCCAGTGCCGCTGCCCCGTCCCACCGAGGCCGGGCGCCAGCCTGCCGGCCGCGCGACTGGCGGGTTGTCGGAGCGCGATCGCGTTATGCTGCTCCGCGACGAGCAGTCCTTGCCGCCGGGCGAAGCCGAGCGCCTTCGCGCAGGGCTGCCGGCCGGGACCAGCCCGCTCGCACTCTTCGGGCTCGGCATGCGTGAGGCATCGGCTGCGTCCGCGCCGCGGCAGATGTCGGCACCGGTCCCGCAGCCGCGCCCGCAGGAGGCCGCAGCAGCTCCGGCCGCACCGGTTCCGCAGGCCCGGCCTGCCGCGGCATCCGCGCCGGCGGCGGGGCAGGAGACTCAGGGCCCGTTCTGGCCCAGCGGCAACGTCCAGGAGCAGGACAACCCGTCAGGGCCGTTCCATCCGCCGGCGGCGCAGCTCGACGCCGAGCGCTACGCGGCTATTCGCTCGCAGGCACAGACCGCGCTCGATCGTGGCGATGCCCCGGCGCGTGTCGCGCGGCGCCTGGCACAGGCCGGCATTCCCGAAGATCAGTGGCCGGCGGCTATTCGGCCGGCGCAGCGGGCGGTGACGGGGCTGGGTCGGTAGCTACCTCGCCCCAAAGCATGAGAGTCGTGCTCATGTGCCATCGACGGGCGTCCTCGCCATGTCGCCCCTGTTCCCACGAGATATTCACGTCGGTATCCCACCGGGGCTCTGGGCGGCCCGGACGCCATCCCTGCCGAAGGGTGACGCTCGCTTTCTCCATGCCATGCTTGACGGCGAGCGCGACGAACTCGGCGGCGAAGGCTTGGAACGCATCCGGGATCACAACGGCCGTGTTCTCTGGAAATGGTTTCTTGATCGCGCTCATGACAGCCACCATGCGGCCGCGCCTGCGATCAACGCCCAGAGGCCGAACGCGGCGACGATGGGAACGGGGATCATCCAGGGAGGGATAACCTGCGCCAGCATGAACGGAACATCCCCGCCGTCTAGGCGCGGCCGCAGTATGAACACCAGCCACGCGATGGCGAGCAGGGCCGGAACGACGACGGTAGCGAGGATCATGTCTTCGGGCTCCGTGCACGGCCGTTGGGATATTCCCACTGATCGCAGACCATGATGGGGGTCATGATCGGCACCAGGACGCTGCCGACCTGAATGAAGTGGGTCGCGATCGTCTCTCGCGGCTTTAGGCAGGCGCCCCGGTCGACCGGTTCGCCGCATCCGGAAAGGGCGAGCAGGGCAGGAATGGCGATGATCGCGAAGCGCATCAGCCCGGGTCCCGCTTAGGTATTGCCGCGCGAGCGCGTGCAAGCCATGCGTCCATATCCGAGATGGAGACCGCTGCAATCCGGTCGCCCTCGTCTGCGGGGTCGATCCGCAGCTCGCCGCCAACGGAGTGGCTTTCGGCGAGCACGTTTCGCTCGGTCTGAATCAGCTCGATCGCCTCCCGCAGAAGCGCGTCCTTGGCGTCGAGAGCGTCCGCGGCTCGTTTGATGATCGATGCATCCTGCTGGGCGCCTTCAAGCGCGACTGCGACCGCACTCCTAGTCGCAATGATCCCCGGGGCGATCCGGTGGATGATGTCGAGCACCTCTAGGCTCTGTTGCAGCGGGGCGACAACGATGCGCTCCGCGTACTTCCGCTGTTCGCGCAAGGCATCCGCAATGGTCTGCTCCGTCATGACGGCGGTTCCTCCTTCACCAGATGCCCCATAGACCGCAGGTGCGCCACGACGCACCGGCGGATAGCTTCCGGCCGCGTCGGCAAGTCGTCCGCCTCGCGTCGGAAGTCGTCAATTGCTGCGAGAAGATCAATCGGAAGTCGTATCGTCACAACTTCTCGTTTCACCTGCGATTTCATGAAATCATGTCGGCATGAAATCCGTTAAGGATCAAGTTTTCCGCCTTCCGTTTCACATGAAATAGACGGTACCCCTGCAATCAGCGGGCGAATACGGCGCGTAGCCGCCCGCTGGCTCGGGCACAGGGCGCGGCATCTGTCGGGGAGCTCCTGCGGCCTTTCTTGATGGAGGCCCCCTGTGTCCGAGCATGATCCAATCCGGGTGAAGCCCGGCGAGCTGACCATTCCCTCCATGTTTCCGTCGCCGGCTCAGCCGGCGCAGCAGCAGCCTCCGGCGCCGTCGCCTGAGCAGGTCGCGCAGCAGGAGGATGCCCGCCGCCGCGACGAAGAGCTGACGCGCTGGCACCAGGAGCAGGAGCGGACCCAGCCGGGCCGCTTCGAAATCATTGACCAGCGCGACGCGCCGGGCCGGCAGGAGCAGTGGCGACGTGAGAACGCGTCCGGCGGTGTCGCGGGCGATGCGTGGCGTGGGGTCAAGATCGGCGCCGACAAGATACCGCGCGCAGTCCGCGAGGTGGTGCGCGCGGTGCCCATATTCGGCCGCCGCATCGTCGATGGTGTCGACGCTATCGACCGCTGGTCCACCGGCCGGGACAGCGAGACCCTGTTCAGCCAGCGCGAGGAATATCTGCGCGCCAGCCAGACGCCGGAGCAGCAGGCGGCGTCCCGCAAGCAGTGGGTCGAAGAGAAGCAGAACCCCGACGGCACGATGTCCTACAGCATGGGTGCCGCCTGGTCGGACCCGCGCTCCTATCTCGGCGCCATGGCGGAATCGCTGCCCGGCACCGTGGTGACGATGGTCCCCGCGGCGGCTCTCGCGCGAGGTGCCTATGCGGCGCAGATCGCCCGCGGAGCTGGTGAACGCGCCGCGGCCGCGGCCGCCGCCCGCACGGCGATGATCGCAGGCGGTGTCGGCGAGGGCGTGTTGGCAGGCGGCGAGACCTCGGCCGAGGTACGCGAGGCCATTGGCAAGCTGCCGGAAGCGACCCTTCAACAGTCCGAAGCCTATCGCCAACTGATAGAGAGCGGAATGACGCCCGAGCGCGCCCGCGCCGCGCTGGCCGACGATCGCGCGACGAAGGGCATGCTGATTGCCGGTGTTGCGACTGGCGTGTTCGGCGGCATGGGTGACCGCGCGCTGGCGAAGATCGTGGCCGAGGGCGTGCAAGGCGGGCTGAGCCGCCGCATCGCCAGCGGTGCGGCGCGAGGCGCGGTTGCCGAAGGCGTGTTCGAAGAGCTGCCGCAGTCCATCGCCGAGCAGATGGCGAAAAACTTCGCCGTCCAGGGCGCCGATCCGAACCAGCGCATCATGGAGGGTGTGCCGAACGCGGCGGCCGGTGGCCTCGTCGTCGGCGGACTGATGGGCGGTGGCATGGGCGCCGGCGGCGGTGCCATGTCGCGCGCGGATGCGGCGGCAACTCCAGAGGCGGCGCTGCCAGCTCCCGCATCGGCGGCAGAGGCCCGCGGTCGCGAGGTTGGCGCGGGAACCGCCGCGCCGTCGGGCCCGCTTTCGGCCGCAGTCGACTATGCCACGCGCCAGAGCGGCGGCGCGCCGACCACGGCGCCCAGCGGCGCCCCGGCGATTGGTGCCGACGTGCGCGTGAGGATGCCGCGCGGCCAGTCCATGACGGGCGTCATAGAAGGCTACTCGATCGACGGCGAGCCGATGGTGCGCGCTGAGGTGGTCGATCCAGAGACCGGCGAGGTGCGGATCGAAACGCTTCAGGTGCCGCTCTCCGAGCTCGCGCCCGCGGGGCTGCCACCGGAGGCTTCCCCCGTTTCGGAGCAGGCGGCGGCGAAGGAGCCGCGTCGTGATCCGCAGCGGCTGGTGGTAGCCCGCCGTATGCCTGACGGCAGCATCCGATATGGCCGGCCCGGCGAAATACACGCCCATCTTCTCGACGAGCAGGACGACGCGCGCGAGTTTCCTTGGTCTCAGGATGAGATGGGCTTTGCGGCGCCCGGCGGTCCGTTCCTGTCGCGTGCCGAAGCGCTGAAAATTGCCCGAGCAAACGAGCCAGCGCGCGTTGATTACGCGCACGGGCCGAGCGGGTTGCAGGCCGAACAATATCAGCGCGGTGATGCGGCGGTTCCTCCCCCAGAAAGGCCGCGGGGCAATAGACGCGCCACGCCGGCAGAGCCAGATGCCGGGCGCATCCCTCCCGATGAGATGTCGGCGCTGCCGCCCCGCGCGGAGACCGTGCCGCTGATCGAGCGGCCTTACAACATTCGTCAGGGCGGTCGCGTCATCGTCGATGACGAGGCGACGGTCGGCCGATTTGGTGCCACGCTGCAGGCCATTGACGCCGACGCGGGCACGGCGCTGGTGCGCGGCGACAACGGCCGCGAGCTCGAAATGCCGATGGATCGGCTGCGGGTCTCCAAGCTGTCTCAGGACCAGGTCCGCGCCCAGGAGGCCAAGGCGAATCCGCCGGAGCCTCGCGAGACGATCACGAAGTCCGTGCCGACGGCGCGAGAGGTGGCCGGCAAGCAGATCGTTCTGCCGGATGGCGAGCACGCAGCGCTGTTCGACCTCGGCCGGCTGCGTCGCGATAGTAAGGCGACGCTTGGGCGCGGCGCTCTAGACCTCGACACCGACCGCCCGATGGCGGAGCAGGTCCGGCTCGCCGGGCATTTCGGCGTCAGTCCGCAGCGCCTCGCGCAGATCGCGGATGACTACCGCTACCGGGTAGAGCGCGCCGCCAAGCAGGCGGCCTCGCGGACGCCAGTTCAGATGCACCGCGTCAACGACAAACTGCTCGGCCGCATGAAAGCGGAGGACGTCCGCGAGGCAAAGAAGGGCGGTGATCAGGTTGTAGGAAATCAGACCGAAACGCAGACGGCACTTGCGCTTGAGGGCGGTGATCAACTCGTTGGGGATCAGCCCTCGACCGATGCCGCCGCGGCCGAGGCCGCTACCAGCCCGACCAACGAACGCCCGGAGCCCTCGCAGGCACAGAAGAAGGCCGGCAACTACAAGCTGGGCCACCTGCGCATCGGTGGCTTCGATATCTCGATCGAGAACCCGGCCGGCTCCACGCGCAGCGGCACGGATCGCGGCGGCAAAGCGTGGTCCATCACGATGAAGAGCCATTATGGCTACTTCCGCGGAACGAAAGGCCGCGACAAGGACCATATCGACGTCTTCCTGAAGGCGGGTACCGAGCAACTCGCCGACGCTGCGCCCGCCTTCGTTGTCGACCAGGTCGCGCCCGATACGCGCCGGTTCGACGAGCACAAGGTGATGCTGGGCTTCCAGACGCTGGATCAGGCCCGGCGCGCCTATCTGGCGAACTATGCTCGCGGCTGGAAGGGGCTGGGCACCATCACGCCCACGACGGTCGGCGACCTCAAGGCATGGTTCGCGGCCGCCGACACCACGAAGCCGTTCGCGCGCGCCGAGTCCGTGTCGGTTGTCTCTGCGCCGCGCGTGGTAGAATCCGCCCCTCCCGCGCGCCGCGCGCCGCCGCGTACCAAAACCGCCCCGAAAATTGACAAAAGCGTTGACCCGGCCGGCTCCGCCCCGGCGGGAGTGTCCGGAAACGCAGCAAAAATTAACGCGCCGCCAGCTGACGTTGCGCCGGATTTCGCGGGGAACAAGCTGTTCACGGCCGATCGTGTCGAGGCAGCGCGTGCGCGCCTGCGCGAGAAGATGAAGCAGGTCAATTCCGGCATTGATCCGGAAGTGCTGATGGACGGCCTGACCATCGCCGGCGCCTATATCGAGTCCGGCGTCCGCTCGTTCGCCGACTATGCGCGCCGCATGGTCTCGGACCTCGGGCCGAACGTGCGTCCCTACCTCCTTTCCTTTTGGGAAGCGGCGCGGCATTATCCGGGCCTCGACGCGCGCGACATGACCTCTCCGGAGGAATCGGCGCGCCTGCATGCAGAAGTGCTGAACGCCCCCGCCGAGCCGCCGGCGGACCAGGTGGAGACGAAGGAGAGCGACGGTGGCCCAACTGAACCGCTGGATCGAGCAGGCGAAGGCGCATTGGCGGGACCACCTGCCGACGCAGTACGCAGTGCTGAAATCGGCGGGAACGCTGGACCAGACGTTGAAGGCGGCCGCCGAGGCGACGTACCGCGAGACAAGCCAGCTCGAGCAGAGCGGGTACAAGCCGGACGAGGCGTTCCAGATGGTGCGCGAGAACCATCTGTTCCTGCCGGCGGAATCGGCGATATCGAAGGAGACGGCCGAGGATCGCGCGTACAGCGACCGGCTGAAGACGTTCGGCGAGGCGATGAGCTCGCAACCGCCGGCGGAACCGGACGAGAGCGGCGTGATCGTCAGCGGAACGCCGGTGCAGTAGAGGCGCAGCCCTCCGGCGGCCTTGAAGCCGCCGGCCGGCCCATCTCCTACACGATCACCGATGGTGACGAGCTCGGCGCCGGCGGCGCCAAGAGGAAGTTCCGCAACAATGTAGCAGCGATCCGGCTTATCCGGACGCTGACCGACGAAGCGCGCACCGCTACCCGCGACGAGCAATCCGTGCTGGCGAAATGGGTCGGCTGGGGCGGCCTGCGCCCGGCCTTTGCTCGCGACGATGGTTCGGTCGCGAAGGGCTGGGAAAAGGAATCCGCCGAGCTGAAGGAGCTCCTGACCGCGGAGGAATATCGAGCGGCCGAATCCTCGACCCGCAATGCGCACTACACCGCGCCGGAGGTGGTGCGCGCCATGTGGCAGGCGGTGGAGCGCCTTGGCTTCAAGGGCGGCCAGGTGCTGGAACCGTCGGTCGGCGCCGGCAACTTCCTTGGCTTGGCGCCCGGCCCGGTCCGCGCCGGCGCGCGCTTCACCGGCGTCGAGCTCGACCACATCACCGGCGCCATCGCGAAGAACCTCTATCTCGACGCCAACATTCAGGCACCGGTTGGCTTCCAGGACTTCGCCGTGCCCGATGGTCACTTCGACCTCGCGATCGGCAATCCGCCGTTCGGCAGCGAGAAGCTGTTCGACCGGCTGAACCGCGACATCAGCAAATTCTCGATCCACAACTACTTCTTCGCGAAATCGGTGGATGGGCTGAAGCCGGGCGGCGTGCTGGCGATGGTCATTACGAGCCGCTTCCTTGATGGCGCGGACGCCAGCGCGCGCGGCTATATCGCCGATCGCGCCGAGCTGCTCGGCGCCATCCGCTTGCCGAACACCGCCTTCCAGAAGAACGCCGGCACCGAGGTGACCACGGATATCGTGTTCCTGCGCCGCCTAAAGGAGGGCGACCCGGCGGCTGATCATTCGTGGACCGAGACCAAGCCCTTCCGGGATCCGGAAGGCCGCGCCGTGCCGCTCAACAGCTATTTCCACGCCAATCCGGACATGATGCTGGGCCAGTTCGGCGCCTACGGCACGATGTACGCCCGCGACGAGACGGAATCGGCCTTGATCGCGCGGGCGGGCGATGACCTGCCCGCACTGCTGAATGCGGCCGTTGAGAAGCTGCCGGCCGGCATCATGGACCCGCCCGGGTCGACCGCCGTCGAGGTTGTGACGCTGCCGCTCAATGTGCGCGGCGCCCTCGAAGGCTCGATGTTCCTCGATCCCGATGGTGCGGTCTGGGAACGGCAGGGCGATGTGCTGGGCGAGCCGCGCGCGCAGAAGGTCGGGTTTGCCAACGAGACGGCCGCGGCGCGCGTCGCCCACATGGTGCGCGTCCGCGACACCTTCGCGCGGCTGCGCCAGGCACAGCTTGATCCTGCCGCCGCCGACAAGAAGGTCGACACCCTGCGCGAGCGTCTGAACAAGGTGTACGACGCGTTCACGAGCAAGCACGGCCCGATCAATGCGGACGCTAACAAGCGGCTGTTCCGCGACGATCCGACGTGGCCGCAGATTTCGGCGCTGGAAGATGCTTTCGACAAGGGCGTCAGCGCGGCGATCGCCAAGAGGACGGGGGAAGCAGCGCGGGCACCTACCGCACGCAAGGCGCCGATCTTCACACGGCGGACGCAGCAGCCCTATGCGCGGCCGACGTCCGCCAGCTCGGCGAAGGACGCCCTGTCGGCGGTTCTCTCCGACCTCGGCCGCGTCGATCTGGCCGAAATGTCGCGCCTGTACGGCAGGCCGGAAGAGGACATCGTGCGCGAGCTCGGCACGCTGATCTGCAAGACTCCGGCGGGCGCATGGGAGACGTCCGACATCTACCTGTCGGGCAATGTGAAACAGAAGCTCGCGGAGGCCCGGCGCGCGGCGGCCGCCGATCCGGACTTCCGGCGCAACGTCGCGGCGCTTGAGGATGTCCAGCCGGCCGACATTGAGGCCGTCGACATCGACGTGAAGGCGGGCGCCCCGTGGGTGCCGGCGGAGCATGTGGCAGCTTTCGGCGATCGCCTCGGCGACACCACGGGCGGCAAGGCCGTCTATTCCAAGGCGAACGCCAAGTGGGTGCTCTCGCCCGGTCGCACGACGGCCGCTGCGCAGACGCAGTGGGGGACGGAGCGGGTTTCGCTCGAACGGGTGGTCGAGGCGGCCGTCAATGGCGACCGCATCACCGTCCAGGACAAGATGTCGGACGGCAGCTACGTGGTGAACCACTCTGCCACCGATGCCGCCAATGAGAAGGTGGAGCGCGTTCGTGCTGAATGGCGCCGGTGGATTTGGGAGGATGATGCCCGGCGCGATCAGCTCGCCCGCATCTACAACGACACCTTCAACACCAACGTCGAGACCCGCTACGATGGCTCGCACCTCGCCCTGCCGGGCAAGGTGGGCGACGACATCATTGCGCTGCGCCCGCACCAGAAGAACGCGGTCTGGCGCGCCGTGCAGTCCGGAATCGTGCTGTTCGATCACACCGTCGGCGCCGGCAAGACGTTCGCGGCGATCGCATCCGTCATGGAATTGCGGCGCACCGGCCGGGCCAGCAAGCCCATGCTCGTCGTGCCGAACCACCTGGTCGGCCAGTGGGCCGCCGACTTCGTGAAGCTCTATCCCGGTGCTCGCGTGCTCGCGCCGACGGAGCGAGATTTCGAGAAGGAGCGTCGCCAGCGCCTGTTCGCCCGGATCAGCACCGGCGATTGGGATGCCGTGATCATCGCGCATTCCTCGTTCAAGAAGCTGGCGGTCTCCCCGGAATATGAGGCTCGCTTCATCGAAACGCAGGTGGCGGACCTCGAAGCCTCGATTCAGGAGCTGCGTCGCGAGACCGGAGAGAAGAGCCGGAACGTGGCCGCGCTGTCGAAGCAGCGCGACAACCTCCGCACGAAAATGCAGAAGCTGCTCGAGGGTGGCGACAAGGACCGCGGCTTGACGTGGGAAGACCTTGGCATCGACTTCCTCGGCGTCGACGAGGCGCACGAGTTCAAGAACCTCGCCTATTCGTCATCGATGCAGCGCGTCGCGGGCCTTGGCAACCAGACGGGCTCGCAGAAGGCGTCGGACCTCTACATCAAGACGCAGCATGTGCTGGAAAAGACCGGTGGCCGCGGCCTGCTATTCGCCACCGGCACGCCCCTCAGCAACTCCATGGCCGAAATGTACACGGTCATGCGCTATCTCGATGGTGCAGCCCTCAACGCCATGGGCCTCGCGCATTTCGACGCGTGGGCTCGCGTGTTCGGCGAAGTCGTCAGCGATTGGGAGCTGTCGCCGACCGGCCAATACAAGCTGAACCAGCGGTTCGCGCGCTTCGTCAACGTGCCGGAACTGATGCAGCGGTATCGTTCGTTCGCCGACGTCGTCGCCAATGACGACATCAAGGCGATGCTGGCAGCCGAGGGCAAACGGTTCCCCCTCCCGAAGGTGAAGGGCGGAAAGCCGACCAACCTCGTCGTCGAGCGGTCGAAGGACCAGGCGCTCTACATTGGTGAAGGGAAGGAGCTTGAGGGCGGCGCCATCGAGTTCCCGAGTGGCTCGCTGATCTGGCGTGCCGAGAACCTGCCGAAGAAGCCCGAAAAGGGCGGCGACAACATGCTCAAGATCATGTCCGACGCGCGCAAGGCGGCGCTCGACATGCGTCTGATCGATGCCAGCTACCGCGATATCACCGGCTCGAAGGTGCATCGGGCGGCGGATGAAATGATCCGCATCTATCGCCAGTCGCACCGCGATCGTGGCACTCAGCTCGTGTTCATCGACCTGTCGACGCCCCAGAAGCAGAAGGCTAAGGAGGCGGAGCGCATCCGCGGACTGATCGCGGCGGCCGAGCAGGGCGACGACGCGGCGCAGGAAACGCTGGACAACATGACGCCTGACGAGCTCTCGGCGCTCGACGGCACGTTCTCCGTCTACGATGACCTGAAGGCGAAGCTGGTCGATCGCGGGGTGCCCGCGAACGAAATCGCCTTCATCCACGACGCGAACACCGACCTGCAGAAGCAGGAGCTGTTCGGCAAGGTGCGATCCGGCCGGGTGCGCTTCCTGTTCGGCTCCACCCCGAAGATGGGCGCTGGCACCAACGTGCAGAACCGCCTCGTCGGCCTGCATCACCTCGATGCGCCGTGGCGGCCGTCCGATCTGGAACAGCGTGACGGCCGCGGTATCCGGCAGGGCAATGAGCTGTACGAGGCCGATCCGGATGGCTTCGAGATTGAAATCCTGCGCTACGCTACCAAGAACACGCTCGACGCTCGCCAGTGGCAGACCATCGAGGCGAAAGCCCGCTTCATCGAGCAGCTCCGCAAGGGCAACGTGAAGACGCGCACGATCGAGGATATCGCCGGCGAGGCGGCCAATGCCGCGGAAATGAAGGCGGCGGCCAGCGGCAATCCCCTGATCCTCGAAGAAATGTCGCTGCGTCAGAAGGTCCGGCGGCTTGAGGGGGCCGCCACCGAGCACGATCGCGAGCAGTACCGCATCCGCTCGCGCATGCGCGACATGCAGAACGAGCGCGAGAAGATCGCCGCCGGGCTAGCCAGCGCCGACGCCGAGAAGGCCCGCGCGGAAGCCACCATCGCCGAGTTCACCGCCAAGGTCAGCGGCGAGGCGATGGAAAAGCCGAAGGACATGGGCGCGGCCGTCATCGCGGCCGGGCGGCGGATGTTGGTCGACGAGGAAGACGCTCGGACCATCGGCAGCTATGGCCGATATACCCTGTCCTTGTCTCATGTCGCCGGCGAGGGGTTCGACCTCGAGCTGAAGGGCGAGCAGGCGCACGAGGTCCACATCAAGGACATCACCGAGGCTGATGCCAGCGGCCTCGCGCAGCGCATGGCGAACACCGTGCGCCGCCTGGCCGACGCACCCGCGCAGATGCGGGAGCGCGATGCCTATATCAAGAGCCAGTTGCCAAAGCTGGAAGCCCAGATCGGCCCGTTTGAGGACGCCGCGCAGCTCGCCGACGCGCAGACGCGTCACGCAGAGGTGCTCGCCGAGCTGCGGCCAAAGCCGAAGCCGCCGGCAGCGCCGGCGACCGCTGAAGGGAAGGCGTCCTTGCCGGACGAGCCTGTCGCCACGATCACCGGCGGTGAGCTCGGGATGAAGTTCCGAGGCCGCGACGACATGCCAGCGCTTCGTAAAGCGGCACAGCGTTGGTACGACGAAAACCTGATCGGGACCGTCGCCGTGATGCCGGACGGCACGGAAGTTCGCTTCAACAAGCGCGGGATGCGCGAGAGCACGCACGGCGCCAAGGGCGACATCCTGCTGCGCGCGGTGCCAGCGATCCGCTCGATTATCGAGAGCGGGACGGTTGTTCTCCGCGAGCCGGGCAAGTCGCAGAACGTGCGCGAGCGCGTCGTGATTGCCGCGCCGGTGTCGTTCATGGGGCGGAAGATCGGGCTCGCGCTGTCCATCCACCAAACGGCGGACGGGCGATTCCACTACGATTTCACGATGGATCGGCAGCAGATCACGGGCCCAGGGGTCGATGGTCCTGGCGGGCTCACGACAAAGTCGAGGAGGTCGGCAGAAGAAAGCGCCCGGGATCTGCATGCCACCGACACCGATGGTGCCGCTGACAAACGCAGTTTGGCTGAAACTCGTTCCGATTTCAACCTTTTCGTGTGGAACGATGCGCCGCCCGACGCTGGCGGCCTGCGATCTTCGCTCGTGTCCGGCCCGGCCGGCGCGCTCGTCCGCCGTCTTCTTGATGGCGGCCGCGTCCAGATCGCCGACGCTGCACCGGCCGGGGCACCTGCCGGCGTTCAAGGCTGGACCGCACCAGACGGCACGATCACGCTTGTGGCGCCGTCGATCAACGAAGGGCAGGGGCAGGCTGTTCTCCTGCATGAGCTGTTCCACGCCGGCGTGCGGCCGCTGATAGGGTCGAATGCTTGGTCGGCTCTGTTGGAGCGCCTTGACCGGCTCCATCGTCAGTTCGACCGCTCCACCGGCGCGGCGAAGACGTTCTTCGATCGGGCCCGGGTGCGCGTTGCACGATCGGGGACCACCGGAGAGTTGGCGGCCGAAGAGTTCGGCGCCTACGCGATCGAGGAATACGAGGCAGCTCCGCGCGCCGTGCGCGGGTGGATCGACGACGTGGTCGGCCGCGTCAAAGCATGGCTTCTCGTGCGGTTCGGATCGCAGGTCGGCCGGGTGACGCCCGCCCAGCTCCGGGCACTGGCCGCGGCGGCATTGCGCTCGCCTGCGGCGGTTGCGGGCCCGGGCGCCGTGCGTCACTCGATCGGCGCGGCCGTGGCAGATGCCGGGGAGTCGGCCGCCGGCATGCTCTCCCTCGGGAAAATCCGCGACACGCTGTCCGGTCTTGCGACGGATATCCAGCCGGCGCTGCTCGCCACCGTGCCGCTGAACTACTTCTCCGAGCTGAAGCGGCCCGGCATGACGTCGGTCGATGCCTATCTCTCCACCAAGCGGGACATGGACACCTATCGGGCCAACCGGCACGAGAAGATGGTCACGCTGGCAGAGGACTGGCGCAAATTCGCGGCGACGAACCGCACGGCCGCCGGCGAGCTCTCCGCGCTCATGCATGAGGCGACACTTGCAAGCTTCGACCCCGCGCGCTCGCAGCCTGACAAGGCGAGCCCGCAGCAGGTCGATCTTGCGACCCGGTGGAAGAGCCTGCCGGCCGCCGCCCATGACCTCTATCGAAGCGTGCGCGATTCCTATGTCGAGCAGCAGGCGGAGCTGGACAAGATCATCCTGGAGAACGTGGACAAGGCCCACGCGATCGCCGAACGCAAGATCGATCAGACCTACCGGTCCGGACTGGACAAGGTGAAGCGCGACACCTCCCTGACCGAGGCGGAGAAGCGCGAGCGCATCGAAAAGTTGGACGCCAACCGGGAAGCGGACCGTCTGCGGGGCCTGTGGGGGCACCGGGCGCGGATGACGCGCCTGCGGCAGAAGTTCGAGTCCAGTCGCCTCCCGGCACCTTACTTTCCGCTGTCGCGGTTCGGCCGCTACTTCGTGACGATCAAAGACCCGGAGGGCCACGTGGTTTCGTTCTCGCGCTTCGAGCGCGAGGCCGAGCGCCGCCGGTGGGTGCGCGAGAACTGGTCGAAGATCCAGCGGGACGTCCGCGGGGCCTCGAAAGAGGAAGGCGTCATCGACAATGCCGGCGACATGGGCCGCGCGATGGATTCGCGCATCATCGGCGAAATCGACGCGCTGCTTTCCGGCGCCGGGGTCGATCCCGGCGTGATGGATGCGGTCTGGCAGCGCTACCTCGCGACCATGCCGGATATGTCGATCCGCAAGCGCTACATCCACCGCAAGGGCACGAGCGGCTTCCAGACTGACGCGCTGAAAGGCTTCGCGTCGCATATGTTCCACGCCGCGCATCAGATGGCGCGGCTCCGCTACGGCTCCGACCTCGGCGAAGCGCTGTCCTATGCGGCGGATGAGGCGAAGCGGTCTGACGATCCGACGCGCGGCGGCACGCTGATCAACGAAATGCGCAAGCGCCACGAATGGGTGATGAACCCGACCGGCTCGCGCGCGGCGCAGGCGGTCACCTCCGCAATGTTCGTCTGGTACCTCGCCGCGACGCCGGCGGCGGCCATCGTCAATATGACGCAGCCCATCATGCTCGGCGTGCCGATCCTTGGCACCCGGCTCGGCGGCCAGGCCAAGGCGGCTGCCGCGCTTACGCGTGCCGCTCGTGAGACCGTTGCAGGCTCCGGCTCGATCCAGAACAGCGCCAACCTCACGAAGCAGGAGAAGGACGCCGTCGCGGCCTTCTACGAAAGCGGCCTCATTGAGCGGTCGCAGACCCACGACCTCGCCGGTATCGGCGACACCGGCGTCGAATACTCCCCGCTTCGTCACCGCGTCATGAGCGTGATCAGTTGGGGGTTCCACCGCGCCGAGGTTTGGAACCGCGAAGTGACGGCGCTCGCTGCATATCGGATGGCGCGCGAAGCCGGTCAGGGGCATCGTGAAGCAGTCGATACCGCCCACGATCTGACGTGGAAGGTGAATTTCGATTACAGCAACTCGAATCGTGCCCGCATTCTGCAAAATGACGCGGCGAAGCTGATTGGTGTCTTCCAGAACTTCCAGATCAACATGTGGTACAGGTTGTTCCGCGACCTGCACCAGTCGTTCAAGGGGGACACCCCGCAGGCGCGAATCGAGGCCCGTCATCAACTCGCCGGCATCATGGGCATGATGGGGCTTCTCGGCGGCATCACCGGCATTGCCGGTTACAACGTCGCGATGGCGATCGCCGGCATGTTCTTCGGCAAGGACGATGATCCGTTCGAGTTCAAGCACCAGGTCGAGCGCAGCATCCTAGAGCTGTTCGGCCCTCAGATCGGCGGCATGATGTTGAAGGGCGTGCCCGGCAAGATCACCGGCCTCGATCTCACCAGCCGCATTGGTATGCCCGACTTCTTCCTCCGGGCGCCTGACGGGAACAAGGACGGCCGCGCGTGGTGGCAGCAGCTCTTGTTCAACGCGATGGGCGTGGTTCCCTCGACGATCGTCAACACCATGGACGGTGCCAAGATGATCGCCGAGGGCAAGCAGTGGCGCGGCGTGGAAATGATCGTGCCCAAGGCCGTTCGCGACATCATGAAGGCTTGGCGCTTTGCCGACGAAGGTGTGCAGAACCGCCGTGGCGACGAAGTGGTGTCCCGCGACCGCCTCTCCGGCTGGAACCTGATTTCGCAGGCGATCGGCTTCACGCCGGCGCAGGTGGCGGAGGCCTATGAGCGAAACAGCCGCATCCGCGAGGCCCAGCAGCAGGTGCAGAAGGAACGCCGGGAACTCCTCAACCAGTTTGCGCTGGCGTTCCGGATCAACGATCCGACCACGCGCGCGGCGGTGCTGGAGCGCATCAAGGTCTGGAATGCGCGGCCTTATGCCCGCGGCTTCCAGATCACCGGCGATACCTTGCGCCAGTCGCTGCAAACGCGGCAGCAGAACGCCGTGAAGCGAGAGGATGGCGTGCTGATATCGAACGCCACGCTCAACCGGACGCTGCGCGAAGGTCTTGGCCCCCGTATTAACCCGTAGGGCCCGGGTGACTTGACGCGCGGCCCCGAGCGTGGCGGCATCCCGCTCCCGTTTGAGGGGAGGGAAGGTTGACCGAGAGTAGGAAGGTTGCGGCAATCATCGCCGGCGTCGCCTTAATCGTAGCCGCGTGGGTGTTCCGCTATGACACCCAGCCGATCGCCGGCAGCAATGGCTTCTACGTGCTCACCAACCGCATCACCGGATCGGTGCAGTTTTGCGCCGGCCGTACTTGCCAGTCCGTCTCGCACATGCAGTGACGCGGCGGTGGCGACCTCCGCGCTGTTCTGATATTCAGGGCTGGCGAAGCGTAGGACGCGCTCCCCTCGGAGCGCGCCCTATGTCCATGGGCAGCACCGCCGCGGTGCTCAAGCGCATCGCCCCGACCGCCAAGCCCGACATCATCGATCATCTTGCGCCCGCTCTGACGCAGCGCTTCCCCACGTTCGGCGTCACGTCGGAGTTGCGCGTCGCGCACTTCCTCGCCCAGGCAGCGCACGAAACGGCCGGCTTCAAGACGTTGGTCGAGTACGGGAACGCCCTCTATTTCGAGCGCTACGCTGGGCGCAAGGATCTTGGGAACACGCAGTCCGGCGACGGCCCCCGCTATCGCGGCCGCGGCATCTTCCAGCTCACCGGGCGGTTCAACTATCGCGCCTTCGGCCAGAAGATCGGCATTCCGCTCGAAACGGAGCCCGCCCGAGCCGCGGAGCCCGACGTGTCGGTGCAGACGGCGCTGCACTACTGGAACGACCGCCGGCTGAACTCCTACGCCGACAAAGACGACGTCGTCACGATCACGAAGAAGATCAACGGCGGCCGCAACGGGCTGGCCGACCGCCAAGCCAAGCTGATCCGCGCGAAGGCCGCCCTGCAGGGCCGGCCGGCGACGGAAGCCGTGCGCGAAATCCAGCAGGAATCCACCAAGGCCAAGACGGCCTCGCAGCGCGCCGCAACCGGCACCGTCGCCGTCGGCACTGCGGGCGGGGGCGGAAATGTGACGCAGAAGCCGGCCGAGGGCTTCGGCGCCGCTGGCTTCGCCGTGCTCGCCATCATCGGCGGCGCAATGATCTATCTGGGGCTGCGGGCATGGTGGAAGCGCCGGGACGCGCAGGTGTTCGCGGCCGACGCGGCGCTCGGCACGGGCGAGGCCGAGTGATGCCCGAGCCGACGGCGGAAGCCGACCGAATCGCGGCGCTGATGCGCGCGGAGTTTGAGCGGGAACGGCCGAAGGGCTTGTTCGCCCGCTGGCGTGAGCGCCGCGACCTCACATTGGGGCGCGCCGACAATCTGATGCTGGGGCTCCTGTCTGTCGCACAGCGAGAACTGACCAACGAGAGGCATTCGGCATGAACATCCTCGATCAGCTCGCGAAGAACCTTGCGAAACAGGGCGCGCCCGTGCTCGGCGGCATGATCGGCACGGCGATCGGCGGCCCCGCCGGTACGGTGGCTGGCTCTCTCGCCGGCAAGGCGATCGAGGCGCTGGCGGAAAGCCTCGGCACTCCCGCGACGCCAGAGGCGGTCAATAGCGCTATCCTCGGGGATCCAGCATCGGCTGCGAAGGTGGAGGCAACCGAAGCCCACGCGGTCGAGTTGATGAAGGTCTGGCAGATCGAGGCGAAGGCAGCAGCCGACGCGCAGGCCGCAGAGATCGAGAAGGGTTTCGGCTCGTGGAACTGGCGCCGGAACGTGGCCCATTATTCGGCTTGGGGCATGTTCGTCGTGTCGGGCCTCTCGACGCTGTACGGCGCCTTCGTCGGCAATGCCGGGCTGACGACTATCGCCGCGGTGTTCACGGCCACCACGGGCGTCGTCATGGCGTGGGTCGCGGTCAATTCCGGCGGCAAGGCCGCTACTGACGCGGTGAAGGCTTGGAAGGGGCAGGGCTGATGACCGAGAAAAAGGACGACGGCGAGCAGCCAGCCAAGGCTTCGTTGCGGATCAACACCGAGTTCAACATCTGGTCCATCGCCGCGACGCTCGTCACGGTCGGTGGGCTGTTCGCCTATGTCCAATCCGACATCAAGGCATTGCAGGTCGAAGACCTTCGACAGACGCGCGAGATCAGCCGCGTGGAGACGGAGACGAAGCGGCGCCTCGACCAGGCCGACGAGCGCGGCACGCGCGACCGCGAGGCGGTACTGACCATGCAGGGGGACATCCGCATCATTCGGCACATCCTCGAGGGCGTTACGCGCCCGCCGCCGAGGTAGGCAGCATGACCGTCGGCCGGACCCTCTTCGTCCCTGTCGAAAACCGCAGGGTGCTTGTGCCGCGCGATCTGCGGCGCATATCGGTCAGCGGCGTGGCATCGGGGATATTGGACCCCTATGCCAGCTACCCGATATCGAACCCAGACGGCGATCGCGGCGACGTCACCGTCTCCGGCGGCGGGGTGCTCTGGCGGATCAACGACAACGCCGTCGGGCTGGCAAAGCTCTCGTCGGCCGCGCTGAAGACCATCGGCGCTCTCACGCCGGCCGCCGACAGGGGCATTCACTTCAACGCTGAGGGCGCCGCCGCGCTGCATGTCCTGACGGAATTCGCGCGCACGCTGCTGGCCGCCGTCGATGGCGGCGCAATGAAAACGCTCCTGGCCTACGCCGCGTCGGACGTTGCCAACACTCCGGCCGGGACCATCGCCGCCACGACGGTGCAGGCGGCGATCAACGCATTGGATGTCGGAAAGGTCGGCAAGACCGGCCCGCAGACGCTGGAAGGCTCGCTTACGGTCGGCACCGGCGCCCATCAGGTCGTGTCCGTTGGGGCCTCGGATAGCACGCACCGCTGGCATGTCTCAGGCGGCGCGACCGGCTGGGCGCTAGGCCTCAATCGGCCGGGTGATGTCGCCGGCACGACGCTGACCTTCTCGTCCTATGCATCGAGCGCTTGGGCGACGCGCGCCACCATGGCGACGGGCGCCTTCAAGTTCGGCGACGGGTCCGGCACGCGCTGGGTGCGCGCTGACGGTGGCACCGGCACTGCAGGCGGCGGAGCATTCCTCGCTGATGCAGGTGGCGTCTTGCAAGCGGGGTTCGGTATCAAGAGCGCCATCCTCGGCGGAACTTACGACAACACCGTACTTCTCTATGGGTCCGGTAGTGCTCCGATAGAGTTTCGGAATGGCGCGCAAACCCAGCAGTTCATGCAGAACGGCCATATCGGTTGGGGCACGTCCGCTCCCAATAAAACATCTCTGACCCGCGCAACGACGCTTAACACCAGCACCGCCATGGATTTTGTGGGTCATGAGCTTGCCACTGCTGAATCGTGGCGAGCAATCTGGTTCGCCAGTTCGGGGTTGATGGGCTTCAGGTCGAACGGCATCGCCCAGCAGTTCGACTTCGGCACGTCCGACAACTTCAGCTTTAGCGCAAGCGGTCTCATATCCACGCTACCGTTCAAGGCTCCAGCCGTCAGCCTGCCGCAAGGGTCTCTCGCGCTCGTCACCGGCGCAAACCAGAACGCGGCCAGGCCGAACTTCTCCTCGATCCGCATTACCGGTCCAAGCGGTGCCTTCAATATTGGCGGGCTCACTGGCGGCGTGGACGGCGTCCTTGCCGAGCTGATCAACACGACCGGCCAGACGATGACGCTGAATAACGAGGATGCCAGCTCGACCGCTGGCAACCGCATCCTTACGCCTGCCGGAAGCAACCTGAACTGCAAGAACGCGACCCTGCGCTACGACGCAACGACGGCGCGCTGGCGGGTCATCTCGTCCTCAATCTAAGGGATCAGCACCATGGCGCGTCGCCACATCACCCTTGTCCTTGAGCTGGATGGGGAAGGAAACCCGACCGAGATCAACCGCGGCTGGCAGGAGGATGAAATCGCCCTTCCCACCGGCGGCCTTGGCCTGTCGCCGAAGGTGAATGTGGATGAGGCGAGCCTTGCTGGCGTGCTCCCCGATTCCGCGGCACACGTCGCGCAGGTCGCGCAGCTCTCGACAGACCTTGAGGCGGCGCGGACGGCCAAGGCCGAAGTCGAGATCGACCGGGACGCGAAGGTAGAAGCTGCCCAGCGGGACCGCGACGAGAAGGTCGCGCAGGCCGAGGTCGGCATCACCGAGCGCGACGCGACGATTGCGCAGCTCCAGGACACGATTGCCGCTCTGACCGCGCCGCCGGCCTATATCACGATCTCCGACCGCCAGTTCTTCCAGGCGCTGGCGCTGAACGACCTGATCACTCAGGATGAGGCCGAGGCAGCGGTAGCCACCGGCACAATCCCGGCCGCGATGGCGGCGCTGGTCGAACAACTCCCGGTCGAACAGCAGTTCGCCGCGCGCATGCTCCTGAAGGGAGCCACGGCCTTCCGTTCCGACCATCCGCTCACCGCCGCCCTCGGGTCGCTCTTCGGCTACTCGATCGAACAGATGCTCACCCTATTCGAGGTCGCCGCTCAGCTCTGACGCGTACCATTGTGATCAGAACGGAGCGCCGGACTATCGTTCTCGCCGGGATCGATAGGCCCATCTTGGGACTGTAGGTTCTTTGCAAAATGCGCAAGGAACTGTGCAAGGAAAGAGCGGCGTCCGCACTGATTTTGTTAGGTCTTTTGTTCTAATCGAATCTCACCCTCTCCGCCAAGCACCGCCGATTGCCGCACAAATGCGATCTAGGTTTTCGGGGTGATTACTGTCGGCAACGGGGTTGCTCGCTCCCCTCTTTGATCGCGCATCCTGTACCTGCTCTGGTATTCGCGTCTTTGCTTTGCGACTTCGTACAAGACGATGCCTGAGCTTGTGCCAAGGTTAAGGCTCTCGATCATCCCAAACATTGGGATGCTAACGCACATTTCACTTCTTTCGACGGCGCGGTCACTGATACCAACTGCTTCGCTGCCAAACCAGACTGCAAGTTTGGAGTGTATCGTAAAATCGCCTTCGTGCAGGAAAATGCTCGCCTTACCTTTCACATGCGGCGACGTCACGATCGACTTGAAGTTCTTCTTTTCGAGGTGATCAAAGCACTCATCAGTGCTGTCGAAGCGTTTTACGAACGTCCACTTCACAGCGGAAACGGAGGTCTTGGAAACGGACTTTCGGTCACGCAAATCGTGCCAATCCTCAGGAAGCGACCGGCGAGGATCGACTACATACACCTTCTCAACACCCAAAGCATTCACGTTCCGGATTACGGTTCCGATGTTCTTCACGTCAGTAGGATTCTCAAGCACCGCAACGAGATTTTTGCAGCGAAACGGCTTGATCTCATCCGCACGCCGACGAGCCGACCGCTTCGGTTCGGTCTGTTCTTCCATGATGGGCCAACCTCCGATCTCTCTGGCAGCGAATGCTATTTTCTTAAGCTGATACAAACTCGTGATGCTAAACGGTATATGAGCAGTCAACAGAGCCCATTTCCCACCCAATTCAAGCCATCTGCTCGTAGCTTTATCTGGGAGGGCCATGGAGGGCTATAGCGTAGACATAGTTCTCCGTTTCGTCGGCTTCGGCCCGCCATTTGAGCCGACCCTTTTCAGCGCTCCTAGTTGCTCGCCGGTTTCTTCCACATCCGCTTCGGCGACACGCGCGGCGTTGCGCGACCTCGTCTTTCTCCGCCTGCGCCCTGAGATGGCGTGAACGCCTGCCGGGCCGAAGACCGGCCTTTCATCAGCGCTGCGCGGGGGCATCGTCGGGCGGGGCACGACCAACCGGCTCGCGCCGAGACATCTTGCTACGCGGCGGCGTCATTCCCGCATCCAGCGCTCGTGGTAAAGCCTCTGCGCCGAGGGGGGGGACCACCATGCACAGCATCACCAATGACACACGGTTCTGGAATCGCGCTGCGCGCAAGTACGCGACCGACCCGATCAAGGACATGGCGGGTTACGAGCGCACACTGGAGCGGACGCGGGCCTATCTCACCGGTCACGAGACGGTCTACGAGTTCGGCTGCGGCACCGGCACCACGGCATTGCGGCTCGCGCCGTTCGCCGGCCGCATCGTGGCGACCGACATCTCGCCGGAGATGATCGCGATCGCGCGCGAGAAGGCCGATGCGCAGGGCTGCACCAATGCCACGTTCGAGGTCAGCACGCCCGAAACCGCGGCCTTGGCCGACGAAAGCGTCGACATCGCCTGCGCCTTCAACGTGCTGCATCTGGTACTGGCGCGGGATGCGGCCCTGCGCGGGGTCCATCGCCTGCTGAAACCGGGCGGCCTGTTCATCTCCAAGACGCCTTGCCTCCGGGAGATGAACCCGCTGCTGCGACTCGCCGTGCCGGTCATGCAATTGGTCGGCAAGGCGCCCTACGTGGCGTTTCTGTCGGCGGGCGACGTGGAACAGGCGGTCTCGGCGGCCGGCTTCGAGATCGTCGAGCGCGGCCGCCATGCCTCGCGGGGGCGCGACGTCAGGCCCTTTCTCGTGGCGCGCAAGCGCTGAACCCGGCCGCCCTTGAGATCTGCTGCCCGCCGTCGGCTGCCGGAACCTTAAACCCCGCTCAACCATGAGTGCCCGCGCGGGCACTCTCGCCACGCTTTCGTCTCATTTGCACCGACACTGGAACCCTTCGTTAACGTCGGCTATGACAACCGGCACGAAGCGGGCCGCCAAGAGCCCGCTCTGGCATGCGGGATTTGGAGCGATCGGCTTGACTTCAGCGGCGACGAGCGGCGGATCGCCTGCGCGCAACAGCGCAGTCCTCTCCATTCACTGGCGGCGTCTCGCCACCTGCACCGCGCTGTGCGGGATCGGCGTCATGCTGGCCGGCTGCGCGTCCCAGGACCGCGTCGCGCAAGGCTCGCCTTCGGTCGACCGATTCAACTCCCGCTACGGCGTCTCGTCTTCGCCGCGTGTCGTCGAAGAGGGGCGGCCCGTGCCGCGTGGCGGCGGCGTCTATCGTGTCGGGCGTTCCTATACGGTCGCCGGCCGCCGCTATACGCCTTACGAAAAGCGGGAAGGGCATACCGAGACCGGAATCGCCTCCTGGTACGGCCGCCAGTTCCACGGCCGGCTGACCGCCAACGGCGAAGTCTACGACATGCACACGCTGTCGGCGGCCCATCGCACCATGCCGATGCCGAGCTATGCGCGCGTCACCAATCTCAACAACGGCCATTCGCTGATCGTGCGCGTCAACGATCGCGGGCCGTTCCACGGCAACCGCGTGATCGACCTGTCGCAGCGCGCCTCCAACATGCTCGACTTCCGCGGCCGCGGCCTTGCCCGCGTGCGGGTCGACTATATCGGCCGCGCGCCGCTGGAAGGCTCGGACGACCGCATGCTGCTCGCGACCCTGCGCACGGACGGCTCGGCCGCGCCGCGTCCGTCCATGGGCGGCGACACGATGATCGCCTCGGCCAGCCCGGCCCGGCAGGCCGCGGCAGCGCCGGCTCCGGCCCCAGCACCCGTCCAACAGGCGGAAGCCCCCGCACAGGCACAGGGAGCGCCGCGCGGCCTGTTCCAGCTTGCCAGCGCGACTTCTGCCCCTGCGCCGCAGCCCCAGGCCGCCGAAAGCGCCATCACCATGGCGAGCGCACCCATGCCGCAGAGCCGGCCGGCCGGCATCGACGTGGCTCCGCAGACCACGGTCGTCGCGCGCGCCGCCCGGGACGTTCCCCAGGTCGCCTCGCCGAGCGTGACCGTCGTCGCCGCGCCGACGGTACAGGCGAGCCCGCAGCCGGTTCTCGCGACCGCCTCGTCGCGGCCGGTAGCCATGCCGACGGCTTCGGCTTACGCGCCGGCGCCTGCTGCCGCGCCCGCCATCGCGGCCATGCCGGCGAGCGGTCCGGTCCGCGCATCGCTCGGTTTCGGCTCGCTCTACTGATCCCTTCGCGCCGCGCTTGATTTCGCGCCGCCCGCGCCCCATCCATGGGGCGAGGTGCTTGCTCGTCATGATCCTGTCCGTCGTCCATCGCATCCGAACCGGCCTGATCGGCATGCTGCTCGTTGCAGCGGCGGCGGGCGCGGGTGCGCAGGAGAATTTCCAGACGACGGTGCGCAGCGCCATCCTGTTCGATGTCGGCACGGAATCGGTGCTGTTCGAGAAGGCCGCGGACGAACTCCAGCAGCCGGCCAGTCTTGCCAAGCTGATGACCCTCGCCGTCATCTTCGAGGAAATGCGGCAGGGCCGGCTTACGCCCGAGCAGGAGATCGTCATCAGCGAGGATGCCTGGCGGCGCGGCGGCGCGCCCTCGCGCTCGACATCGATGTATGCGGCGGTCAATTCGCGCGTGAAGGTGCAGGACCTGCTGCGCGGCATCATGATCCAGTCCGGCAACGACGCCGCCATCGCGCTGGCCGAAGCTGTTTCCGGCACTGAACGCAATTTCGTGCCGCGCATGAACGACCGGGCGAAAGCGCTCGGCCTCTCGCGCTCCGTGTTCCGTAATGCCACCGGTCTGCCCGATCCCGAGCAGAGGATGACCGCGCGCGAGATCGCGCGGCTCACCGATCACATCATCCGCTCCTTCCCCGAGCAATACGCGACCTATGCGGAGCGTGAGTTCACCTGGGGCGGCATCCGCCAGCAGAACCGCAACCCGCTGCTCGGCACCTATTCCGGAGCCGACGGGCTGACCACGGGTTATATCGAGGAGGCGGGCTTCGGCCTTGCCGGATCGGCCGTGCAGAACAGCCAGCGGCTGATCGTCGTCGTGCTCGGCGCGCGGTCGCTGCAGGAGCGCTCCAACGAGGCGCGCAAGCTGCTCGACTGGGGCTTCCGCTCATTCGAGCTGCGTGAGCTGTTCGCGGCGGACGAGACGCTCGGCAACGTGCAGGTCTTCGGCGGGGCCGAGAGCACCGTGCCGGTCAATGCCGGCAAGCTGGTGCGCCTGCTGCTGCCACGCGGCCAGTCCGATCGGGTGTCCGCTCAGATCGTCTATCGCGGCCCGGTGCGCGCGCCGGTGACCAAGGGCACCGAGCTCGGCCGGTTGCGCGTGCTGCGCGGCTCGCAGGTCGCGCTGGAAGTTCCGGTCTATGCGGCGGCGGATGTCGCTGCCGGCACGCTGACCCAGCGCGCCATGCAGGGCGCATGGGAATGGACCGCGAGCTGGGTGCGGACCGGGATCGCCCGGCCGTGAGCGAGATCAAGCCGCCGCGCGGCCGGTTCATCACGCTCGAGGGCGGGGAGG